>Ga0163147_10008107_pt1 | contig 11731 bp, 2 predicted proteins | sample OliLakLV19MP6G1_FD_148597 | JGI IMG/M metagenome (GOLD analysis project Ga0163147, IMG submission 148597) | Freshwater microbial mat bacterial communities from Lake Vanda, McMurdo Dry Valleys, Antarctica- Oligotrophic Lake LV.19.MP6.G1 | ecosystem: Environmental > Aquatic > Freshwater > Lake >...
AATCGTTTACTGTTACTGTCCCTACTGGTCCGTCGGGATCAGTGTAAGTCAACGATGCGACAGCTGTTAATGTCGTGCCTGTCTGGTTCGCGATTACGTTAGTAACAATCGCTCTGAGCCGTATCACAAAGGAATTAGTCGTCGCAAGGCCATCTGCTGAAACGGACACTGTGCCAAACGACAGCTGAGCATCCACCCCATCGTTGCCAAGAGTCCCAGCCCCAAAAACGGCCATAATGGGTGTTGCCACATTAGCAGGGTCCGAAAAGTTTGCTGTTAACTGGCCGCCGGAAGCCGCTGCGGTCGTAATAATTTGATAACCAGTTGCGTTATAAGTTGTGTCCCAACGGAGTCCTGAAGGGATCACATCCCGCACAACCAAATTTTGCGTGCGCCCCTCTGGCAGGGTCACAAGAATATCAACGAAAACTGATTCACCTATGACCAGATTCGCACCAGCCGAAGTTGTCACCGATGTGTCGTCTGCCGTGATGGTCAACCCTTGGAACCGCTGGTCAACTGCAGGTATGGCGGTGACCCGATAATCAGCCGCGCCCACTGCATAGTTATTGCGCTGAGCCAAGTTTTGAAATTCAGGAGCTGTGTTATCAATGGGCGCTAACCCTGTTCCATTGCGTTCGCCGCTTTCGGTCCCTGTGGCCCCGGGGGTATTTGTGCCGGTCACATTACCCGCAGTACCCGTTGAACCAGGAAGGCTTGTATAGGTAACTGTCGCGGTGTTGGCCAACTGCGTACCTGCAATGATTCCTGTAGCTGCGGAGGTCAGGATGCCATTGACTCTAGCTGTGACATCAGTGGTCCCTGTCATTTTATACACAGGATCCAACCGATCAAACGTGACTGTAATTGTTCCTGTGCTCCCGACCGCGGGCACTGTCACGGTCATGTTCATTGTCCCGTTTGCATTTGTAAGCGGGAACACTCCGTTAGCAACAATACCCGCCACCGTGCCGTAAGGTGTCGTCAGAGTGAGTGACTGAAATAGCACATCGACTGGTAAAACGTCAGTAAGCACGACATCAAACGCGGTCACCTGGTCAACAGGCGTGAAGGTTATGGATGTCGTGTTGAGCACTACGCCGCTTACAACCTGACCGAAGGTACGACCCGTGTTTACGTTGCCGGTTGTGACATAATACTCCTGGCCGTACACTACTTCTCCGCTGGTATCAAAATCTGTAGCACGTGACAAGGTCGCTGTGGCGCCAAGAGCTGATACGGTATACATGCCATTCTGCGCAGCTGTCGCCTGATTTTTAACCAGCACACGATCACCGATTGCTAAGGTCACTCCATCTATTGCAAGGGCCACTCCGGTGATCTGATTAACTGGAAAAGCCGTACCTATACTTGCAGTTGTTGCGACTCGGGCTGCCTGGTTAGCTGTCACTTGAGTAAAGACGAGGCTCGTTGTATTTAAAGTAACCGGTGTGGTATCAAGCATGTACACACGGTTGGCATTTACAGTTCCCGCACTCACATTAAATCTTGATCCAAAGGCGGCCTCCGCGCTCACGTTAAAGTCTGTGGATCGCGTTAACACTGCTGTATTTGTCAGCAGATTAATTTCCGTGACTGAGAAAACGCCGTTCTGTAAAGCTGTCGTCTGATTCTTTACAAGAATCCTGTCACCCAGCGTGAGCGTGACCCCATCGATAGTGAGAGATCCTGCCGTAAGGGCCACCCCCGTAATCTGATCAGCGGCAAATCCTGAACCTAAGTTAGCTGTCGTTGCGACTCGAACAAGGGTGGCATTAACCGCACCACTAGATGCCGCATTTGAAAATTTAACATCGTATGCGATGGCATCGCCCGCATCTGTAGGAGCCGCTCCGTTTAAGGTAACCGTGAGGTTGTTTATTTGAGGTTCTGCCACCGTAACGGCATTAAAATCGTTATTGGCAGACGTGTTGCCAATCTGGGTATTAGCTCCACTCCCGTTAATGCGGCTCGTAAAAGCATTCGCCATTTGAATGGCCGACTGTTGTAGAGAACCATTTACTAAAGTCGCATCCGTGTCGTTTAAAACTACAGCGTTAAACTCTATGACAATGTATTCATTATTCGCATCGTTATCAGAGTTAACAATTGTACCTAACTTAAAGACAATATCTGTTCCGCTCGCATAAGCGTCGTTATTGATATCATTGACTGCTGAACTCGATGACACATTGATGTCAAATGCCCCGCCACTCCCGATCGCTAAGCCATTCCCAGATCCGGTTAACAAACTAATCGCAGATAAAGTCGTATCGTCACCGGCAATATTTAAAGTGCCGCCCGTCAGTGCTGGAATGGCCCCAAAAAGGGATGACGTGATTTTTGTAGTATCGTTTGAAATGAATGCTACCCGCGCCGTCCCGTCGTCGATGTACTGCATGCCGTTAGGTAACGCATCAACAATGTGCATGTCTGGAACTGTGGATTCTGGAAGCTGAGTGATCAGCCTATAACGAACAATTTCCCCTACGGCCAACATGGGTCTTATGGCCTGCAAACTTTCAATATCCAGCGCAAGAACCGCCACCCCATCATCTCCTCGAATTTGAATTTGGCTAATGGACGCCATGTTTAAGCCAACTGTGCCACCCACCGCAAAAATGGAAGAAGGAGTTGTGAGTGTGTAGGTCAGCTGAGAAAAATTGAGTAACCCCGGAGTGATCCCAGCGATCGATGTTGAATAATCAATGGCAGTGCCATCTAAGTCTGTTACCCGGAGTATCAGATTATTAGCCGTGTTTGTCGATAGGGCCCGCATCATCAACCCTAGTCCATATACCCCGTTTAAATTAGCCGGAGTTGCAAAATCAACATTTCCACCACCACGTTCATTAGCGGTACCGTTAACCCTAATGAAATTCGCAAACGAGGTCGTGTTGCCTAAGTCATCCCAAGTATTGTTGCCCCCGGTAAAAGTGCCAGGTGCTGTATATGAATCAAATCCTGTCCCATTAAAATCATCCAAAATGGATATGCCTGGCGTATGAACTTCCGACGTGGCAGAAATCGTTTTTATGTTCACGGGAACATTTACAGTCACGGTCGAGGTGGGGGAGGTTGCGGCATAGTTTTCGAGAATGGTGTTATCGGTACTCGAATTGGTATTCGCCGCAGGTGTAAGCGCCCCACCCGTCCGTTCATTATCGTTTTCAGCTCCGGATGTGTGCACGGACCTGTTAGTTATGTTCCCATCCAAACTAGTCCAACGAATGGTGGCATTATTCGTAAAAGATTGGGCCGGGTTTACCGATCCCAACAACGTGCCTTGAACAATCAGGGTCAGAGTCGAATTTCTGGCTATGTCAATGTTTCGACCTCCTGCCAGACCCAAGGTTTGTCCTGCAAAAGCAAAGTCAGTTGTATCCAGCGTGTTCACTCCACCGTCCGTAACTGCCACAGTTCCGGTTGAGGAAACTGAAAAAACGGATAACGAGTTGAAGCTCGCATTAAAGGTATCACTCAAAAATATATCGAACGCATCGGTATCCGTCGCCGCATTGGCATTGGTTATCACCATCCTGAAAAATACTGGATCACCTGCGTCAGGGCTGGTCACAGTGGCTCCGTACACGCCGCCGGATGTCACGCTGACAGTGTTCGTTAGGTTAAGTGTCGGCTCAATAACTGTCACATTTGCCGCCTGTACGAACGATTTAGCAGTGGTCAGGTTATCGTTGGTATAAGTGACATACGCAAGGTTACCCATCGTCACATTAGTCTGGTTGCCCGATGCATTTGTAATAGGAATCAAGATCGGTGTAAGCGCAGGTGCCACGGGCAATTGATCCGTCCAAGCGGTGTTGGTGTTCATGACCACCGCCCGGTACTGGATTTGAATTGTCTCAAGTGCTCCGTTGGAACTATTGCTATTTGTGACCGTCCCTAAATTAAAGGCTAGCCAACGTCCGTTATTGATCACCGTCACATTAGCCGGGTTTGTACCGGTTCCAATGGGTGTGGACATGACCACTCCTGCAGGGGTCGTCACAGACACTATGTCGACAAAGGCCAAACCTTGGTCCATGAGATCTGTCACCACGACATTCCCGACTGATCCTTCTGGAACTTTTACGTCAAGGCGGTACGTTACGAGTTCGCCGATTACCGCTTGTGTCGCTGTATTGTTTACAGTGGTGATTTCTGTGCCAACCAATGTTTTAGCACTGATTACAGGTGCTTCGACCCTTGCTGTTGCGATATTGGTTTTATCGGTCGCGGTATAATCCTGACCCCCTTCTTTACCTGCAAAATTAAAAAGTGTGGCGGTATTTATCAGGTTCGCTCGCGCTGTGACAGCGGCTGTGGCTTGGACATCATACGTAATGATCAGTAGATTCCGTCCGCTTGTTGGGGAATACACGTCCAAGGCTCCTCCCGCAGTACCGTCGGGTGCGGCTGCAGTAGCGCCTGGATCGTCAATTCGAATTCCATCCTCAAACAAAGGCGTTATGTCCGTTCCATCCACGGCGGTCCATGTCATCAACGCGCCTGTCCCATCGACAACTCGTAAATTTAATCCACCTCCAGGTATGACAAAACCAGCGGGTAATGTGTCTTTGATGCTCACATCAAATGCGCCGCGCCTACTTTCACCTCTGTTTTCAACGACAATAGAGAAAGTAACCGTGTCCCCCGCGTCGATGTTATCAATGTCGGTATCAACGGGTTTAGTTAATAAATCCGTTGAATTCACTGTGCCTGCAAACCGCGCTCCGGCAGTGCCTGGTGCGTTAAAGGCCACACGATTCAGAACAGGCACTGTCACATGCACGGCTTCGTTATCGGCAACTGCAAATAGAAGGCCACTGGAAAGCACCACTCGATTCGCCCCACCTTTGGGGTCTACGACACTACTTAAAACGGTGTAAGTAGTCGGATGCCCATCAAATATAATTGTTGCTCCAGTGGGTAGCGCGCTCGTAAAACCATCTATATCCATTTGCGTCGAGCCCGCAAGATATCCGCCCGTTTTATTAATGGCACCCAAGTACTCGTAGGTAGCCGCAGGGTTATCAGACGATACGGCCCCTTTTTTAATATAGAGATCCGGCGCGGTTATGAGAATTTGGGCGATGGCATCAGCATTGGAAGGCACGTTGTTGGTTGTATTTTCAATGGCACTTCCTTGATTTGTCAGGAACAACCCGTTTGCAAACGCACGTCCGGTCACTGTTGTCGTAAAGAAAATATCAATAACGAGCTGTGTGTTCGCTGGATAATCAAAATTCCCATACTGCCAACTCAAATTATTCGACGTCGTATTTATTGAGAATGTCGGGATCCCGCCAGCCCCTGCTGCGGTTCTATAAGTATCCAAGGGTCCAAATTTATAAGTGCCCGCGGCAGGAATTGCCGCACTTATGACATCCGAAAATGTCCACCCGCTTGGCACTCCATCGCCATTTGGATCATTCACGTCAAACACGGGTAAGGGCAGATAATCGCTTAAGAACAATTGATCAATGTTCCCGGTAGGAATGGTATATGTTAGGCGATACGTCACTTCGTCACCGGCTGTGAGCGCGGTCGGTAATACTGTGTTCCCATTGACTGCATGAAGCGTCTTGCTCAGCGCGCTTCGCACAATCTCCGCGGAGGTCGCACTCACATCAGCTTCCGTTTGCCCAGTTGCAATGAGCGTTGAGTTACTCAAAACATCCCCAACCAAAGTGACATTGTTTCTAATAATATCACCTTGGTTTACTTGAGGTAGCCCAGAGGGATAAGTATCGGTAAACAGATCTTGCACCACCGTCCTAAATTTAATTTGCGCCGTTGTGGCCCCATCGTTGTACCCAACGAGGTTACTGGCTGGGTCTCCTAATGCTCCGGGATTTATCCCCCCTCCAAGAAGCCTTCCGTTTTGGCCACGTGTCACCATTTCATTTGAAACTTGAAATGTGACGGTCGTACTTCCATCAGTGGCGGGATTGAGGTCGTTTCCTACCTGCGAAGTGTCGACGGTAAAATTTGCTGCGTTAAACGATGAAACACCCAATGTGAATGGATTTCCATTCACTATGAGTGTCGGAATAAAAGTAGCATCAAAAAATTGGCCGTCAGAAAAAAGATCGGTGACGATCAGATTATTAAACGCAAAATAATCGGATATCTGGAAGTCGAGAGTGTATTCGATGACATCGCCAGGACTTAAACCAGCATCACCCGCGTTTGTCACTATGACAGGACCAGTGTTTTGAATGGCGATTGATTTGTTCGTGTGGGACACTGTCGCAGGTGTAGCGTTTACAAGGCCGCCCACATCGCGAATGTCCGGCGTTGAACTCCACACGGCTGAGGCGTTCGCTGTATTTAAACTGGGGTCATCATCGCCACTGGCGGCATTAATTATCCGGGCTGACGTTGAATCATTGATCGGTGTATAAAAAGAAATCACCATGGTGATGTCATTGCCGGCAACTCCAATAAACTCTGCCGCGCCATTTGGGACAAGTTGCCTGGATAATGTCCCGCCGGGAGTGAGGGTCGATGGAGTACTGATCGAATTGATAGTGGAGTTCTGAGCAAAATTTTCCGTGAGAGAGACGACAGAAACAAACTGGGCGTCATTTGGCAAAACGTCATTGATGTTAAACTCAGTAAACCTGTGACCAGTAGCCACATCAACCGATATGGTGTATGTCCGAAGATAATTCGGCCCTGTCGCCGTCTCGCCTTCGGGTCCGCTAAAAGTCTTGGTGAGGGTTATTAACCGAGGCGTAACGATCGCTGTCTTTACGGAGCTAAATAAGGATGGATCCGTCGTGGGATTATCAAATTCGTCATTGCCGAACATAAACCCAGATTTCGCAGCTATCGTCAGAGGCGTGCCAATGTCCGCCAAATTACTGACCAAGGCTCCAATGGTTAAGTCGGCAACGGGTTGATTCGGCGTAAAACTCCCAAACGGAAGTTGAACGACAAGCAGAAGGTCTCCATCCCTAAACGTTCCGATGGGTCCATACTGTGTTGTCAGTACTTTGATGGGGTTCCCCGAGGCATCTTTTGCGTACGGATGATCTACTGGATCTGCATCGTTAAACGTAATCTGCTTGATTTGACCAGCCGGCACGGCTGAGCCAAGGAAAGTGACGGATCCAGTAAAAGTAATACCATCATCGATTTGAACGCCTAGTCCATCAGCTCCTGTCACCGGCAACGCAATATCAACGTAAGGACCAAATCCAGTGTCCGTCAAAGAAGTGTTATCGAATGAGGCTGTGATTGAAATGTTAGTCCCCGGTTGAGGTCCGGAGGGCGCCGAAATCGTGACGTCGGGAACGGCACTATATAAAACACGATCCTCCAGTTGCTCCAACTGAAGCTTCCGGCGAGCACGTTTGGCTTTATCGTTTTTCAGGTATTTATTCAGCACTAGACTACTTCAATAATATCCAATGTGAGTTATCGCTCAAACAGTTGAAGGGTTTTGCCTTACGTTAATCTGGTATTTAATAAATGCAAGTATAAGAAATATAGATTATATCATATAGGGCTACCTCTTACTTTACATAAGCTTATAGTCTAAAAATACTACATAAATTTAGAAACATTAAGCACAGTCTGGCTTGTCCCCTCTACATAGATTGTTCGTTTCAAGTTAGAAAAAGACTAAGCGCTGGCTTTTGACGGTTTGAGTTGCCTTACCTCATGACTTTGCATGTGTAAACGGCCTGTGCGGTTTGCAAGCTGAAGATCAATACCGCTTAAACTTAGGAGAATGTTTGGAAGATGAAACACAGACGAGATTGTCTGTGCCATGTTGTCTCAGGATGTCGTCAATTATTGCTTGGTCGTTTTGGTGCCCTGTTTATTCAAATTTGACCGGATAGTGGCGGATTTTGAAACACGCTTAGGGGCTGGAACGGCAACGGCTGAACCTGGTTTTTCCTTTTGGGGAATCATGATAGGCAGGCCGTCTTTATCCTTCGATTTGCTAAAGCTAACACCCTCGTATTTGAGGAGGTTGCCTTTGGCACGTTCAAGGGTGGTCAACGCCACGTTATAAGTAATCACACTGCGTAGATAATCTTCCTGCACGCGCAAGGCACGTTCGTTTGAATCAATAAGCAGGCCTAAATATTGACTTCCGGTATCAGAAGAACCCATTTCCAACGCCATTCGCGCCCGAAACTCTTCAAGCTCTTCTTGGGCTGCTTTTAAACTGTCGTATTTGGCCTGCATATCACGGTAAGCGGTCTTCACTTCACGCACGGAAACTTTCACTTCAAGTAAAACAGTTTCGAGGGTCGTTCGAAACTGTTGCATCTGTTGACGCAACTCAATGCGGCGCCGTTGTAAACGCGCTTCGGCCGCGTTGTTTTCAAGGGGCACATCAAAACTAATCCCTGCCATGTAACCAGGGTCGCGGCCAAGTTCCTTGGTCACGGGGGTGTCCAGTCCTGTTCCGGAATCAAGCCCTGCATAATACCCTTCAAGGAGCAGATTTAACTTCGGCAAGAGCTCATTGCGCTGCATGCGCTCACGAACCGCGGCAGCTTTTAACTGAAGAAATGCCTGATCAACTTCCGGGCGATTTTCCAAAGCCGATGCCACCGCTTCCTGAAGGTTTACATTCACTAACCGAGACATGGGATGATCAGTGGGTATGATTTCTTCAATATTAATTTCCGTAAGCTCAGGGTCATTCACCAGCGCGCGCATCCGGTCTTGGGCGTTACGAACGGCGGCCTCAGAGCGCACCAAGTCAGCTTTCCTTTCCGCAAGGGCCGCGCGAGCGCGAAACACTTGGCTCTTTACAGCGTCCAAATTCTCACGTGCTGTCAAATCCTCCGTAAGCTTACGTATGTCATCAACCAACGCTCGCTTCTGTAAATAGGTTCCGCGTGCAAGGTACATGCTCCAATACGTGCGTGTGACTTCGAGCAAATGTGATTCCGTTTGCCTTACAAATTCGTTACGGGCGATGGCGGAATCGATTTCAGCAATCTGTAAAATGCTCCGGTTATAGGCAATTCCGTTACCCTGCATCAAAGGTTGTAAGATACTCAGTTTAAGTCGTGATTTCGACTGAGGATTTGGAACGAAAAAGGTCGAATTATTGTCGATACTTCCCGTCTCTTGAGAAAGTTTGAGTTCGGTACCTGTGACGAGTTTCTTCTTAAGTCCGGCCTCAACCAAAATTTCCTCTTCAGTAAATTTGTTGGGTCCACCGGTGGTTAAGGTATTGCCCACCGGATCATTTTGACGGTCGTACTTTGACTCAACATAAAGGTGTGTATCGAAAGGGCCTTTGGCCTCTTGAATACCCGTTTCACGGATCAGGGGTATATCGCTAAACACTCTAATTTGTGATGAATTTTTAAGAGCGGAAACGTAGACATCTTCCAGGCTCATCAACTTTGACTTCTGAGAATTGGAGATGGGTTTATCGATATTCTCACGCCACCCTGCGGCGAAACTTTCTGCAACGCTTGGGAGATCTTTGGCGTTATATGACTTGTTCTGGTCTTGCACAGCCGCGGCTTCAGCCTGATTCTTATAATCCTGAATCAACCCTTTGAAATCCGACCGCATTTCCTTGCTCATATCGTAGCTCACGCAACCGGCTAACGTCACGACTCCGGCGAGGATTATTAATGGACTAATAGTTTTCATGGGGGATTGAAATTTAAAGGTATTTGTACCGAAAGTATTTTAAGGGTTTTCGTCGCTTAAATGTGATTTTGTTAACATCTGCTGGGACAATAAGTAAAAACCCGAAAAACTAAACAATTTTATTAACGAATTTCTTTGGTTTCTAGGCGATCTGGTTAGTCAATGGGTACTAGGGAAGTTATGCGTGCTTATTGACGTTTTTCAGCTGCACACACTCATTGAGGTAAACCCGAATCAATAACCGCCGGGCGCTCCCTGTGTGACAAGGAATTCATACTCAAACTTGTCGTTATTGAAACTGAGCGGTTCTAGTAAACTTTGATAAAGGGTTTTGACTGAGGTTTCCGCCCTGCCGGCAAATATAGTGTTTACATTGAGTTGTTCGGTAAAGAAATGTCCAGCTTGTATGGCCGGCGCAAAGTATGGCCGCATATTATAGCCGGAATCAGGCTCGTCAAAACTTGCTTGGATTTGGGTTATCCGCACGGTCTGAGGATAATCACGCACGACAGAAGATGGGAAACTCACCATCCAGTTTCCACCTGCATCGGCCGCAATGGATTGATAGCCGACTTGTTCTCCTTTGGCGTTAAAGAGCGTAATGATGATTGTTGACCCAGGGGACGCTTCTCCAGAGTACATGGGCGAAAGCGTCAGGATGGCTGGGCGATAAGCTTCTATGTCATCAAGTACAAAGAATATTGCTTCCTCAATCTTTTTCACTTCCACTGCGTCGTTGTGGAATGAGTTGTATTGGTAACCAAACGCAATGTCCCGCGCCCTATCCAAGGGGGTTGACGTGTCGTTCGTCGATGAGACTACGATGGTTAATGTCGCAGAAGCGGTATCGCCGGTCAGGTCCCTAATGGTATAACTGAATACTTCAGTAATTCCTTCCTTCGGCACAAAACCAACAGGCGGCGGTGTGTAGGTGTAGGTTCCGTCCGCGTTGAGCACTAACCTTCCATTATTCGTCGTCGTGAAGGTCACTCCTATGGAAACTACACTCCCCGCTTGATTAGCACTTATCAGCACTGCAACGGGATCCCCCTGGTCATCGTTGCTCATCACATTACCACTCACTGCGAGTCCGGCTTCAACGGCACTATTAAAATCATTTCGTGCTAATGGAAGTTCATTACTTGTAATATTTGTCGTGGCGGAGGGCGTGGTCAAAGTCGCTGTTCCGTTTGTAATTGTTGAATTGCTAAGCGTTCCAACAATCGTTTCAACCCCTTCGGAAATCGCATCGTCAATGGCGGTCATGGTGAATGAGATCGAACCATCAAAGGTCGAGGTCATTGTTAATGTATTCCCAGCTCGGCTTATTCCAGCCTCCCCAGCAATCGCTGTATCCAAGGCCACATAAAAAGCGGAACCATAATCGGCGCCATCTGTCGAAGTCCCTGTGCGGGCAAGATCAACGGTTGCTGTGTTACTCGCATTCAATGCCCCACCAGCCATGGTGAGCGTAAAGGTCGTTGTTTCAGTAGCTTCTTCGTTAATGGTCGCTGTAGACGTAATCGCGAAGCTCACCGCTTGATCCAAATCGGTGATCGTCGTCGTCGCAGCAGCAGTCGTGATACTGGCCGCGCCGTTCGTGATCGTTGCATTCGTGAGCGTTCCGATAATCGTCTCGTTGTTGTCGACGACTTGATCGTTCGTCGCCGTCATCGTCCAGGCCAAGGTTCCGCCGAAAGCTGACGTAAAGGTAAGCGTGCTGCCAGCGCGTGAGACACCGGCCGTTGCACCTATTGCTGTGTCAAGCGCAGTCAAGAAGGCCGCACTGTAATCGGTTCCATCGGTCGATGTGCCAGTGCGGGTTATGTCTACCGTTGCCGTGTTGCTGGCATTTAATGCTCCACCAGCCATCGTCAAAGTAAACGTCGTCACTCCAGCGGTTTCTTCTGCGATACCCGCAGTTGATGCGATCGCAAAGCTGATCGATTGATCCAAATCCGTAATTGTCGTTGTCGCAGCAGCAGTCGTAATTGAAGCCGCGCCGTTGGTGATCGTTGCGTTGGTCAACGTTCCAATGATCGTTTCGTTGTTGTCGAGAACTTGATCGTTCGTCGCCGTCATCGTCCAGGCC
>Ga0163147_10008112_pt1 | contig 11725 bp, 7 predicted proteins | sample OliLakLV19MP6G1_FD_148597 | JGI IMG/M metagenome (GOLD analysis project Ga0163147, IMG submission 148597) | Freshwater microbial mat bacterial communities from Lake Vanda, McMurdo Dry Valleys, Antarctica- Oligotrophic Lake LV.19.MP6.G1 | ecosystem: Environmental > Aquatic > Freshwater > Lake >...
GCTTGTCCAAGTTATGCATTTGAGCGTTAACACGCAAAAAATTGGGCTTAGGCGCTGTTAGGTGTTAGTGCCCCCCACACAGTATTTGGCCGTGTCTGCCCTTTTGGGGTATTTTGCCTCTGTCTAGCCGAGATGCAAGTTTGGGGCAACACTTTTGGGTTTGTTATTAGAAGGGATAGCAAAGCAATTTGAAAAATTGCCCGTTCTATAGCCACACAGGTTGCAGAGCTTTTGCAAGCTTATTTGGCGCCAAAAAAAATTAATACCGCTGAAAGAAAGCGACCAAATGTGCTTGCAAAAGTGCGCGGGCTTACACACAGTGCAATGGGTATAGTTGTCGGATTATGGTCGATACATACAGGTCGATACATTGCGGTTGATAACACACAGGTCTATACACACAGAAAAGAAAACACACAGATGCGCTAACCCAATGGCGCCAATTTACACTAATTGGCGTCCGTTTAAAAAAAGTCCGCCGTAAGGCGCCACGTTATAAATAATGTTGGTGGCAAAAGAGAAGTTAAAAAAAATTGCACTGCACAAGCGGGAATTCTTTTCGCACACGCGGGAATACTCTTTGCACAAGCAAGAACACTACTTGCACACGCGGGATTTCTTTTGGCACAAGCAAGAATACCTTTTGCACAAGCGAGAATACTAATTGCACAAGCGAGATTTCTTTTGGCACAAGCAAGAACACTCCCTGCACAAGCAAGAATACTCTTTGCACAAACGAGAATACCTTTTGCAGTAGCAAGAACACTCTTTGCACAAGCTGGAATACTAATTTTACCCATAAAATTTCTTGCTGACGATAAATTTATTCGGTACGCTGATACGGTTTAGATTACCACTTATGAGATTAAACCTTTGTTTTAACAGATTTTCGATTTGTACATGTATCTATTGCGCAAAGTTGTACGTTATAGTATATAAATACCCCAACAAGGAGGTAAAGTATGACACCACCTAATAGAAAATAGTCCACAACAAAGCTTTAACAAGGTTATCGCTTTTACTGAGGTTTCTCTTTAAAGATTCTCTTCCTCACCGAAAATTATTTAGTGTACACTAAATAACAGAATCACCAAAAAATAAAAACAATTAATATAACAATGTATAAAGTTGAACACGTTTCACTTTATACTACAAAAAAAATATATCATGAACAATTTCTCAGAAGTAGGTCATGCAAAGAATGTGGCTAATTTAGAAGATCTTATTAGCTATTGCACCGGATACGGTGTAGCCTACAATCCAAGTCAAGTTCCTATAACATTAGCGAACTTAACAACTTTAAAAACAAACGCCGATGCTGCAATAGCAAACGTTGTTACAACGTTTAACGCGTTTAAAAATGCTACTAACGACAGGGAGATCGCATTCTTGCCTATTAAAAAACTTACTACACGAATCATTAACGCTTTAAAAGCGAGTGGTGTAAGTGAGCAAACTATGAAAGATGCGTACACCATTAATCGTAAAATGCAAGGCAAATTGTATGTAGTCAAACCAATCTGAACTTTCATAGTTAAATTTATTTAGACATTTTCTGATAATTAAAGATAGTTAATTTTTTGTTTCCATTAAGAATTTTCTTTTAGTAAGCCCATAACTTAAATTTCTAAAATAATTCTGTTTTCTTTCTTTTAGGGTTTTTAATTTTATTTTTCTCCTCCTTTCTAATGTTCTTGCCGCTCTGCCGTAATATTTATCAGCGGGCGTAACATTGTTTAATGATTCGTGATAGCGTTGGTAATTGTAATAATGTACAAACTGTCTTAATGCGTGTTCAAGCTCCATTGGACTGTAATACACATCCAGTTTAATTACGTTTTTCATACTTCGGTGATAGCGTTCAATTTTGCCTTGCGTTTGCGGATGACGAACACGACCCCTGATGTGTTTTATCTCTTGTGATTTTACATAGTCTTTAAAATCGTTTGCGATGTAACAAGAGCCGTTATCACTCAAAAGCTTCGGCTTTTCACCCGGTTTAAGATTTGATTTTAGCATCGCTTGGTTGATGGTATCCTCAACATCAGTTGTTTTCATTGATTTACAAAGCTGCCAATGAACAATAAAACGAGAATAATCATCAAGCACCGTGCTCAGATAATACCAACCCCATCCAGGGATTTTAAAGTAAGTAAAATCGGTTTGCCACATTTCGTTTATGCGATGTGTTTTATCTTTAAACTCTGGTCCCGCGCTCATTAGCATAAATGCCGGCGTAGTTATTAAACCTTTTTCTTTTAAGATTCGATATACCGAGCTTTCCGACACAAAACGCTTATGAATATCGGTAAACAAACACGCTACTTCTCTTGGCGAACGATCAGTGTATTCAAGAGCCAACTCAACAATGGCTTGCTTTTCTTGGTCAGGGATTTGATTCCAGTATTGCTTACGAACGCAAGGTTTGTTAGCTAATCCGTCGTAGCCATATTTTAAATAAGCATTATACCATTCGTAAAACGTGCTTTTGTGAATGCCAAATTCCTTTAACGTAGCATTAACACCAAGTTCAGATTTTTCAACGAGCTGAATGATTTCGAATTTCTCAGTTTGACTTAATCGCATGTGTTTTTCCATTTTAGGATTTAATCCAGCCCGGTTAAACTTTTTTTTAGTAAATCATTGTGCAGATATAAATCAGCGAGAGCTTTCTTTAAATTATCATTTTCCCTTTTTAAATCAGAAACCTCGGATGCGTTAGCGTTTCTTTCTGTATCACCGCTTAATCTCTTTTTCCCGGCTTCTAAGAAATCTTTACTCCATTTATAATACACGCTGTCGTTAATCCCATACTTCCTACTAATATTGGCTATAGAGTCTTCTCCACGCAATCCCTCCAACACTATCCTTATCTTTTCTTCTGCGCTGTATGTTTTATTTGTTCTTCGTTTAATATCCTTTATTAAACTGTGTGGTTTTCTTCCACGTTTCTTTGGTTCATTATTGTTTTCTTCCATTTTCTTTAGTATTTTTATAATAGTTAAACTTAAGAAAATGTCCAATAACTTTTATACTAAACCGGTCTTGTTTGGTTTGACGTTAAACATATCAGCCAAACGAAGCTGAATTAAGTATTGCAGGATTGAACAATTTGCTTATCACCATGAAAGCCGTGAACACGGCTGTAATAAATACCACGACTGATCTTCTAAATTCGATCATAGCAAGAAATGAATTACTTTACCAAAAGCAAACCGGGCTTGTTACTATTGCCAATGAGGTGAAATTTTATGTAAAAAGTGTTTTTGGAAGCAAAAGCGCGGAATTTAAAGAAGTGAGCAGAATAAAATTTACTTTGAGAAAGATCAGCTAATGTTCTTGCGTTACCGATTGTAGTGAAAATCCTTCTTGCTCTGCCTCTATGAGCAAGAAGATTGAAACGAAAAACGGGTTAAAACGCCCAAAACCTTAACTTATTGTTAAGGGTATTATTTATAACATTATAGATACCTTTACTTGCAGGTAACAGATCATTATTAACAGGTAAATTTTGATATTAGGATATTTATATTACTTTTATAATATAAACGTTATAAATATTATGAAAAAATTAATTAACCTCAGTTTTCTTGGCGTTCTATTTACTTTCAATTTATTAATTGCACAAACACAATCCGCTCCGTCTGCTGAGTGGAAAAAATCTACATGGGCAGGAAAAGACATCAATGGCAATCCCATAACCGTTCAGAATCAGAGCGGTGATGAATGGTGGTATTCACACAAAAACTTGAACGATCCTACTACACCAGGAATTCAATGGGGTTATGTTGGCGTTGGTTACGCTGCATATATGATTACTCAGGCCGACATACCAACGTGGGCAGCTATTTATAATGAGGGCCCAAACTCTCCACATAATCCTATTACTGCTACTTCAGTGATTGATATAAAATGTGAGGAATTGGAAACTACCACTGACCGAACTCAGTATCGTGGGAAAATAGGATTTACTGATTTGAATGGTAATTTGACGTTCTATAAAATGCTAACTTTTATAGATTTGCAAGAAGTAATAACGGATGCAACTGGAATTTACGTCATTGGTACGCATGAGGGGGTTAAGTCGTATGATAAATCTATATTTCTTTCATACAACCCGACGTCTGCTACGCCAAATAATAATTTCGACCTTTCAACGCCCCCTGCTATTATTAACGATCAAACGCATAAACCTCACATGTATATTGCAAAACTTGATTACTCCGGAACAGTTTTGTGGCAACACTTGTATGGAGCGCCTGATTACAATACCGATAAAAATGCAGCACTTAAAACTACATCCTTTGGTTTTGATTTGATCAAAAATAGCGTTGATGGAATGATCTACGCTTCGGGATTCACAGAGGTGGGAGTAAATGGAAATATATTTGTAGTTAAGATTGATCCGAGCACTGGTTATCTTATTGCGAAGAACTCGCTTAGTAACACCGGTGTTGTAAACTCAATCAATGCGCCCGTTGCCAATTATGAAAACGCCTCTATTTGTGAAATTGGAAATACCGGGAAAATGGTTGTAGCTTCCACTGCTGCGTTCTTTAATCCCCCAAATGTTGGAACGTCTCAGAAAAGTGTAGTAGTATATTCCATTGATCAGAATCTTGTTAACAATTCATCATGGTCAAGTAATCCTATTGTGTTGGTAAATAGCAGCACGCCTATTAAGTATGCGAGGACGTGGGAGGTGAATTACCATAAGACACTAAATCAAATTATGATTGGAGTGTTTACCGATTGCAGTCCTTGTTCTGCGGTAGGTTCAATTGAAAATAATGGATTTATATATAGACTTGATAATTCGGGTCAAATGATTAACTCTGGTGTTAATCCTTCACCTTTGGGAATAATATTAGCTGGGGATTTAAGAATAGGTGTCATAGAAACCTCAGACGGCGGATTTGCCGCGGTGAGTGCTAGAAGAAATCTAAATCTTACACCTCCAACTGCCACTGAGCTTGGTCCTTTAAGCGGATGCCCGGAATTTGCAAACCCGTCCAATACAAATTATACTCAAGGTCCTTTCCAATCATGGGATAGCGATCCTTTAGTTGTAAAATTTAACCCAAATGGTTCAACAAAATGGGTTTGGAGTGAGGATGTAGTTACGGGCAGAAATAGGCAACCGGTTCCAGGTGATTTGAAACGCGCCGAGTGTATGTATAAAATTACTGAAGCTGAAGATGGAGGTCTCACAATCTCAGGAAACAATAGTTTTAATTATGACGACAACTATATGGTTAAACTTAGAAACGACTGTTACAACAGCAACAGTAATTTCGACTATTTAAGTCTTGTTGTTCAGCCAAATACAACAATGACAATTAATTCGAGCAAGAAAATAAAACAAAGCATTGTGGTTTACGGAACCCTCATCATAACTGGAATAAATACGATCATAGAATTTTCCGACAGTTCAAAAACAGGTGAGTTTAGTGGGATTATAATTAGTTTGGGGGGCAAAATGATTATAAATGATGCTACACTAACATCTCTTCAAGGATGTGTTCAGCCTGGGATGTGGTGCGGGATTATTATGCAAAGTAATATTCAGTTTAATCAAAACCAAACTTTTCCCATTGGACAACCTTCACTCATAATGAACAATGCTAAACTATTTAATGCTAAACGTGGTGTGCTAACAGGAATGTATAATACAATTGCGTCAGGAGGTGGTATCGTTAAGGCTTCAAATTGTACATTTAAAAATAATTATATAGATGTTGAGTTTATTCATTACAATAACAGCAACAACTTTAATTCTTCGATTGCTGATGCCAGTTTTTTCAATAATTGTACATTCTTAGCTGATAATCTTCTTAATGACAAAAGTTTTGTGAATGCAACAAATAATCGAATTCCCACCAAGGCTCACATAGTTTTAAATGATGTTAAAGGAATAAATATTAAAGGCTGTACGTTTAAAACGGATATGACTAACCTTGCAAACGTTATTGTTACTGATGACAGAGGAATTGGGATTAAATCATTTAATTCTACTTTTTTTATAAATGATAATTGCGCATTAGCAACAAGTAATGGTTGCGTTCAGTTTGCTGGAACGGCAAAGTTCGAAAATCTGCAATCGGGAATAGTTGCCAGTTCGTCAAATATTCTGAAGAACTATAGAGTTGAAAACACTACTTTTTTAAATTGTTTTAAAGGAATTCAACAAAGCGGCGTTAACTATAGTACGGTTCAAACAAATACTTTTTTAGTTAATGCTATTGTTCCGCCTACTGAGAAAGTTTGTGTAAAAGGAATTAACGTAGGAAATCCAAACCAGGCATTGTTATGTTATCCGGCACAATATTACCTGAATCAATGTGATGTAGCTAAACACTCAAATAATTTATATAGAACTCTAGGGCCACAAAACTCGCTTGGAACGGTATATAATTTATGTAATGGATCTACTAAGTATAGTTATCGAAACACATACAATTCAATGTATCGAGGCCATCAATTGCAAGCAGGTAATACCAATTTGCAGATAAAATGTAATGTTAATTCGACAACTAAGCTAAATGATATTGCTGTTACAAGCGGAGCTGTAAGCACACAAGGTAATTGCAATTCGGCGACTGATCCCGCTAATAATTTGTTATCACATCTTGGACCAGCAGAAAGCGATATTAAAAGTACAACGACTTTTCAGTATAGGTTTAATAGCAACCCAACAGCCGGATTTCAAGTTCCGTTCTATGTATCAACGGGAGTTGTTAATAGCCCTTGTTCAAACTTGAATCCATTTGTTTTCTCTCAAGTTTGCCCGGTTGAACTTAACTCAAACTGCAATATTCCATGTAATCTCATTCAAGTAAATAACATAAGTAACTCAATTGCACAAAACAATGCGATTCTTGCCGCGGCAGCAGCACCTTCATTAGTTGCAGCTATTAATTCTGAGTCTTCAGGAAATGTAAAAAATATACTTTTGACCCACAGTCCTTATTTGAGCGATGAGATTCTTTTGGAATTTATCAATACACCACCGGAATTTTCAAATGGAATTTTAAAAAACGTTATTGAAGCGAATCAGCCGGTTAGCAACGCAGTTTGGCAGGCAATTTTAGCTTTAAATTTACCTGGTAATATTCTTACACAGTTACAAAGTAGGCAAGTTGGAATTAATGCAAGGCAAGCTTTGATCGAAAACATCAATCAGCTTATAGTTGATAAGCAGTTTTATATTAATGAAGCATTACTGTTGGCTTTAAACCCCGAAGATACCTTAACAGATTACTCTCAAGTAGAAAGTATATTAAAGTTGGATAACACTGGAGAGTATTACGATGACCTTGTTGATCTTTATTTGATCACCAAACAGTTTTCTAACGCTCAAGCATATATTGACAGTTTGAACAAGAAGTTAGAGAATAGAAACTTGGTTTCGTTTCTGAATCTTTCGAAATTGGCAGAGCAAGAAGGGACATGGGAAAACATGATACAAAATCCAACTATAACTAACCAGTTGTTCAGCTATGCGTTTAATGTGAACTCCAAAGGAAGTGCCTTAGCACAAGCTGTTAGAAATACATATATTGAAGAGAGCTTATATGACGCCATAGAGAATTTTAATGACGGAACAGGAGCGAGAAGCTCGATTACAGAGGCAATCGGTTCAGTAAGTTCTAGTCAGTCTAACTTATACAAGGTTTTTCCAAATCCTTTTACCAATGAATTGAACATAAAGTGTCAGCTCGTTGATGGAGAATTCGTTAAAATTCAACTGACAGAAATTGGAACCGGAAGAATCATTTTAACAAAGGAAGTATACGCCAAAGAGACTGAAATAAAACTCGCATCGGAAAATTTGACTAGCGGGGTTTATTTGATCAGTTTTTTAAAGATAGGCCAGGCGCCAGTTTATTACAAGCTGATAAACATCAAGTAATGTTGATTTTTTCAATGAGGATATTATTATTGATAGTTCTGTGTGCTCAAATTGCATGTGCACAGAACTATTTTAGTAATCGGATTAATATTTCCGGTAAATATAATCAGGCGAGAAGGCTGCTTTTTGTTAATGATACTTTCGTTGCTACTGCCTTGGTTAATGAAGTAGCTTTTAGCCAGATTAGCGCCTCATTGCTAAAAATCGACAAATTTGGTTCCTTGTTTTTGGCGAAACGCTTTAAGCCGTCAAACAGAAGTTACACAGGTGCTGGAGGTATTTGTAAAATCAATAAAAAATACTATACAACGGGCATTACGGATTGGGGGCTTCAGCTTCAGAATGGACTATATACTTTTGATCAATATTGCGACACAGTGTTTACGCGATCTTACGGGGATACTACGTTTTATAATTTGACCACAGAGGTCAGGCCTTTTTTGAAGGATAAAAGTAAACTTGTTCTTTTTGGAAGTACGGATAGCACGTGTGGCATTAACCATCCAGGGTTTTATAAGCCATTAGTTCGACTAGTGGACACAAATGGTGTTCTATACCAAACACGCATTTATACAAATACGAATTTTTATCGAACGCTGTCAGATGTAGATACAACTATAAAAAAAGGATATGTACTTTGTGGGACAGAGGTAATAAATTTTACAAGCAGTGGAACTGCAAAGAATTATGTTATAAAGATTGATAGCAATTTAAATCAGGTTTGGTATAAATACATTGACACCAGCAATTCGTTTTATAGTAGCATTATCAGTTTAAAATCAGGCCAACTTATTTATGCACATAACCACAGTGATTTTAATGCATCAAATACTTACTTGGGGGAAAGAATTGTATTAACAAAACTGGATATTTCAGGGAACATTATTTGGAGAAAAACATATGGTGGGACAGAGAATTCTCCGGGAGTTTCCAAAATTAAGGAATGTTCGAATGGAGATTATATTTTGTGTGGCGAAAAATACGTGAATTATACAGCGTCTGTGAATCAATACATGGGTTGGATTATGAGAACGGACAGTATGGGCAATTTAAAATGGTGGCGAACTTACATTCCTGAAAACCCTATTAAGGATACTACAACACAAAATGAACTTCATGATATTTTGGAGCTGCCAAATAAAGATATAGCTTGTGTTGGATGGGCAGGAGCTAGTGGTTTTAATAGCTTAGTTCAACAAACTTGGATCTTAAAAGTGGATAGCAATGGTTGTTTTGGTGCAAGTAATTGTCCGCAAAACATTGTCTCTAGTGTTAAAGAATCAACTTTAAATGAAACTAATTTAAAAGTATATCCAAATCCTGCCAATGACCTTCTTAATATTGAATTAAACTTTGAAGTAGGTGGAAATACTAATGTTATTCTTACGAACTCAATAGGACAGATCATTTCAAACGGCAAAATAGAAAGCAAACAGAGTAAGTTTGATATCAGCGCTGTACCTAATGGAATTTATTTTGTGAATTTAAAACACGGTGGATCATCAATAACCAAGAAAGTAATTATACAGCATTAAGTTTCAAACTTTAATATTTATTTTTCTTACCTCATTGCTTCACTCGCAATCATGGGTTCAAATTCCTGATTTCCCAGGGAGCCAAAGAGATGACGGTTGTGTTTTCACTATTGGGAATAAAGCTTATTGTTTTACCGGAAATAATGGAAGTGCCTGCGAGTTAAATGGTTTTGTTTATGATGGCGTAAGTAACACTTGGGGAAATATGGCAAATTTACCAATTGGGAAAGAGAGGCAGTATGCAACGGCATTCTCCTATTCAAACAATGGTTACATGCTTACAGGAATCACTTGCCCAGGTGTTTGCTTAAATGATATGTATAAGTATGAGGAAGGAACAAATACTTGGGCGGCAATGCCAAACTTTCCGGGACAAGTAAGGCAAGGAGCATGCAATTTTGTGATTGGAGATAAGGCTTATATTATTAGTGGGCGTAACAGTAGCGGAAATGTTTTTAATGATGTTTGGGAATATAATATAACCGGGTCTACTTGGACTCAAAAGAATAACTTACCTTTTGCAGGCATGTTTCGCGGTACAGCCTTTCAAATAAACGGAATTGGTTATGTGTGCTATGGTTTAACCAACAATAATAACTTCAATCGTTATATTTATAAATATGATCATTTGAACGATGCTTGGCAAATGATAACCGCCATTAATTTACCTGCAAAAAATTATGTTGCATGTGCAGTAACAAGCAACAAAGCATTTTTATATGGCGGACAAGATTCTGTATATAATATTACAAATGACATGAGTTTGTTCGATCCAACAAACAATAGTGTAATAACTTATTCTGGAATTCCTACTTTGGGAAGAAAAGGAGGCATGGCTTTTTCACTTAACAATATATTTTATATAACTACCGGGGTTGATTCCTCTCCGGCTCGAATTAAAGAAACGTGGAAGAATGATCAGTTTGTTGGAATAGAGAGTAATTACTTAAATGCTCCGCTAGTGGATTTGTATCCAAACCCGACAAATAATTTTATAACCGTGAAAGGAAATAATTTAGCCAGTTTAACAATTTTAAATTCTTTAGGTGAAATAGTCTTATCGCAGGAATTATATTCTAATGAGAATATGATAAATTTAACTCAATTACCATCTTCAATATACAGTGTATCTGTCGTCACTAGATCAACTATTGTACAGAAAAAAATTGTTGTGCAAAGATAAACTACAAATATAAATTCAAAATGCCCAATTGCCGATAGGCCCCGCTTTATGGTGCGGAGCGCACGCGGATAAATTGTGCGAAGCACGCCATTTTTTTGTGCGTGAGCGCAAAGCTTACTTGGGTTTTATAGCTGAGGCGCGAAGCGAAAAAACACAAGTGTGCTTTGCTTGGGATAGCCAAAATGCCCGTGTCGGGCAAAAAGTGCGGTGGGAATTGTATGATATTTACTTGCTTTGGTCTGGTTTCGGCATGTGTGGCAAGTGAATATGATACAATTGGCGATAGCTTTACTACGGCTGTGTCAGCCGGGTGAGGGAAGGAAAGCCAAACCCTAAAAAAGTGCTTCCAGAGATGTTCTAAGTCTGCCGAAGTCTTGTCGACCGAGATGATTTTTTTTCCGACGTCTGTCCTGACGCATTACTTATAACGTTTTGCGCCTAGGCACAGTTTTTTGCTTGTCCAAGTTATGCATTTGAGCGTTAACACGCAAAAAATATGGAGCGTAGTTGCTGTTACCAGTAGTTGTTTCTTCATGCTTCATCTTCCAGCTGTCTTGCTTGTCGAATTAAATACCCTCTTGTTTCGGTGTCGTTTTCTGTTTTTAATTTTTTATTAAGGTCGATAAATTTAGTGCTTAGTTTTATAAATTTGTCTGTCGCTAAATATTTTGTCAGCCAGTCACTAAAGTCAGCAAGCTCGGGTTGGTCGCTTGAATATTCGAAACTGTTTATAAATTCGGGAATGTCAATATTCGAATACTCGTATTTGTCTATTTGTACAATAGGTCTGCCAAAAAATTTGTCGAACAGGTAAGTATTAGAACAAAATGTTTCAAATGCTTTTTTTTCCGCATTTTTAATATTGTCAGTCTTGAAAAGTATCACTGTCCACTCGAATAGAAAGTCAGGGTAGCCAGAATCGTCAGAGAAATTTTCATGAAACCATTTTGTGTATGTCAGTCCGCCTTTAAAGTCTTGCAGTTTTAAATAAACTTTAGGAGGATAATAACGCATTCCTCGGCTGTCGTCATAAGCACCATATTTTCTTTTCTCTGATGCAAGAGTCCGCTTAATGTCGGCAATTTGCTTTTTAAG
>Ga0163147_10008113_pt1 | contig 11725 bp, 15 predicted proteins | sample OliLakLV19MP6G1_FD_148597 | JGI IMG/M metagenome (GOLD analysis project Ga0163147, IMG submission 148597) | Freshwater microbial mat bacterial communities from Lake Vanda, McMurdo Dry Valleys, Antarctica- Oligotrophic Lake LV.19.MP6.G1 | ecosystem: Environmental > Aquatic > Freshwater > Lake >...
TGGCGCTTCCAACTACATGGCCAAAGGCAATTGTTCGGAATCCGCGCGAAGTATAGTCGTCAAGAACGGCAGCGACCTCTTTCTTCTTAGATGCTGGCAAGTTGGCAATCAGTGCTTCCGGGGCACCCTTCAAAGCAATAAAATCCTGGGTCTTGGTTCGCCACAAGGCCCCGCTTAGGCGCAGTTTTTGTTCGAAGGGAAAATCTTTGACCCTACGCCCGGGCTTGTAATGACTGCCGAACGTTTTGTCCAGTAATTCATCCAAAGCATCCAACACCATACCGTTTTGAGTCGTAATACTGGCCACGGCCGCTGTCGCCACAGTGGCCTTGTCTGGGAATACTGCGGCCACACCGAGCTTGTTCTGGGTGAGGGTGCCAGTTTTATCAGTGGCAATTAAAGTGAGGGCGCCCATAGTTTCGATACTCGAAAGCTTTTTGACCAGGGCTTTATGTTTGGCCATACGTTTGGCGCTTAGTAACAGCACCACGGTCAGAGTTACCGGCAGGCCTTCGGGTACTACCGATACAACTAGTGATAGCGTAAAGCGCATCGCCTCAGATAGCGCAATGCCCCGTACCAAGGCTAGGCCGAAGACGACAACACCGACAACCGTCACACCAATAACGATTCTTCGGGTGATGTCATCAATCTTCTTTTCAATCGGCGTTTTACCGATGTCACTTGTGCTGGTCAATTGGCTTATGGCGCCCAGTTGGGTCTGGTCACCAATGTTGGCCACCACAAACATACCAGTACCACTGTGCACCAATGTGCCCTTGAAAACCATATTCTTCTGGTCGAACACCTTTGTTTTATCAGGCAGAGTATCAGTAATCTTAGTAATTGGCAGTGACTCACCAGAGAGCATCGATTCATCAACATCGAGATTGTTAACCTCTAGGATGCGTCCGTCGGCCGGTATTTTTATGCCCTCAAACAAATAGACAATATCGCCGGGTACGACGTTACGAACGCTAATCTCGGCAGTTGTGCTAGCCCGGAGCACCGTTACTGTGCCGTCCTCGTGAGCTTTTAATGATGACAATACGCGACTGACTGAGTACTGCTGGAAGTAATAGATCATGGCATTAATAAGCAGGACGACACCAATGACTGCGGCGTCGATGTTCTCATGGGTTAGTAGGCTAATGAACAACGCGATGATCATGATGATCACGAAGAGGCTGGTGAAGGGCTCGATAATTCGCTTGAGCCACGAGGTTTTGTGGGCCGACAAGGCGTTCGGACCATATTTTTTCTGACGGGCAGTCGCCTCGGCAGCCGAGAGGCCCTCCATCGTAGTGCCCAATAACCCAAGAACTGGTCCTGGAGCGTGGGTGTGCCACGGATGCTGTAACTGTGGTTTACTGTTTACCATAAGCTTGATAGTAGTATATCAAAACAGAGGTCAGGGCGGAAACTATTTATTGTATTGGCTAATCTTCATGCTGATATTGGCGATGAGTGCCGAGAAGTCGGCCGAAGTGCGATAGATAAAGGCGGCAAAGATAATCAGGGCGTACATTGCGTAATGAGCCATGATGCTGCCTTTCGGTTAACTATTTGTATAATTGCACGCTTATAAACTTTTAATAATCTGCACAATCAAGTACAGCAGCCCGGTGACCGAAAGAATAATGCTTAGCAAAAATAGTGTTTCCAAAATCTTGGCAGCTGGTTTTTTGGCGAAGCTGCTGCGGCGAATCATTTGGATGCACAGTACTAGAAATAGTGGCAGCACTATCAACATCATGGCGCCCATGAACATCATGATTATTTACTGAAGATTCCTTTTATGCGGCGGCCAGTACGGGCAATAACACCTTTAAACTTGTGTGGCTCAGCTTTGCCCAAGCCCTCGCCGTGGACTTCTTGATAGACTTGAATGGTGGTGACGATAAGAATCATAATAACTGGACCGATAACGATACCCAGGAAGCCGAACATCTTAAGACCAGCAAAGACTGACAATAGGGTGAGGGCAGAGTCGAGCCTGGCTTCTTTGGGCACCAGTTTCGGACGCAATACGTTGTCGATGTTGGTAACGATAATCAGGTGACCTGCGATGATTAATACTCCGCCCCATACGTTACCAGTCAGAATCATAAAGATGCCGATCGGAATGGCTACGATACCGCCACCCAAAGGAACAATCGATAGGGCGGTGAGGATGACGAAGAAGAAAAAGAATAACTGCGGCAAACCGGCAATGGCCAACAAACTGGCATCAGTTAAGCCTTGTAGGGTGGCGATGATGAACTGTCCGCGAACCATGGCCTTGGTCATAGCCGCAATTTTTGACAGGTACAGGCGACTGATTTCTTTGCCTAAGGGGTTGAGTGAATGAGCGGTTTTGACGATGGTGTTCTGGTTTTTGAGGATAGACAAGAATACAAATAGGAAAATGATTGATGTCGAGAAGAAGCTAAAGAAGCTGCTAAATAAACCTGGCAATGATTTTAGGGTGTTTTGACCAAAGCCTTTCAGAGGTGCTTCAATAGCAGTGGTGACGGTATTTTGATTGATAGAGGCATTGATACCGAGTCTGGTCAATGTCTCATTTACAGTGTTAATGGCGCCGGTAATAAAGTTGGTAATGTCTACCGAGTTAATATTGCTGGCTAACGAATCAATTTGTCGGATGCTAATAAACAGCACGCCGAGCAGCGGAATGATCAGGGTCAGGAGGGCGACAAACAACGTAACCATAGATGATCGGTTGGGATTATTCCAACGACGCTCTAAACGGTGATACACGGGATTAAACATAAAGGCCAGAATGGCTGCGAAGGCTATCAGTGAGAAATACGGATTAAGAAACAGAAAGCCGCCAACGAGGGCAATGCCAAGGGCGACGGTGAGGGCCTTCTTCTGGCCCGGAGTAATAGTAAAACTTGCCATAATAACTTAACTACACTATAGCATCAAAGACCAGGGCTGTCGTTATGAACAGTTGAGTGGCGACAATACTTGCATATTGCGCGCTTGAAGGGCACAATTGGTGTAAAAGGAGAGGGTATGACTGCAAAACTAGAAAAATTCAGAAGAAATGTATTAATTACTGGCGCCATAGCTGGTCTACTAATTGTGGTAGCCAACTCGGCTATTTGGGTGAACCGCTATTTATCGGACACCAATAATTTCACCAAAACAGCGGTTACTTCATTGACTTCAGAGTCGAGTACTGATGCTTTGGCAACAGAAATTGTTGATATAGCTTTGGCCGATTACCCAGTTATTAAAAGTCTTGTTGATGATACCGCCGTTAACTTTATTAGTGGATTACTCGGCTCGGGACGGATGGAGCAAGCCATGACGGCAGTGGTTGCACGACTGCAGATATTCTTGACCTCACCCCAAAAGCCACCAGTGGTTATTAACCTAGAGGGGGCTAAGACAACCGTTAATCAATTGATTCAATTATCAGGACGTGGAGGTGAAACTAGATTCGATACCAACGAGATTCCGAACCAGATTACCGTTTTTGATCCGGCTAACTATCCGAATTTCTATCACTACACCGTTGTATTGACCTGGCTCAGTCCATTACTAGCGATTGGTGCTGTGGCATTGTTGGCGTGGCCATATATTCATGACCGCAAGCGCTACCGCGAAATTATGATCATTCAAGGTATCTGTGTTGCTGGTGCTGGGCTGCTGGCATTGTTGGTTGGTCCACTACTGCGACCCATTGCGCTGGGAAATATCCAAAGCCCGAATCTGCGTATCGTGATCGGTAACTTGTACGACGCCTTTATCGCGACGTTCAATCAGCAAACTATGTTTGTAATTGCCGCCGGTGTGCTAGCCATAGCTGTCAGCACAGGAATTGTCGTTGTACAACACTACCGTCTAAAGCACTAATTATTCCCGGGCATGAATATCGATGTGGTCCAGGCCGTAGTAGTGGGCGACTTCGTGCCAGACGGTGTGGCGGATCTGCTCCTTAAGATCGAATTCGGTATTGGCGCTGGCTTGGGTTGGATTCTTGAAAATAGTGATCTTGTCGGGCAAAACTCCTGAATAGTTGCCACCACGCCGAGTCAGTGGAATGCCCTCGTATAGACCAAATAGTGTCATGCCGCCATGCAGGTGTAATTTGGTGCGCTGTTCGGGCGAGGGATCGTCTTCGGCAACAATGACGACATTATTCAGCTTTTCTTGATAGAGCTTTGGTAGCGCATCGAGTGCATCGGCAATATAATCCTCAAATTGTTTTTGGGTGACTTGAAACATACTACTAGGGTATCAGATGCTGGCTATTTCGTGTCGTAAATGATAAAACATAAACATGAATGTTTCAGATTTAGGTACGATTCTGGGGGTGTGGGCGCACCCTGATGATGAGATCTGGGCCAGTGGCGGGATTATGGCGGCGGCGATTGTTAATGGGCAAAAGGTGGCTTGTCTGACGGCTACTAAAGGCGGGGCCGGCAAGACGGCTAGCCAGAAGAAGTGGCCACAAGAGCGTTTGACCCGAATTCGTGAAACCGAGATGAGGGAGGCCCTAAGCATTATTGGTGTGCACGATCTACATTGGTTGGGTTATGAGGACGGCAAGCTGGCGGTTGCAGATAAAGAACAGGCTGTGGCCAAGTTGGTAAAAGTAATTGACCAATTACGGCCAGACACAATATTAACGTTCGAACCCCAGGGTATCACTGGACACGATGACCATAAAACAATTTGTGTTTGGGCCTGTGCGGCAGCCCAGGCAGCAATGACTTCGCCAGTAGTTTACGGTGCCTGCGAAACCACCGAGCGCTACAAAAAGATTGGGCGCTATTGCGACTTGTTGTTCGATCTATACTTCAAGACTGACAAACCCTTCATGGTGCCAGAAAATGACGGTGATTTGGTACTTAGACTATCGCCAGCCGAAGCCGCTCAGAAATTAAAGGCTTTAAAGGCTCATGCCAGCCAGACAGAACTGTTCTTTAAGATGCCGTTAGGCAAAAAGTATTTGAAAAAGCAATGCGATGTGGAGTGTTTTATAAAGCTCTAAAACAGGACTTTAGCCTTCTGGTTGGCGGCGATGACGCCGACAATGACAGCAATCAGGCCGATAATAAAACCGAGACCAATAATACTGTATAGTTAGGATATGAAGACAGCTTTGGTGACGGGTGCGTCGAGTGGCATTGGTGAGGCCACGGCTGTTGCCCTAAACAAAGCGGGTTACACGGTGTGGGCGGCAGCCCGGCGCCTTGATAGAATGAAACATCTGGAAGAACTTGGTATTCAGACAGTTGCCCTGGACGTAACCGATGAAGCGTCAGTCAAAAAAGCCCTACACAAGATTGGCCAAGTTGATGTGCTGGTCAATAACGCTGGCTATGGTTCGTACGGTTCATTCGAGGAAGTTTCTATGGAAGAGGCTCGGAGGCAAATGGAAGTCAACGTTTTCGGGCTGGCTCGTCTGACTCAATTAGTTATTCCGGGAATGCGCCGAGACAAATCAGGCACAATTATCAACGTGTCATCAATGGGCGGTAAGTTTGGTGAAGCTTTCGGCAGTTGGTACCACGCCACGAAATACGCGGTGGAAGGACTGACTGATTCGCTGGCTCTGGAGTTAAAACCCTTTGGCATCAATGTTGTGACAATAGAGCCCGGCATCATCAAGAGCGAGTGGGCCGACATCGCAGCTGATAATATGGTAAAAGTCTCGGGCCAGGGACCTTACAAAAAGTCGGTAAACAAAAAGGCACGGGGCTTTAAAAGACTGAGCGGCGCACCATTTTCGTCCAAGCCTGAAGTAGTTGCCCATAGAATTGTGAAGGTTGCCCAGAATGAAAATCCGCGTTTTCGCTATGCGGCCGGCGGTAGCGCCAAGCCGATATTATACTTACGGTGGTTACTGACAGATCGGATGTTCTACCGGATCTTCAACCGCATGGCTTAGGGTCTAAACTAAGAGCTTATGGTTTTTGAATCAGGCGGAAGCTGGCAATAACGATCGGTATGCCCATGCCGAACAAGGCGACAAGGGCCAGCGATTGTTGGACGGCCGTGGGATTATTGAATTCTTTGACTATCGTACCAAAGGCGTTGGCGGCCATCAGAAATACGGCTTCAGCCAGGAATAGACTGCTGGGCTTTTTCATGAAGTCTTTGACGCGGGGCACGGTCTGTAGATAGACGGTCATTAGGCCAAAGAAAACTATGCTCTCTAGGAACCAGCCGGTGAAGTTGCGGAAGGGTACACCGAAGTAAGCTCCACCGGCGTACCAGGTGTAGATTTTATTAACGTAGGAGGCGATTGGGTCAAAGCTCATGTCCCACATGGTGGTCAGCATCGAGGCCAAGACAGGGATTCCAATAATCGCAGCGCCTTTAATGCGACCAGGGAAGCCTAAGATAATTCGGGCTACGAGGTAACTGGAGTAGGCAATGGATATATAGCTTAGGGTCACTAACGGCGGTACGCCACCCCATAAAAATCCGTTTATGGCGTGGTCGGGATTATAGAAGTACAGACCAAATAGCTTACCTGTATGAACGCCAATGTACTCGGCTGTAAACGAAACCAAGATAATGATGGTAAAGATAACTAAGGTGTGTTTTTTACCATAGAGTTCCAGGCTGTGTAGTAAAGCCCACAAGGGAGGTAGTAGAAAGATTATAAATGACAGGGCTGGGTTATGAGTGACCCAGATGCTACTGATGGCAATAGCGATAAGTATTGCCCAGCGGATTTTGGTGCGGTGTACGGAATTTGTAACTTTTTCCATAATGCTTGTGTTTAATATAGCACATTGGAAAGAACAGAATCAGTTCGTGGCCGGGCGTGTCGGTCTGAAACCTCAACGTGATGGGTTGGTAGTATTTATGATGCTATAATTGATCAGAACAGACAAACAGATGAAACTAGAAGAAACCGATCTAACCACAGCACAAAAACAAGCACTGTTGCATGTCGATTCTTGGTCTATAGGAGAGCCAATTGACCCGAATCTAAAAATTACCATTCACTTCCACCCAGATAGAGCGAGTAGTATGGGACACATTTTGGAGTCTTTAGCAGATAAGGGCACTTACAAGTCTCAGTTCGAAACCAATACTAGCAACGGCGGTCTTACTGCACATCCTGGCGGAGATAGGTGGAAATGGGAAAGTCGAATTTTTGGTACGGCATACGATAATGTAGGAGCAGGACAAAGACCAAAGTACGGTTCATTAAACTATAAGGGCGATGCTTACGGCGGCTCACCAAGGTTCGGATCAGCATATATAAGGCTGGGTTCAATCGTAGCAACTCGCAGTACATTCTGTTACCCAGATAGTGTATTTGAGCCAGAAGCTTATGGAACTGCAAAACATATAGATTTGGTTAGACTTGCGGAAGCAGACGACAAAGACCTCCTAGACGATTATATAGAAACGCAAGTTCATGGTGACATAAAAGTGACTAAGGATGTCGAAGCAATTGTCCTTGATCCGTGCTACAAAGGTACCGCGGTCGAAAAGCTAGCAATAAAGCTTCAGTGCCCTATCGAATGGCATGAGGGATATTCACTATCAATTATTGAGCTAAACAATCACCCCGATTACCGTGGACCTGAATACATTAAGCTTGGCAAGAAGATTGCTAAAAGCGGTTTTTTAAACCCTAAAGTACTGGGTGACTGTGCAGCTACTGGCCAATACGACGAGCAAGATTTAAAAAGGGTATGGCACCTTTTAGCAAGGTTCGGCAGAAAGTAAAAAGCTCAGTAGTGTAAACGTTTATTGGACTATATATCAAATATCTTGGCTGAGTACTATGTATAAGGTTAGAACTACTCTAATCAGCACTCAGCCAGTCTTCAAGTGATTTCAGGTCAGGAAAAATATCTTCAAAGATACCATAAAGTGTCTCTGTTTTTTCAGGAACACCCAGTGCATAGCATTTTTTACCCATTCCATAAGATGCTCCAGCTTCTACATGGCCGGAGATACCGGCAGGTAGCACGAGCAGAAAATTATCACTATCTCTTTGAGCCTGCATATCATTTTGAAAAATTTGCTTTATGAAATCGTCGTCTTTAGGTAAAGACTCAAGTTTTTGCATAATTGACTCAATGCTAGTACCTTGTTTGAATTCAACTTTCGATCCTTCATACAAATTCTCAATGAAGCAGTATGCAGTCTTGTTATGCGCGCGTACGCAATCAAGAGCTTTCTTGACTTCAGGATAATTACGCCAACGACCAGCAACAAAGAAATCATATTTAGACATATATCAATTGTATCAACTAAGCGCGCAGGTTCTAACGTCTCACTTACCCTAGGTAACTTCGACAGGGGTAGTTTGCAATGGCTGAGTATCTTATACGAGGTTAGAACCTTAATAACTGACTTCGCCTAGGTCTGAATTTACTATTTCTGGAGGGCCAGGTGGGACTCGAACTAACAATAATCCAGCCATAAGTTCTAACGTCTCACTTACCCTAGGTAACTTCGACAGGGTTCGTTTGTAATGGCTGGGGATGAGGGATAAACGCCCGACGGCAGCCATGCTCGAAGTAAACTTCTGCGCGTGGCTTTGTCGAACGAACCCCCGATCTGGCTCGCTTCACTCGCTGATCGGCGGTCCAAACCCTACCACGTGATACAAAAAAGATCAGAACGCCGTCCTGACCTTTTTTGTATGGCTGAGCATCACGGTCTAGACCTTGTGCCCTAGACTTATGAGACAGTTATGGCGTAAGTCTTTAATAGTTGAGCATGTCGGTCTAGAACCGTTTCAAGATGTAAATGGGACAAAATCGGACACTATAAAAAAGGATTGTTCTGATCTGGCTATTTCAGGATTAACATATCGTGCATATCTAACATGCTGATCAAATAACGGTTTATTTCTTGCAGCCGTCTTTTTGTTTTGGCAAAACTTCTGATGTCTAGTAATCGCTAATTTCTGGTCTAGAATATTATTCTATCAGGAGTTCCCAACGTGATGCATCAACTTTCGTAAGGTCTGGTTGTATGTAAAGCTAGAATTGGTTTACTTTGGTTATCGCACACTGGCGATTACACTGTTTCGTAAGCATAAATGCGTCGTTCGGGGTTATTTGCGGCAACACCAAGAACGGAAAAACCAGCAAACAAACAGGTCCTTTGACTCGCGACATTGTCTTGATGTACTGAAGTCCAGAGCATCTTGCCGTACCAGTCCGCAAAGTTTTCATCCTGCGCTCGTCTCATTGCCGCTTCCACGGTATGGATAACGCCTTCGCTAGCAAAACCGCGACGACGGAACTGACTTAAAACCCATCCAGATACATTAATCCCTACAGTTGAATCGCTATCTTGCACTTCGAATTCTTTGATTCCAGCAATAGACATTCCTATATCTATCCCGTGTTGCTGTATGCCTATAAAACCCAAAGCTTCAGCAGTACTAGCATACTTTGCGTGTATTCTTTTCTCGATCTTACAAAGTGGAAGTGACATATAGGCATCGACCGTGCCGGTGAATTCACGGACAACCGCCGGATCAATGCCAGGATCCGCATAAAGCTTTTTGATACGTATAGCCTCTTCTTCAGGATTTGCTCCCAGCTGATAAAACTCGAGTGTATTCATAATATAGATAGTAAACACTGTACGATATATAGCAAGTACGAGCAATTTGGCCGGAGTGGAAGGATTCGACCTCATGGCAAAAAGAAATTACTTTTGGTGACATAACCCTTCGGGTTTCAGGCGGCCAGAGACCACCGGACTCTGTCGTTCGAGGCCTTCTTAAACGCCTGACAAAATATAAAAGCCAGACACACGGTCTGACTTACATATTTTGGCTGAGCATGGCGGTCTGAAACCTACAGCAATTCTTCCACAAGCTCGTGAACTTCTGGATTTGCGGTAAATTCGTGATGATTTGCCTTATCAAGCCATGCATGATCTACGTGCTCTTGGATGAGCATATCGGTCTGGTACCTTAAATGCTAACGTGACTACAAGTTTGACTCAAGTTCAAATCTATCGTGGCTGAGCGTAGTTAACGAGGTTAGAAATCAAATTATATGCGGCTACTATGGAAAGTAGTAGTCGCTTTCTTGGGCCACAGCTTGCATGCGTAAGTACTCTTGAGCACCTAGTTCATGAAGTTTTTTATCTTTTTTGGCAACAGCCTCTTTTAAACCATTTTCGTACTGCTTATAGGCAAGTTTTAATTCTGGATTATTTATTGCTATTATTCTTGCAGCGAATAACCCTTCATTAAATGCACCAGCTTCTCCTTGAAAAGTTGCCAATGGTTTACCTTCTGGCATCCAAATCATAGAACCTAGAGCTCTATTCAATGTATCGGGGCTCTTAGTTACCGCAACTCCTAGAACTGGCAATACCGTTTCAGAAGCAACCATACCTGGAAGATGTGCTTAACCACCTGCTCCTGCAACAATAATATCTAGCCCTCGCTCTTCTGCATCAGAGGCATATCGTAACATCCACCCTGGTGTCCTGTGAGCAGAGACTACTCTTTCTTCATAATCTACTAAATGTTCCATACATATATTGTGTTAAGGCTCTGCCTACATGCTGCATTACTCCCAAATCACTATCTGAACCCATTATTATCCCAACACTTGGTGCTACTTCCATGCTCATATTATTAATTCCTTCCTTGCATCACTTACTTCTAGTTTTACATATTCTTTTGAGCCTCCAAGAACTGTTATATGGCCAATTTTTCTAGCCGGCCTGGAAGACTTGCCATAAAAATGTACATGCGTATCAGGTCTTGATAGTACCCTATCTAGCCCCTCCCTAGTTAGCGGTTTTTCTCTTGTGCCTAGAATATTGATCATGGCCGCTGCTCCTACTCTTAATTCAGTACTACCCAAAGGTAGACCAGTTACTGCTCGTATTTGCTGTTCAAACTGAGATGTTACGTTCGCTTCAATAGTATGATGCCCAGAGTTGTGCACCCTCGGTGCAATTTCATTAACCACAATTTGCCCATTCACAACAAACATTTCGATTGCAAACACACCAGCACCACTAAGGAGTTTTAAGGTGTCTTGTGCAATATCAATGGCTTGTTTTGTAATAGGAAGCTTACTGTCTTCTTGAGCGACTACAACAGTATGACAAATATTTTCCTCATGAACAGTTTCTACTGGCGGGTAGGCTACAGTTTGCCCAGACTTATCACGTGCAACTATTACAGATAGCTCCGCTTCGAATGGCAAAACTTGCTCAACATAAACAGAAGTTTCTCCAAAGTGATCTTCAATTAGTATCCTATTTAAATCAGTTACAACTAGATTGCCTCTTCCGTCATAACCACCTTTTCTACTTTTAACAATAAATGGCCCTCCACCTATAAAATTGGATTCATCTAAATGCTCTGAGTACGGGGCAACTGGAATACCGTTATTTCTTAGTAATTCTTTCTGTATAAATTTATCTTGAATAATTGCTAAAGTATGTGGATCTGGCTCTATGTCGTGGCCTTCATTTGCAAGATACTCTAAGTATTCTGCCGGTATGTGTTCTATTTCCCAAGTAATAACATCTACATCATGTGCAAGACTATCAATTGCCTCTAAGTCTGAAAGTGGTGCTTGTATTTGATCGGCACCTACTTGTCCTGCGGGACAATTTTCTACAGGGTCAATTACTGTCACTTCAAACCCTAAAGGCTTAGCGGCTTCTGTCATCATTCTTCCTAATTGACCACCACCAACTATCCCAATTCTTTCAATCATCTTACTATTTTCATTTATATTAAATG
>Ga0163147_10008118_pt1 | contig 11718 bp, 9 predicted proteins | sample OliLakLV19MP6G1_FD_148597 | JGI IMG/M metagenome (GOLD analysis project Ga0163147, IMG submission 148597) | Freshwater microbial mat bacterial communities from Lake Vanda, McMurdo Dry Valleys, Antarctica- Oligotrophic Lake LV.19.MP6.G1 | ecosystem: Environmental > Aquatic > Freshwater > Lake >...
TCCTCTACGTCTGGGCCGCGAGCACGCTGCCCGGACCGATCGGTGCTTCGGCTGTGGTCGGCGTCGAACAGCTCGGGTACGGTTTCGGCTTCTCGGCCTACATGGTCTTCGTCCTCCAACTCGCGCGCTCCTCGCGGTTCGCCACGACGCACTACGCGATCTCGACGGGGATCATGGGACTCTCGGCCTGGCTCGCGGGTCGTTGGAGCGGGACCCTCGTGGAGGCGCTGGGCTTCGAGCACTTCTTCTGGCTCGTTTCAGTGCTCGGTTTGCTCGGGCTCGCGACGCTCGTGCGCCTGCCGCAACTCGAACCGGCACCGGCGACCTGAACGAAGACCATGCTCTTCAGCTCCCCGATCTTCGTCTTCGCGTTCTTGCCGCTCGTCCTGGCGGTGTACTTCGTCGTTCCGAAGGCGGTGCGCAACGCGTGGCTGCTCGGCGTGAGCCTGGTCTTCTACGCCTGGGGTGAGCCGGTCGTCGCGATCGTGATGCTCTGCTCGATCGCGATGAACTACGCCTTCGGGCTGTGGGTCGATCGCGCGCGGGAAAAGCCGAGCGGAAAATTCGCGGTGGGCTTGGCCATCGCCGCGAACCTCGCGCTGCTCGTCGTCTTCAAGTACGCCGACTGGCTGTGGACCGGGGCGAGCGCGGCCTTGGTCGGCCTCGGACTGCTCGATACAGCCTGGGCTCCGCTCGGAACCTATCTCGCGCCGGACTCGTGGTTGCGCGAGTCCTTCCTCGAAGGCGACTCGATCCGGCTGCCGATCGGGATCTCGTTCTTCACCTTCCAGGCCTTCAGCTACGTCGTCGACGTGTACCGCCGCGACGCGCCGGTGCAGAAGAACCCGTTCAACATCGCGCTCTACGTGGCGTTCTTCCCGCAGCTCATCGCGGGCCCGATCGTGCGCTACCTCGACGTGGCCGAGCAGATCGTGCACCGCGTCGTGACGCTCGAGCGGTTCGCGTCGGGAGCGCGACGATTCGTCATCGGCCTCGCCAAGAAGGTGCTCATCGCCGACCTGTGCGCCGCGACCGCCGACAAGATCTTCGCCTTGCCTCCCGAGCAGCTCACGCCGGCCTTGGCTTGGCTCGGAGTCGTCACGTACACGCTTCAGATCTACTTCGACTTCTCGGGCTACTCGGACATGGCGATCGGCCTCGGCCGATTGTTCGGATTCGAGTTCCTGGAGAACTTCCGCTACCCCTACGTCGCGCGCTCGATCACGGACTTCTGGCGTCGCTGGCACATCTCGCTCTCGACCTGGTTCCGCGACTACCTCTACATCCCGCTGGGTGGCAATCGCGGCTCGAAGGCACGGACGTACGCGAACCTCTTCGTCGTGTTCTTCCTGTGCGGCTTGTGGCACGGCGCCAGCTCGACGTTCATCGTGTGGGGCGTGTACCACGGGCTCTTCCTCGTCCTCGAGCGCGTCGGAGTCGGTGCTTGGCTCGATCGACGGGCCGCGATCGTGCGCCATGTCTACGTGATGCTCGCGGTCATGGTCGGTTGGGTGTTCTTCCGCGCCGAGACGTTCGGCCAGGCGAGCCACTTCTTGTCCGCGATGGTCGGCATCCAGAACGGTTCGCAGACCATCGACCTCGGGACCACGATCGTTTCGGCCGAGCGACTGCATCCGATCGGCCTGTTCGCGGACATGCGCACGTGGCTCGCGATCGCGGCTGGGATCATCGGTTCGACGCCCTGGTTGCCGGCAGTTGCCGCGTGGACGAAGGGCCTGTGGGACACCGGCCGAACCGCTCGAGCGGCGTCGGTCGAGCTGCTCGGCCTCGTGCTACTCGCTATCCTCTTCGTGGCCTGCGCGATGGAACTCGCGGCGGGCTCGTACAGCCCGTTCATCTACTTCCGATTCTGACGCCCAGAGCACCTCGCGCGGCCGTTCAGAGCGTGTGAAGAAATCACACGCTCTCGCGACGCGAGGCGTCGCCACATGAATCCGAGAGCCCGTGGACTCGATTTCTTCACGGCCGCTCAGGGCAGCTGCAGAAGTCGGTGCACCTGCGGCACGACGCGCACGTCGAGGTCGCGGTCGCGCGCGAGTTCGGCGACCGCGAGGACGAGCTCCATGGTCGGTGCTTTCACCCCCGCGATCGGCGTCGCGGGAGTCAGGATCACGCGCAGGCGCGGGGCGACGTCCTCGACCTCGTCGAGCAGGGCTGCGAAGTCCGTGAGCGCACGCTCGCCCGACACGACGATCTTGCCGCACGCGTCGCGGCCCTCGACGAGCGCGAGGGAAGCGCGGCGCGCGGCGCGCCACTCCAGGCTCGTCCGCGGTGCGCGCTCCTCCGCCCCGGCACCGACGACTTCTTCCGGCGCGTCGAGATCCTGGTCCGGCTTGAGGTCGAGGCTCACGTGATCGACCGCGTCGACGACGAGAGCCAGACTCTTCGGGTGCGCGCCGCCGGTTTCGAGATGGATCCGTCGTTGGCCCACCATCGCGCGCAATCCGAGCACGAAATCCGGCCACAGGAGCGGCTCGCCGCCGGTCACGCTGATCGTGCGCGGTGAACCCGGTTCGCACTCCGCGACCCAGCAAGCAGCCTGGAACGGAGTCGCCCACGCCGGTTCGCGTCGCGAGCCACCGCGCGCCGAATCGATGCGCGCGTGCTGGCCCTCGGCGAGTTTCCACGAGCCCGGCGTGTCGCACCAACGACAGCGCAACGGGCATCCGCGCAGTCGCAGGAAGACCTGCGGCTCGCCGATGAAGGCACCCTCGCCCTGGATCGAGGCGAAGACCTCGAGCACCGGGGCGGCGTTCGACGCCGCGCCCGCGCGCGTCACTTCTTCTTCGCCGGAGCAGCCTTCGCAGCCGCGGCCGGTGCGGCGCCCTTCGCTGCCGGAGCCGCAGCCTTGCCCGCCGCAGCCTTGCCCGCCGCGACCGTGCCGCCAGCAGCCGGAGCCGCGGCTTCCTTGACCTTCTTCACGCCCGCGATTTTGTAGCGCGTGCGCACCTTCGGAATGCCGTGGACGACGCCGGTCTCGTCGCTGAACTTGCCGGCCTTCTTCAGGATCGCCAGGCGCTCGACGCGCGTGAACACGCTGCGCTCGCCGGCCAAGTTGTTGCCGACGCGCAGGGAGGAATGGATGGACATGGTTCGGAGCTCTTTCTCTAGCGTTTCTTGCGCCGTTCAGCGCGCGAGGACGTCGTCGATCTCGTCGATGTAAGCATCGGAGAACGGCATCGTCTTCGAGGACTCGGGATATCGCAGCCGCCGCAAGTTGTCGCGCAGCGGAACGAGTTCTTCGCGGGTCGGCTTCGCGCTCGCCACGAGCGCGATGCCCTTGCCCGACCCCAACAAAATGGGGCTGCCGGCCGGGTATCCGAACTTCAGCAACCAGCGGTAGGCCTCGGTCGCGAGCGCGACGCCTTGCGCATCGTTCGGATACTGGGCCAAGCGCACGGTGTAGCGGTTCTTCGCGTCGTGCAGAGCAGCGTCGTGAGGCAGGCGCGCGGGCGAGTTCGCGATCGGCGCGGGAGTCGGTGTGACCGGCCCGGGCTGCTCCGCGATCGCCGTGGAACCGTCGCCCGCTTGGACAGCGGTCGGCGAGGTGCTGTCCCGACGCAACATCATCACGAGGACGAGGATCGCGACGGTTATTCCGAGCGCGAGGAGCAGGAGTCGTTCCTTCGGTGGCGCAGCCGGGCGAGCCGCCGGAGGATCGACGCGTGACGACGGCGGTACGACGCGTGACGACGGAGGTACGACGCGTGACGACGGTGCGTCGGCGGACGTCGTGATCTCGGGCCGCGCTGTCGGCGGGATCCCACTCCCCGCGACCGGGCTGGTCGGCGATGCGCCCGCAGGCATTCGGCTCGGCCCCGTGTCCTCGGCCGCGCGAGCCGGCACGGGATGAGACACGCCCGGCTGCGGCGTCGAAGGCGTCGCTCCGGCCCCCGTTGCGCCACCCCCAGTCGGGACGGACGCCGACCCCCCCGCGCCCGGCGCGGGATTTTCTTTCATGCGTCGGAACGCATCGAGGAGGTTGGGGCGCCGCAGAGGCATGGACGGACCTCGGGCCGGACGCCCGAGCGAGGCGAAGAAGGTACGCGCACCCGCGCGAGGGGTCAACGAGCCCCCAAGGCTCGGGCCTTCTCCGCATCGCGTGGACCGGCTAGACCGACGCTGTGCGTTGGTTCCCCGCCGTGACCCTGGTCGTGTCCTTCGTCGTGTCCCTCGTCGTCCTCGGCCTGCTCGGCGCGGGTTGCGGTTCGGAATCGCCCGCGACGCCGCCGCCCGTTCCGCCGACGGTCGCCGCGACGGCCGCGGGAGTCGCGGAGTCCTTGGAGCGCGATCTCATCGACGAGGCTCCGGCGCGCGGCCTCGACTACGTGAACCGTTCGGGAACCGCGGAAAAGCGTGTGATCCTCGAAGCGAACGGCGCCGGCGTGGCCGTCCTCGACCTCGGGAACGACGGGGATCTCGACCTCGTGTTCGCTCAAGGCGCACCCACGCTCGACTTCACGGACTTGCCCGGCCTCGAGGTCTTCGAGAACGACGGCGCGGGCCGTTTCCGACGACGCGCACTCGGATCGAGCTACACGGCGATGTGGAGCACCGGGCTCGCCGCCGGGGACGTGGACGGCGACGGTGACGACGACCTCGTCGTCGGCGGGATCATGGGCTTGTGCGTGTACCTCCAGGGAACGGACGGCGCGCTCGCATTGCGGAACGGCGCGATCCCGACGGAGCTGTTCACGATTCCGCGCGCGAAAGGCCGGGCGTTGTCGTGGTTCACGAGCTTGGCACTCTTCGACGCGGATCGCGATGGTCGGCTCGATCTCTACGCGGGCCGTTACTTGGACCTCGATGTCGGAGCGCCGCCGCGCACGGCGCTCGGTGAGGGTGCGCTCGCGATCCCGTGTCAATGGAAAGGCCACACGGTGTTCTGCGGTCCCGCGGGTTTGACGCCGCAACCCGACATTTTCCTGCGCGGACGCGGCGACGGCACCTTCGAGGACGCGACCGCGAGCGCGCTGCCCGGTCACGTCGCGAGCTTCACGTTGGGCGTCCACGCGTTCGACGCGGACGGCGATCTCGACACGGATCTCTTCGTCGCGAACGACACGTCGCCGAACTTGATGCTGATCAACGACGGACGCGGCGTGTTCACGGACTTCGCGCGCGCCGCGGGAGTCGCGTTGTCGTCCGAGGGACGCATGCAAGCGGGCATGGGCGTCGCATCCGCCGACGTCGATCGCGACGGCAAGCTCGACTTCGCGGTCACGAACTTCTCCGACGAGCCGACGGAGCTTTTCCTCGGTGCACAGCAGGGTTTCCGGCGCGTGACGAACACGTTCGGCCTCCTGCGCGAGACGCGCAGCTTGCTGTCCTGGGGCGTGCACCTCGCGGACTTCGACGGCGACGGTTGGCTCGAGATGTTGACGGCGAACGGGCACGTCTATCCGCAGGCGGACGAGCCGATGACGGGCACGCGCTACGGACAACCGGCGACGCTGTGGCGACTCGGGCCCGAGCGTCGTGCCATTCGCATCGAGCCGAACTCGGAGCGCTCCATCCTCCACGCCGCGATCGGCGCACGCGGCAGCGCGATCGGCGATGTCGACATGGACGGTGCCGTCGACGTCGTGCTCGCGCGCATCGATGCACCGGCAGCGCTCGGCATGAATCGCACGAGCTCGACGAATACGCGCCTCGCGTTGCGTCTGCTCGGTCCGACGCTTCCGACGCCGAGCGCTCCGCGCACGCCGCGCGACGGGCACGGCGCGAAGGCGATCGTCGTGATCGAGGTCGGCGCGGCCGAGCACGCACTGTTCGCGGAATCGCACACTTCGGCCGGATTCCAGTCGTCTTCCACGCCGTGGCTCCACTTCGGCCTCGGCAGCGCGCGTCGCTACGAGAAGCTGATCGTGCGTTGGCCTTCGGGTCGCGTCGACACGTTCGAGGGCGGTGACGCGAACGCGCGCATCGTCGTGCGTGAAGGCGATGGCGTGATCGAACGGGCACCGTTCCGATGATCGCGATGTTGCTCCTCGTGCTGGCCGCGTGCGTCGAACCGCTGCAATCGACGGTCCTTCCCGTGTCCGCTGCTCAGTCGAGCCCTCCGCGAGACGCTGCCGCGATCGCGACGCTCCGCGCGGCGTGGCGTGAAGCGCTCGAGCTCGACGTGCCTTCCGAGGTCCTCGCGGGCGGGGCTTGGATCGAGAGCGCGAGCGACGCCGATCCCGAACTCCTCGCGCTGTTCGCGCGCGCACTCGCATCGGCCGGACTCGCCGAGCGAGCGGACGCTTTGCTCGGCCAAAAGAGCGCGCCCCCGATCGCGCTCGCACGCGCTCGACTCGCGCTCGATCGCGACGAACTCGAAGGCGCGATCCGCGAGCTCGCTCCACCAGCAGGCTCGACGGAAACCGTTCGTTTTCCGGCGGTACCAGAGGCCTTTCTGCTGCTCGGCCGCGCGCACGCACGCGCCGGTGACCTCGCGCGCGCCGAGCCGCTGCTCGTGGAATTCGTGTCGCGCGCGCCTTGGCACGTCGAGGCTCCACAAGCCTGGTTCGTGCTCGTGGACGCCGCGCTCGCACGCGGTGATTCGAGCGGAAGCGCGAGCCGCGAGCAGTCGCGCGCACAGAGCGCCGAGTGGCACGCGTTCTATCGCGCGCGCCGCGTCCAGGTCCGCGCGAACCCGAGCGAGACTCTTCCGCGACTCGGCCTCGCGCAACTGTGGCTCTCGGCGAACGAACTCGAACGCGCGCGCGCCGCCGTGGAGTCCGCGCTCGCGATCGACACGCGTTTCTGCCGCGGACTGGAACTCGCGGCCGAAATCGAACGCCGCGCCGGTTGCGTGGAGGACGCTCGATCTCGTGCCGACGCCGCGCTCGCCTGCGATTCGAAGCTCGTCGAGGTCCACCTCACGCTCGCCCGCCTCGCACGTGACGCGGGCGACGCGACCACTTCGAACGTCCACGTCGCGCGCTATCGAGAGCTCGGCGGGAAGAAGGAACTCTGAAGGTCTCGGGTGGGCTGAACGCGGGTCCCGCGTGGCTCAGCGCTTGGCACTCGCGTCGATCTGCGTGAGCAGCGCGCGCGTCACGCCTACCCACTCGCCTTCCGGAGTCGCGAGCAAGTAGTCGGCGAGCACTTTCCGCGCCGCCGCCGATTCGCCGCGGCGCAATTCCGCTTGCGCCAAATTCACGTGGACGGGCTCCGGCAATTCGAGACGCTCGCGCGCGGCGAGTTCGAGCACGCCGCGCCACAACCGCGCCGCTTCGGCCGGATCGTCGCGGCGAAAACGCACCAAGCCCAAGTGGTTCCGTGCGGCGATCTCGTCCGGCCACAGATCGAGCGCAGCGCGGAACTCGGCCTCGGCGCGCTCCAATTCGTCCATCTCGAAGGCCGCCACTCCTGCCTCGGTCCGCGCACGCGCGGCCTCGAAGAGGATTTCTCCGGCGCTGCTGAGTTCTTCGTCGGAAAGACCTGCGGCGCGCGCGGAGAGGAAGTGGTCGATCGCGCCGGCCTTGTCGCCCGCCAGGAGGCGCGCGAAGCCGGCGCGTTTCTCGAGCAGTGCGAGCTCGGATTCGAGCGGTCGACCTTCGGCGATCAACGCGCGCAAACCGAGCAGGGCTTCGTCGTACTCTCCCGACGCCGCGAGACAGTCGCCCAAGAACCGACGCGCATCGACATCTTCGGGATCGTGCACGAGCGATGCGCGCGCCGAGGCCAGTGCTTCGGGCAACTTGTCGGCCTTCACGAAGCCCTTCGCGACGAGCAAATGAGCTTGGCCGAGCGCGCGATCGACGAACGGCAGGTCGGGATCCAGAGTGCGCGCCGCGAGCAGAGCCGCGAGTCCACGATCGGCGCCGTTCTCGCGCGAAACCCACGCGATGCCGCGCGCGCGATCGAGCTCGGGAGCGGCGCCGCAAGCCTTGGTGCCGCTCGTGATCTCACTCCAGGCCGTGTCGAACGCGTCGCGCGCCACGTAGATCTCCGCGGCCGTCGCATAGACGTCGGGATCCCTGGGACGCGCCGCCTTGGCGCCCTCGAGCACACGCATCGCTTCCACACCGCGGCCTTCGAGGTTCGAGAGGCGCGCGCGCAACAACGGGCCTTCCGTGCCGGCCGAGTCGGCGGCCGCGAGAAGAGTGCGAGCGCGTTCGATATCGCCGAACTCGATCGCGCGCCGAAGTTGGACGAGTTCGGTCGAGACTTGGCGCGGTTCGCGCGTAGCGCCCGGCTGCCGTTCGGAAGGTCGAGCCGTGACCGTGATCGGAACGGGATCGACGGTCGGAGACTCGCCGCACGCTGCGATGGAGAAGAACAGCACGGAAGCAGTGACGCGCATTCCGAGAGGATCCTCGATGCTGGCCCAGTCCCGCAAGGCTGTCGCGGTGCCGCAAGGCTGTCGCGCGGGACTCGGGCCAGGGCCCTGGCCCCGCGGGTCATCGCGCCTCGGGTCGGGGCTCGACGCCCGGCAACGCTTGCGCCGTCATGCAACGCTTGTGCCGTCAGGCAACGCTTGCGCCGTCATGGGACGCTTGCGCAGTCAAGCGACGCTTGCGCCATCAAGCGACGCTTATCCCGTCAGACAACGCGTGCGCCGTCCCGCAACGCTTGCGCTGTGAAGCCCGGCGCCGTGACACCCGGCCACACTCGCGCGCTTCAGACCTTTTTAGGGGGAGTAATGTTCGCGGTAGCGGACTCGCCCGCGACGAGCGACTTGACCATTTCGTAGAGGAGTCGCACCGGACCACCCTCGGGGCTCCAGTACTCCCCCCGTTCAACCTGCATCTCGATCAACGCGATCGTCGGATCATGAGGACCCTCGGGGAACCAGAAGCGCCAAGCGGGCTTGAAAAGGCGTGCGATCCTTTCGGGATCCCGATGAACGCGCGCGATCGCCGAGATCGAGAGGTACGCGCGGTCGCGGCTGCGGAAACAGCTCACCCCGACTTGGTGGTCGTGCGCGATCTCGCCGGTCTTCGGCGAATCGAGCGACGTCACGAACCAGAAATCGCACGCGAGTTCGGACGTCGGCTCCTGAATGGCCATGGGCCGCGCTCGCAGCAGTCCCATCGGGGTCACCGTCGTGAACATGGCGGTGTCGAACGACTGGAGCATCTCCTTCAACTCTTCGATGGAGCCAGGGCTCGACACGGTGTTCGCGGCGGTGGTGTTCTTGGTTTGCATGGTTCACCGAGACTGATGGGAGGGTGAAGGTTCCCTTTCTCCCCCATCGAAGACGGGAGGCTCTGGCAACCTAGGAAGCAGGAAGAGATGCGGCGGTCGTTGGGTGTGGTGCGAGCGTAGAAATTCGTGCGAGGGCAGGACCGTGTCTCCCGAGCCTGAGCTCCTGGAAGTCGCCGCGGCGGCAGATCGAAGACCGCGCGCATTTCGAAGACGATCGCGGCCTGACCCAGTACCGAGCGGAAGTGCGGGTGCAAGCGGTGTGCCGTCGACGAGCCCCGAGGTGGGGCGCTGAGGCGCAGGACCGGTACGCTCACGCTCCGCCACTTCTACATGTTGCGCGATGCGCCAGGCTCCGGAGGCTCGGAGATGTGCCTGAAATCGCACGAGAAAACGTGGGTTTTCACCGAGTCGGCGGCACCGGACTTGCTCGCTACCCGTGGCGACCCGCTTCGGGGTCGTCAGGCCTCGAAGTGGTGACGTCTCATGAAGCATTCCTCCATCTCTCTCTGCGCGTGGATCGCGCTCGCCTCGAGCGCCCCGGCGCATCTCTTGGCTCAGAACCCTGCTCCGCCCTCACCGCAAGGCGGTCAAACCGGCGGTCAGCAAGGTGGCCAGCAAGGTGGCCAGACCGGCGGTCAGCAGGGCGGTCAGCAGGGCGGTCAGCAGGGCACGCCGCAAACGGGTGCGCCCGGTCAGAACCAGGCGCCGAAGGCCCAAATCGACGGGCGAGTCGGCGCGGGCGGGCTGCATCTGCAACCGGGTGAAGAACTCATGGGCCGACAACTCGAGCAACGCACCGGGAATCAACTCGGCCGCGTGAACGACTACGTAATCCGCTCGAATGGATCGATCGCGTACGTCGTGCTCGATGCGCCTGGAGCGGATACCGGATCGGCGCACTACCCGATCCCGTGGAGTCAACTCCAGTTCGACACGCTCCATCACGACGCGACGCAATCGCCGAGCGGTGGCGCCGACAAGAAGGGCCTGGACTCGAAAGGTCGGTACGTCGCGCAGTTCGAAGGGGACCGCTTGAAAGGCGCGCCGAGCTTCGACGGTACGAAGTGGCCGCGCGACAATCGCGCGTTCGATGACTCCGACACCTACTACGGCACCGGCTTGCGCCGTGGGGAGGGTGGCGCTGCGCGACCCGCCGGTACCGGGACGGATGCAGGCGATCGCGGAGTCGGCACGACTCCCGCCTCGGCGCAGAGCGACATGCGCTTCCGCGGTTCCCAGTTCAAGGAACAAGTCGTCGTGGACTCGACGGGAGCTCCGATCGGCAAGATCGGACGCGTCGCGATCGACCCCGTCCAAGGCCGCGTGAACTACGTGACGGTCTCGCTGAGCAATGTCGCGGGCGCGAGCGGACGCACGATCGCGGTGCCGTGGTCGGCGTTGAACCCGATGCGCTCGGGTGAGACGACCCAACTGCGTCTCAATCTGCCGGCCGACAAACTCCAGAACGCGCCGCAATTCAAGTCGGGCACGGCGGATTGGGCGGAGATGTCCGACCCGAACTGGGTCCGCTCCGTCTACGGCTACTACGGTGTCCAGCCGTACTGGAACTCCACGGGCACGGAGGGCCCGGAGGGCAAGCAGCCGGGAACGTCCGGGCCGACGCCTGCGGGCCAGACGCCGCCGAGCGAGCAACCCCGGCGCTGAATTTTGGGGCTTCGGGAAGTCGCGTGGGCCGTCAGCAGCGGCGCGGGGTACTGGCCACCGAAGTTCGGCCACGTCGCTTGCAGCGTCTGCGATCTGCGAAGTCCGTCCGGCGTAGTGGGCTGCACTGCAAACCGACGCTCGAGTCGAGAACTGGGCTGGACGGAGGAGGGGCCGTGATCGGGCCGCCTACGCCCTCGAGCGTTCGAAGCGGCGGCGAAGTCCGGGTGAGCGGCTCGAAGCTCACGTGGGCGGCTCGGGGTCTCCGTGAGCCTGGATCCAAGTGTTCCCCACATCCTTCCCGCTCGCGTTAGGCCGCGAGGCTATACGTGGAACGGATGTGTGCGGAATCATCGGGGCGAGTGAACTGTGCGTGCGCACGGGACCTAGCGACCTCGGTTGCGGAGTCCTCGGTCGCTCGCTCGAGACGAACGGGTGTCGACATGATTCCGTCGGTCTGACCGTGAGACTGTGCGACGGCCGAGGTTGAGGGTCGAAGCCGAGGCCGAGGGCTGAGTGCGGCGCGCGGCGTGACGAGGGGCGAGGGCCGAGTGCGAAGTGCGGCGCGCGTCGTGTCGACGGCCGACGGCCGAGGGCTGACGGCCGAGGGGTGAGGGCTGAGTGAAGAGTGCGGCGCGCGGCGTGTCGACGGCCGACGGCCGACGGCCTAGGGCTGACGGCTGACGGCCGCGGGCTGAGGGCCGAGTGCAGAGTGCGGCGCGCAGCGCGCGGCGTGTCGACGGCCGAGGGCTGACGGCTGACGGCTGACGGCCGCGGGCTGAGGGCCGAGTGCGGAGTGCGGCGCGCGGCGTGTCGAGGGCCGACGGCCTAGGGCTGACGGCCGAGGGCTGAGGGCTGAGGGCTGAGTGCGGCGCGCGGCGTGTCGACGGCCGACGG
>Ga0163147_10008122_pt1 | contig 11717 bp, 22 predicted proteins | sample OliLakLV19MP6G1_FD_148597 | JGI IMG/M metagenome (GOLD analysis project Ga0163147, IMG submission 148597) | Freshwater microbial mat bacterial communities from Lake Vanda, McMurdo Dry Valleys, Antarctica- Oligotrophic Lake LV.19.MP6.G1 | ecosystem: Environmental > Aquatic > Freshwater > Lake >...
CAACCACACATGCTGGAAACACCATAACTGTAACAGTGGTGATTGTACACACAATGATAGTGAAGAATAAACCAAAGGAGGATAAATAGATGGATGAATACAAAACCACTGAGATAACAATAGCAGGCTTAAAAGCTTTACACGCAGAAGCAGTTAGTATATCAGGAGAGTGGAACGGAGACGAATCTGGTACACAAGAAGACAGAGCACATGCAGCAGCTAAGAAGACTAAACTAAATAACAAGGAGGCAGAAATGTCTAAGCAAGAAACAATAACACTAAACGGTAAAGTCTATACCGAAATAGACCCCAACAAAAAAGATATACAGCCAGCGGTAGAAACAGACCATGTAATCATCATCGCACAACGAGGCTGGATATTTGAGGGCTATGCAGATAAGTCCGTAACGGACAAAATACGGCTGTTAAATGCTAATGTGGTTCGTTCGTGGTCTAACGGTAAGGGCATCGGGGGACTTTGTAAAAAAGCATTAAAAAGTGATTATACACTTGATGAAGCTGGTACGGTATCGTTTCCAATCGAAGGTGTAATCTGTACGCTTAATATTACTGAGTGGTAAATGTAATGAGCTACAACAGAAACCCTAACTCTGCCGACGAGGTACGACCTATGTCGCTTGCGATGATTGGCAAGTACGGCTACGGCAACGGCTACGGCGACGGCGACGGTAACGGTTACGGTAATAGCTATGGTAACGGTAACGGTTACGGTAATGGCGATAGTTATGGCTATGGTGACGGTAACGGTTACGGTAATAGCTATGGTTATGGCGATGGTAACGGTAATGGTGACGGCTACGGCTACGGCGACGGCAACGGCTACGGCAACAGCTACGGCTACGGCGACGGCAACGGCAACGGCGACGGCGGTATACTATGACCACCAAACCCCAAGCTAAGAAGACTATGAGGCAAATATTGGAAGAATGGCTGGATAATGCTATGAGCACTTCTATTATGGGGTGGTCAGCCGTTGACGGCTACAAAGGTAACGAAGAAAACTCTGAGTTAGAGGCTGGTAAAGACTACGACAAATACCTGTTAGAAGCCACCAAAGCCACCACCCAAGCTATGCTGGATGCTTTGCCTGATAAAGTTCAACCAAGAGAAGACCCGTACACAGACGGCTGGAACGACTACCGTGACAAAATGGAATCAGCCATAAAGAAAATGGGAGGCAGAGATGAGTAATAAGACTATAGAGAAGTGTAATGCCGTGAAATACAAACTGTCTAATGGTAATTGGTTGTTTACTATTTGGGGTAACTTTGTACACGTTGAGAGCTACTCTGTTGCCAAAGTTAAGATTATGACTTCTAACCCCTTTAACCACCGTATAGTCCGATTAAGGGAGCAAAGCAATGACTAAAGCACAAGAAGATCACATCTACGACCTTAAAGCAGAGTTTAATCATCGTATGCCTAAAAAGTACCGAGCTGGAGCATTAGAGCATGGCGGCAATATATGGGAACTGCCGGTAGATACTTTGATAGACGAAGCCATATCAGAAGCGATAGATCAGTACGTTTATTTAATGACTATTAAGAAATTATTGGAGGGTAAGTAATGGGCAAAGTATTAAGAAATCACGATAGCTTAGTAAAGTTAGCTCGTAAACATCGGACAAATGAAGAGCTAATAAAAAAGATTAGTATATTCAACACAGTTTGGTGGAAAGCAGAAAAACTACGAATAAAAAAACGAGTTAGCAAACAACAAGAGGAGGAAAAGAAATGAGCACCAAAGAACTCGAAGCATGGTTGGTTGGTAGACCACAGATAATCAAAGATATTGCTAGAAAATATCCATTTGGTAAAATTTATACTTACAAAGGACACTCCAAGACATCTACGTACAAAATCTATGCAATACATGAGGACGGCACTATAACTTGCCGCACGATAGCTACATCAGGACCGCCAACAATGGTTTTTAATATGAACCCAGAAGACTTAATACTTGTGGAGGAGGAAAAGAAATGAGCACCAAAGAACTCGAAGCATGGTTGGTTGGTAGACCACAGATAATCAAAGATATTGCTAGAAAATATCCACCGTGGGAAACCTACGTCCACAAAAAACACCCCGATACAGCTGAATATACAATACAATCTATAAACGAGGACGGCACTATAACATGTAAAAAAGTTGACTTTATGGGAATTACAATAACGGTTTTTGGCATGAACCCAGAAGACTTAATACTTGTGGAGGAGGAAAAGAAATGAGCAACGGATTAAACCTGTCTGAAATTTCTAATGCTTTTGCCAAGAGTATGGTTGAAGCCAATGACAATGCAGCTCTTGGATATATAACTGGCGCGGTAAGTCTATTACAGGCACAGGGTAAAGACATTACACAGTATGCAATTATAAATGTGGAAAATCCTATGGTGTATAAGGACGGTGCAATGCGAGTTACTTTACAGTGGCGAATAGTGCCTATCACTGATCTAAGGGAGGAAAAGAAATGAGTTTTAAACTATAAAACACTAGCGTTTTGTGCTATAATGTAATTAAAGTTTAACACTCCACAATCTAGTCTCTCAGGAGGCTTTCATCACGATGATGGTTGCCTAGTTCCTTGCATCCAAGCGGATGTTAAACAGGAGATCCACCCACCTTCTAGCTTTCCTTTGTATGTGTCCTACTAAAACAAAAACAACAATGTGGGTCTCCTGAGGTATTAGATAAAATGCACTTAATGTACATCACTAAACACAAAAATAAACCGGAGGGTTATTAGATGAGTGGGTATTTACTCAAAGCCAAGTCTGAAAAGGCTACTAAACGGCAAAAAACATGGAGTGATTACTTTTGTACACAAGCAGAAAGAGACTGGAATCAACTCGCTAAAACAATAAACGGGAGAATTATGAAAAAGTACGCAATCATAGACGATCCAACAGTACCCCGGTATGAAGATGAGGACATAAAGAATGCGTAACCAAGACTTCGCAACACCCCTAGCATTAGCAATTATCTTAGCCTTTAGTCTAGGGTACTTGGTGGGTAACATCTAGTGCGTAAGTTAATTGTGGAGGCGAGTGATGAGTAAACCTAGTAAGAAAGAAATCCTAAACGCTCTATATTGGATGTACGTACAATACTGTTCAAAGGGTCACGACTTTATGGGTGCTGGTGAACAAGCCTCAGAAATACTTGAACTTTATAGGTACATTGAAGTAGATAGTATAGGCGCAATAACAAAACAAACTGACGTATTATGACCACTGCTAAGGATTCCATATGACACGTGAACTAACAGTTAAACAAAAGAAGTTTGTCAAAGCCTATATTGCAACAGATGGCAACGGCCAAGAATCTGCTAAGATTGCCTACAATGTCAAGAGTGATGCAGTAGCTAGATCAATGTCTAGTGAAAACTTGATAAAACCGAACATAAAGGCTGTAATAGATGCAGCTTTAATAAAACACAATATAACAATAGATGCAGCAATTAAACCTATAGCGGATGGACTAGAAGCCGAACGTCCAAGCTTTACTGATAAAGACGGTAATGATCATGGTGGTGGTAGTGATCATGCTACTCGATTGAAAGCCTCTAGTATGGCGCTAAGGTTATTAGGCGCAGAGAATGATAATAAAGCTCCTAATACTCTCAACAATTATGGAACTATAGTAACAGAGCAAAAGAACAAGTATGCAGACTGATCCCTATGCAAAAGCTAAACTCTTTATAGAGGAACAGTTAACTATTATAGATAAGACTGGTACAGAGAAACCTTTTACACTAAACGCGATCCAATCTAAGTTCGTTGAGCAAGCTACTGGTAGAGATATTATATTAAAGGCTCGACAACAGGGATTCAGCTCATTCATTCTAGCGGCGTTTACTAAAGACTTTCTATTTAAAGACAACTCTCTATCAGTAGTAGTTGCAGACATAGCAGATAACGCTCAGGACCTACTTGCTAGAGTTAAACATTACATATCTGCATACGAACGTGCTAACAACGTTAAAGTACCACTTAAATACAATTCTAAGTATGAGTTGCAGAACGCAGACAATAATGCTCGTTACATTATCGGTACAGCAGAGAACACTGAGTTTGGACGATCGAAGACTATTACTAACCTACACTTCTCAGAAGCAGCATTCTACAAGCATTTTGATAAGTTACTCGCCGGAGCTGGTACTGCATTGATACCAGACGGTAAGTTTGTGGTGGAGACTACTGCTAATGGGTTCAATGACTTTAAGAACTTCTATAACAACTCTGAGCTAAAAGAAACTGACTTTCAAGCACTATTCTATAAGGCTGCTGACTTCTACCCTGAAGAGTTTTTAATTAAAGAGAAGAAACGTTTAGGACGATTGTTTGATCAAGAGTACCCGGAGTCACCAGAGGTAGCATTCATTACCAGCGGTGAGGGTTACTTCGATACCGATGCACTACGATATTACTTGGAAAATGCAAAGGAGGTGATGAGGGTATGAAAAAGAAACGTAAAACACCTACAGCCATAGCTAAAAGTAATGCCTGGAATGCTTTCAGTAAATACATACGCACTAGAGATTGCATACGTTTCCGTAACAGTCTAACTGAGGGCATGTGTGTCACCTGTAAACGTCATTACCCTTTCAAGAAACTACAAGCAGGACACTTTATACAGGGTAGGGGTAACTCTGTTCTACTAGATGAACGGCTGGTATATAGTCAGTGCCTAGGTTGTAATGGGAATCCTCCTATCGGTAAAGGTGGCAACTATGTAGAGTACTTTATCTTTATGGAAGAAGAAGTTGGCCGGGCGAAGATAGACGAGTTTAGACTACTGAAACATGAAACAAAGATATATAAGCAATTCCAATGGGAAGAAGCAGAGCAAGAGTTTAAGAATAAAACTATGGAGTTAGAGAGGCTGTTTAATGTCTTGGCGTAGATACCGAACATACAAACGTGATGAGTTTATAGTTGTCTTCGCTGATACATCATGGGGTGGTAAAGACTATTGTGCAGTACAGTTCCTATCCAAGACCTCCCTCGATGTACCGACTGTCTATCATTCACGTGTACTAGCTACTGAGATGACTCCACTTATTCATTTAGAGTTAGAGAGGATTTACCAGATCACAGGTGTCCAACCAGTAGTAGCCTTTGAACGTAATAATGGCGGCGTAGCAGAGATGGAACGTCTTGCAGCACTCAATAGACAAGGTAAGTATCGTATCTATGTTGAAAAGACTAACGTTGGTACAACCCTACAAGTAGATCAATCTGTCAAGCTAGGTTATACCACTACTTCAGCATCACGTCCAACAATGTTATCTCAACTGAAAGAAGCTATAGACAATCGTTTAATACGGATATACGACAAGCCTACTATCAACGAAATGTTCTCATTCATCATCAGTCAAACATCTAGCAGTTGGAAAGCACAAGCAGAGAGTGGAGCACATGACGATTGCTTCATAGCGGGTTCACTAGTAACAACAGATAACGGACAAGTACCAATAGAACGTTTAAGAGTAGGAGACATGGTGCTTACTACAGAGGGGTATAGACCAATCATTCACACTAGGAGCAGGTACGACAAGGTTATAACCAAGTATGGGTTAACTGGCACGCCAACTCACCCATTTATAACAGACGGTGGTAATGTATGCTTTGATAAGCTGAAAGGCAGTGATATAATATACATATGGAACGAGAAACAATCAACTATAACGGCAAGAACTATCACAGATACCCTGAATCAGAGCGTAGACAGCATAGAGTCTACTACTGGAGACACGACAAGTGGCAGGAAGCGCCCGTTGCCCTTCATAGGCAGATATGGGTTGATAGCAAGGGGGAGATACCAAAAGGTCACCACATCCACCATAAAGACGGAGACCCCCTTAACAACAATATTGGAAACCTTGAACTCATTACATCTAGCGACCACCAAAAACATCACATGGCAAACCCAGAACGACTCAAGCTGCATATTGAAATCGGCAAGAGCCAAGCAGAAAGAATTACTAGAGACCTTAAGCATTGGAGACAAAACAATCCAGACAAAGCTAGAGAAGTTTACAGACGGAACGGACTCAAGCAGGCAGATAGAGCTACAAGACAGCTCAAGGAGTGGCGCAAGAATAATGCTGATAAAGTGCGACGAATCAACCAAGCTAACGGCAATAACCAAACAGAACGTCTCAAGAAAGACCTCAAAGAGTGGAGAGAAAACAACCCAGATAAAGCATCAAATCAGTCAAGAGAAAACGCTTTGGCTAATCTACACGGAAAACCCAGAGAGAAAGATTGTGAAAACTGTGAAAAGACTTTTGCATACACCCGTAAACTTGGTGCGAAATACTGCACTCAAACTTGTGGGGCAAAAGCAAGGCGTAAAGCAAAAAGTTTATAACATACAAGTAGCAGATACTCCAGAATACTTTGTCAACAACATATTAGTTCATAACTGCATCATGTCATTAGCTGGTGTTTGGCAATTGTATCAAACAGAAAACCCTATCACTAAACCAGTAAGAACAAGGCCTAAACCGAAGAGGGTTAGATTCCATGTTTAACATAATAAAGGTTGGTCCAAATGGATGACATTAAGTTCGGCAAGAAAGTTATTGCATCACCTAATGAAGACGGTAGTGTTTCTATAGTCGAAGAGGGCTATTGGAATGGATTAGACACTATTAAAGAGTCTACACGGGTAAGTCTTTACATTGATCAGCAAACAGTCCTTAAAGAGCTTGTAAAGTGCTTGGAGCTGTTGAAGTTCGATACTCCGTACATAGATATAAAACTATGTCTCAAGGACAAAAAGCTATACCGGTTAGAGAAAACGTGGGAAGTTAAACGCAAGAAGATAGTAAAACCCTAACGTTTACTGTATAATATAACTAAAGTAGACAACCGCAACGTCGAAACTACTAACAGAAAGTAGTAACGACGATGCCTTTTATTGAAGATATTAATGAGCTTCATAAGCTTTATCTCGAAACGAAGAATGAATCTGATGCGTGGCGAGAGGACTATCATGAGTTCGAACGTCTTGCTGATAATGATTTAATTGATGACCTTGATCCCTCTCTCCCAGAAGTAAATGACGGTACACTAGCCGCCTCTTTGTATAAGTTACCGAAACGTATTGTTAGCACCAATCTTAAAGGTCGTGTTAAGTCTCTTGATCGTGACGAAGCATGGGTAACAGAACTTGCTAACCTCCAATGGGAAAACGTCATTATCCCTAACGCTAACTCTCAAGCACCATTCTACCGAAAGTGGAAAGATGCAGTACGTAAAGCAGCTATCTACGGTTCAGTACCTATTATTACCCTATTCGTAGAACGTGGTGATTATACTGGTGCAGACTTTATCGTTGCACAACCTCAAGATGTAAAACTAGAGCCGGGCAAAGTATCAGACAATGACTCAGATGTTATCTTCTGGGACGTTTACTATACTAAGCAACAGGTACTAGGGTTAATTGAAACAGCTAAAGAAGAACAAGCTCAATCTGAAGAGTCTGACAATAAGGAAAACGTCAGTGAATGGGATATAGAAGCCTTAGAAAGTATTGCCAAAGCTGACTTACAAGAAGAGCGTGAAAACAAAGAAGACTATAAGAACACTGGTAAAGATACTCGCCGTAAAGGTATTAAGTTCTGCATAGCATTTCAAAGAGGTGTTGGTGCTCCATTCTACATGTATCATAAGGCTACTAAAAAGGCTGTTAGAACGTGGACCAACCAAGATCCTACAGGTGATATTCCAGTACACTTCCTCTATTGCTACCAAGACATGCACAACCCATACGGTGTAGGAATCGTGAAGTTAGCAGGTGGTACTCAGAACGCATTAGATTACTTCCGTCAAGCAGACATTCTTGCAACACAACTAGGATTAAGACCACCGATCTCTATTAGCGGTGATACTGGTGAAACAGACTTAGACTCCATTGTATATGAACAAGATGCACAGTGGATGATTGGCAACGCCTCTGTAAACCGCCAAGAGTTAAGCAACCAAGTATACTCACAACTACCGAACCGTATTAGCCAGTATAAAATCTCGCTTAATCAGTTAATCCCTACAGGTGATACATCTATTGCTGCTGGTTCAGGCGATCAAGACTATTCTAAGACTCCAGCCGGTGTTAAATTCCAACAAAGTCAACTCTCAATAGATGATGAGGACTTTAAAGACAACTTCTTTATTACCTTTGAACTTGTAGCAAAGTCTATGATTAACATTCAATTTGCAAACATGCAAGGTACTGATCTAATGAAACTATCCAATGATGAACGTGATCTGTTAACACAAGCAGGGTTAGAGTTTCCATTAGGTGAAGAGGGTGAACCGTCTAATGAGCTAGAGGTTATCTGGGATGAGGCACGTTCTAAGTTTGACTTTGAAATAGACGCTGAACAGGATAAGACTCAAGACGAACAGAAACGCTTAGAGGCTTTACTTAAAGTAGTTGAACTGCGGGCTAGTGATCCCTCTTTAGAACAAGCACTAATGATGTCTGGTAAGAAGTTAAACATTGGCGAGTTGTTTGCTTCAATCATTCAACTGACAACTGACAATGACAAAGTTCTCGAAGATGTTACTCCTGAAGACATGCAAGGTATGGAACAACAACAGCAAGAAATGGCTATGCAAGAGCAAATGGCTATGCAGGGTGGTGGTCCACAGGGTGAAATGCCACAAGAAGGAATGCCACAAGGTGGAATGCCTGAACAGCCTATGCCACAGGGTGAAATGCCACAAGAATTACCTAATAAGCCTCAAATGGACGAGGGTGAAGACCGTGAACAGTTTGCTACTAACATCGAAGCAATCATGGAAGAACATGGTGTTGATGAGGAAATAGCAGCAGCTATGCTTAACATGGAGCAGCAGGGCTTTAGTTTAGAAGAAGTATTAGAAGTCGTTGCTACTTATTTAGAAGAACCTGAAGAAGAGCAATCTATGGAGGGATTAAATGTCTAGAGATGAGATCTTTTACACTGGTGTCACAAGTTCTGTTCCTCGCCAATCTCGTAAGGAAACAGTGAATAAACAGAAGCTTGAGCAAAAGGCGGCTATAACTCCGGCTGCTAAAGTTGTGTTTGATCTTATTGAGACAGAGAAGGCTAACATATTAGATCTTAGGACTTTAATCTTAGACCCTAGTACTCAAGAGATAGATGTCAAGTCCGGTCTTATGGCGCGTAAGTTGTACTACGAACACCTAACAAGCCTACAGAATAAACTAACAATGATTCTTAAAGCACGACCACTTAAGACTGGGAAGACTGAAAGTTAAGCTATGAAACAAAACAGTAAAAAACGCAAAGAGGAAGTAAAGACTGAACAAAAAGGTCTTAGCTATCGTGAGGTAAAAGCACTTATGCAGCAACGCAATGAGTTCACTACTGAATTAGATCACCTACCAAAACAGTTACACAAATGGACTGATCGTGGCGCAAATATGACTTGTGAGAACGCTGGACATGAATACCATCAGGCATGGAAACCATTAAAACAAAGCAAGGTCAACTCTATGTAAAACCATTCAGGTGTTTCTGTAGGATAGTCAACCCTCCCGCTGACTATCCTACAGAGCTACCTCAAGCTCTATCCGGTTAACCATCCGCCGTGAACCAAGTGATGTGATAAAATGAGAGGTACTAATATGGCTGAAGAAGCTATCGAAGACACCAATGTCGCTGATACTAGCGAAGAAAGTGTCGATACATCAACTAACGAGGACACTGAAGACACAGATGTTTCTTTAGAAGAAATGGGAGTAACTGACGAAGACTCTGAAGAAGAGGCCGAAGATAGCGAAGACGAGATTCAGGACACCGAACCTGCTAAAGAGGAAGAATCAGCAGATGATGTCGAGGACGTTCAAGAGGAACAAGAAGACGTTTCCGATGAACAGAATCAAGAACAAGGTGATCAAAAACGTCGTAATGACGAATACGCTCGCCAAAGAATTGCTAAAAAAGAAATTGCTAAACAGGAAGAGCAACAGCGTTATATCCAAGACGCGGAAGACTCCAATGACTTAGCACTTCGACAACTACAGGTTGACGCCTATAACAACAAAGTTAACTTTAACGCTCAAACACTGACTAACAGTTTAGACAAAGCGGTAGCTAATATCGACTTGTTTACAACTGGTACACCAGAGCAGAAGGAATTCATGCTCGAAGCGGCCGAAGAGTTTGAAGCTAACTACATTGTAAAAGATCGCAATGGTGATCCTATAGAAATTAAAGGCGACCTGAACATATATTTACAAACAAAAGCCGACTCTGCCCGCCGACTCGCCGGGGTAGGAGCTAGGCAACAGGCCAAAGATAAACAGAACGCGAAAACGCGGACGATGCGCCCGCCAAGCAAAACGCCCAAAGAGCCAAAGATTGATGCTGACTTAGCTGCTTTTGATGAAGAAGTAAGAAAGTACAGTTAAACAGGTAGGGTCCCATAAATAGCAAATACACAATGTATTTGCTGAGAAAGAACGGATAATATCATAGCTATTAACCTAGCAATAAAATTTGAGGGTAAAACCTCAGAACTCGTAAAAGCAGTGGCCAAGACTAGCTCTATCATAAATAGTGACTGGTCATGGGATGGCGTAAACGCTATCAAAGTTTCCACACTAACTGACCCAACTATGGTCAACTACGCTCCAAGTGGTGCTAACCGTTATGGTTCATCATCTGAAGTGCAAGACACTGTACAGACATGGACATTGTCTCGTGATCGTTCGTTCACTAACACTATCGACATGAGCAACTTCCAGGACACTATGGAAATCCGCAAACCTGCAAAATTCCTAGCACAAGCTACTAAGAACGTGCTTGTTCCTAAACTTTTGGGACTTTTTGGAGCAATCCAAACCGCTTAACATCTGAATTGCTGGGAACCCCTAACGGGTCTATAATATAGATGACGAGGGCAATCAGCAGCTAACTCGTACTTTTAAAATAAGAAACACTCAAGAAGGAGTTTCGCACATGGAAATATGGAAGCCAATACAACAATACGAAGGTGCTTATGAAGTATCTTCTGAAGGCAGGGTTAGAAGTCTTGACAGAGTTCTAAACACTGCAATAAGGCACAACTCAACTGTTCTACGAAAAGGTCGTGTATTAAAATGCAACGTTAAACGAAACGGGTATTTATCAGTAGACCTATCAAAGGACAACATAGTTCGCACTGTTACTGTACATAGACTTGTAGCCAAAGCATTCCTCGGAGAAAAAGAGAATGTGCAAGTAAACCACAAGAATATGACTAAATCAGATAACAGGGTTAAAAACCTAGAGTGGTGTACAGGGACAGAAAACCAAAGACACGCCAGAGCCAACAAGCCCTGGACTAGCTTCAGCAAACAAGTATTGTGTGTAGAAAAAAACATGGTCTTTCCAAGCAGTTACCAAGCTGCCGAGTGGTTAAACAAAACTCACTTCAATTACTCCAAGACAGTCATTTACATATCTCATAAGATTCGTAAAGTATGTCGAGGAGAAAAGACAAAGGCATTTGGCTATCAATGGAAAGACATAGAAAGTACGAACAGTTCAACGACCAGTCCGTAAGGACGTACACTCAAGTGAGTGGAAGTGGATGACTCTGCATAAAGCAGATGAAGATATGGTCTCATCTAGCAGGACAACTGTTAGCAGTTCAAAAGAGAACGGGTATAGGCTAACGACTTATACCGAAGATA
>Ga0163147_10008123_pt1 | contig 11717 bp, 10 predicted proteins | sample OliLakLV19MP6G1_FD_148597 | JGI IMG/M metagenome (GOLD analysis project Ga0163147, IMG submission 148597) | Freshwater microbial mat bacterial communities from Lake Vanda, McMurdo Dry Valleys, Antarctica- Oligotrophic Lake LV.19.MP6.G1 | ecosystem: Environmental > Aquatic > Freshwater > Lake >...
CACCAGCGCCATCCCCGGCACCCCCGGCTACGGCGTGCCCAACGGCATCCTGAACAACGACGACTTCTTCTACTACCTGTCGCAGTTCGCGGCGGGCAACCTGGTGGTTGCGGACCTGACAACGGGCGCGGTGCCGGGCCAGCCGGGATACGGGGTTCCAAATGGCCTTCTCAACAACGACGACTTCTTCTACTACCTCACGATCTTCGCCGCGGGCTGCTGACTCACCAGGCGGCGGGTGGCATGGCTGTCCAAAGCACCTCCCAACCCCGTGGCTATCCCGCCCACCATGAGTGCCTCAAAAACAACCGGAACCCCGCCCAAAGGCGGGGTCCGGCATTCCCACAAACTTGATCCCCGCTCTTACGCCACCTTCCGCACCCGCTTCTTGCCCACTGTCCTCTGCTCCGCGATCGCGCGCCGCCCGGGCTCCAGCAGCAGCGTCTCCACCAGTTCCGCCGGGTCAGACGCCCACAGGTCGGCCCCGATCTCCTCGGCCAGCCCATCGGCCCGGTTGAACACCCCGCCGCCCACCACGATCTGGGTGCCGCTGGCGGCCCCGATCTCCCGCATCTGGTCGATCATCCCGCGGATCTCGGGCAGGTCGCTCGGGGCCGAGGCGAACAGCAGCAGCACGTCGGGCTTGGCCTGCTGCACCTGGGCCATCACCTCATCCGCCGGTACGCCGCCGCCGGTGAACGACACGGCAAAGCCCGCCGACTCCAGCATGTCCACGGCAAACTGGGCACCCAGCTCATCGGCGTCTTTGGGTCCGCAGGCCGCGAAGACGGTGCGCCCGTTGCGGATCGACATGGGCAGGTCGCGGGCGACCTGATCGACCAGCACCCGCATCAGGCGGGTCGCCAGGCGATACGGCAGGATCTCCATCTGGTGAGCCCGGTACAGCCGCTCGACCAGCTCGTAGGTTGGCCAAAGGACCTCCATCAGGACGGTCCGCGGCGTCTGGCCCATGTCCAGGGCCTCGGCCACCAGGTTCCGGCAGGCCGGGCGATCGCCGGCGACGAGCGACTCGAACAGGATCTCGACGGACTTCTGGGCGTGCATGGGAGTTCTCCCCTTGAAGCCCCGTCTCGGCTCGGCCGATCGGAGGTTTGGTTGATTTGAGGAGGGTCTCCACCCGCCGGTGGTGTGCTATCGAGTCCCACCCCACCCGGAGGATGAATGTCAACTCACAGATTGCGGAACTGGGACGTGGCGCAGGATCGTGTGTGGTCCGAGAAGCAGCACTCGCGCTCGGTTCCGATAACTTCAAGACCAGGGTCGGGCCGGAAACGGCACGGTCTCGCGGGAGTTGCCCGATACGGCATTGTGCCGTATACTTTGCCCATGAGCGCCGCCGAGTTCTCCAAGATCACCATCCGTCAGCCGGTACCCCTCAAGGCGAAGGTCGAGCGGGCCGCCGCGCTTCGCGGGATGACCGTCACCAGCTTCATCAACGGGGCGCTGGAACGCGTCGCCGACAGGACCCTGGCCCGTGTCCGCGAGCGGGAGATGACCGAGCGAGACAGCATGGCCCTGCTGGAGATGCTGCGGGACCCGGCCCCGCCCAACGACGCCCTGCGAACCGCCGCGGATCGGTACCGCAAACGCTTCGGGGACGCCGGTCGTGGCTCCTGAACTGCGTTTCGAGGCGTTCGATCGCGACCGCCATGATCGAGGCTCGTTCGATTGCGGGGTTGGGCCGCTCAACGACTACCTGAAAGCCCGCTTGGGCCAGCCCAGCCGGAAGGATGTGACGCGCGGGGATGTGCTCGCCACGCCCGAAGGGCGGATCGCGGGGTACTTCACCCTGTCGGCCGGTCGGCTGATGATCAGCGTGACGCCCGAGGGTCACGGCTTTCCGCCCCGACTGCCCCTGCCCACCACGCTCATCGGCCGTCTCGCGGTGGACGCCACATTCCGGGGGCGCGGACTCGGGGAGGCGCTGCTGATCCATGCGATGCGTTTGGCGGTCGAAACCTCGAAGATCGTCGCTTCCGCCCTCCTCGAGGTGGACGCCAAAGACGAGCCCGTCCGGGCGTTCTACACGCGGTACGGCTTCAGCAGCCTGCCCGACGATCCGAACCACATGTACCTGCCCATGGACGCCGCGGCCCGCGCGATCGCACCGCCTCAGCCTTGACTTGTCGCGCATCAAGGCTGGCGGGGGAAACGAGCGGGCCGCGCTTCCCACTAGAATCCAGCACCTGGCAACCTCTCCGGAAAGGCATCGACTCGCGTGCAGAGCGACGGACCCGATAGAACCGATTCCAGCGACGCGGCCCGCACCGCGCCGCCCGACGGCGCGCCTGGGATCGACTCCGGCGCAGTCGATGCCGACGCCACGCAACTCAAGTGCGCCAAGTGCGGCGCGCCGATCGTTTACGCCCCCGGCAGCCACGAGACCCTCTGCGAGCACTGCGGGCACCGCAACTCCATCGATACCGGGGGCCAGGTCGTCTCCGAGCAGGACTTCGGTGAGGCGATGGGGAGCCTGACCTCCGGTGCCGAGGTGATCGAACGCCTGAACGTCGAGTGCCGGTCGTGCGGGGCAACGACGGAGTTCGCGCCCAACGTGCAGAGCCAGGAGTGCCCGTTCTGCGGGACGCCGATCGTGGCCCAGGCGGTGTGCCAGCGGGTCATCAAGCCGCGGGCGTTGCTGCCGTTCGGGCTGGACCGCGACAAGGCCCGCGGCTCGTACGTCACCTGGGTCGGCAAGTTGTGGTTCGCCCCCAACGACCTCAAGAAGCTCGCGTGGATCGACGGACACATGGCGGGCTTGTACCTGCCCTTCTGGACCTTTGACGCGCGGGCGACCACGCGGTACACCGGCGAGCGGGGCGATTATTACTATGAGACTGTGCGCGTTCCCGTGACCGTCAACGGCAAGACGCAGTGGCAGACCCGCCAGGTCCGCAAGATCAGGTGGCGATCACGCTCTGGCACGGTCCACAACCGGTTCGATGACGTGCTGGTGCCCGCCAGCAGCTCGCTGCCGCACGAGAAGCTGATGAAACTGGGGGCGTGGGACCTTGGCTCGCTGGTTCCCTATGCCGAGGGGTACATCAGCGGCTTCCGCAGCGAGAGTTACACGATCGACCTCGAGGGCGGGTTCACGGCCGCCCGGGCCCGGATGCAGGACGTGATCCGCGGCACGGTGAACCAGGACATCGGGGGCGACCAGCAGCGGATCCACCAGATGTGGCCGGTGTACGACGCGATCACGTTCAAGCACCTCTTATTGCCGATCTGGGTCGCGGTGTATCGGTATCGCGACAAACCGTACCGGATCCTGGTGAACGCGCGGGATGGGACGGTGAGCGGGGAGAGGCCTTGGAGCGCGTGGAAGATCGGGTTTGCGGTGGCGGGGGGTGTGTTGGCTCTTCTGGCGATTGTGGCGATTGTGATGGTGGCGTCGGCGCGGTGAGCGGATGGAGCCGATCGCGCGAGTGATCGACGCGCCGGGCTCAACCGAACCGATCGCGCGAGCGATCGGGCACCACACACCCTCGGCGCGGCCCCAGACTCGCGCGCGACCTAGGCAGCTCGACCATATGGGAGGGCTCGGCCCCAACCCACCGCATTGCCGGACTCATTCATACTGAGCCACTCAACACGCCGCATAACTTCACCGACGCTTTGCTTGATGGACCATCGGTTGTGTGGTCTACTTGTGTACCCGTCTGAGTTGCCGCGCCGGGATCAGGGGTCACAGGATGCGAGATCAGATGAATACGGCGGTTGGGAGGCTGGGCGGCTGGGCGGTGGATGATGGTCGCGGTCGGGGTTGTGGCCAGTCGCGGAGCGGCCTGGGGCGGGCAGCCTCGCCCGGACCCGGAGCCCGAGCCGCCGGAAGTCAGGTATGCGCCGTATGAGATCGTTGTCTTTCCGCACGATCCGTTCTACTCACCGGCGATTGCCGAACGGATGAGGGAGGACGGGTTCCTGATCATCGGCCGTAGCGCGATGAGCGGCATGATCTTGGCGACGACCGCCCCGGTGCCCGGAATCGAGGAGATCCTGTGCCGCTACATGCGGTTGTGGCCAGAGGTCAACGCGGCGGAGCGTAACATTGCCGGGGATGCGCTGAGCAGGCAGCCCGAGGTGTGCCCGCCATTGGGCTCGTACACGCGCGATCGGTGCAATGAATCGTTCGCGACCGGCCAGATTCGGACTCCTTGCGACACCACGTCACTTCCGCTGGGCCATCCTAACGATCCGACCTTTTGCGACCAGTGGGGCTTGCACAACTCCGGCCAATCGGTGGTGGACCTCAGCCGTTGGACGCAGCCGACGACTCCGCCCAACGCGCATTGCTGGGAGCAAGTGGGTGTTCCCGGCATCGACATCAATCTGCTCGACGCCTGGGAGCGCACCACGGGCAGCCCGCTCGTCACGGTTGCGGTGCTCGACAGCGGGATCGAGGACTGCAATCCCGATTTTGATCCCTATCGATTCCTGGAGCCGGGGCTGGCGTACAACTGTCCGGGCAACGACAACTCCGAAAACCTTTGCTGCACCGGCGCCGGTGATCCGTGTAACTTCCTGCCCGCGACCGACAACTTCGGGCACGGCACGTTCGTCGCGTCGATCATTGCGGCGACATCGAACAACGGCATCGGGATGACGGGGATAGACCAGCAGTGCAAACTGCTGGCCGTGCGTGCTCTGGGAAGCAGTCAAATGGGCTCTGGACAACCTGCGGCCGAAGTGACGTTTGGTCGCGTGATTCTGGCTATGGAGGAGATCGGGGACAACCCCAACTACGAATCGGTTCGGGTCATCAACTGCAGCTTCCGGCTGCCTTATGTGGACAACCTGCAAGAGGCCGCGCTCGAAGCCGCCGTGTTGACGCTGGCATCGCAGAACCGGTTCGTGGTGGCTGGATCGGGAAACGGCGGGCCCACCGGGGCTACGGTGCCCCAGCGGATGGACAGGGTGTTCAACGTCGGCGGACTCGACTCTCGCGGCAAGCGATTCGTGCATCCGCACGACAGCGGGGTTCATTCCAGTTACGGCCCCGATCTCGACTTCATGGCGCCGGGCATGGCCGAGATCGGGCTGACCTGCCAGATGGACGAGTGTACCGCCAATCCTCCGCCGTCCGGCTGCCCGTACCGGATGCAGGCATGTTTGTTCGGATACCAGCAACTAGACCTGACCGGCACATCGTTTGCCGCGCCCAAGGTGTGCGGTGCGATCTCGCTCATCCTCGCTCATGCCATTTTTCTGGAAGTCGTGAACCCCGAGGATTGGACCGGACTCACGTTCGACGACATGTACGAGATCCTCAAGGCGGGCTGCCGTGACCAGGTCTCGTGGCACTGCGACGGGTGCGAGGACGTACTCGACACGGTTGGGCACGACGACTATTACGGCCGGGGACTGATCGACATCGACGCCCCGCTCCAGTATCTGGAAGACAACTTCTAACACACTCGCAGGAGTAAGTTTATGCGCTTGATTGCCCTACCGCTGTGCTTGTTCACCAGTCTCGTCGCACCGCTCGCCGCCGGCCAGACGACGACGCTCTCGGTCACCCACAACGATCCTGACGGATTGGTGGTGCCGGGCGAGACGGTGAAAGTGACCGCGACGTTCGCCTGGATAATAACGTCCGGCTTCGGATGGATCCAAGGCGACGTGCGCGCCACTGGTGATCTCGGAACCGCGGCCAACCCAACCTTCCCTTACGGCTATCTCCCCCTGCCTACAACAGTCGTCCAGCCGGGCACGCCGTCGGGCGGCTCGATTCTCGACATCGACATCCGGAGCGGTGACGTCAGCCCGTGGTTTTTGGGTACGCCTCCGCGCCCTCCTTGGGGCTTGCAGACCGGACTCATCCTCACCCAGTTCGACTGGACGGCCCCGGTCACGCCGGGCGTGGTGCGGTTCGACTGGGTCCCCGATCCCACCCAGCCGCTGCCGATCGTCCTGCGGTATTTCACGGGCTCCAGCTTGGCCATCCCCACCACCTACGTCGGCACCTCACTCACCGTCGTCCCCGCGCCGGCATCCGCGCTCTCGCTCGCCCTGGGTCTGACCGCCCTGAGCGTTCGACGGCGCCGATAGGAGTCCGGTGGGCGATCAACGGCTGGCCCAGGTCAGTCAGGAACTCCGATCGGCGACCGCGGCTCGTGCACCGACCGGACCGCAGACTGTCCCGGATCGCTCGCCGATGCGGGGACGAGCTGGAAGGCCCGTCCCCCTCGGTCTTGCATTCGCCCTGACGGACCGGCCTTGCTTGGACGTGCGCCTCCCCCGCCGCGCTCTACCCTCTTCCATGCCCGCACCCGCCGCTTCCCCAGCGCCATCCACCCCCGACCCCACCCGCAGACTCGCCCTCCGCGTCATGGTGATGCCGCGGGACACCAACTCCTACGGCACGATCTTCGGCGGGGTCATCCTGTCGTACATCGACCAGGCGGCGTATGTCGAGGCGTTGTCGCACGGTCGTCATCGCTGGGTGACGGCCTCGATCGACCGCGTGGACTTCAAGGCCCCGGTGCTGGTGGGAGACATCGTCAACCTGTACACGGCCACGACCCGCAAGGGGACGACCAGCGTGACGGTCAAGTGCGAGGTGGAGGCCGAGCGGGCCGGGACGGGCCAGACGGTGCAGGTCACGTCCGCCACGATCGCGATGGTGGCGGTGGACCCGGCCGGGCGGCCGATCCCCTTTACCTCGCACCCCACCGCGGACCTGCCGGGAAGGCAGTGGGCCGATCCGCAGGCGGGGCGGTAGAGCCGACGTACGCCGGCCTCGAGTCGGCAGCCCAACCGTGAGGGAGGGCTCCATCGCGGCGAGGATCGCTCGAACAATCGGCGCCCGAAGGCGTCACAGTTGGAACGCGAAGGCCGCAAAGTTCGCAAAGGCCCCAGAGGTCAGACGAGGAGAGTCGGTTGGATCAGGGCTGTGAAGCAAACGGGGTGGGCAGACGAGCGAACGCCGGTACGAGGCCGCCGCTGCTCCGCTTCCTGCGTCTGCCCTCCGTCACCTCCGCCACCTCCGCGTTCTGCATCTGCCTCCTGGGTTTCCCCGCACTCGCCCAGACCCTCAACCTCGGCACGCCCATCGCCCCGATCATGGGGCAGGACGCCTCCGCCCTCGCGCAGGCCCGCTCGCTGCGGGCCGAGGCCGAGTTGATCGCCGCGGCGAACTCGCGCGGCGTGGGCTCGGCCCTGCGCCTGCTCACGGCCGCCCTTCTCGAGACCGGCCAGCGAGAGGCCGAGTCTTCCAACGCTGGCGGCTCCGATCGCGGCTCCATTCGCCTTCTGCTGGCCCGCACCCTGGTCGCCCGCCTCGCAACCATCGACGCTCTGCTCGCCCACGGCGTGATCGACGCTCCCACCCAGTCCATCATCACCGCCGACCTCACCCGCCTGGCCGCCGCGCCCGAGGGCGAGATCGACACGATCGAGCGGGCCTTGCGCGAGGCCCTCGCGCCGTTGGCCGACGCGACCGACGAATCGGCCGACCCCGCCGGCCAGATCGCCGGTCCGCCCCTTGGCGGCTGGATCACGACCGACAGGCCTCCCGAGCCCGGCATGTATCGCGCCCTCCTGTCCGCTCTTTCCGCCGAGGGCACGCCGCTCGGCTCCGCGGGCGTCGACGCCATGCGCCAGGTCGACGCTCTGGCCGCCCAGGCCTGGGATTTCCGTGCCTTCCGCCGATCCGCCGAGTCGCTCCGCATCACGGTCTTCGGGGCGGCCCAAGGTCGCGAGGGCGCGGACACCCTGCCCCGCTGGATCACCCCCACCGCCCGGGCCGCCCTCCAGCCCGCGTTCGAACGTGCGTTGGCGACCCTGGCCGACCGCGGGCGTCGCCCGCAAGGTCTGGCCGATCTGCGCCGCGTCGCCCGCCTGATGGACCTGGTCCGCCGCACGGACCGCCTGCCCGACGATCAGGCTGGGCGCCGCGCACGCGAATCGCTCTCGAACTACATCGCGGCCCCGCCGAGCAACCGCGAACTGGAGGCCCAGTTGCTCGCGGGCTACGGCCGGGCGCTCGACTTGGCGCTGGCGCCAGCGTCGCTGCCGGACGACAGCCTGCTCGCGCGGGCCGTGCGCCCCGCGTGGCGAGAGTTCCAGGACGCCGCCCGCATCGCCGCGGGTCGCGTCGCCGATGCCCTGCCGACCCTGCTCAACGACTCGGCCGCGATGACCGATCCCGGCACGCTGGCCCTGTTCAATGGCGCGACGCAGGCGATGAACGAGGCCCGTGGCCTGCACGCCATGACTTCCCTTCTCACCGGGCAAGACTCGCCAACACCCGGCGTCGAGCCCGTCCCGCTCGACATCCACCGAGACCTGGCCACGCGCCTTCTCACCATGGCGCAGGTCGCGGCCCGGGCGAGCGGATCGACCAGCGGCGAGGGCGCGGCCGGCAAGCGCGACCTGGGCACGCTCGCCCTCGACGTGGCCGCGTGGCGCGTCATGCCGGGCGAGGCCGACCTGCGGGCCGCCGTGGCCGCACCCGACTCCGGCTGGACCGCGGCCACCGACGGGCGCGAGCATGACCTGCTCGACCTGGTCGATCGCACGCGTGGGGCGTGGCTGACGAACGTCACGACGCAGGGCACGCTGGTGGAGCGGGCCGCACTCCGGGCGAGGCTGCAACTGCTCGCGGACCTGCTGCCGCTGGTGCGTGAGGTGGCGGTGACGATTCGAACCCTGGACGAGCCGCCGACGGGCAACGCTTCGGCAGACGACGTGGGCGCGGACGCCGGCGGGGGTTCTGTCGCAGGCGCGAACGGCCGATCCGGTGCGGGGGACGCGAGAGGAAGCCCGAGCGAATCCAGTTTCACGGTCTCGCCGCCTGCCCTCAACGACTGGGCCGGCTGGGAACTCTCGCGCCAGGCCCACCGCCTGCTTGCGGAGGGGTTGACCGACGCGGTGGGAGAGACCGTCTCGCTCGCCCTGCGCGGCGAGGATGAGCGAGCCAGGATCCGCATCGCAGCCATGCGCACCGACATGGCCGGCGCGCTGCTCCCGGCGCGACTGCACCTGGTGTGGCTCGAGGCCCGCCCGGCCACGGTCGGCCCGCTGGATGAGGTCGCCCTTGGCGCGCCCGACGAGCCCCGCACCTGGATGCCCGCACGCCGGGAACTGCTCGCCGAGTTCTGCCGCGTCGCGGAGGAGTTGCCCGCGATCCGCCTCCGGCGCGACGACGCCCAGGACCGCACGGTCCGGGCCTACCTCTCGACGCTCGCGCAGGACGCGCTGGCCGAACTTCGCTGACGGCATGTCATGCCCCCCTCTCCAATCGACGCTTCGCGCCATCCGCGTCCTTGGCGCTCGGACCGATCACCCGCCACCACGCATCCGCCGGTTCCGACCAACAATCCCCCATGACCCCCCTCGAACTCACGACCGTCGGCGCGCTGCTTGAACAGGTGGCCTCGAAGTCTCCCACACCCGGCGGCGGGGCGGTGGCCGCGCTCGTGGGCGCTCTTGGCGCGGCCCTGGGCGGCATGGTGGTCTCGTACTCGCTGGGCAAGAAGTCGCTCGCGGCTCATCAAGGATTGCTCGACGACGCGGGGCGTCGCCTCATCGCAATGCGCGAGTCGTGCGCCCGCCTTGCCGACGCCGACGCCCAGGCCTACGACCGCCTCAACACCCTCCAGCGCCTCGCCCCCGACGACCCGCAGCGGGCCATGCAGTACGCCCAGGCGGTGGCCGATGCCATCGACGTGCCGATGCGCCTGGCCTCGACCTGCGAGGACGCCCTGGGCGTCCTGCGCACCCTCGCCGGAACCTCCAACCCCCACCTCAAGAGCGACCTGGCCATCGCCGGCGTGCTGGTGCTGGCCGGGGCCGAGGCGGCCCGCTGGAACGTGGTCATCAACCTCCGCGAAGTCGGCCAGGACCACCGGCGCGAAGAAATGCGGGCCCGGGTCGACGGCATCGTCGCCCGCGCGGCCCAGATCAAGGCCGATCTCGACCGCCAGTGCGCGTGAGGCGATCCGCAGGCCGCGACCCGGCGATGAACAAAGAACGGGGGCGAGCCTGACGGCCCGCCCCCAATGCCTTCCGGTGTGCTCTGTGCGGCTGTGCGGTGAACTCCGCTTCCCGGATCAATCCTCCGGAACTGCGTCACTCGTCACGATCTGCCGGAACAGCATCCGCAGCGTATTCGTGATCGGACCTTCCTTCCCGCCCGACAGCGTGTGCTCCTTGCCGCCCTTGCTCTTGCGGTCGATCACGCCCGAGAGTCCGATGATCTCCGCCGCCGAGCCCGTCAGGAACGCCTCGTCGGCGTTGAACACCTCGTCGATCCCGAAGACGCGCTCAACGACCTTCAGGCCGGCCTTCGGGGCCAGACGCTCCATCACGAACCGACGCGTGATCCCCCCCAGCGCGCCCACGCTGAGCGGCGGGGTGAACATCCGCCCGTTCTTGATCACGAAGATGTTGTCGCCCGAGCCCTCCGTCACCGAACCGTCCAGGTTCAGCATGATGACCTCGAGCAGGCCCATGTCGATCGACTCAACCTTGGCCAGAATGTTGTTGAGGTAGTTCAGGCTCTTGACGCGCGGATCGAGGCACGCCACCGGCGTCTTGGGACGCTCGGCCACCACCACCCTCATCCCCGAGTCGTACAGCTCCTTGGGGAACAGCCTGATCTGGTCGGCGATGCAGATGATCCCGGGAGTCGGGCACAGGAAGGGGTTGAGCCCCAGCGTCCCCTCGCCGCGCGTGACGACCAGACGGATGTACCCGTCGCTGATCTCGTTGGCCTCGATGCACTGGCGCATCACATAAACCATCTCATCCTTCGAGATGTGGATCTTCAGTCTGATCTGCTCGGCCGACCACCACAGGCGGTCCATGTGCTGCCCGCAGAGGAAGATCCGCCCGCGGTAAACGCGGATGCCCTCGAACACCCCGTCGCCGTACAGCAGCCCGTGGTCGAACACCGAGACCTTCGCCTGGCTCTTCGGGACGATCTGGCCGTTGACGTGGATGTAGGGGCGGTCCTGCGCCACGAACTGGGTGGTCGCCGGCTTGGCGGTTGGGGTGCTCACGGGCTTGGCTCCGGTGACCGTCTGGGACATCATCGGCTCCTTCCTGGGCGGGTCTCTCGCCGGGGTTCGTCGCGCCGTGAAGCAGGCGCCGGGACGGGCCGGTCCAGACCGCGCGAATCGTAGCAAACCATGCCCCTCGCCAGACCGCACTTCCGCAAGAAATCCGCGAGGCTTCCGGGCAAACGCCGATCAACGCGGAAACATGGACCGGTCATTGGGGAGAACGTGACAAAAGAGTGACGAAATCAGCCAGCGACGCGGTGACGAAGCGACGGGCTCAACGCTCAGGGCTCGGCCACTGCGTTACTTCCCCCTCCTACGTCCTCAGACTCGCCCCGAGTTCGCGCCCAAGCCTCTCCACCAACTCAAAAACCGGCCCGTCCGCCTCCTGGCTCCTGAGCGTCCGATCACCTGCCCGGAACCGCAGCCGCAGCGACACCACCTTCTTGCCCGCCCCCACCTTGTCGGCATCCCGGAAGGTCGTGACATACCGCAGCGACTCGAACATCGCCAGCCCCGCCCCCCGCACCGACCGCTCCACCTGCTCCCACCGCACCGCCTCCGCCACCACGATCGACAAATCCCGATCGATCGCCGGGAACGCCGGCAGCGTCCGCACCTCCCGCATCGCGGGTTTGGCCCCCTCCAGAACGCCCATCCCGATCTCGGCGTACACCACCGGCCCATCCA
>Ga0163147_10008126_pt1 | contig 11717 bp, 10 predicted proteins | sample OliLakLV19MP6G1_FD_148597 | JGI IMG/M metagenome (GOLD analysis project Ga0163147, IMG submission 148597) | Freshwater microbial mat bacterial communities from Lake Vanda, McMurdo Dry Valleys, Antarctica- Oligotrophic Lake LV.19.MP6.G1 | ecosystem: Environmental > Aquatic > Freshwater > Lake >...
CGTTCATCAGCCTGACCAACCGCGAGTTTCGCCTGCTCCAGTACCTGCTGGCCAACGCCGGGCGGGTCGTCACGGTCGAGCAGGTCACCACGCACGTCTGGGGCTACCAGGGCCTCGGCGACCGCCAGCTGCTCAAACAGCTCGTGCATCGGCTGCGCCAAAAGATCGAGCCAGCTCCGGCCAGCCCGCAGTATCTGGTGACGGTTCCGGGGGTGGGCTACCAGTTCAATCCCCAGCCATCCGGCGCAGCGTAGCGCCGCACAGGTGCTTGGTTGCGCTGGGTTCCTGTCGCGATCGGCAGTCTCCGTTGGCTGAGCCTGTCGAAGCCCGTCATGTGGCTTCGACAGGCTCAGCTTTTCGTGCTCCCCACACGATGCGCTGGGACGCGCAATCTGCTATGATCCCTTCAGGGTGGCCGATGGAGAATCGGCCACCCTGTATGGGATTCAAAGGATGAAAGGGGCCGTATGGCTAAGAAGCGCACGGAGCGGAGCGGCAGCAGCGTCATTACCATTATCGATATTGCCCGTGATGCGGGGGTGTCCCCGAGCACTGTGTCGCGCGTGCTATCGGGCAATTAGCAGGTCGATGCGGCTATGCGCGCTGCCGTCGAGGCCTCGGCCAAACAATTAAACTATCGGCCCAATCTGGTGGCCCAGGGCTTGGTCCGCGGCCGGTCGAACACGATCGGGGTCCTCACGCAGAATATGAATAGCTTGTTTTATGGTGAGATGGTGATTGGGATTGAGCAGCAGCTGTACCAGACCGCCTACTTCCCGTTGCTCGCGTCGGGCAACTGGAACTTACCCAACTTTCAAACCGAGCTTGATGCCCTTGATGTGCTGCTGCGACGCCAGATCGATGGGCTGATTATTCTGGGCGGACAGCTGGCGGATGCGCGCCTCCAGGCCGTCGCCGCCCAGCTTCCGCTCATCCTCGTCGGTCGCACGGCGGCGGGCCTCAAAGACCGCTCGCTCCAGATCGATAACTACCAGGGAGCGTATGCGGCGGTCGAGTACCTCGTGCAGAGCGGCCATACGCAGATTGCCCATATCACCGGGGACATGAGCCAGACCGATGCCCAGTCCCGCTATGCCGGCTACTGCGCGGCCCTTGAGCATGCTGGGGTTGGCAGCGATCCCCGGCTGATTGTCGAAGGGACATTTCAAGAGCAAGGTGGCATTCAGGGGGTCGAGACGCTCATGGAGCGGGGTATCGCGATGAGCGCCATCTTTGCAGCCAATGATTCGATGGCCCATGGTGCCCGCCTGGCCTTGTTCCGCCATGGCCTGCAGGTTCCCGCTGATATCTCCCTGGTTGGCTTTGACGATCAATCCAACTCGGTCTACTGCATCCCGCCGCTCACGACGGTGCGGCAGCCGGCCTTTGACATGGGCGCCGGCGCGGCGGCGGCGATGCTCCGCCTCCTCGAGGGTAAACCCCTGACGCTCCCAACGATCACCACCGACCTCATTATTCGGGAGTCGACCAGGCCGCTTTAGGCCGCGTGATGTGCCACCAGCTGCTGTGAGGTACTATGACGATTGAAGCTGCGCTGGACTGGGTTGATGCGCACCGCCAGGATCTCCTGGCGCAGTTTAGCGACTTGCTCTGGATTCCGTCCATCAGCACCGATCCGGCCTATAGTGCCGATGTCCACCGCTGCGCCAAGTAGTCGCCATGCACACATCCCCGTACCCGGTGTTCCGACTGAAAAGGGAGACTATGACACCTATGGATGGATTCAACCCTGTATCAAGCTTTGGTCCAGATGTGGCCGCCGGATATGACGATCATTCCCGCGGCGATGAGGACGCCGCCGCGACGTTTCTTGCGCACCTCGCCCAGGGGTGCCGTGCGCTCGAGTTCGCGATCGGCACTGGACGCATTGCCCTCCCGCTGACGGCAAAAGGGATCCACGTCGACGGCATCGAACTATCTCCCCACATGGTTGAGCGGCTCCATGCCAAGCCTGGAGGCCAGCGCATCAGCGTTATGATCGGTGACATGAGTGTCTCCACCACCAACCACCAGTATGGGCTGGTGTATCTCGTCTACAACACCATCTTTAATCTCCTCACCGCCGACGACCAGATTCGTTGCTTTGAGAACGCCGCCCATCATCTCACCGCCGATGGATACTTCGTCGTGGAGACCGCCGTGCCACACGCATGGATCTCCCCCGGCAAATCGGACTACGTCCATGCGGAACATGTCGGCACAAACACTGTTGTGTTTGACGTTGCCCGATATGACCCCGTCACCCAATTGCTCGAAGAAAACCATGTTCGTCTGACGCCAAGCGGGATTACCATGATGCCGATCGTGTGCCGTCTGATCACGCCGGGCGAGATGGATCTGATGGCACGCATCGCTGGACTGCGGCTGATTGAACGGTTCGCCACTTGGCAGCGAACGGTCTTTGACGCGCAGAGTAGCGCGCATATATCGGTTTACGGTTTCGATACGGGTCGTTGAGGGATTCCGCACACCATCGCTGGAGCCAAGCGTTGCTAGACGCTTTCGGTGGTGGGAGTAAACGCACGGCGACTGGTTTGTTCTATTAAACGCATGGCCGATATCGTGAGCGTACACGAAAACACATCCTTCAGAGAAGATTTTAGCCCCTTGATTTCATAGAGGTGTTCTATGATATAGATCGTATGTTCAGCGCCCTTGATCAAATCACCCCCAAAGCTATCAGGGCTGTGTATATCACCGACCACCTGGACACTGACGATGGCAGAACCCTCAGCCGCTGCGCCTTCCATGAGCCGCGCTCACGCCTCACGGAAGGCGCGCCACGCCGCCAGGGCTGCGCGTAGGCCTACACGTAAGGCAGGACGAAAGTCATTGACGCACTCGGGGCAGCCTGTCATACTAGCCTACGTCACACTGCGGGTCCCTAGCGTGTAACCCTCCCCTCCCCGGATTCGGGTGACTTCTACTAGCTCCAGATCCGAGAGAGAGAGCCGCTATGCCAGATCGTGGTTTCGTGTTTGAGACCATTCCCCCACCAGGATCTAGCCCCAGGCATGCCGATTGCACCACCCAGCAGCTACCATGCCGTTTGGTTGATTGAGGAGAAGGCGATGAGACACATTAATGCGCTGCATCAACGCTTGATTCGGGAAGGCCGGGCGAGCGAGCAGCGGCTGCACCAGATGGTCGCGGCGCTCCCGCTGCCGATCCTGATTATGCGCGTGAGCGATGGGATAATCCAGGTTGGCAACCTCCACACCAGTGCGCTTTTTGGCCTGCCGTTCGATCAGTTGATTGGGCAGCATGCGCCGGACTTCTATGCCAATCCGGCTGACCGCCAGGGCGTCCAGGCGGTGCTGGCCCGTGACGGGGTGGTGCGCTCGTTCGAGGTTGCCGCCAAAACCAGCGTCGGCGCGCCGCTCTGGGTGGCGCTGTCGATCGAGCCAATTCGCCTTCACGATGACCCCTGTCTCTTTGTGGTTATTCAGGATCTTACGGAGCGCCGCCAGATCGAGGAGGCGCTTCGTGAGAGCGAGGACCGCTTCCGCATCATTGCCCAGAACACCCCGATTCCCATTATGATCTCGCGCCTCCCCGATGGCACGATGCTCTACGGCAATAGCCACCTCGGGCAAATGCTTGGCCTCACCGACGTGGTGATTGGGCATAAAGCGCCCAACTTCTACTACGACCTGGCCGATCGGCCGATATTTCTGGAGACTGTCCGCCGTCTGGGCACGGTCGAGAACTACGAGCTGCGGGTGCGGCAGCCCGACGGCAGCCCGCGCTGGGTGGCGGTCTCCGCCAAGCCGATCGAGTTCCATGGCGAGGTGGCCCTCTTTAGCGCCTTCTCCGATATCAGCCACCACAAAGCTGCTGAGGCGGTGCTCAAAGATTATCAGGCCCATCTGGAGCAGGAAGTTGCGGTGCAGACCACAACCCTGGCGGAGACCAATGCCACGCTTGAGCACGAGATCGCCGAGCGTCACCGGGTGGAGACGGCACTGCGCTATCAGAACACCTACCTCACGCTGCTGCAAGAGACGACGATCGATCTGCTCCGCCACCACGATCTGACCACTCTGCTGGAGCGGATTGTCATGCGCGTCAACGAGATCCTGGAAACACCCCATGGCTTTCTCTATGTCAGCCCACCTGGCGCGAGCGAGATCCTGTGTACCGTCGGGACCGGTATGTTCAGCGATCTGGTTGGCGTCCGCATCAAGCCTGGTCAGGGTCTGGTTGGAACCGTCTGGCAAACCGGACTGCCATTGGTGATTGATGACTATGAGGCCTGGCCGGACCGCCACCCGGACCGCCCAACGGATCGGCTGGGCAAGATCGCGGGCGCCCCGATCACCTTTGGCGACGCCACCATCGGCGTGCTGGGTGTGACCTACCCGCCAGGCACGCCCTACATGCTGCATCTGAGCGACTTCGATCCCTTGCGTCAGTTCGCCCAGCTGGCCTCGGTGGCCCTGGAAAATGCGCGCCTGTTTACCGGCGAACAGCAGGCCCGCAGCACCGCCGACACCCTGCGCGCCGCCAACCTCGCGATGACGCAATCGCTCAATCTCGATAGCATTCTGGAAACCCTGCTTGACTACCTCGAGCACCTCGTCCCCTACGATACCATCGCGCTCTTTCTGCTTGATGGGAACCATCAGTTGAGCCTGCGGATTCATCGCGGCGAGTCCGTCTCCATGACGCCAGCGCTACTCAAGAACGTCAATACCCAGATCGTCAACACCGCCCATATGCAGGCAATCATCCGCGACCACCAGAGTGTCTTGCTGGCCGATACAACCCAGGCATCCAGCTGGATTCCACTCGACGGCGACGCGCCGCTGCGGAGCTGGCTGGGGGTGCCGCTGCTGGTCGCCGGCCAGATCATCGGCATCTTCGCGATCGCCAAGGCCGAGCCACACTCATTGGATGCCGAGCATCTCCTGCTGGCGGAGGCGCTGGCCGCTCAGGCCGCGATTGCAATCGAGAACGCCCGGTTGTTTGACGCGGCCCGGTGCCAGGCCCACGAGGCCGAAACCTTGCGCCAAGTCAGCACGGTTATGGCAACCGCCCGCTCCCAGGAGGCGGCCATCGATCTGATTCTCACCCAGCTGGGCGCCGTGGTTCCCTACGACAGCGCGTCCGTGCAGCTGCTCTATGCTGGCTACCTGGAGATCGCCGGCGGCCGCGGGTGGGGCGACTGGAGCACCATTATTGGAACCCGTTTCCCCATTCCCGGCGACAACCCGAATACCGGAGTCATTCAGGGGCAACAGGTCGTGCTCTTAAATGATACCGTGGTCAATCACACCTTTAAGCATTTGGAATACATGAACGCGCCGGATCTGCTCGACCCGCAACGTAAAACAATTCGATCCTGGCTCGGCGTGCCGCTGATGATCCAGAATCGCTTGATTGGGATGCTCTCGATCGATAAGCACGAAAGCAATTTTTTTACGCCGGACCATGTTCGGCTGGCGACGGCATTTGCCGCCCAGGTCGCCTTTGCAATCCACAACGCCCAGCTCTTCGCCGACCTTCAACACGCCAAGGAGGTCGCCGAGCAGGCCAATCGCGCCAAGAGCACCTTTCTGGCCATGATGAGCCACGAGATTCGCACGCCGATGAATGCGATTCTGGGCCTCTCCCAGCTGTTGGCCGATACCGAGCTGCCGGTGGACATGCGTGCGCTGGTCGATCTGGTGCATTGCAGCAGCCAGAGCCTGCTCACAATCATCAACGATATCCTTGACTTCTCCAAGATTGAGGCTGGACATCTGGAGCTTGAGACGATCTCCTTCGATCTCCGCACAGTTGTTGAGCAGGCGGTGGATATCGTGGCCGGGCAGGCAGCTGAGAAGCAGCTCGATCTGGTCATCGCCGTCGCTGACTCAGTGCCAACGGCTGTGCGCGGCGATCCGACCAGGCTCCAGCAGGTGCTGGTCAATCTGCTTGGCAACGCCGTCAAATTTACCGAGCACGGCACGGTGCGCCTGGCGGTCACCAGCCAGCCGCCCGCTTCCGCCGAGCCAAATCCGGCGCTCAGGCATGGGATGATCGGTTTTCAGATTGCCGATACCGGGATTGGGATCCCGGCGGATCGGCTGGTCGCGCTCTTTCAGCCATTCAGCCAGGTCGACGCCTCGATCACGCGCAAATATGGCGGCACGGGCCTGGGACTGGTGATCAGCCAGCGCCTGTGTGCGCTGATGGGTGGGACCCTGGAGGTCGCCAGCCAGTCCGGGGTCGGCTCGATCTTTACCGTGGCCGTGCCGCTGGAAGTCCTGGATCAGCCAGCGGCTGCCGTCAGCCAGCCCGCGCAGCCCCGGCTGGCCGGCAAGCGGGTGGTCGTGCTGGATAAGCACCAGCAGAGCGGCGCCGCGCTGGCCCAGCAGCTGCGCGCCTGGGGGATGGCGGTGCAGATGGCCCCGCAGGTCGCCGAGCTGTTCCGCGTCATCACGACAGCGCCCCCAATCGATCTGATCATCGTGGATGCGCAGCTTCCGCCGTCGACGCTGGAAACGCTGATTGGGTTGGCTCAGCCCGGTGGCGCGGCGGGCGCCACGCCGCTCATCCTGCTGACAAACCTGGATCGCGTTACGGCTCCGACGCAGCGCTTTGCCAGCGTTCCAGCCCTGCGCCGCCCGGTCAAGCCGCGGCTGCTCTACGAGTTGGTGCTGGCGCTGCTGACCGATACGCCGGTGCCACAGCGGGTCTCGGCGCTCACCAGTGGCTCGCAGCCGATCAATCAACAGCTTGGGCAAACCCATCCCCTGCGGATTTTAATTACCGAAGATACCCCGACCAACCGCGTCGTCCTCGGCCTGATGCTGGAGCGCATGGGCTATCAGGCCGACGAGGCGATCACGGGCTATGAGGCGTTGGCCGCCCTTGAGCAGCGCGACTACGACGTCATCTTGATGGATATGTATATGCCCGATCTCGACGGTCTGGAAACGACCAGGCAGATTCGCCGTCGCTGGACTCACGGGCCGCAGATTGTCGCCGTCACCGCCAATGCCACGCCGGAGGATCGGGAGCGCTGTCTGGCGGCCGGGATGGATGACTATCTCAGCAAGCCGGTTCGGATTGAGGCGCTCCAGGCGGCGCTGGAGCGCTGCGCGACCCGGCGCGATCCAGCCGCACGTGTGGCGCCGACCAGCCCGCCAAGGGCTGCTGTGGAGCAGGCCGACAGCGGGCTGGATCCGGCCATCTTTGGCGCACTGCAGGCGCTCGGCGATCTGGCCCCGATCATTCAGCTTGTGATCGAAGAAATTCCGCTCGTCCTGACGATGCTCGAAACCGCGCTGGATGGCCATGATGGGCGCGGGGTTCAAGATGCGGCGCATCGACTGCGCGGCTCGTGTGGCTATATCGGAGCCGTCCGGCTCGAGACAGGCTGTGCAGAGCTGGAGGGCCATGGCCAGGCTGGACGGCTGGGCGAGGCAACCGCCCTCTATCCGCTCGTGGCCCATGAGGCCAGACGCCTGATCCAGATCCTTACCAGCATCCAAGGAGCTGAATAATGCGGATTCTTTTAGTTGACGACTCGCCGGTGCAGTGTCTGGTTCTGGCAACCATGCTCCGCGCCGCCGACTACACCGATCTCGTACTGGTGAACTCGGCGAGCGCCGCCTACGCGGCGCTCGCCGAGTCGTCCGGCAGCGCCCAGACCTGCCCCATCGATTTGATCTTCATGGATCTGCGCATGCCCGGCGTTGATGGAATCAGCGCGTGTGCGGTGATTAAGGGCATGGAGGCGCTGCAGGATATCCCGATTATTATGATCACCAGCAGTGCCGATTTCGATGATTTGACCCGGGCATTTGCTGCCGGCGCGATGGACTACATTACCAAGCCCCCGCACAAGACCGAGCTGCTGGCGCGGCTGCGCTCGGCGCTGCGGCTAAAACAAGAAACCGACCAGCGCAAGGCCCACGCCCGCGACCTGCTGGATCTGATGGAGCAGCTCGGCAGTGAGCAGCATCGCTCCGACCAGCTTTTGCTCGATCTGCGGGTGGAGCAGGAGCGCTCTGAGCAGCTGCTGCTCAATATTCTGCCCGCCCCCATCGCGACCCGCCTCAAGCACGGCGAGCGGATCATTGCCGATAGCTATGCTGATGTGACCGTGCTCTTCACCGATCTGGTCAACTTTACGGCGTTAGCGAGCGCGATGGAGCCGTCCAGCCTGGTTTCGCTGCTCAATGAGGTCTTCTCGTGCTTTGACACGCTGGTCGAAACCTATGGACTCGAGAAAATCAAGACGATTGGCGACTCCTACATGGTCGTCGGCGGCTTACTGCAGGGCCATGCGGATCATACGGCGGCGGTCGCCAATCTCGCGCTGGCAATGCAAGTTGCGCTCAAGCGAGGAATCGCCGACTGTCCGCCGCTGGAGCTGCGCATCGGCATTCACTGCGGGCCGGTAACCGCCGGGGTCATTGGGACCAAAAAGTTTATCTATGATCTCTGGGGCGATACCGTCAACGTGGCCAGCCGCATGGAATCGCATGGGCTGGCCGGTCATATCCAGGTGTCGGATGCGGTCTATGCCCGCCTCAGCCGCTGCTACCGCTTGACCGCCCGTGGTCAGCTCGACATAAAGGGCAAAGGGCAGATGGCAGCCTATCTGTTGATTGACCGCCATGAGCACGATATTGCCTCAGGAGCGTAGCCGGCGCTGCCTGCTATCCACGCGGTGCGATTATTCTGCCTGGAGCAGTCCAACAAACATAAACTTGCCCTTGCGGATTTGATCGCCACTCATGGTGGTTAGGGTTATATCGCCAGAGGCAGCAAACCTCCACCGACCAAGAATGCCATCAAAATCTTTGGTATTGACGATCGCGGCTAACACGTTCTGCCGTGTCAGGTCGGCGCACGCTTCATTAGCAGGTCTCGTGTTAGCAAAAAGTTTGCAGTATACTGGTCATCGTCCACTGAGGTGTGATCGCCCATGACCCCAACAACTATTTTTACACTACATAACCTGAGTCAACAATCCCTCTACCTGCCAAGCCTGGATGCCTGTAGTGAAAGGAAGCGTCAATGCGCAAACAGCTCACGTCAGCAGAAGTCAAGCAGCTGAAGCATCTTGAAACATTGCGGGAAACCTACCAGCGCAATGTCGCTCACTACGAAAGGACGGCGGCCAAATACGCTGGCGAAGATAATCTGCCCCTCCATATGATCCACGATCTGCGCGCCAACCGCGAGGAGCTGGCCAAGGTCGAGTCTGAGCTAGTCAGGCTGACCGGTGAGCCGGTGGTGTATCTGCCACCTCCGGCGCCCGCACCACAGCCAGCCCCACCAAAAATCCGCATAGTTACGCCAATGCAGCGGGTAGAGCTGGCAACCTTGCTGCTCAAGTGTCAAACGATGAGAAATTTAGGCTCGCGCAATACCATTGTTAATCTGCTGGAAGATATCTCACAGAGCATCATCCGCGACAACAGCCCCAACACGGATGGCGTGAATATCGTCAACGGATGTCTGGATCACGCGAATGGGATTGCCATGCTGCTCGATATAATGCGAATGTTTGAGCGTAACTCGTTGCCGATGCAGCAGGTCGATGCATTCTGGCAGAGCCTTCAAGCGTAGCTCTAGGCGCAACCGGGCACCATCACCGCGCAAAAGCAGGCGGGGAAGATCTCTCGATCTTCCCCGCCTGCTATGAAGGATTATCGCCTTCGTTGGTTGATTGTGGCGGTTGTTCCAGAAAGCTGCTGTAGCTTTGGCGTACATGGCGTTGCGTTTGATAGGGCTTGGTCACCGCTGTAGGCCCGCAGGTGGGATGGTTCAGCGGCTCAGTCAACGGTTTCATTGAAATCCTCCTGTAAATGGGATCGGAGTTGGCTGCTCAAAGGCTTTGATTGGTGTGCTTGGCGCTATGATGACCTCTGACAACGCCTAGATGTCTTTCAAACCCCCTTCTGACCGCATGCAGGCAAACAAAACCAGGATGGGGCTGCTTCCATCCTGGTTACTGACATGGCTCTGACAAAACAAATTTATGCGCCAAGCTGACCGTGAACATTGAGGATTCGTAATCCCTCCAGGCGCAGTGCGGCTGGATAGAGCGTTTGATAAATATGACAGTTGGGCGACTTAATATCCACGCGCCCGGTTGAGCGCAGGGTCATCAGCGGGCAGCCACCGCTGCAGCGATAGCGCCACTCACAGGTGCGACAGCCTTCCTTTTCATCAACACTGATGTTGTGGATTGCGCCACTTGCCACCAGCGGAATAAGGTCGCTTGAGGCTTCAAACGTGACCGCGTGGGCCAGCTCCATCTGGCATTGGGCCACCGTGCCCTCGTGGGTGATCACCACATAGTTCTGCCCAACGCCACAGGTATGCCCGTGGGCCTGGGCTTGAACGCGATCCAACAGCCCATCAAGGAGGGGGCGGTCGGGAAGATTGTGCTCAATCCGTTGATAGGCGGCCTGCATTCCGGCAATAATCTGCTGCTCTTCATAGCGCAGATCGCCAAACTTCATGGCCTGATCGTTTTCACGATAGAAATTCAAGCTAAATGGCAGATCTTCAATCTGCCCGGTTATATCATTATTGCTGTCGGTATACACATGGTCATGTTTCCCTAGGCGGGCCTCATCGACAATCTGCCCGACTTTCGCACTGGAATGCTGCTGTTCGACAAAGCGATACCACATCTCAGCACGGCGGGGGCCAAGATAATGGCGCATCAGCCAGACAACAAAATCAAAACTGCTCAAAGGGATCCGCTGAAGTAACCTGGGGTCGCGCTTAAATACGCTGATCAGATGCTGCGCAATCAGGGCCATCCACTGCTTAAAATGGCTTGTGCCGTCATCGATAAAAAGCGCCTGCGGCTGCCCAGGCCAGAGATGGATCGGATACGCAAAGCAAAAAGGGCGCTGCGTCAGTGGTGGAGCAGGATTATCATCGATCAGGGCATACTCATGGCGAAAAACATCGAAGATGGTGCTGAGACCGCTGCCGCGCTCGCCAATCAACAGCACCGACCGCTCAGAGTCATATAAGGCGCTGTTCGATTGAGGGAGAACATAACATTGATCTATCCACAATTGACGCTCTTCAAGCGATAGAAATGTGAAAGGGATTACCGCATTCTTCATGGTTCTTAACGCGCTCATCAGCAATCTCCCCACGCACTCTGCCATGGTCGTCCCTGATAGGTATGGAGCAGTATGCCAGTAAGAATCGAAAGATGTCTCGTTCAGATTATATGCTTCGGGTGGGATTTTATGCAAGCAGTGCTCTTTGTTATACAGGGCATGGGCAACGTCGCGATTCGGGCCAGTTTTACCCTACTGCTTCCCCTCGCCGGGGTGCCCTCTGGGCCACAGGGCGGGTGAGGGCTGACGTTGCCCATGCCCTGACCCTGTGCCTATGGAGCCTATCCATGCCGGGGTGGCTTTGCTATAATGGCCCCACATTAGCCCGCAAGCATCTGTTCGATCAGCCTCGGCGGGATTTTGGCGCCCTGGTGCTGGAGCTGCAGGACTGGATCGTGCCGGTGATCTACGAGGCCGCGCCGATTCAGCTGTTTCCGCGCAAAGCCGCCGCCCACACGCCGCTGATCATCGACCCCAACCAGGCCACCCCGACCACCCGCGAGCTGGCCCAGAACGTGCCCGCCGCGCCCGATGTGGGCTTTATTGGCCGCGATGAGACCCTGCTGGCGCTGGATCGGGCCTGCGACGAGCACGCAATTGTGCTGC
>Ga0163147_10008128_pt1 | contig 11714 bp, 8 predicted proteins | sample OliLakLV19MP6G1_FD_148597 | JGI IMG/M metagenome (GOLD analysis project Ga0163147, IMG submission 148597) | Freshwater microbial mat bacterial communities from Lake Vanda, McMurdo Dry Valleys, Antarctica- Oligotrophic Lake LV.19.MP6.G1 | ecosystem: Environmental > Aquatic > Freshwater > Lake >...
TTAGCTATGGGGTTGTTGACACCACTAATCCTTGTTATCTGTAGAGGCAGTACGCCTGCCTGTTTGGTCAATAACTTCAGATTATATGAAAAGAGACGCGCTTTCCTGCATTGATCGATGAATTTTGTCGCGCATTGTGTGGAGATAAACCAAGCACCTTGTCGAGAAAGTGTTAGCCGGAGCGTTAGCCGTCGTATGCCGCGCTCGTCAGAGGCCACATCGGGACGACATCCATGTCATCATGATCGGGCAGCGTCCCGGCTTTGATCTGCGCCTCATAGCGATAATGGGCAGCGGCGGCGATCATCGCGGCATTATCGGTACAAAGATTCAGCGGCGGATAGCGCACAGGGAGATCAGTTTGCTTCCGCATGGCGGCACGCAGCCGTTGATTGGCGCTTACACCGCCCGAAATAAAGATTTCCGTGACGTTATGGGCTTTCGCGGCACGATCTGCTTTTTCCACCAGAATCTCGATGAGGGCTTCTTGAAAGCTGGCAGCGACATCATTCACCGAGACATCGGAGCGCAGTTGAATTTTTTTCTCGCCGCGTGTTTTGCGTGATTCTGGCGAGGAAGCAACCGTTGCCTCTCGCATGACGGCAGTCTTTAAGCCGGAAAAGCTAAAATCATAGCTTTCGTCGCGTTTAGCGCGTGGGAAATGATAGGCAATAGGGTTGCCCATCTGTGCGGCGCGTTCGATATTTGGCCCGCCGGGGAACGGCAGACTCAGCATCCGCCCCACTTTATCAAAAGCCTCGCCCGCTGCATCATCCAAAGTGCCGCCGAGTCGTTCATAAACGCCGTGATCCTTCATCAGCAGCAGTTCGGTATGCCCGCCGGAGACGATCAGCACCAGAACCGGAAAAACGATCTCTCTAAAAGGTGGAGTCAGCCAGAGGCTGTAAACATGCCCTTCTAAATGATTCACCCCCAGCAGCGGTTTATTGGTCATCAGCGCCAAGCCTTTGGCGTAGTTAATGCCGACTAACAAAGACCCGACCAATCCGGGTCCTCGCGTGACGGCGATAGCATCAAGCTGGTTATACGATGTACCTGCATCTTCCATCGCCTGATCGACCACTTTAGAAATGGCTTCAACATGAGCGCGGCTGGCAATTTCTGGGAAAACCCCACCATAATGGGCGTGGAGATCAATTTGCGAGGCAACGACGTTGGAAAGGATGGCTTTTCCATCCCGCACAACCGCCGCAGATGTTTCGTCACAGCTTGATTCAATACCAAGGAGCAGCGTCATAAATACACACGACTCTCTATCAATTCAATAAAGGAGTATTGATTGTACACGTCGATTACGCTAAAACAGAGAGCCGAACAGCAAAAAATTAGGGCTTGTTCCTTTGGTGGGGTTCAGCAGGGGGCAGCCATAAAATAAAGGTCGTGCCTTCGCCGATTTTGCTTTTTACTTCAATATCGCCACCATATAAATCCAGCACTTCGCGTACGATACCCAGTCCTAGCCCTGTGCCGGGGATGCCCGATTTAGCGGCGCGTTTGCTGCGGAAGAAGCGGTCAAACAGGCGCGGCAGATCTTCTGGGTCAATGCCCATCCCCGTATCTTTAATTTCCATGCGTACCATGTTACGCACGTCATCGAATAACGTCGTCAGCGTTACCTGTCCGACGGCGGTATATTTAATGGCATTCGTCATCAGATTAGCAATCATCTGCCCAAGGTGGTTGCTGCCTCCCATCACAAGCGGCAAATTTTCTGCTGGATAAAACACCAACTTTAGGTCAGCGTCTTGCGCGATGTCCTGATGTGCCTCCACAATTTGCAATGCAACAGTATTCAGGTTAACCGCGCTTTGCTCACGCTCTAGTCCCTGTTCTTCCAAGTAGACCAAATCCAAAACACCCACAATGAGCGCATTTAACTGCTCGGTTTGGCGTTTAAGGCCATCCATATGGCGGGGATATTCTTCATGGGGGAGTTTATCCAACAATTCTAAGCGCAAGTTGATTGATGTGATGGGTGTTCGCAGTGAGTGGATAATATCATTGATAAAACGTGATTTCACCCGTGCAAGATGCAGCATTTCTTCTCGCATCGCACTGAGTTCCTCGGTACGCGCCGTAATTTTGTGTTCCAGATCGAGGTTTAGATTGCGAAGTTCTTCTTGCGCTTTTTCCCGTGCGGAAATTTCCCGATGTAAAGCCCAATAAAGCGGCGGTGCGGTTGCGATGACGAAAAACAATCCCTTAAACGTCCGAAAAAATTGAAGTGTATCCGGCGATTTACCCAAGAGCGCGTCTAAGAACAGATCAGACCCAATAATCCATACTCCGGCTAAGATAACGTAGATGGCAACGATACGGAATTCAGATCGCAGGCGCACAATCGACATCCTTTTTATAGCGACAGTACTCCTCTTAATGATAGTCAAAAATCTAACTTATGCCACATTATTTACAAACTTCGTTATTTTTCTTTTCATTTTAAATCCAGCGACAATTGGCAGCATCAAGGGCATATTTCGTCTTGACACAGCCGAAAAGACTGTGCTATTATGGAAATCGTTAACACATGGAGGCGTGGTGTAGCGGTTAACATGCTGCCCTGTCAAGGCAGAGATCGCGAGTTCAAATCTCGTCGCTTCCGCATTAATGAACGAATATCTTAGTAACAAAAGCTTCTGTAACTACTCAGCCTGTTTCAATTCAAAAAATCAATTTATCGTCAGTGAAATATCGCGTAAATGAACACCATATAGTTGAGAGTATGCCCTATAATGGTCACTTTGTTTACACTTAATGGTTTTCACATATCACAGTTAAATTGGATTTTCTTGCAATAGCGCCCTAACCTCAATTTTGAGTGACCAAAAAAGGCACTAAAATGAATTTAACATTGATTCCTCTCCAAAAATAGGGTTGAGTAGTTACCGAGGAACACAAGATGAAGAATAAAGCGCGGCCTTAGCAAAGAATTGGTTGAAGGAGCGAGGACGAACCTTGCTCCTTCAAGTACATATCCAAAATTACTGAACGCTGATTTCGATCTGACCCGCAGAATCCCATTCTTCGGTGGTCGCATCCGCAAAGTTATAGGCGGTTACGAAGGCGAAGTACAGGCCGTCTTGCGGCACTTCAAAGTTAGCAATAAGCGAAGCAAGCGGCGCATCGCCGTTGTCGTCATCGACGGTCAGACGGTTGCCTGCGTAATCGAACAGATAGAGCAGCGTGTCCACGTCGGGCAGATTATCGCCATCGCCATCCACGCCTTGAGCGCCGACGCTGATAGTTTGGCCTTTTTCCGCAATGAAGGTGACATAGAAGATCGGGGCTTCGAGTGTGATTTCAACCGTCACGGTATCGCCAATTTCGAGCTTTCCCGCGAAATATTGAAAGCCTTCGGTGATGTCTTCCGGTTGCGTGTTGCCGCTGACTTCGATGCTGTAATTTAGCCCTTCGACAACAGTGCCATCATCAGCGGAGATTGAGCCGTCGCGGATGCCGGAGTAAGTGGTCGCCAAGATAAAGAAGCTGCCGGATTTCGGAATGGTGAAGTCTTCGATTAAAGAAGACAGATTGCCACCAGTGTCATCATCGTTGGCATAAACTGCGCCATCATCACCCAAGAGGATGATATATGGATCAAGCGTGCTGTCTTCGGCTTGGGTCATGCTAATGGTGACAACATCGCCCTCAGTCGCATTAAACGCGAAAAGTTGGCCGTCCAGATCGCTGTCGAAAGACGTATCGATTGGTTCGCCATCCGCCAAAATCGGCAGGGTGAGGATGGCAGTATCCGGTTCTTCGGTGGCATCTTGTGCGGCAGCAGTGAAAACAACCGAAAGGCTCAAGGCCAAAGTAAGCAGCAGCGCGATACGTAATCTACGCATTCTAAAAAACTCCTGTTGCGTGTATTTAGGAAATCCTTCTAAGGATAAAGGATTTTTTTGTATATGCAAGTAATTTTTATAGGTTTTAACGATTGACCTGTGGCACACTCTCACAGTCGCCGTCTTCGTTTACTATATCCGCCCTTACCCACGTTTCGTCTTCTAACTGCCACCAGACAAATCCATCCGCACCCGTCGCTTGCCCTATCACTTGTAGGGTCGTACCCGCCCTAAGCTGTCCAGCTTGATCGAAATTCGTGCCGGGTCCGCTGCGTTTATTGACGTTGTTAGCGCTGCTGATGCTGCATTCGCTCGGCGTAAACGAGCCGACACGTACTACCCAGATATTGCGCCCTTCACATCGCGCCCCCGCACCTGCGCCGCGCAGTGCGATGCCATACGTTCCACTGTTTTCCTCGATCTCCACGCCTTCCGCCCTCAATTCGCCGTTCACATATACTGTCAACTGGTCATCGACAGCGAGGAATAACAGATGAAGCGGCTCACTAAAATCAACATCCTGCGCTAAATTCTGCGAGGGAAATTCGCCGTCACTGAGTAAATTCGCGAAATAGATCGACCCTTCGTTATCAATGCCCACATCAAGATAGGTTGTAGCGTTCCCTTGGTTATCCGTTACCACCCGCGCCAGCAGCGAACACGTTTCTGTTTCCGAGGTTGAACCCACCGTGAACGACAATTCCGCCGCCATCACGATATGGGTATTCGGTAAACTGCTGGCGAGTCCGGTGAAGAAACTGCCGCGCCCACTAAAAAACGCGCTGTCTTCCTCAAACACCAACCGACCCCCTTCAGGAATCATGCCGAGGGATTCTAATTCCGCAATTGCGTCTTCCCAATCGCCGTCGGCATCGTCTAATTGAGCAGCGACGTTGGACTGAGTCGTGGTGGTTTGAGTCGTCTGAGTGGATTGTGTATTCTCGGCGGCGGCATTAAAGGACTCTAAAACAGCCAATAATGTCTCCTGGTTCTGCACGAGATCATCCTCGTTTCCCGCGAAGGCAATCATCGCACCGAAGCCGCCGCCGTCGAAAGCGATCAGCGCGGCTAAACCGGTTGACCCACTCATCGTTATCGGTTGGACGAGGGCGCTGTCTCTGCCGCCGATTTCGCGCAGTTCCATTTGCCCTTCCAGATCAGCGCCCACATCCGTCAGGACACGCTGTAGGGCTTTGTCGGGATCGTTAGACCCTCTTGATATCTCATTTACATAAGCTGTACCGAAGAACACGGTAAAAATGGTGGAATCGGCGCTAGAAAGCAGCGGAAAGCCATCGCTATCCACTTCAATCACCCAATCCGACGGATAATTAAAGACATAGCCTTCAGCTTCCGAGACATACGTTTCCGTTAAATCTTGGGCTTGGGCCAAAAACGGGATAACAAAAAAAACGACTAATGTAATAAGCAATAAGCGGCGCATGAAGTTTCCTCAGTTTTGCGTCGGTCAATGCCCTTTATTTTAGGAGGGATTAGAGCGTAATGCCACTTATTCAGGGCTTATTTTGTCTGTTCCTATATAGACGGGCTTCGGCGCGGATGTAATCGATCACGCCTGCGATAGTTGAATCGGCGGGTGTCGTGGAAGGCAAGTCGTGAACGGTATGATTTTCAAGCGTGAATGGATCGCCAGAAAGCATCACCGATCCGACTTGTCTGGCATTAATCGCAGCGAGGGTGAGCGTCTGATTCATGAGTGTGACGGCGGGAGCAGGACACAGCGAAATCGTCAGCGGCGAGGAGTCGCCAATACGATTCAGGGGCGGATTCTCACAAGTTAAGGCGATATTTTTCCACATCTGCGGATGAGCCAAGTCCACCAGTGCCAGCGCCACTTGATCGCTCAATTTGTCGCGGCTGGAGTCGGTCAGGATGCCTTCGACGTTGGCGGCGTGATAGCCCATCGCATCGAGCGCGATCAACGTTGAGCGCCCTTCCGTCACCTCACAAGGCCATACCTCCGGCGCGCACGAGTCGCCTAAATCCAGCAGCAAAACATCGCCTGCTGCTTCGCGCCGTAATTGGCGCAAGAATGTATACAGGCGCGGCAATCGTGCCAAATCACCGCGCAAGTTGTACGTATATAAAGTGATGAGGACTGAGGACTGAGGACTGAGCATCATCCAGCCTTTACCTTACAGATCACGCTGATGTTCAACGGAGGCACGTAATCCACCCACAATTCGACCAACTTCTTCCGCTTGCGTTATTAACTGATCTTATGCAGACACTCAAATCACTTGACACTGGCAGTTCAAAACTGCCAGCTAAAGCGTTTGGAAACCCCTGAAGGGGTTAAGTAAAGATTCTTAACCTCTTTAGAGGTTTCCAGATTGCGCGTAGCTCTGGGTTTTGAACCCGGAGCGGCTGGCTGCGTAAGGTGAGTTATTAATGCGCGAAATTTATCTTGGGAAAGAGACCCAACATTTAGCGCAATATAAAGTTGTGAACGAACTTCAGCACATGATGCTTTTGCAATTGAGAGAAAATGCTGAAATTCACCGCGTCCGCCGCGCTCGAATCCTTCGGCAATGTTCGACATCATAGATATGACGGCACGTTGTATTTGTCCGGTCAATGCGTAATCCCGTGCAAATTTATCTTCGCGTGTGACTTCATAAATGGCTTTGGTCAACAGACGTGCTTTCTGCCAAGCAATCAAATCTTCAAAACGTTCAATTTTTGCCATAGGGTTTTACTCAGTCCTCATCACTCAACACTTACTCCTATTTGTTTTTCCATTCGGGCTTGCGTTTCTCGATAAAGGCCTTCATGCCTTCGCTGCGGTCTTCGGTGCCGAACAACAAATAGAAATTGCGCTTTTCGTAGCTTAAGCCTTCCTGCAAGCTCAGTTCAAACGCTTTGTTGACGGCATCTTTGGTCAGCCGCGCCGCGATCTGTGACATCCCCGCGACTTTTTGCGCCAGCACCAGCGCTTCATCTAAATAACGCTCGACAGGCACAACCCGATTCACCAATCCCCAGCGGAGGGCTTCGTCGGCGGTCAATTTGCGATCTGCCAGCACCATTTCCATCGCAATCGCTTTGCCGACAGCTTTCGTCAAGCGCTGTGTGCCGCCTGCACCGGGCAGAATGCCGAGATTGATCTCCGGCTGACCGAAAACCGCTGTTTCCGACGCGACGATCATATCGCACATCATGGCAATTTCGCAGCCGCCGCCGAGCGCGTAGCCGCTGACCGCCGCGATAATCGGTTTCCCGATGCGACTCATCCGCGTCCAATCGGTGAAGTCATTCATGAGCATTTCCGTCGCGCTGGCCTCCGCCATCTGTTTGATGTCTGCGCCTGCCGCAAAGACGCGCTCGCTCCCGGTCAGCACAATGCAGCCAATCGTGGGATCGCGGTCAAAGGCTTCCATCGCGGTGAAGGTTTCATCGGTAATTTGTGCGTTGAGGGCGTTAAGCGCTTTAGGGCGGTTGAAGCGAATCAGTCCCACACCGGGGACAGGGGTTTCGACCAAAATGCTTTCGTAAGGAGAGGCTGCGTCACTCATCATCAAAAAATCTCCGTTCAATAATTAATCAAAAAACCGAATCGGCATTTGATTATGGTAGCATATTTCAGCCGGAAATTGTGATGATTTAAGGCATCATCTTACGGCGTATCGGGCAGCGATTCGCCCGCATACGTCAGGATGATTTTCTCACGCGGGATGCCCTGCTCCATGAGCCGCTCGAATAAAGGGCATAGTACGCTATGCCCCTACAAGGTTGTTTTTTACTGCCCGATCACTTCCAGCGCCGCCAGCGTCGGACGATTGACACTCGCCGCCGGAAAAGTGATATTCAGCGTCCCATCCGTTACCGTTACCGTGAATGTTTTCGTCACTGCCGCCAGATACCCAACATCTGCCGTGATGTCATAATTGGTTAACACCGTCGTGCCTTCAAGCTGCACATTGAACACGCGCTTGTTCACACCGGGGATACCGCGATTCGCGCCGCCGACCCAATAAAGCTCGGCGAAATGCAGCCGGACGGTATACGTCCCATTCGTGACGGGCAGCGCATAACTGAATCCCAGCGTATCCGCGCTGGTGCTGCGTTCTGTGGTGTAAAGACCGTCATCCGTCGTATTCGCAATCGGGTTAGGCAAATTACTGACCACGCCGCCCGTGAAATACGCATCTGCCGCCCAACTCACGCCGCTGAACGTGCCACCGCTGCCGCCTGCATCAATCCGATACAAGACTGTCGCGGGAACGGGCGTAGGAGTCGCCGTCGCGCTGCCGCCAGTGACCACCGAAAACTGCACCGTCAGCGCCGCACCTGCTGTGCCGCTGGCGTTATCCGCTGAATACGGTGTTGCACTGAGCGTGTGCGTCCCCAAAGAAAGCACCCAAGGGTCATACAACCCGCCATTATTGGGGCCGGGCGCATACGGCGGACCGTTCTCCGTGCGATAATTGGCATTTCCATCAAAACCGAAGCGCACACTTTCCACCTGACCGCTGACGTTGGCGCGGACGTTGACACGCGGATACACGCTCAAATCCAGCACATAGCCGTCGCTGAGGTTGATGATGTCCGCATCGGTATCGGCGTTCACCAGCGTGAGCGACGAAACCGCCCGTCCGCCGGGCGTAGGTGTGCGAGTCGGCGTGGGGGTTGGGGTGCGCGTCGCCGTCGGCCCACCGGGAGTGGGTGTGCGAGTAGGGGTCGCTGGCACAGCAGTTGGCGCAATACATGGGGGTGTTCCATAGCTCGTACAAGATTGATTGACAGATGTGTCTCCATAACTTGCTGTAAATCGACCATTAACTACTGGATCATCCGTTAAGATCGCCCCATTAGCTCTGATAGAGTCTATTACAGGGACAACTCGAAAAACCAAGCCTTGTGGGGGATACTCTAAGTAATAGTTACCATCTCCCGAACCCATCCCAACAGGATTTCCATAAGTATCAAGGATTGTAGATACTAATACGCTCATAGGTATTAATATTTGCGTTGCTATGTTATTTGTAAATCTAACCGATACTTCGCCTCCAAACATAAATGGTGTAGAACTGTTAGGAACCCAATAATAAGTTCCATTGGCCTCGTTGTTCGAAGCCTGACCAGAATAAACTCTGTACTGAATATTCATAGAAGCTAGTAGGCTTCTAACCTCTGCTTGTGTTGTGAGTCCAGGCTGAATACCTAAAAAACAAGCTCGCTGACAATTGGGGCTAGTCAATAGATCGTGTAACTGCTGACTCTCTGAAGTCTGTGCAGACAATTTATTGAATGATAGTAACATTAGAATTAGTAAGATCAACTTTGTAAATCTCATCATGCTTCTCCTTAGCAACTTGTTTATGGACACTGTAGGTCGATGCCATTGGCGAAAGTGGCTCCATCTTGAAGAAGAGGCCACAACCAAAGTGGATCAATAAGTTCTACGAGGCCATATGCTGTCTGGTTAAAGAACTCAAAATAGATTTGGTATAGGTCAACACCTGCAGCAATTGGATCAAGACCAAACTCGCGGGTTCTTGGGTCAATCTGTGCAAAGCTAGTTGCGATTGGAGTAGGTAAAGAATTGCGTACTATGCCCCCAACTGCACCTGAAATATAATATGCACTTATATCAAGGTGAGGATTAGCAGCGGGAGTCAGCAACTCTAGGCCTGTGGCACCTGATAGCCCAAGCTGTCCATTGGCAGGAACAGTTGGATAGATGGATGGTGTCCATCCAGAAATGCTTACCGAATTCAGATGTGCATAACCAATCCAAAGCCACCCTACATTAGCATTGATAAGGTATACGATATTGGCATTGGCGCTGTTTTGACTTAACTGAGCTACCAGTGATTGCTTAACATTTGGATGTAATGATGCGATGCGAATGCGTATCACGACAAAATTGCCGAGGTTTTGGTTATCACCTTGTCCAGATGCGAGATCAACGATCATCACCTCAGCCGGTGCCGATGAAATCGCAGGGAAGTTAGCCCCACCACCAGGTCTATTCACATCACGCGAACACAGTGGTTGTACGCTTGTTGGGTTTGGTGTTGGCGTACCTGGACCTGCATAGGCGCGATCAACAAAGTCAGGATCGCTTAGACGAGATTGAGGGGTAGTAGTGAGAGGTAACGGAAAAACAGTCGCTAATTGCTGCCAAGTCGCAAGAGCAGGTGGTGTATTGGTAGAAAAATCAACCTGACCCAATACAAGAACTTTCCATGCGCTGAGTTCGTCGCCGGGAGAAAATTGAATCGAGAGTGAATGTTGATTGCTGCCGTCGCTGTTCATCATGTAAGCAGTAGCGAAGGCACGTAGGTAGAAAATGCGCGTACCATCTGGGGACAAAGAAGGATTTGACTCAGTATCGTTCGCTGTATTGGTCAGATTGGTCTGGTTTGTGCTGTCGATGTTCGTACGGAAAATATCGTATGATGTGGATCCAAATTTGTGAAAGACTAACTGTGTGTTCGTAGCCCATATTGGGTTGAGTAACCCATTGGTAGAAGTGACTTCGTTAGAACCTGAACCCGTCGGACTAGCGACATATACCCTGCGGTCTGGCCCACTAGGATTGCTCACACTGTACAAAATTTTGGTGCCATCAAATGACCAACTGTGAAAGATGGGTGTTGTGGTTACGCTCGTAATCGGATGAATATTGCTGCCATCGCCGTTCATCACGTAAAGTTGTAAACTGCCACTACGATTAGAGGTGAAGGCAATTTGTGTCCCACTTGGCGACCAATAAGCGGCGTAGTTCGTAGACCCGCTTGTTAAAGCGATCACATTCGTGCCATTGCTATTCATCACATAAATATTCGCCGGAGAGCCAGCCTCGTAAAGAATTTTTGTACCATCGGCCGACCACTGTGGATTACGTTTAGCGACATTTCCCGTCGTGACAGGATGTACATTACTCCCGTCGCTATTCATGACGAAGATATTTATACCGGGGTTAGTTGAAGGGGAACGGTCTGAGGTAAAGGCAATGAACTGCCCATTGGGTGAGACAGCAGGCTCACGATTGTTTCCGTCCCCTGTAACAGCTCCTCCAGCGGTAAATCCTGTAATACCGCGTAAGTTTGTACCATCCGGGTTCGCAAGGTAAATATCCCACTTAAACTGGTATTGATTAAGTGGAGTCTTCTTTGTGAAGATTAATTGCTCTTGGGAGGTAGCTAATGTGGTGTAATACTCTGGCGAAGAAAATTGGCTTACACTGTCTTGCTGGGGTGATGCAATCTCCCCTGTCTCGCCATTTGCCCAGATATTTACGTTGTCTAACAGATAGCCACTCGCCAAATTTACTTCGCCTGACATAGAAACAAGGCCGGCAGGAAGCGGCATACTATCGGTGAAAACAATCGCTTCTGTGCCATCAATAGCGACTCGGATTTCCTGACCCACAATCGAAGCACGAAGAGTATGCCAACTATCAAGGTAAGAGGTGTTTAATGAGCTAGATTGAATCAGGAAACCGCTGCGATAAAGCTCAATCTCGCCTGTTGATCTAACAACCACAGCGTAAGTACCAGATTCGTTTTCTCGAAAGTTCAGTTGAAACAGACCGTAATCAATGTAAAAGCTCAGTTCAACGACCATATCGGAGAGTAAGCCGATGCCATTAAATAAAGGCATAATACTTACATCATTGTAGGAAGCCAAAACATTGTTATTTTGAAAAGGCATAACTGAGGATGCCCATCCCAAAACCCAGTTATCCTCTGGATAAAAATCGTCAAAATTATCTGAAAATACCAGTGGTAACGTAATTGGAGTAGCAGTTGAGGAAGATGTTACTTCTATTGTGGGAATTGGGGTTTCGGTTAATGTCGCCGTCGGCGTGACGGTTGC
>Ga0163147_10008132_pt1 | contig 11711 bp, 10 predicted proteins | sample OliLakLV19MP6G1_FD_148597 | JGI IMG/M metagenome (GOLD analysis project Ga0163147, IMG submission 148597) | Freshwater microbial mat bacterial communities from Lake Vanda, McMurdo Dry Valleys, Antarctica- Oligotrophic Lake LV.19.MP6.G1 | ecosystem: Environmental > Aquatic > Freshwater > Lake >...
CTGGGGTCCAGACATATGAGACTTATTTTTTATAGCTAATTTAATGATAACGTGGCCTTCGGCGACTTACTTTTTGTCAGCCACACAAAAAGGTGATTTTAAGCACTAGTCCTGAAACTCTCTGAGAATGGATCGCCACGGTCGCTACACTGCCTCGCGATGACTTTACTAAAGCTGCAAGTTCCTCCCACTGCCCTAGTTTTCTTCCCCAAAGTTGACCTGCTTGTGGTACCAGGAGCTACTCCTGGCACAATTGAGTGTAGGGAATGAGGTCCCTACACCACTACGCCATTTTTTCAAAGGCGGATCTTTTCTTGCGTAATCACTTTATATAGTATAGGCGTAAGATGAAATTTTACCTATCCTACGTTTTTATAGGCTGTAAACTATTATCTTTGAAGACAGGATTTAAAATTATAAAATTAATGGCATTAATTGGTAAAATACGTGACAATACGCGCCTACTAGTCACTATTGTGGCGCTTGCTCTTTTGTTTTTCATGGCCCGCGAATTCTTAGGTGCCGGCTCTTTCTCCACTAACAAGACGCCTATAGTAGGCTCAGTGGCTGGTAAGAATATTACTTTAAGAGCCTTCCAGTCCCAGGTAGAGCAACTTCAACGCAACTACCTGATGAACTACGAACAAGCTCCCTCCGAAGAAGAGGTCGCTTACTTGAGAAAACAAGCTTGGAAACAATTGGTAAACGATACCATTTACGAAAAAGTATGCCAAGCGTTGGATATTCAGGTGAGTGAAGAAGAGCTAGTAGATATGGTGCAAGGGGATCATATCCATCTAGATCTACAAGCTTCTTTTATAGATCCAGTGACTAGAGAGTTTAGCAAAAAGGATTTACTGGCTGCCCTACAAAATATAGCTAAACTACCTCCTGCCAACCAAGCACATTGGTATCAAATCGAAAAAGAGTTGGCCAAAAAAAGATGTCAGGATAAGTTCCGGCAATTGATGGAGCGTAGTGTCTTCGTCACCAGCCTAGAAGCACAGCAAAAATGGACCCTAGAGAATACTACGCTCGATATACAATACTTGTATGTTCCATACCGACAGGTAACAGAAGAGGGAATTACTATTACCGATGCGATGCTGAAGGCTTATCTACAGCAACATCCCAATGACTATCAGGTGGAAGAAAGCAAAGAAATTCGCTATGCAACTTTCCCTATTGTACCTTCTGAGCAAGACAATGTGGCTTTCCGCCAGGAATTAAACGAGCTCAAGCAAGAGTTTGCCCAGACAGCAGAAGATAAGTTGTTCGCTAGTACCCATACAGATACCAATCCTAATCTAGTGACCCTGCAATGTACAGAAAAAGATTTGCCAGCTGCGCTGTCATCACAAAAAGGTAACTTAAAAAGGGGGATGGTTGTTGGTCCTGTGGCAGAGGGAGATAAGACTTACAAACTATATAAGGTAACCAGCTTATCAATCCAAAAGCCTAAGAAGTATGAGCTCACTGTGATTGAGAAAAGCTTGACTCCTAGCGATGAGACCAAAGAAGAAGCCTTTAAAAAAGCGGAGGACTTCATCAAGAACGTCAAGACCAGCGCGCAATTTGACGCACAAGCCGAGCAGCGTGCTATACAGGTTGCCGACGCCAAAGTAGGTAAAGAAGATAGCCGCATGGGGAAGCTACATCAAGTAAGGGAATTAGTACGTTGGATCTACAAGGAAGCTAAAGTAGGCAAGGTGTCGCCGGTATTTGAAGCGGAAGCTAGCTACGTAGTAGCTGTGGTCATAGCTCATACCCATGCAGGGTTAGCGCCCCTTCAGCAAGTGCAAGAAGACGTTAAGGGTAAAGTGCTGAATGAACGAAAGAAACAGGTGGTGATGGCTAAGCTACAACCCCTGTCCAATTTGCCGTTCGCCGAAGCAGCCACTCAGTATGGCAGTGAAGCCCAAGTATCAATTGCACAGCAAGTGAAGTTTGATAATACATATTTATCAGGTATCGGGGCAGTCAATAAGACCATTCATCAGGCTTTTGCTGTCGAGGCTGGAAAAAGGTCTCCACTCATAGCTGATCGCAATGGAGTGGTACTCCTGGAGGTTATACAACATCAAATGCCTCCGCTACCAGATTCTTGGCAAGCCCAGCAAAAGAAACAGGTGGAGCTTGAACAGCGGATGCAGTTCTTCCAGTTGCCAAAAGCGCTGGATGGGCTGGCGAGGGTGAAGGATGAGAGGTATAAGTATTATTAATCGGGATGAAACAGTCGCTCGGCTCCCCTGCCGAGTGACGACTAATGTATACGGTTCCACCACTGACGCGAGTATCCTCCCTTGTGCCGAAGTTTGAGCTATTTAATTTCCTATAGGCTCATAACAACAATTGGGGTGCCATTATGTTATATCTCTACCGTGTCATCCCCGCGTAGGGGGGATGACAGCTACACAATAACCTTCACTATTGGAAACTATTCATGCAAACCTATCTTAAATTAACACTACCAAGTTTTATCTGTCACTCGGCAGGAACCGAGCGACAGCATTACGAATCAATTGCTGATACACCCAGGAAGCAAAAGATGAAGGTTGCAGAAGAAGTTTATTATCCCATCTAATCTTCATTTAACCATCCCGAACTACTATGAATCTTCCTTTAGATCTATTGAATGAACGCCAGCTGGAAGCGGTTATGCATACAGAAGGCCCTTGTATGATTATTGCAGGCCCTGGTGCAGGTAAAACGAGAGTATTGACTACCCGTATCGCTTATTTGCTTGAAGAGAAGAAGATAGACCCTTTCCGCATCTTGTCACTGACGTTCACCAACAAGGCTGCCAATGAAATGAAAAGCCGCATCGAGCAAGTAGTAGGTTCTATGGCTAAGAATGTGTGGTTAGGGACCTTCCATAGCTGCTTTGCGCGGATATTACGGATAGAAGCAGAAAAGCTAGGCTATCCGGCTAGCTTCAGTATTTACGATACCACCGATAGCAAGTCTTTGCTCAAGACCATTATCAAAGAAATGGGGCTGGATGATAAGACTTATACCCCGAATGTAGTGCTTTCGCGCATCTCATCGGCCAAAAACAGACTTATCACTGCCCAGGAGTATGTCTCCAATCCCATCTACCAGCAGGATGACGAGAGTGCAATGAAGCCCCGGCTGGGAGAGGTGTATATAAATTACGCCAAGCGTTGCTTTCAGGCAGGTGCCATGGACTTTGATGACATCCTCTTAAACACTTATCTACTCTTCACCCAGCATATAGAGGTGCTTTATAAATACCAAGACCGGTTTCAGTATATACTTATTGATGAGTTCCAAGATACCAACTTAGCCCAGTACAACATCGTCAAAGAATTAGCAGCTATTCATCAGAACATCTGTATTGTCGGGGATGATGCTCAGAGTATCTATGCCTTTCGGGGAGCGAGCATACGCAATATCTTAAACTTTGAGAAGGACTACCCGCATCTGCACATCGTTAAACTAGAGCAGAACTATCGGTCTACGCAAAATATAGTAGAGGTGGCTAGTGCGATCATCAGTAACAACAAACTGCAACTCAAGAAGAGCATCTGGACGGCCAATGAACGTGGGGAGTCTGTAGGTCTCATCCGAGCTACCACAGATGCTGAAGAAGGTAGGCTAGTAGCTTCCTCGATCTTTGAGGTCAAGATGCAAGGGCAGCTCAAAAATGAAGATTTTGCGATTCTGTATAGGACCAATAGCCAGTCTAGGTCCATTGAGGAAGCCCTCCGGAAGGTCAACATCCCTTATCGCATGCTAGGAGGCATGTCCTTCTATCAAAGGAAAGAAGTCAAAGACCTATTAGCTTATCTACGATTTGTCATTAACCATAATGATGAGGAAGCATTGAAACGTATTATCAATGAACCTAAACGAGGAATAGGGCCCAGCAATGTAGAGAAGCTGATTGTAATAGCCAATGATCATGGGATCTCTTTGTGGGAGTCCCTCTGTAATGCTAAGACTTTCTTGACGAGCCGGGTAGCGGATGCGGTAGAAGAGTTCGCGGTCATGATCCAAGCCATGGCTTTGGACCTCCCCCATAAAGACGCCTATGAAATAGCTAGCGAGGTTGCTAAGCGATCCGGCCTGTTGAAAGCACTCTATGAGGATAAGACCGTGGAAGGACTGTCCCGATACGAGAACGTGCAAGAGCTCCTCAGCGGTATCAAGGCTTTTACAGCGAATCCTGAGCAGGCGGATACCGGTCTAGCTACCTTCCTACAAAATATAGCCTTGGCTACGGATAACGACTCTATCGAAGACGATGGAGCCGAAAAAGTGTCTCTCATGACCATTCATGCAGCTAAGGGATTGGAGTTTAAATATATATATATTGTGGGTGTAGAAGAAGACCTATTTCCCTCCCCGATGATGCTAGGAAGCAAGGAAGATTTAGAGGAAGAAAGGCGCTTGTTTTATGTGGCACTTACTCGCGCAAAAGCGAAAATTTTCTTATCTTATAGTAGAAGCAGGTATCGATTTGGTAAGCTTAAACAATGTGAAGCCAGTCGATTTATAGGCGAAATAGACCCACTCTACTTACAACATGTGTATACTAACCATTCAAGCCGGTATGCTGAAAAATCAAATGCTAACTATGCTCAGAAGTTCATCAATAGCATGCGACCAACACCACAGCGGCAGTCGGCTCCATTACATCAACCTATCACCAACCAAGAGCGCGAATTCTTTCAAGCGAGTGATACTACACAGTTAAAGTCTGGGATGCATGTCGAGCATCCTACGTTTGGTAGAGGGAGAGTCTTAGCAGTAGAAGCAGCAGGTGCACATAGAAAGGCGAGGATTGATTTTCGAAGCCTCGGTGAGAAGACCCTGCTACTTAGCTTTGCGAAGCTAAAAATCATAGATGATGTCGGATAGTGGCTTTCATTCACCAATTAACATATAAACCCATGCACACTTATAACACCAGTCAACCACCTTTAAAGTTAAGAGAGTATGGCAGAAATATACAGAAGTTAGTAGCACAGCTAGAACAAATTTCAGACAAAGCTACCAGAACCCAATATGCAAACAGCATCTTACAAGTCATGGGCTTACTGCACACAGGTTCTACCAAATCGCACATAGACTATTCCCAAAAACGTTGGGATGATTTGTTGATCATTTCAGACTACAAGTTAGATATGGATAGTCCCTACCCGATACCCCAGCCGGGCTTACTGGTTAAGCAACTTACCCCACTTCCTTACCCTCAGCAAACTATTAAATACCGTCATTGTGGTCGTCATGTAGCGCAACTGATTCAAAAGGCGGTAGAAGTAACAGACCCTGTGAAACAGGAGGAGCTGATTATCGGTATAGGCAAGCTCATCAAAAATCTAGGTGCTACTTGGAATAAGGACAATATGGATAATGCTACTATCTATGGCATCATACAAGATCTGGCAGGTAAAAGGTTGCTGATAGATATAGAAAAATTAAAATCTGTAAATAACTTTACTACATCCACCAACAATTACGGTGAGTCGAAGGATAGGAAGAATGTCAATTATAAAAAGAGAAAGCCTGCTGTGGTTGCTAAGTAGGGGAGGTACGAGTCAAAGGAATGTGAATTACATTTAAGGGAAGGTTGTAGGTATGGTGTGGCTGTTATCCCAGCGAAAGCTGGGATAACACACCCTAGGCACGAAAAATAACATTGGATGAGTAAATTTATCATACATGGCGGGAAGCCGCTGCATGGTACCATACAACCGCAAGGATCTAAGAATGAGGCATTTCAGGTGATGTGTGCTGCCTTGCTTACGAGCCAGCCCGTCACGATCCATAATATACCCAATATATTAGATATACACGGATTACTAGAAGTATTCGAGATACTAGGTGTCCGTACAGAGAAATTAGCGCCGCATTCCTATCGATTCCAGGCAGCTGACTTGTCGCTAGATGATATTGATGAGGAGAAGCTGAAGCTCCACGCTAACAAGCTACGGGGTTCTATCTTGGTTTTAGGTCCACTGTTAGCTCGTCTGGGGAAAGCCATCATCCCGCTACCTGGAGGAGATAAGATTGGTAGAAGACGATTAGATACCCACTTTCTAGGGGTCAGTAAGCTCGGGGCTACTTTTCATTATAATATACACCAGGAAGCCTATGTGGTGCAAGCTAAGAAGTTAACAGGTAATTACATCTTGCTCGATGAAAGCTCGGTGACAGGTACTGCCAATATCATCATGGCAGCAGTACTAGCACAAGGCAAAACTACCATTTATAATGCAGCGTGTGAGCCCCATGTACAGCAGCTATGTAACATGCTGGTGCAGATGGGAGCCCAGATAGAAGGGATTGGTTCTAACTTATTGACCATACAGGGGGTAGCGCACTTAACGGGCACCGAACATACCATTTGGCCTGATATGCTGGAGATTGGTAGTATGATTGGGTTAGCTGCCATGACCCGTTCGCATATAACCATTCAAAATGCCATGAGCCCCCAGTTATTGGATCCCGTTTTAGAAAGGTTCCGTAGCATGGGTATTCAGCTGACAGTTACTGCTACGGATATCATTATACCTCCTCAGGACTCCTATGAAATACAAGCTGGCCTTCATCCCCACCATATTTCTACGTTAGCCGATGCTGTCTGGCCTGGGCTACCTTCTGACTTATTAAGCATCTTTTTAGTGACTGCCATCCAGGCCAAAGGATCCGTGCTGATTCACCAGAAGATGTACGAGAGCCGTCTCTTCTTTGTTGATAACCTCATCGAGATGGGGGCTCAGCTGGTGCTATGTGATCCGCATCGGGTACATGTGGTAGGGCTCAATAGGTCCTCTTCACTAAGAGGTATACGCATGACCTCGCCAGATATTCGAGCTGGTATATCGCTCTTGATTGCTGCGCTATCGGCAGAAGGTAAGAGTATCATAGAACATATCCGACAGATTGATAGAGGTTATGAAAATATTGAGCATAGGCTCAAAGCCCTAGGCGCTGATATAGAACGGGTAGAGGGGTGAAAGGTGTACCTTTAATCATTAGCCAATTTCTATTACTTGTCACTCGGCAATAGCCGAGCGACTGCTTCTAGAGTTACCTCTCCACACACTTGCGCAAGGGATGAGTGAGTTGTGGAGGGTGAGAAGAGGAGAAGTTATTAGTCAGGTATTTATTTTTGATTTTCAAGAAATTCACTAATAAGCATGTTTCTTATTTTCGTTTGCGCTAATCAGGATATTCCTCATTTTCCTTTTGAATTTTTCGAAAAATAGTGTGTATGTTTCAGAATGGTTGCTTGGCTGCGTTGCACGGGTGACTCTACGGAGCATATGAAGTGATTTCTATTATTACTTGTAAGCGATTGTTTCAGGAGTAGTGTCTGGGGGAGTATCTTAAAAGTCAGTTTTTATTTTGCAGCAACTCTACTATCTCAGCCAATCCCTTTTCTTGAGCCAACTGTAAAGGAGTTTTTCCTCTGTTATTAGCTTGATTGATATCAGCTCCATGATTGAGTAGCAATTCAACTATCTCTTTATTCCTATGATAAACAGCGCTTAACAAAGGCGTTGACTCCTCTGCAAACATATTAGTAGCATAGTGATTTACATTTGCTCCCTTGCTTATCAGCAAGTCAACAATCTTTTTATTTCCTTTAATAGTCGCATTTATTAAAGCGGTTTCTCCATATGTATTGACTTGGGTTACCCTTGCGCCACGCGTTAGCAGTAATTCAACTATTTCGTGATCGCCTTGCCAAGCTGCGATCATTAAAGGTGTTGTATCCCTATTATTAGCTTGATTTACATCTGCTCCATAATTTAGGAATAGTTTAACAAAAGCTTTGCTCTTCTTATTCGTATCCAAACTTCGAAGGGCCTCTATTAAAGGCGTGTTGCCTTGATCGTTAGATTGATTGACGGCCACGGGGTTCTCCTTTAATAGCTCTTTGGCATAATATTCATTTCCGTCCTTAACTGCATCTATTAAAGATCTTGTCTTGTTCTTATTAGATTTATCTATTGTTGCTCCATTCTTTTTCAATAAGTCAATAAGTGGCTCATTGTTATATAGCATGGCATCCCATAGAGGGGTTATTCCTTCATTATCAGCTTGGTTTACATCTATCCCATTGTTTATTAATGACTCAAAGAGTGGCAACATTTCAGCTTTTTGATTATCTGCCTCTTTAGTAGCTACCTTCAATAGTGTAGCACCACCTACAGTAGCCTTTATATCTGCATGATATTGTGGTTGTAGTAGTAAGTCTACCAAATCTTTATTCCCATTTTTAACAGCTATATGCAGGGGGGAAAAATCCAGACAATCGGGGGCTATTGGGGTTGCTTTTTTCTCTAATAATAGCTTTACAATATCAGTGTCCCCTCTTTGAACTGCGTAGGATAAGGGGCTGTTACCACATACATCATGATAATTGATATTTTCTTGAGTGATAAGTTTTTCTATATCTGTTTTGGTTGTAGTTGGGTCTTTGATAGTATTTAACAAAGCCTCTCCTGCATGCGTCCAAGTGAACCGTTGGTTATCTCCTATACTTCTACCTGCATAAAAAAGTTGGAAAATAAAATTTATTTGCTGTTTGTCTAAGAGGCCTATCTTTATGCTTATCAACTGACCAAATGGAGGTAATGTTGTTGCTGGTATACTGTCTTTTATATCATTTTTTTGGTAAAACAAACGTGCTTTTCCACCTTCTTGTATAATCCTGAGTTCCAATTTATTAAGATCTAACCTTGCATTACCTACCTCCTCCACGATGATAAGTTGAATAGCAGAATCAGTCTCTTTTAATTCAGTGGGTCCTTGTGGGACTAACTTTAATTTAATGCTATATGGATCTATAGGTTCGTGGTTTTTGGATTGCTACACAAACAAGCACTGTACATGCTTATAAAAGCCATTAAAATAATAAATAGCCATTCGGGAGTTTTTTTTGGCATTGCTGTGTTGGTAATTAGAGTAATATTTTAGGCCTCCTACGCTAGCTTTTCAATCGTAAAATTGTGATTGGTATAGATGCAAACATCAGCAGCAATGTTGAGGCTAGCCCTTACCATCTCTTCAGCTGTTAGATGTGGAGCATGCTTTTTAAGTGCTAAGGCAGCGGACTCTGCATACATGCTACCAGATCCTATGGCAACAACGTGATGATCGGGCTCTAATACATCTCCTGTTCCGGAGATGAGCAACATCTCTTCTTTGTTGACAACGATGAGCATGGCTTCTAACCTTCTTAGGTACCTATCCATGCGCCAATCTTTGGCCAATTCTATAGCTGAGCGCTTGATATTGCCTGCATACCGCTGCAGTTTTTCATCAAATCGGTCTAGGAGCGTAAAAGCATCAGCAGTAGAGCCAGCAAAGCCGGTTAGTACTTTCCCGTCTAAGAACTTTCTTAGCTTATTGACATTGCTTTTAGCAATGGTATTGCCCATGGTAGCTTGCCCATCGGCTCCAATAGCTACTTCGTTGTTGTGTTTAATGGCGATAACGGTGGTTGATTTAATTTCGAGCATAGCGTTCATTCTTGAGGTTGTTGTATAGCCCGTAAGATAATATCAAATCTTTATACAAGAGCAGTTATCAAGACAAACGATCATCTACATAGAGCTAGCATTAGCCACTTGGATTTTAGTTAGGTTGTGGATTATTTGCTTGCAGATTGTCGATGAAGTTTATTAATTCTTCTCTAATAGCAGAATTTTTGATGAACGCGTTATTCTTAACTGCTATACTTTCATTTCTTGGTATGACACATATTGAAGATGGTTTCTTGGCAAAAAGTTTTATTAAATCATCCATATCTGTTTTTATTTTTGGTATGATTGCTTTTTCTACTTTATTGATAATCAGTCCATACTCAAAAGGTGTATCAATAGCCTTACAAACAGTGTTAACGGCTTCTCTATGTGAGTGGTTTACTCCAACGCCTCCTAATGTGATAACAAAAATGATTTTATAGTTACCGTTTTTCTTTAAGGCTTCCCCTATTTCTTGAGCCGCTTCTTTTTGCCTTTTTTTATCTGCTAATCCAGGTGTAACCATGTACACTTTATTTTCAAAGATATATTCCTGGTTATGGTGGATTGCTATATTTATACCTGATTCAAATTTGACTTTTTTAAAAATAGTGTTACATAAAGTGCGTTTTCCTACTCCAGGATGACCATAGAAGGTGACAATTTCTTTATGTGATGTTTCTTGTGAAGGAGCTCCACATCCTTTGCAGCCATTTATTAATAATAAACTGGCTAAGTATACTAAGCCCGTCCCAATTCTTAGAAGACCTAATACATAGGTATTTGTAGAGTTTTTCATAATGACTAGGGGTTAGAATTTTTGTATCAGTGCTATATGTAAGGAGCCAAAACAGACCCCATTGCATATTTTAAAAACACACCTACCTAAGAGTAATATGTTAAGGGATAAATCTGCTTAGAATAAAAGCACCAGCATTTATTAATGTTGATAATATGTTATCTGACGACCCACTAGTTTCATGTATAACGATTCGTTCTGGTTGTGGCCTATTTAATGTTTCTTGTAAAGCCTGCTCTAAATGGGTAATTTCCTTTTCTAGCTTCTTGATCTCCTTTTTATAATTACTGATGTCGATCGGCTGAACATTGGCTGCTATAATGGTATTGGCTGTTAATTGACTTATAAATTTTACTAATTCACCTCTGGTTTGGGGATTTGTTATGAATACATTATTCCTACCTGCTATTTTTGCATCTCTTGCTATAACACATGATAGAGATGGTTGTTGCTTAAAAAACTTTAACAAGACACTCATAGAGCTCAATACCATTTGTATAATTTCGGGTTCTACTTTATTAATAATAAGCCCATACATAAAAGGTGTATGAATAGCCCCACACACTGCATTAACTGTTTCTATATCTTGTGGCCTAATTCTTCCGTCCTCTACGGTGATAACAAAGATGATCTTATAGTTACCGTTTTTCTTTAAAGCTACTTCTATTTCTTGAGCTGCTTCTAATTTCATGGTTGCGTCTGCTAATCCAGGTGTATCCACATAGAGCTTGTTTTCAAATAAATACTCTTGATGACATTTTGTTAATCCTGTTATGCTAAAGCCCGAGCCAAATATGGCTTCTTGGAAAATGGAGTTACACAAAGCGCTTTTACCTGACCCAGGGTTACCGCAAAACAGGACAATCTCGTTACTGTTCGTATTATTTATTGGATGATTATTTCTAGCTGCTCTATTCTCTAGTATCTGTTGATTAACTATCGTTTTACAACGTTCCCAAACGCTTGGCGGTAATTTTTTTCCAACGCTTTGTCCATTAATGCTCCAACTCTTGTTCCTATCAACTGTATTCCCTTAGCTATGCGTTGTTGACGTGCCAAGTCTTGTTGCTGGCTCACCGATAACTTGGGGGAGCTACCTGGCGATCCTTGGGTTTGAGTATGGATTGATTGTGGAAGTGTGCTACTAATATTGCTTGACAACGTGGGGGATGCTGGTATTATAAGAGTCCCAGGGTTTATGGCGTTAGATAAATACTGAGCCTGCTGATTGGATGGTAGCACTTGCTGTTCTTCCTCTTATTGTAAGAGATCTTGTGCACTATCAATGCTTAAATCAGCTAATGAGTGCGTTACTATACTAAACAACCTTGTATTAGGTGATTATATATAATATATTGGCAAAAACCACAAACTTTAAAAATAAATGTCAACAAGTCCCTATAGCGGAG
>Ga0163147_10008135_pt1 | contig 11707 bp, 17 predicted proteins | sample OliLakLV19MP6G1_FD_148597 | JGI IMG/M metagenome (GOLD analysis project Ga0163147, IMG submission 148597) | Freshwater microbial mat bacterial communities from Lake Vanda, McMurdo Dry Valleys, Antarctica- Oligotrophic Lake LV.19.MP6.G1 | ecosystem: Environmental > Aquatic > Freshwater > Lake >...
CCGGGGAGGTCGCGCAATACTGCGCGACGACTGCGCGACGTCTGCGCGACGTCACCGGGGAGGTCGCGCAATACTGCGCGACGACTGCGCGACGTCTGCCCGGCGGATGAGGAGCCGCAACCCGGGCGGCTCATCCTGCGCCGGAGCGTGCATCAGGATCGACACCACAAAGTCGGGGCCGTCGTCGACGATCACGGCCGCGTCGACGAGACCGTCGATGGCCGCCTTGATCGAGGGAAGGTCATTGCCGCAGTCGTGTCGGACGCCGCACGGCAACGCCTCCACGGTGATGGCACCCAACGGCGGAATCCCCTGAGCGCGCGCTAGCGCACAGAATGCGGCCCGCCACCGTTTCGTTGTCTCCGCCCGTGCCGACCAGTGCGACGACCGTTCGTCGTTCAGGGATGACGGCGCCTCCCCGGCGAAGTCGAGACGCCAACTATCCGGGCTACGTGCCGGTGCAGCATCCCACCGGGCGACCATCAGCGCCGCAAGTACGGGACGGCCAACCCCGCAGTCAGGAGCGCCTCGTTCAACGACCCGGCACGCGTGTAAACGTGGGCGAGCCACCGGCCGAAACTGTCACCCTTCGACGTCGTCGCCCTCACTTCTTCGATCCCCATCTTCGCGGCGAACCACTGCTCGGCGAACGTCTTCGCGTCCGCCCACCGTTCGGCGCCCCGTTCGGGCGTGTCGATGCTGAGGAGCCGGAACCGGAGAGCAGCCGACAGGTGAAACCCGATATCGATGCGGAGGTCGACCGTGTCGCCGTCGATGACCCGGATGACGTCCGTCACCCGGTAGTCGTACATCACGCCGGGCCGGTGTTCCCCTGCGTGTACGCGACGACGGCCGGGAGGAGCGGCTGCCCAGCATTGTCGACCGGGTCCGCTACCGGCGTCACCCGTGCACGCGCCGCGAACAGGGACCAGACGGCAAGGCCGAACGTGGCTGCCGCACAGGCCAGCGCACCCCACCGTCCTGCCGCGTCGGCGTCGAGCCCGGCCTGCACGAGCAGAACCGACAGTGCGGCGCCGGCACCTGCGGCCGACCCGAACGTGAGTACCGGCTGATCTCTCATCGGAGTGCTCCCTCCTTATGCGACCGACACGAACACGTTGATCGCGTCGGGCACCGGCAGGTTCGCCGGTTTGTCGGCCAGGTCCATGGACGCCGTGATAATCACATGCCCGGCGCGTGCCTGCGCCCGCGGCGTCATGTGTTCCGTCGCCTCCCACCAACCGTCGCCGGAGTCGTAGTACCCGCCAACGGTCCGGTCTGGCGCCGGGCCGTGGAGAGTCACACCGACGACGACAGGGTCGCGCCCAAAGCCCGGGTTCCATGCGCCGACGAACCGCCCGAACCCGCGGTGTGCGAGCGTGACGAGCTGTGTCTGCACGTCGTCCTCCTCGTAGGAGATGCCCGGTGCGGGCAGGGTCGACAGATCGTACGATGCCGGCGCCGCGTTCTGCCGGATGATCGCGGCTGCTACCGCCGCCCGCAGGTCGATCGGCCGGTCGCTCCAGCGTATGTCGATCTTCCGTGCCGTCCACTCCCGATGCATGATCGCACACGCGGCCGGACGGCCAAGATGGCGGAGGATCGCAGCGTTCGTCGCGACGACCGCCGCGACTTGTGCGGGCGGGTACGGGTCGCGGCCATCCCCCAAGTTCTCGACCTCGATGCCGACGTAGTGGCCGTTCCCGGACGTGACACCAACCCCCGCTACAGGCCCGTACGTGGCGCGTGCGTCGCCGAGTGGTGCTTGCCGGTCGCGAGTCCGGTCGAGGACACGTTGCACGCCACGGCCCGCATGGCTCGCCTTCATCGCCGAGCACACGACAACCCGACCGGATTTCGGAATGTACAGCTGGGCCAGGTTCGCGCCGACGATCTGCCCGAGAGAGTTGGACCCGGCCGTGTGATGATTCGTCGCACCGACCGGGTCGAAGTCGCCCGGCGCGGTCCGGTCCCGCCACCCTGCCACCACATCGACATGGACGCCGACGGCAGCAAGGACGGCCGGGTAGTCAATGAACCGTTGGCCCATGCCCACGATCGTAGACCCCCGCTCAGAGGGTGAACAGGCCGGAGGCGTGCAAGGCGATCGTGATGTTCCCGCCGTTCGGGGTGATCGGCAACCCTGACGCCGCCGTATCAATGTAGAGGCCAAGCGTCGACGTTGACTCCGTCCCCGAATCCTTCCAGAAGATGACCGCTTCGGACTGGTCGCCGGTCACGGCAGTTAGGACCTCGTCGGCGAAGTCGACGACACCCGCAGTGATCGTCCCCGTATCCATAGTCCCGGTGGCGACACGCGCCGCCGCGAGAACGTCAGCGATGTCCTGATGTGTCGTGAGACTCACCGTGTAGTCGGCAGAGTCGATGAGGGACACCTTGACCGTGTCCGTGTTCCAGTCGATGATCGTGTGCGTACCGGCACCGAGCATCAGGTTCTTACAGTTGACGTACATGCCGTTAGCCATCAGCCACTCCGTATCCCGATCGTGAGCATGGGCGGTTCGAGAACCTCGTTGAGTACGAGGAACGTTGGCGCAAGGTTGAGAAGCCCGAACGCTTCGCGGAGGCGGCGAAGTACGGTCTCGGAAACGATTGTGTCGCCGTCGCCGTCGAAGGTGAGGCGGTACAGTTTGGGGCCGTTCACGGTCGGGCGGCCCATGTGGGGGACCTCGACCGTCTCGTTTCGTTTCGTGGGATGGTGGAGCCGGACGCCTGGCATTTAGCTACCGTCGCTGCTGGTGGTGGTGGTGACGGAGATCGATCCTCCGGGCACGCGGACATGCCGAACGTGTTCCGGACTCGATACCGACGCGGCAAACAACATCCCCAGCAGAAACGCTACGACGGCGACGAGCGCCGACGTACTCCGCCGTCGCTCGACATGCGGCAGACGTGGCGGGCGATGCACGGCAGGCCCCGGGTCTGACTGGTCGGCTTCAAGCAGCATTCGTAATCCCCGATCCGACGAAAGCGACATGGATGGTTGACGCGACGCCAGTGATAGAGATGGACACGGCTACCGACGCGGCAACGTACAGCCCGTTCGTGATCGTCCACGACTGCACCCACGCGCGCGACACAAGAACGCCGGTAGCAGTGTCGGCCTCGTGGGTGAAGATCGGCAGAGGCAGTTCGACAAATCCCACCGGCGAAAAAGCGATCGCGACAGTGCCGGCCTGCACGCCCGGACTGAGTGACGCGATTGTTGCGCGGACGATGATTGTGTCGCCAAGGTCGCTGTCGCGGATGCGGGGCCGTCGACGTTCCAGTTCCTCGACACGCGAAATCAGGCTGGCGAGCTGCCGTTCCATGTCTGGGTATTGCGCGGTCTGTGGCATCAGATCTCCGCGTTCAACGTCACGGTCAGGAGGCTAGTGAGACAGTCCAGATGCCAACGGACGATCCGGTATACGCCGGCCACGACGACCCAACCGTCGGTGATGGCGACAGTGACAAGGTCGCCGGTCGTCAACGTGTGGGCCAGGTTCGCCGACGGCTTGATATCCGCCTCAATGATCGCCGGGACACCCGCCGCACCCTGCGCGTCGACGACAGATTGTGCGAGCGGCTCCAACGAGTAGATCGCCGTCTTGGGTGGCGCCTGCGAGATGGCCTGGAGGATCAGGCCACCAACATTCGTGGCGTCAGCGACCTCGCCCTCTTCGCGGTCGGGGCCGTCACCGTCGCCCATCACGGTCGCACGAGTAACGACCCCGGCACCGTCGGACGTGAGCCGATACTTCGCCATGTTCCCGCCGTATGTCAGCGTCACCGTCGACGACCTGTCCGTCCCCTTCCGGACGGGGTGCACCGTGTACGACCGTGTCGTCGGAGTGATCGCGACAGACACGTCAGCGACATCGCCACGGTCGACGAACTCGGCGACAGCCCGATCGAACTGCACATGGTCCGCATACTGGTAATGCTTCGCTGCCGTCTTGCCCGTCGGCGGACAATGCGTCCCGAGATGGAGGTCCGACTTCCCCGGCGCCGTGTTCTGCGCGTGCGCTACGAGCATGTCGACGATGCGGGCAATGTCGACCTCATCGGTAGTGGAGCCGGTCAACCCGGCCGTTGACACCGACTCCATCGCGACGACCTGCACGGCATCCCAGTAGATCGTTCCCTTCGGGCAGTAGAGCCGCACGTTGATCGTCCATGTCCGGTTCGGTGGCACCCATATGCCGGTCTCGACCCGGACCCATTGGCTTTTCGGCGTGTCGTTGTCAATCATCACCGACCGGTAATCCTGGACGATGCCGCCCTCGACGCCCTCGACGAACAGGCCACGACCGTCGAAAGGCCGGTCGGCGTACACGGTCAGACCATCCGCGACGAACAACCATGCGGCGACGGTGAGGTACGTCCCAATCACCCCGGCGACCTCAACGAACGACTGGCTGATATGCGCTTCCGCGCCCTGCGTATTGCACACCATCGACGCGGCGCGCGTACCAAGAGCTTTCGTCGCGGTCGTGTACGTGAACGCTACCGGCGCCGACGCCGCCCACGACCCGTCAGACTCAAACGACGCATTCGTCAGCCGGTTGGTGCGCGCACCGTCAATGGCCCGTTTCTGCAGGTACCAGTCAACCCCGGCACATGCACACTCGACAGCACCACCCGACGAGTCGGTACCGGCGGACACGACCGGCCCCCAGAACATGAGGTCCGAGTCCCGGTATATCTGTGCTTCGCGTTGCCCGGCCGCCGTCCCCAAGACGGGAACTTGCGCCGTCGTGTACGCGTTCCGTGGAAACAGGAACGTCGCCTGGTCCGGTTCGTTGATCGTCCGGGTAATGGTCTGCGCCACCGCGAGCGTCAGCGATGTTGTCACGGCACCGTAGATGTCTGTCATCTGCACCGCGTACGGCGGCGGCGACGCACCCGCCGGGGCGGTAGCCCGACCTGCCGACAAGAGATGGATCGTCGGGGCAACACTCAGAAGGTCGAGGGTGACAGTCTGCGCGCCTGCGGTCGTGACCGTCGGCGCATAGAACGTCGGCGTCAAAATCATGTGCTGGAGGGCCACGACCTTGTCGCCCGCGTCGAGCACTCGCGGCTCATGAATCGTCGGGGCAACACTCAAGAGGGTGAGAGTGACAGTCATCCGAACGTGATGGTCGGGCTGAGCGCATGGAACTCGCCGACAACGCTGATGAGACCACGGTTGATCTGGCTGTGCTGGACGTCTTCTTCAAGGCCGCGCGGTCGGCCCTGCACAGAGAACCGGCCCCACCCGGGCACGCGTGCGAACAGCGGAATATCGGCTATGGCGGGAGCCCATGCCGTCTTGAGCGCGGTCAGGGACGTGAACGCGGTGGTGGCCGTTGCACCGCGGATCAGGTACTCGACGAGAATGATTCGCGGCCCCCGGTAGTCAGGTGCCGCGTAGCTGCCGTCCTGCCCGTCGAGGGCAACGTCGCGGGCCTTGACGGGCGGTTCACCCAGCCCGGAGATGTGCCGGATCTTGTACACGGTTGTGGCGCCAGTGAGTGTCGTCCGAAGCTCGAGCTGCCAGTCTGCGACGACGAGGTCCCCGGCAGCCATTAGCCGCGCCGGCCAGTGTTGGCGACACGGATGCCGAGCTTGCGGTTCTGCGCTTCGAGTTGCGTCACGGTCGGCATGTCCGCACCGTGGAAGTGGTTGGTTTGCGCCACGGTTATGCCATCTCCGCCGCCGCCGCCGGAGGCACTGGCGTCGCCAAGGCCGAGACTTGCCATCCGGCCGAGGGGAACGATCGCCTCCGGCCCGGCCTCCCCGACAAGCCGGACCTGAGGCCGACTCACGATGCCGCCGAGTGCGGTCCCAGGAATGCCGAGCCAGGAAAGGTCTGGCGGGTCCGGGAGAAAATCCCATCCGCCGCCGCCGTCGAACGGGTTGAGTGCCGCCGCCGCCGCACTGACCGCATCAGCGACAGCGTCACCGATCGCGCCCGGCAACGAAGCGAAGAACTCGATGATGTCGTCAACGATGCCTTGGATCATGTCGGACACAAACGCGAATGCGCCCTTGATCCCGTTCCAAATGAACGACCCGGCATCCTTGAGCGTGTCAACAATCGCTTGTGGCAACGCCATGAAGAACCATGAGAGTGTGGTGACGGCATTCCCGGTCTGTTCGACGATCCAGTCGAAAGCGGCGCCGAGCGCGCCCCACACGACAGACCCGAAGTTAGCGAGCGCATCGGCAGATCGTTGCGGCGCTGTTTCTACGAGCGCGACCAGCCACTCGAAGGAAGCAATCGCCGCAGACTTCACCAGCTCCCACGCGGCCTCCCACACCCCGCGGAGCACAGACCCGACCATACCGAAGATAGCGATGACACCGTTCACGCCGAGCTGCGCTATGCCCTTGATGTAGGTCCATGTCCCAGCGACGATCTCCTTGATGCCTTCCCATGCGCGGGACCAGTCGCCGCTGATAACACCAAGGACCACGTCGATGATGCCCTGTATGAACAGGATGGCACCCGAGATGATTGCTTTGATCGGCTCCCACGCACGCTGAGCAAACCGGACGAGATCATCGCCGAACAGGGACCACAGGTGCGTGACATTCGTCACGACCGTCTCCACGACCGTCTCCACGTACTTGCCCACCAACCCGACGTACGTCTCGACGACCTGCGAGATGAACTTCCAGGCGTTCTCGGCCGCCTTTGCCGTCGACTCCCAGTTCTTGTCCCACCACTTGACCAGCTCACTGATCTTCGTGCGGACGAACTCGACGAGCGCCGAGATCGCCGGTTGCGCCCGCGCGTACATGTCGGCGAACGCCGCACCCACGACGACAGCGGCGTCTCTCACCGCCGCCCAATACTCCGGGAGTTTCGCGAACTGTTCCCTGACCGTCTCAACGAGCTCACTGATCTTCGTGCGGACGAACTCGACGAGCGCCGAGATCGCCGGTTGCGCCCGCGCGTACATGTCGGCGAACGCCGCACCCACCGCCGCCCAATACGCCGGGAGTTTCGCGAACTGTTCCCTGACCGTCTCAACGAACCGTTGCACGACGGGTGCGGCATCACGTCCGAACTCCATCAATGCTGCCGCAACAGTGTCGACCGCGTTACGGAATGGCTCGAAGTTCTGGTAGGCGTAGTAGAGCCCGTATGCCAGCGCGGCGAGCGCGACGATAACGAGCGTCACGGTTGATGTCGCGATGGTGATCGCGGCGCCGAGCAGGCCGACGATCATTAGTAGCGGTCCGATCGCCGCGACGACCAGGGCGACAATGACGATGACCTTCCGGGTTGACTCGTCGATCTTGCTGAACTCCGTCACCCATCGGCCGACGAACGTCGCTACGGACGTCACGATCGGGAGGAGCACTGCACCGATGTCGATGAGGGCGACCTTGAGGTTCGCGAACGCCTGCTGGAGCTTGAACGCTGGTGTCGTCGCAATGTACGCAAAGGCCGCCGCCGTGTCGCCGGCGCTGTCTTTCACGTCGGCGAAGATCGTGTCGACGAGCGCAACGTCGGCGCCGAGGATGTTCAGAGCGCCGGTGAGGCCACGAATCTCGGGGAACAGCCGGGCCATCTCCTCGACGTTGCCGCCCGTTTCCTCCTGGAGCAGCGTCAGGAACCTCAGGAGGCCGTCATCGGCGATGATGCGTCGCACCTTCTTCATTGACAGGCCCATCTCCTCGAACGCCTTTTCCGCATCCTTCGACGGCGACACAATCGCCGAGAAGATCCCCCTCAATGCTGTCGTTGCTTCCGCCGCGTCGAGACCCGATAACGACATCACCGCGAGGGCGGCGCCAACCTCATGGAACTCGACACCCAACGTGCTTGACAGCGGGATGATGCGGCCGATCACGCCGGATAGTTCGTCGGCTTCAACTTTCCCGAGCCGGACCGTTGCCGTCAGAACATCCGTCGCCGCTGTCGCCGACAGCATCTCAACCCCGTACGCGGTGACCGCCGACGTCACCGCGTCCGCAATCGCCGCGGTCGAGCCAAGCCCGGCCGCTGCCGCCTTCGCCGACGCTTCTAGAATGTCCAGAGCGGCGGCACCAGCGAACCCCGACGACGTCACAAAATAGAGGGCTTCACCCAACTCTTTCGGGGCGCGCGCCGTCTTGCCCGCAAGGTCGAGGACAGAATCGCGCATCCCGTCGACCTCCTCCTTCGAGATGCCGACCAGGGCGACGATGCTGTCGAGCGACTTGTCAAAGTCAAGGGCCATCGAGACGGCCGCCGCACCAACGCCGAGCAGCGGCAACGTCACATTCTTCGAGAGGGTGCCGCCGATAGCGCCAGCCTTCTCCGCCAGCCCCTTCGTCGACGCCGTAGCCGACGCCATCGCCGCCGTGAACTGTGACGTGTTCGCCGTCAGTAACGCTTGCAGCTCGGCGACGACGGTAGGCACCTAGTACCTGCTCCGTTGCATCGACGTGTCATGGCGTCGCTGTTCGGTGTTGGCCTTCTTCTGATCGAACGCGTCCAGCTCGTCGGATGCGACAAGGTCGACGAACTCGATAGCTGAGAGGGGTCGGAACCCGGCGCCCGTCACTCGCACCCGAACGCGTGCACCGAACACCACGGCAGCCGTAGCAAGAGCACCGACGGCCAGCGCCGCGTTCCCCAGCCCTGACGCTCCAAGGAGAACGCATGCAAGGATCGCCCACTGCGCCCGAGACGGGCCGCCACCCTCCAAGTATGCCCGGACGACCATTGGTGACGATCCGTCCTCTAACTCGCCGAGAGTGCGGCCAAGCTGCCGGGCAAGACGGACCCGGTACCGTCGCTCGGGGTCGTCGAGGAGTCGTCTTTTCCCGCGTCCACCGCACCCTTCGTCAGCCCGGCGATGCCGAGGCATGCCTTCCCGACTCGTTCTACGACCATCCCGTTCTTCGCCGACAGGCCTTCACGGTCGGCCTCAGTAAACACCGGCTCCCGCGTATCCGGGTCGAACGCGCACGCGATGACTAACGACGGGATCATCGCCTGGACATCCATCGAAGTTAACGCTTCGCCGTCAGCACCGAACGTGACGGTCGTGAACGTGTCGATCATCGCAGCGCGACGCTTCGCCGACGGCGATAAGAGCAGGAGTTTCACGCCCCATTCCTCGACCTCGATGGTTTCCTCGACGGCGTCATCGGCCGCGAATATCTGCTTACGGATTGCTTCGGCGCTCACTTGGCGCCCCCTTCCGAACGGTTGACTAAATCAGGCTTCCTTCGTGCTCGTGACCGCACCCGTGATGATCGTGTCGATCGAATACGACACACGCCCAGCCGCGGGTAGCTGAACGTCGTACGACGTGACGAGCAGCGACCCCGTCCACAACGGGTTACCCGTCTCTGTCGACAGCGGCGCATACCGGAACGTCACCCCGGTAGTGCCGAGACATCCCGAGAGGAACGTCTCATACGTCGAGGCCCACGGACCCGACCCGCTGATCGTCGCCGACCGGTGGCCCGGCAAGTGGAACTTGTCGTTGTCGCCGTACGACGTGACCTCATGTGTATCGACCGCGCGTGCGAGGGCGGAGTCGTCGAGCCCGGACGACATGTTCATCGTCGTGCCCGCACGGATCAGCTTTAGCGAAGCGTTCCGGCCGGTCTTATGGGTGGGGGCCATGTCAGTCTCCTAAGGGTTGAGCCGGGCGAATGCCGTCTCGACGTTGATTGTCTTACCGCCACCGCCTGTGTACGCCGTGATCGTGCCGCGAATGTGACGTTTGATTGTTCCCGTCACCGCGGTACGTTGCTGGGCTACCACCGTCGTCGTGAACGTCGCGAGGTCAGCCCATGACACCGCCGCCGACGAGTGCTGCACAACGACAGTGACCGACGTCAACGACGCCGCGTCGGTGAGATGGAAATGGGCGACACCGCCGCCGGTGGTGCCGGCAACGACGGCAGAGTCGACGGCTGCCTGAGCGCCCGTCGTTGTCTTCGCCGACGTCCCATCCACGAGAGAGAACCCCGACGCGAGACGGCCATTCGGGGTGGCGCCACCAGAGACAGACACGCGGCCCGCGGCCGGCGCCGACACGTCGAACGCGGTAGCGATCGACTCGAACAGCAGGGCAGGGTTCCCGACCGCCGAACCGATCGGAGTTGACGTCCACGTCGGGTTCGCCGTCGACTGGAGTGCCGTCTCCAAGATTGCATGGACCTGCTCAGTGCTTCCGTCGAACAGGCCGGAGCAGGAGAAGTCCCCCATCCGTTGGCCGGGCAAGTGTCGCTTCCATTCGTCCTCGTAGACGGTTTGCTCGACCGTGTCGACCGCACGGGAAACGTTCCCGTCGTCCATGATGCGGGACAGACGGATCGTGTTGCACCACAACCGGTACGTTTTCCCGGCCTTATGTGTCGGCGCCATCGGAGCCTCCTGTGCTCGCTACAGGGCCGCGTGACACCCTGGGCGCCCTGGGGGCCGGGGCCGTGTCGACGAGGCCCTCATCGGTCATGTACGCCTCGACGTACTCGTCTGGCACAACGTCGCCCGGTTCGTAGCGGCGGTCGTCGCGGCCGACGTTCATGCCGACTTTCGCCCGATACGCCATCGGCATCCCCTGACGTCGGATGCCCGCGCGACCTCGGTGGAGGTTCCGCGGACACGAAGGTCACGACCGGAGGCGCCGAGGCCACAACGGGCACGAGCGCGGTGTATTGCCCACGACGGTACCACGCGCGCTAGCGCACAACGATCACCCGCGGACGGCGAGGGCCTTCAGGCACTCAACGGCCACGAGCGCGACCACACCGGCACCCACGACCGCTACGCCGACCAGAAGGACACGTCTGGCGGCCTGACGCAATCGCACCGCACGGGACATCACGGCCGCTCATTCCGATGTCCGCACCGCGAGCACGTATGACAGTGGGGCCGGGCCGCGAACTCGGCAAGTTTCCGGCCGCACCGCCGGTCCCGGTACACGCCATCACATCGGATCTCGGCGTCGACGACCCGGACACCAGACGACAGGACCGGCGAGATGAGGCCGGCACCGAACGCCGACACTGCGGTAGAGGTCATCCGTTCCGTTCGGCCCGCACGACAAACGTGAACACCGTCCGTTTCCGGGAGTCGACACCCGCCAGGAACGGTTGCGACTCCGGCAACGCCGACAGCCACACGCCCGTCGACCCCGACCTTGTCGACGACAGACTCCGGTTCGTCACCTTGCACAACGCGATATAGGCGTCGCGGGCCTTGTTTCGTGCCCGGGATGATGCGGCGATCATGTCGGCCGTCGGTTCCGTCGACCGCGTATTCACCCGGAACCGGAACACCTGCACGGCCGGACCCGACGACCCGTACACAAACGCCGACTGTGGCGGCTGCTCCTCGAGGAGGAACACTTCGGGGCCGGTGGACGCGGCGCCGCCGACCCGGTCCGGTTCGGCGTTCACGATGATTGTCCGGCCGATTGTCCCGACCGACTGTGCTTGGAGCCATGCGGCGATCTCCAACATGTGGGCTACACCCTCATTCGCCATGCCGCCGCCTCCTCACGTCGATACAAGCCATTCGTACAGGAGGTTCGCGTACCCGAACTTTCTGCATGTCGGACAGTAGATCCTCGGCCTCGCGGCATCCGCGGTGGCGATCCTGATCCGAGAGTTGTTCTTGCAGTGTCGGCAGCGAATGTCGACACCCACGACAACCGGCCCGGCGGTCGTCACTTCGTGAACCGGCCGGAGGAGTCGCGTTTCCGTGGGC
>Ga0163147_10008137_pt1 | contig 11702 bp, 14 predicted proteins | sample OliLakLV19MP6G1_FD_148597 | JGI IMG/M metagenome (GOLD analysis project Ga0163147, IMG submission 148597) | Freshwater microbial mat bacterial communities from Lake Vanda, McMurdo Dry Valleys, Antarctica- Oligotrophic Lake LV.19.MP6.G1 | ecosystem: Environmental > Aquatic > Freshwater > Lake >...
CATTCGCCGCTAGCTTCTTCATAATTCGTTTGCAGTAGTGATGATAGCCAACCAATAGCAGCACAAAGCCCAGCTTGATCTGCATCCACGGCTCTTTCATCACGTCTGGCTCAGTGGTCACTAACCCGATCGCCATTGAGATCGTCAGCACCATCGCCGGAGTCATGATGATGCTATATAGGCGCTTTTCCATCACCTGATATTGGTTTGTTAGTATGCTGCGCGCGGGTTCCGGCTGCTCATAGGCTTCTGCGTGATACACAAACAGCCGAGGCAAATAAAACATGCCTGCAAACCAGCACACAATTCCGACGATATGAAACGCTTTGAACCAAAAATATGCCATTCTTAAATCCTTTTTAGAACTTTAGATTGAGCGATCGCAGATTTCGATCTGCTCAATTCAGGACTAGACAGAAGCCAAAATCCAGATCCTCAATCTATCGCGTCTATTCAGCCTTTTCTAGAATTTCAGATTTTGGATTGCAAAGTTGAAATTGCACATAATTTGAAATCAAACTCCACAATCCCTAAACCGGATACTGAAATACCGAATCTAAGTAAACTCGTGCAGCTTGGTGAGGTAACAAGTTCGCACTGATGCGATCGCTCTCTTCATTTTGCAGCAAAAAAAGAGATAAAGCAGCCGTAAATAGCCGATCCTGATCCCAATTGGCGTGGTTTTCCAAGTAGCACGACAGCGCTACATGAAGCTCCTCAGGAATTTCCGCCAAAATACTTACCGTCATGTTTATGAAACCCTCATTATGCTGAAGCAGGTGAAGTAAAAGAAGCGATGAACCCGACGCTGCACCCAAAAACGTGGAAGAAACTGCTAACAAAACTCACAAACTGCAAAAGCTTATAAGTTATTGCTGCTCTCTTGATTGCCCAATGCCTAAAACCCAGTCGTTGAAATGGTTATAAGCAAGGCACCTGTAGAGGTAATTCGCATCATTGTGTATAGCCTTAGGCGAGTTGTCAATCGGGTAGAAACCCCTAGTTCTCAATTAAAGAAAAAAGCCATTGACGAGAGAATCGGCATTAGAGCCTGATCCCCGTTACAGTTCTTCACGGTTTTACTCGATTTACAACCGCGATCGCCTTTGTGCCCCAATTGCCCCCAAAAGCCCACAATCCCGCTAATTCGTTCTTGCCTGTGGAAAACCTCATTTCCCCTGTGGAAAATCTCCGGTTGATCTGTTGAAAGCCTGTGGAAAGCCTGTGGAATGGGTGAGGAAAACTATCATGAACGATAAGAATTGCAAACAGTCAAAAAGGTCGGAAAAGTCAAACATTTAGTCACCAAAAAGCGAACTGGAGGCTGAGTTTTAAGTTTTTCCTTCATGCCACCGTTGGGCTTGCTGCCGGATTTCTTCTAGTTCTGCCGCTGGCATCTTATTGAGGTTTGCCAAAATGAAGCTCATGCGACCTTGAGATTTGAGTTTTTCGCGGTGGCGATCGAGAAAGTTCCAGTAAAAAAAGTTGAACGGGCAAGCTTTTTCACCAATCCGGGCTTTGGGATTGTAGACGCACTTGCCGCAATAATCACTCATTTTGTTGATGTAGTTGGCAGAGGCAGCGTAGGGTTTGGATGCCAACATGCCACCATCCGCAAATAACCCCATGCCAATTACGTTGGTTTGCATCACCCAGTCATAGGCATCAATAAAAGCGGAGTGAAACCAATCCTCAACCGCTTGGGGTGACAATCCAGAAATTAAGCAGAAGTTGCTTAAAATCATCAATCGTTGAATGTGATGGGCATAGCCGATCTGCTCGACCTGTTTTAGGGTTTGGTGCAAACAATTCATATCGGTTTGGTCTGCATCCCAAAAAAACTCTGGCATAGGATGGGTATGATCAAACCAGTTTTTGCCAAAGTAGTCGTTGTTGACGTGGCGATACAGCCCGTACATGTATTCGCGCCAACCGCACACTTGTCGAATAAAGCCTTCCACGCTGTTGAGGCTGAGATCATTTTCGTGGAAGGCTTTTTCGGCAGCAGCAACCAACTCGGCTGGATGGAGCAAACCGATATTGAGGTAGGGAGACAGCAGGGCGTGCCACATCGTTTCTTCGTCGGTCACCATGGCATCTTGGTAAGGTCCAAAGTTAGGCAGCCGCGTTTGGATGAAGTGGTCAAGCACTTGCAATGCCTGTTTGCGGGTGGTGCCCCAGCGAAACGGCTCTGCCTGACCGTGAGTGGGAAAGGTGAGTTGCTCAACCTGCTGGATCACGGTTTGGGTGATGTCGTCGGGTTCAAACCAGAGAGGCGTTGGAGTATTAAGTTTGCCTTTGGGCGGCTGGCGGTTTTCTTTGTCAAAGTTCCAGGTGCCGCCAATCGGTTGCTTTCCTTCCATCAAAATATCAAAGCGACGGCGACCTTCTCGGTAGAAGTCTTCCATTACCAAACGTTTGCGGTTTTTTGCCCACTGGTCAAAGTCGGCTGTTTGCCACAGGAAGCGATTATTGGGGATGAGGGTGATTTGACAAGGTAGATCGAGCGATCGCAGCAGGTCAGCAAAGGGGCGATCGCTCGGCTCCATCACCCGCATTTCAGTAATCTGATACTTCGTCACCCATTCGCGTAGAGGTGCCTCGAAGTTTTGAGCTAGCTCGTAATAAGTCACCGACCAGCCATCTTGTCTTAGATCCTCGGCAAAGTGGCGCATTGCCGACCACACCAACACCAGCTTTTGCTTGTGATAAGGGCGCTGCTGCACGTGCTGCAATGATTCGATCAAAATTACTGGAGTCTGCGCTGGGTCAACACCACTCTTGAGCGCCGCTTGACCTGCCCACAGTTGATCGCCCAATATCCAAATGCCAATAGTCATAAAGGAAAGATGAGGTGAGACGTTGCCGCAATTGTAGAGGCAGCTATTGAAATGATCGAGTGGGGCGATCGCTGGTATTTGATTTAGTAATAGTCGTAACTACAATTTGCAACTACGATCGATCATTGTAAGGGTCGTTCAATGATGGAATATGAATGGGATGAAACAAAGCGTCTTGCAAATCTTCTGAAGCATGGCATTGATTTTATCGACATCCTGGCTGTATTTGATGGAGACGTTTTAACAGTTGAGGACGATCGCTACAGTTACGGAGAGCAGCGTTTTGTCACATTTGGTTTATTGCAAGAGCGAGTAATTGCTGTTGTACATACTGAACGCGAGGATTGTACCCGAATTACTTCTGCAAGAAAAGCGACGAAATATGAACAATGAATCTACTTCGAGCAACTCTCAAACTGATTGGCAACGATTGGATGCGATGAGCGATGAAGATATTGATTTATCAGATTCCCCAGAAATTACACCAGAATTGTTTGCTAAGGCAGTAGTGCGACGGGGTTTACCGGCTGCAAAATCCAAAGCTCAAGTGACGCTTCGCATTGATAGCGATGTATTAGAGTGATTTAAGTCTCAGGGTCGGGGCTATCAAACCCAGATCAATCAATTGTTACGAGCCTATATGGAAGCTCATCACCAGTAGGCTTTGCCTATGTTGTGTTTTTAGTTACGGCGAGATAACAGACTAAGAGCCGATGAGTCTACAGTACGCAGACATACTAACGTAGACTAATAGTTTCAAGCAATTAGTCGAAGATTTCGCCCCCCATAAGAAACTCCTTGATGCTATTTATCCCAATTCAAGGTTTAGCAAATAAACGATCCCTATCCTCAGTGCGTCATAATTCAGCTATTCTGACAGGAGGTTATTAGCTCAGTCCTTTCAGTGAGTGAAACGGGTTCTATTTCTAGTTTATGGATTTGGAGTCAACGGCTTTTGGCAGCAGTCTTGCTCGGTGGGCAAGTGGTCGTTCGTCTATTCACCGGGCGGATTCATCGCCGCAACACGCTAGAGCAAATGGCGATCGCGGGTCCTGCTTCTTTATTAATTGTGTTGATAACTGCCATTTGTATCGGCTTAGTCTTCACCATTCAGGTCTCTAGAGAATTTATTAATTTGGGTGCAGAAAGTGCAGTAGGCGGGGTATTGGCGATCGCGCTCAGTCGCGAGTTGTCTCCCGTACTCACCGCCGTCGTGGTGGCAGGTCGGATCGGGTCAGCGTTTGCAGCCGAACTAGGAACCATGCGCGTTAGCGAACAAATTGATGCGCTGTATGTCCTCAAAACAGACCCAATTGAGTATTTGGTCATTCCACGAGTGATTGCCTGTTGCATTATGTTGCCGCTGCTGACGGTTTTTTCGTTATTCATCGGTTTGGGCAGCGGCTATCTGGTGGCAACCAACGTATACGGGATTTCGCAAACCCTATTTTTGGAGTCAATCCAAAATTTTCTCAGGCTATGGGATTTATTTAGTGCCCCGATTAAATCTCTCGTTTTTGGGGCAATGATCGCGGTGATTGGCTGTAGCTGGGGGCTAACGACTACGGGAGGAGCAAAAGGCGTGGGGCAATCTACTACGACCGCTGTAGTCACCTCTCTGCTGGCGATTTTTATTAGCGATTTTCTCTTATCTTGGGTGATGTTTCAGGGCTTGGGCACTTCTACAATTACTGGAATGTAACTTGGCGATCTTCTGCCTGCTGACATCTGGGCGACCCCATACAATAAAAGAGTCAATCTATACAAATTGTGATTACCGTGACGACTGTTCCTTCTCCAATCTCTAACTCAACAGTTGAACTCTTACCCAGTTTTTGGGTGCCCAGTGGTTTGATACTTTTAGCGCTACCGCTGCTTTGGGTGCAGGTTTGGGTGAGTGGCGCGATCGCCGTTTTTGGTCTGTTTCTGTTTATTCAGGCGGCTACTTTAAGGCTGCGGTTCACCCCATCTGATTTAGATATTTATCGGGGCGAAAGCTTGATCCGGCGCTTTCCCTATCAAGAGTGGCAAAACTGGCGCATATTTTGGACTCCGGTTCCCATCTTGTTTTATTTTAAAGAAGTCAACAGCATTCACTTTCTGCCAGTTTTGTTTGACCCTAAAATGTTACAAACTTGCCTGGAAGCCCGCTGTCCTCGCATTTCCTAGCGCTACTCCCTAACCTTTGCTTTTTCCCTTTACTACAACATAAACTGGTTATGACTCCCAATGAATTCCCCCTTGACACTGCAAAAACCGAAGAATCACTGGGGATTCAGGAAGCCTCTATGCGATCGCTGATCGATCAAGAAGTCACCGCTTTACCTGGAGGGAATGAAACGGCTGAACCAGTGCCTGAGAATACTGTAATTGCCAAAGTGCCGTTTGGCGGAGTTGCCCCGGTGGATTTGGAGCAGCGGATCGCAGAGTTGCAGCGGCAGGAAAAGGCATTGCAGCAAAATATTGCTCAGTTGCAAGCCGCGAAGTCTGAATTGCAAGGGCAGATGACGGCGACTCAAGCGGCGATCGCGTCATTGCTCCAAGAAGGCTTGAAAGAACTGGAACAGCGGAAGCGAGATTTGCAAATCACCGTAGAACAGCTAGAGCGCCGACAAGAAAGGATTCGGGCTGAAATGCGAACCACGTTTGCTGGAACCTCTCAAGATCTTGCCATTCGAGTACAAAGCTTCAAAGAATACTTGGTTGGCAGCCTCCAAGATTTAGCGCTTGCCGCCGACCAGCTTGAGCTAACCAAGTTCAAAGAACCGGAAAAGCCTCCTGTCCCTATTGCCGTGGTGGCGGTGACTCCCCAAACTCCTACGCCCAAATTTGCCGATGAAAGCTTTCAAGGTCAAACGAAAAAGATTCGCAGTTTGATTGATCAATATCGCAGTCGCCCAGATTATTATGGTGCTCCTTGGCAGCTACGGCGCACCTTTGAGCCGATTCATGCAGAGCGCGTTTCTAACTGGTTTTTTACCCAGGGTGGGCGAGGTGCCCTTCGGACTATGGGCAGTCGATTGCAAAATATTTTGATTACTTCTGCCATTGTTTCGGTGCTGCAAGAGCTATATGGCGATCGCCAAACTACGTTAGTCTTAGCCGATTCTCCTGAGCGACTGGGCGAGTGGCGCAGAGGCTTACAAGACTGCTTGGGCATTACTCGCAGTGATTTTGGACCCGATCGCGGCGCGGCATTGTTTGAAGATGCCTTCGTGCTGTCTCAAAAAGCCGATCGCATGGTCAAAGACGGCTTGCTCCCCCTCGTGGTAATCGACGAAACCGAAGAGCAAATTGATCTCACCCTGCTGCAATATCCACTCTGGCTAGCCTTTGCCCCCAATCCTCAGGCTCCTAGTTACTCTAACTACTAAATTTAATAGCGAGGGTTAGGAACTCGGAGCCAGAACGGGATAATATCGGGTAAGTTTTCCTCAGAAAAACGCTCCTAACTCCAAACCTCCCTATGTTTCTTTGGCTGACGCTCAACGGTTTATTTTTGCTAGTTGCCTACCTGCTGGGATCGTTGCCCAGTGGTTATTGGGCGGGTCGTCTGGTCAAAGGATTTGACATTCGAGAGCAAGGGTCTGGCTCCACCGGGGCGACGAATGTATTGAGGACGGTTGGCAAACTGCCCGCGCTGATTGTGCTGCTAGTGGATATTCTTAAAGGATCAGCCGCGATCGCCCTATTTCGCTGGCTGTATACGTCTGAATTTGTCCAGCCGTTGATTCCCATGACTGTTGATCCGGCGGTGTGGCTACCCTGGATCATTACTTTGGCAGGAATGCTAGCGCTATTGGGTCACAGTAAATCGTTATTTCTCAACTTTACCGGAGGAAAATCGGTGGCAACCAGTTTAGGCGTGTTGTTGGCGCTGAACTGGATTGTGGGATTGGGCACATTGGCGGTATTTTTGGCAGTTTTGGGCGTGACGCGGATTGTGTCGATTAGCTCGATTATGGGCGCGATCGCGGTTTCTGGGCTAATGGTCGCAACGGGTCAGCCTATGCCCTACCTACTATTTGGCATTGCAGGCGGCGTTTATGTAATCTGGCGACACCGCACCAATATTCAGCGGCTAATGGCAGGCACCGAACCCCGACTGGGGCAAACCCTGCCCGAAGCGACTACTCCACCCCAGCCCTAATTCACATCTTTTATTTTTGTATGGCGCTTAAAATCATTGAGCATTTCGACAGCAGCTTTTCTTTAGAACCCGATGCGAAAGCCGCCTTGTTTACCTTTTTGACTGCGGAGACCTTTTTGCAAGAAATTGCTCAAACGGCTGGCTGTTCATCGGCTGAGTTCACCCAACTTTTGTTTCAGCCCGTTCCTTACACCACCACCACGCCCAAAGGAATGCCTGCTGAATTTGAACCCTTCCACGCTTCCACCGATCATCTGATCATCAACGTGCCGCCCAACTTCATGTTCAAAGCAAAGATTTTCAAGCCTAGTCGGCTTTGCGCCATTTATAGGAAAGTAACATAGTGCCATGATTGGGGCTATAAAGAGGATATTGGATCGATGCCCTGAGGCGCGCGATCGAGATCCTGATCCAGCCAAGAGCTAGCATCCTCTTGTGGTTCTAAATGGGTCATGACGAAGGTTCCCGGCAACGCTCGAATGATTGCCAATTCGATCTCCTCGCAAAGATCGTGTCCGGTGTGTACGCTCCATTCTCCGGGCACCAACACATGAAAAGTGACAAAGCTGCGGGAGCCAGCATTGCGGGTTTTCAGCGCGTGGAATAGTATGCCTTGCTGTTTGTAAGGTGCCAAAATTTCTATGATTTGGGTTTGGTCGGCGATCGAAATGGCGCTATCCATTAATCCAGTGCCCGTTTCCTGCAAAAGCCGAAACCCTGCCCAAACAATGTTTGCCGCGACTAATAGAGCAATGATCGGATCGAGGATTAGCCAGCCTGTGAGCTTGACTAGCAAGATGGCGATCGCGACTCCAGCAGATGTCCAAACATCGGTGAGCAAATGATGGGCATCGGCACGCAGGGTAATGGAGCGCAACCGTTTTCCGGCACGTAGCAAAATCCAGGCAACGCCGCCGTTGATTGCGGTGGCAACAAAAGATAACGCTAACCCAAGCCCAATTTGTTCAATCGGTTGTGGGCTGAATAGCCTCCCCCAGGCTGCGATCGCAATGATAATTGCCGCAATCACAATCAAAATGCTTTCAATGCCGCTGGAAAAATACTCCGCTTTAGTATGCCCAAATGGATGCTCTTCATCGGCAGGCTGCGCGGCATAGGAGAGCGCCCAAAACGCCACGATCGCTGCCACTAAGTTCACGACCGACTCCATCGCATCCGACAGCAAACCGACTGAACCCGTTAATAGATAAGCACCCGTTTTCAACCCAATGGTTAGAATTGCAGCGGCGACAGACAGAAGAATGTAACGACGGGCAGCATGGGCACTCATAGCAGTCTTATTGATATCACTCTAAGATGATATTTTGTTTGGCTGAGACGGTACAGTCACCTTCAAAACATTCGGTTGAGCTTAAAAAAGCTGATATTGTTTCCCAATTCACTAAGATGAGTGCGATCGCATCAGAAAAATCACTTATCTAGTGTTGGAAAGTCCATAGCGCGAAAAGGCAGGGGGTCTGTATGTGCCAAGCTTTTGTCGAATCAGCAACCAGAAAAAAGGCAAATCTTCTACCAGATAGCGTTTCCATAGCCGTTTGGGATCGGAGTAAATGCGGAATAAGGATTCTAGTCCAAGTTGGCTCATCCACTTGGGTGCCCGCTTGATGGTTCCTGCTTCAAAGTCGATAGTTGCCCCGATCGCCAAAAAGATTTTGACATGGGTAAATTTATCTCGATATTTGTGGATCCATTTTTCTTGCTTGGGTGCGCCAACCCCAACCGCGAGAACAGTTGCTTTCGAGCGATTCACCATCTCAATCAGTTCCAAACATTCCTGTTCACTCTTTTCAAAACCAAAGGAGGGAGAATGGGCACCAATGACAATTTCTCGACCAATTTTCTGGTTGATTTTGGTTTGTGCGCGATCGGCGACTCCTGTTTTGCCACCTAATAAAAAGATAGTGACCGCATCGTGGTATTGATGAAACTTACAAAATGCTGGGAACAAATCTGAGCCAGAAATTTTTTCTTTAAGGGGCGTGCCTAATAGTGAAGCCGAGTACATCAAAACCTGGCTGTCGCACACTCGGTAATCTGCGTCTACATAGGTTTTGAAAAATTCTTCATCTCGCTGCAACTTCATTAAGTGGTCAACATTCGGAGTGAACACAACTCCTTGCTTTAGCTGCTCTAAAAGCTCATTGAGGGAAAGATTGTCAAAAGAGACGTTGAGAATGTGAACTTGACCATTTTGAATAGTAGACATAGCGGTTTGTGTGATTTTGTGACGATCGCAGTTCAACTAGAGTTCTAAGTAGCAGTCATGACTAAAACGCATAGAGTTTATTCTCAAGCTAGATTGCCAGAACCCGCTGCGTTGTATTCAATCAACCGGGATGGCTTTTTGAACAGCTTGCCCCAATAGAATCGGAGCAATCCTTGAGCCTGTGGAAATTTTGCCAAGGTGCAAGACAAGGCAAATAAACGAGCATCGGATTTAGAGTAGTTCGACTGACGAGCATACTGATAGACTCGATAAGCCATTAGTCCGTAGCCAGCTAACAACAGTAAACTCAGCCCTTTTGTTACCCATGCCGTTGAGAGGATGAATAAGGGAACTCCAATGCCCCAAAGTTGAATGCTGCGAGTTTCTTTGATCCAATGTTTTTCGGGGGGTGCGCCATGGAGCCATGCTCCTTCTGCAAAAGCATGTCCTGCCCGCACAGAACGCTTCCACCATTGCTCAAAACGGGTCATTTGAGCGTCATGCAGCGTCATTTCACAGTCGATCCGCAAGACCCTGCCGCCGTTCTGCCGCAGGCGAACACACATTTCGGGTTCTTCACCAGCAATCAGGTTAGGGTTGTATCCACCCACTGCTTGCAGCGCCGAAACACGCATCAAAGCGTCTCCACCGCAGGCTCTAGCGTCTCCAATGGGCGTATCCCATTCGATATCGCAAAGGCGGTTATAAATAGAGGCAGTGGGAAACCGTTCGCGTCGCCGTCCACAGACAACAACAACTTCGGGATGAGCGTCTAGTACTTGTTGGGCGTGACTTAGCCAAGTTGAAGCAATTTCACAGTCGCCATCCACAAATTGAACATACTGAATATAAGGTTCAAGTTCTATCAGTCGTGCAAGTCCAGCGTTACGGGCGCGAGCAGCGGTAAACGGAATCGAGAGATTCAGTTCGACGACTTCGACTCCGAGCGATCGCGCCATTTCAACGCTGCCATCAGTAGAACCCGAATCGACATACACCATCCGATCAATGCTGCCCAGGACTGACTGTAAACACTGACGCAGGCGATCGCCCTCATTGCGTCCAATGGCAACTAATCCAATCTGGCTCAAGCTCAACCTCCTCTAAGAAAACGTTACTTTCAGTATTCCCTGGTTTTCTACTAGAACACAAAACTTTCTAAAGGTTGCTTCAAGTTCTTCATAAAGTAGTAAAGATTACATTAAGCGATCAAGCTCAAGCCAAATTAATTTGAAAACACGACCGATCAAGCCCCGCTCAACCTACTCTTTTTAAGGGAAAAAATGCATAGCAATCCATATTCAAATGAATGGTATGCCTTTTGAGTGACGATTTAATCAGCCTAAAGGCTCATCTCCAACATTCGTTGAATGGGTTGCAGTGCAGCCGTTTGAATCTCCTGAGAGAGAGTGATTTCTGGAGTCCGGTTTTTCATACACAAATATAGTTTTTCTAGTGTATTTAGACGCATGTGGGGGCATTCGTTGCAGGCGCAGTTATTGATCGGCGGTGCCGGAATAAATTTTTTGGCAGGTTCCACTTTTTGCATTTGGTGAATGATGCCGGGTTCCGTTGCCACAATGAATTCTCTGCTGGCGCTTTGCTGCACATAGTTGAGTAAAGCAGTCGTGGAGCCAATATAGCTAGCATGACGCAGGACAGCGGGTTCACATTCGGGGTGAGCGATCGCTTCAGCAGTAGGATATTGCACCTTTAACTGCACCATTTTTTTCTCCGAAAAGGTTTCATGTACCATGCAGCTTCCTTGCCACAGCACCATCTCCCGTCCCGTTTGCTCCATCACATATTTACCTAGGTTGCGATCGGGCGCGAAGATAATCGGCTGGTCTTTGGGCAGTTGGCGAACAATCGATACGGCGTTGGAACTCGTGCAGATGATGTCACTCAGCGCTTTAATCTCTGCCGTACAGTTTATGTAAGAAATTACCAAATGTCCGGGGTGAGCAGCTTTAAACTGAGCAAATTCTGCGGGTGGGCAACTATCGGCAAGCGAACAACCTGCATCCAAATCGGGCAGCAACACCAGCTTATGCGGATTCAAAATTTTTGCAGTTTCTGCCATGAAATGCACCCCGGCAAAAACGATGACCGCTGCACTGGTGTCAGCGGCTTGCCGTGAAAGACCCAGAGAATCGCCAATGTAGTCGGCAATATCTTGAATATCTGGATCTTGATAGTAGTGCGCCAAAATGACGGCATTGAGTTCCTGCTTCAGGGCAGCAATTGCGGCAAACAGGTCGCGGGGGAGAGAATCCGTTGCCTCAGCATTGAAGTCGGGTCGAGTTGTTGTAAACACAGCAATAGCACCTATCAGCCAGATCATCTTAATTATAGTATTTTCTACCAAAATCAGGGCGGCTTGTGCAGGGCTTCTGCGAATAGTTTGAATCAGCTTGAGAGATTTTGCTAATCGGGATGCGAGAGCTTAGGATCGTGGATCAAATAAGGTGTAATTCTTCTGTAG
>Ga0163147_10008140_pt1 | contig 11700 bp, 9 predicted proteins | sample OliLakLV19MP6G1_FD_148597 | JGI IMG/M metagenome (GOLD analysis project Ga0163147, IMG submission 148597) | Freshwater microbial mat bacterial communities from Lake Vanda, McMurdo Dry Valleys, Antarctica- Oligotrophic Lake LV.19.MP6.G1 | ecosystem: Environmental > Aquatic > Freshwater > Lake >...
GATTGTGTTGAATTGGCACCGATTCCAGGCCAGCATGCCAGCGATTTCCTAGTTGCCAAACTAGTGTACAAAACGATCAGCCTGGCATTGGCATCACGAACCCATACGAGCGATACGGTGGCGGGGTGAAAGACCTGACATGGTGAAAACGTGACATGGTGAATGTGCTTGATTAGCCTAGTACAGCTTTGATCGAGCAGCTGTCACCATGTCACCCCATCACCAAATCACCTGGTCACAATAGCTCGTACTCCTAATCTAGACGACGACAAACAAATAGGAGAACCCTGAATGTCGAATATCACCATTGGTGTGATTGGCGGAAGTGGCCTGTATGCCATGCAGGGCCTCGGTGAGATCGAACGTGTGGTGCTCAATACACCATATGGCGATCCAAGCGATGCCTACACAATTGGCACGCTATCTGGTCGGCGGGTTGCGTTTCTGCCGCGCCATGGCGTTGGCCATCGCCTGAGCCCGAGTGAGGTTCCAAGCCGCGCCAATATTCATGGATTTAAGCAACTGGGCGTCCAGTATATTATCTCGGTCAGTGCGGTTGGCAGTTTGCGTGAAGAATATGCGCCAGGGAACATCGTTGTGCCCGATCAATTATTCGACAAGACCAAGGGTGTGCGGCCATGGACCTATTTTAATGAGGGAATTGTTGCCCATATTGCCTTCGATAAGCCATTCTGCCCGATCTTGAGCGCGAAATTGTATGAAGCTGCACAGGAAGCTGGCGCGACCGTTCATTCTGGCGGTTCGCTGGTTGTGATGGAAGGCCCACAATTCTCGACGCTTGCGGAGAGTGAGGAACACCGCCGTAATGGCCATGGGTTGGTTGGCATGACGGCACTGCCAGAGGCGAAGCTGGCCCGTGAGGCCGAAATCGCCTACGCAACCCTAGCGATGGTCACAGATTATGATTGTTGGCATCCAAGCCACGATTCAGTCACTGTGGACATGGTTGTGAGTGTTCTACACGCCAATGCCGCACTATCGCAGGATGTTGTTCGGCGGGTGGTTGCGATGATTGGTGCTGGGTTCGTGAGCCCGGCCCATAGCGCATTGGCAACCGCGATCATGACCGATCGCCAGCTGATTCCAGCAGCAAAAAAGGAACAGCTGCAATTGTTGATCGGGAAGTATGTGTAATTAGGGGATATACCCGCGCCGTTTCGCCAGATCGGAAGAGAGCAGGCCAAGCAAAATCCCATCGCTGCCATGATCCTCGAAACGCGCTCGTTCAAACCATTGAACAACATATGTCCGGCCATCGCTTAACGTCTCCGATTGCGGTGGCGAGATCGGCAAACCAAATAATGCCAGGCTTTCCGATGCGCTCTTCCCGCGCTTGCCATCAAATTCTAATCCATTGGCCTGCCAATAGCGCAGGAATGCACCACAGATACTCTGGCCGGTTTCGGGGAAGAAACGGCATCCTGATCGCTGGCCAGTTTTAGCAAAACTCTGCCAATCGCGGCCTGTTTCGGCCAGCGTTGTGGTGCCCAATCGGCTCAACAGAACATTATAGGGTGGTTTGTTTTCGGGATGCAGCTCGAAGCGATGCCGCTGAAAATACTGCACGGAATAGTCGCGGCCATCCTCTCCACGCTCGGTAAACGTTTCGCTGATTGGGAAGCCAAAGATCGCTAGCCCACCATGTCGCTCCCAAAAGATACGGAATTCTCCGCGCATGGTATGGCCGGTTTCGGCAAAGAACCGCACACCCGCTGTCGCCGTTTCTGGCCCAACCGGCGTAAAGGCCGATTGGCTTGGTGGCGGTGCAGGCGCAGGCGGCGATGCAGGCGCGTCAAACGACAGATTTGGATCACTGGCCAGTTGCACGGCGCGCAGAAGATTCAGCCGCCCATAGCCGTTCTGTGGATCTTTGCCAGGCGAGCCGCGATCATCGGCACTGCGGGTGAGGACGCTCATGACCTGATCGGCACTCAGATCTGGCCGAATGGAAAGAACCAGCGCAGCGGCACCGGCTACGTATGGACAGGCAGCGCTGGTACCATTACTGGCCCCATACGAGTCGCCCTGGGTGCTCCACACAGTACTCCAGACACCGACACCCGGAGCCGATAGATCAACGAAATCGCCAGTTGTCGAAAAACCAGTCACAGCATCCGCGCCATCTGTTGCAGAAACGGCCAGTACCTGCGGGTATGCTGCTGGATAGGAAGGCCGATTGCCGCGCGCCTGGCCATTACCAGATGCCGCAATCATCACAGCGCCACGTGAATGTGCATAGGCCACGGCATCACGCAATACCTGGGTATCGCCTGTTCCGGCTAGGCTCATGCTGATAATCCGCGCCCCTTGATCGGCAGCCCAGCGGATGCCCTCGGCAATTGTTGCATCATCACCCTGGCCACGGCTGCCCAGCACCTTGACGGGCAGGATCTGGCACGACCAACAGACGCCAGCGATCCCGATGCCATTATCGCCCTTGGCGGCTGCAACGCCAGCGGAATAGGTGCCGTGGCCTTCATCATCACTGGCATCGGCCCGGTTATTATAGAAATCGTAGCCAGGAAGCACACGATCCTTCAGATCCGGGTGCGATGCAGAAACGCCGGTATCGAGGATTGCAATCGTGATAGTGCCGCCGGTGGTGATATCCCAGGCAGCAAAGGCCTGAATATTCCGTAGCGCCCACTGCTGCCCCACCACTGGGTCATCTGGTGTGCGGCTGATCGTGCGCAGGGCATTGGGTTCCGCAAAAATAACGCCTGGTACTTCGTGCAAGGCTTTGGCAAGCGCTACCGGATCTACCTGCTCGCGCAGACGAATGCGATAGATATTGGTTGCAAGTGCATGAGCCGCTGTGGCACCACCCTGAGCAAGCAGTGCATCAATTCGTTCGGCATGAGGGCCGGTGACGTGGGCACTGGCGCTGATCTGTATCTCTGGCTGGAGCTTCAGCACAAGCTCGCCTGGCGCAATTGCGCTATTGTTCGTGGCCTGCACGCTGTTTGGCGAGAGGCACACAAGCAACACCAGAACAATCATTCTTCGAAGATGCTTGATCATGGATGGTACCCATCATTCATTCCACCGGCTCCGATTTCTCATCTGGTTTATCTTCCGGCTTCTCCTCTGGCTTATCAACTAAGCCAATCGACTCACCAGCTAATTGCAGGGCAACCTTCGTCTGCAACAGGATTTTGTCGAGGATCGTTGGATCGGGGGCTTCGACAGGTAGTTGCATAACAAAATGATTGAGCACTTCGGAGCGCTCATGGATCAGATCAATCGGCCCAGCACCTGGATGATCACGAGTATATGCCTCAAGGTGCAGCTTCAGGAATTCATCCAGTTTCTCGCGGGTATCCTCGGTGAGATGCGCCGCTGCACCACCAATATAGAAGTGCCCAGCGGCGGGAAGCAAATGCCCAACCAGGATCTCGCCGACAAGCACCCGCCGCGATGCGGCATGATCCTCAATCTCATAGCGGGTATCCTCCAGCATCTCGCGCACCTGCACACTCTGGCCCTTATCAATGCCCTCAACGGCATAGGCACGCAGGCGCGTTGGGCCCCATTCTGGCAGCAATGCCGCTTCCTGCTCGGTTAACTCAAGTTCAGCTGGATCGGCAGCCAGGCGCTCGACAAGCGTGCGGCCATCTTCCAAACGATAATCGAATGCAAACCAGGTCAGGAAGCGATCCGCACCACGATCTTCAAGATCATCAAGCTCATTGAGTTGATCGGGGGTATACTTTTCCTGCCAATAGCGCGGGAAGGCCTGCGCGACGGCATCTGGCATAGTTCGCGTCGCATCAATCACCTTCGGCAGTAGGGTATCGACTGCCCGGCGCAGGCGCAACGATTCAGAGCGATGCGCTTCCTCAATCGGTAAATGGCACTGCTTATACTTCTTACCGCTGCCACACGGGCAGGGATCGTTGCGCCCAATCTTGGCCATGACTATCCTCAACTCTACTTCGCCATCTGTCCCATTTATTGAATACTATCATACCAGAACCAGCGCTGCCCTGGTGCTATGCTATAATCGCGGCGGTTCACGAACCGCCCCTACAGGGTTTAATAATGCTCATTGTCGCACTCCAGATTCTGTTCAGCACCATCTGTACGCTCGCATTATGCATGTTTGTTGGCTGGGGGCCTGCTCGCCTCGGGCTGCCAGCTACCCTGCGCCCCTATGCGCCACTGCTGGCACCATTGCTTGGCTATGCGATTGCGATGTGGGCCGGCTATATTGGCGTGAGTACGATCCTCAACCTGCGCTGGTCGCTTGGTGTGTTGCTGCTCGCCGCAACGGCCCTGAATACCCTGGCCTGGCGGCGTACTGGCCCGCCGCATATTACCGCACTGCGTGAACACAGCGGGATTGTGGTTGTCTTTGCACTCGCGTTGCTTGCTGGTATCTGGCCATTGCTGCAATATGGCTACCCAACGGTGATTGGGCGTGGATGGGATCCCGAAACCTATCTGCCAATGGCCCAGTATCTCACCGATTTCCCGCTGGCCCAGATCGGCAGCGCACCAGCCAACCCACTCCGCGATCTTGTTCGTAACCCACCGCGGATCGCGCTGACGCTCGGCTTCTCGGTGCTACACGGCTTCACCATGATTCTGAGCAACCAGACGGCACTCGATACCTATGCGCCAGTGATGGCGCTACTACGGGCGTTTGGCGTGCTAGCAATCTATATCTGGCTGCGCGCATGCATGGGCCTGGATCGGATCTCCGGGCTGCTGGCGGCAACTCTTACTGCAGCAGGTTCGCTGATGCTGTGGGTCGCCTTCTTCAATTTTGGCATGCAAATCGCATCCTGGCCGCTGATTGGCCTGGGGCTAACGCTTGGCCTGGCAGCGGTTGAGCAACTCAGCGAGCGCGGCATCACGGCCTGGCCCGTCGCGCTCACTGCCGGAATCGCACTGGCAGCCCTGCCGGTGGCCTATTATCCAGTCCTAACGATCTTTGGGCCAATGGCAGTTGGGCTTGGGCTAGCCCGCGCTATCGAGGCGATCTGGCCAGCAACCAATCCAGATCAAGCCACGAAATCCGCACAAAACCGCTGGCCGAGCATGCTGCGCCTGTTACTGGCAAGCATTGCTCTTGGGCTGATCACGCTTGTGTTTGCGGCACCAACGATCAGCGACTATTTCAAGGGGTTTGCCTTCCAATATTCGCTGGTGGCGCAGGCCGTTGGGCCGGATCGATTCATCTCGCTGACCGATATTCTGGGCCTCACCACATTCCGCCTCGAACCGGGCGGCGATCAACCACCTCAATTGCTTGTCTGGGCTGCACTTGCGGCAGTGACTATTATGGCAATCGCCGCATGTAGCACGCTGGCAAGCAGGCGCTGGCTGTTGGTACTGCTACCCTTTGCCGCCTACCTGGCCTGGCTGCGCTATGGGCGGCCATACGAATATGCCTATATGAAGAGCAGCGCCTATGCTGGCATGGCGCTCTGGGGCGTGCTCTTGTTTGGCTGGCAACAGCTCGCCACCCGCCTCCCAGCATCTGTTCGCAGGCCAATTCTGGTAGTATTAATCGCATTACCTCTAGCCGCAACGCTATGGGCACAGGCAATCACGCTGGCCGATCACGGAAGCTCGCCAGCACTGTTCGGGCGCGATCTGGTTGCGTTGGAAACACCAGTTGCCCAGATTCCGTCTGGAGCGACTGTGCTGATCAGTGCCGATGAGCGCTTCGTTGGCCCAAACAATGGCCTGATTGCATCGATCCTGTATGGCCGCGAACTATGGGGACGCATCTCCACCGCCTATTTCGGGCTAAACCGCTGGCCGGTGGGCGGCACACCGGCCTATGCACTGCTCCAGGCCGATGAACCAGCCTGGCCGCTCGATCTGGCAGCCACCGAAATCTGGCGCAGCAAAGCAGCCGCGCTCTATAGGCTCGATCCACAACGCGCCATTCTGCTTGGACGCAGCCGCCTGCATATCGATGAGCCGCCAACTAACCCATTCTCACCAGCCGCAATGGCCATCTGGCGGCGAGCCGGGCCAACAACCGAAATACACCCCGAAACGCCATTGCAACTGCTAGTTGGCGACGATCTGCGATTTGGCAACGGCGAGCCATCGGGCCAGCCCAGCCTACGAACTCTCACCCTGACCCTTGCGGCCCTGGAAGCGCGCCAGTTGACTATCCGTAGCGGTAGTATCTCCGAGGCAATCCCAATTCCGCCGGGTATCAGCTCGCTGCTGTTGACCATCCAAGCCCCTGTCAGTGTGCAGCTTAGTGCCAATGGCCAATTGGCGCTCATATCAGCGACTGCCCAAACAGCGGGCGTTTTTACCAGCCCAACTCTCCAACCCCACATGGAGCGCATCGCATGGAGTGCCAATACTACCCGCAATGGCGAACAACTCACAATCGGCGTGCAGCATGCCAACCCTGGCAACCACGCACTCCGCGCCGAAATCACGGTGATCGAGGATACCTTCCAAAGCCCAAAACGGCTGGTTCGTACCCTGGCGGCCCTGCCGATCGGCAGCCGATGGCAATTAAACTATGTTCCGGCTCGTGGCGCGCTTGAGGCAATTGTTGATGGCAAGCCAACAGCACTTCTCCAGGTCGATCTACGTCCAGATGCACCGGATGGCAGCTATTTTGGCGTTCTGGCACTCTATAGTGGCGAAGAGATCATCGCACGAGCACCCCTGTTCACAATGCAATTGGCCAACGGGAAGATCACCGCGTTTGAAGCAGTAGCGGTAAGCACGGAGGCGGCCAGCGCTGGAGTACCGGCCCACACAACCGCCAACCAACGCGCATTACTCACAGCAGCCCTCGCATTGGATGGGCAACCAGCCGTAATAGAGCAGGTTATTCTAGCCCGCCAACCAGCCTTCCCCGGAGCGCCAGCCGATGCACCATTCGCTCCCGGCGACCAACTGACGGCCCAGATTTTTTGGCACTCTGATGGTAAAGACATCCAGCCACTTGCCATCTCAATCCAGGTGATCGGCCCGAATGACCGCAAAGTCGCTCAGTGGGATGGCCCGGCTGGCGGTGAATGGCAACCATCCCAATCCTGGAGTATTGGCGAGCGGATTCGCCAGGATGTGCCACTACGCCTCGATCCGGCCACCCCATCCGGAAGCTACCGACTGCTGCTCATCGCCTACGGCCCAAGCAATGGCACACCACAGTTGATCGCCGGGCAACAGGCCGTCAACCTGGGCGAAATTAGTGTGCGCTAATTCGCTCTGTATAGCTGTGCCCTGAACCCACAATGAATGCCGATGGCTCACCAACGCCAGTTCGTTATGCCTCGGCTGTAATCAAGCAGTGTTTGTTCTCTTGTTCTCAGATCTAATTACCTGGTCAGGCGATCTGGGTTCTTGGTTCTTGGTGGGCAGACCCATGGGTCTGCACCCTACATCGATTCTCGGTTATTTTATTGTTCCTTTGTTCAGGGTTGGTTCTTGGTTCTCGGCTCCACATTCTGACTCCTGACTCCTGACTCCTGAATACGCAGCATCAGCAAGGCCAGCAATGCCGTTCGCGGTACAATACTGGCAATCTCAATATATTCACTCGAGCTATGATCCAAACCGCCAATTGGTCCTAGCCCATCGAGTACCGGTAAACCCAGTTCGGCCAACAGATTAGCATACGAAATCCCGCCCGTGGCAGCATCCTTCACGGTAAAACCCAGTTCCACAGCACATGCCGCCGCCAGCTCGGCCAGAGCGGCAATAGCCGGTGTTTTTGCCATCGGCCCCATGCGGAAACTCCCACTGAGCAGCGCCGTCACACCCGGTACCACACTGCGTTCCGCAATCTCGGTGATTGCCGCCGTCACCACCGCAACATCATCGGGGCGCACAACGCGGGCATCGATCTCGGCGCGGGCCGTATCCGGCACCGCATTCGGCACACTGCCACCACTCAGCACCCCGACATTGACCGTTACGCCTGGGCGTATGCCATTGAGCGCCTGCAATGCCACAATCTGGTGGGCAATTGCAAGAATCGCATGGGCGCCTTTCTCTGGTTCAACCCCAGCATGAGCCGCCCGTCCATACGTTTCCAGAACAAACAATCCACCACCCTTGCGCGCCCCAACAATATCGCCATTTTCGCGGCCAGCCTCCAATACCAACGCCAGATCCGCCTCGGCAGCCAGCGTCGTCAGCAGCGTTGTCGAGGCGCGCATATCCGTTTCCTCATCCCCACCACAGGCAAGCGTGATTGCACCAAAATGCGTAAGCAGGCCAAGATCCTCAAGTGCAGCCATCGCATACAGTGCCGAGAGCAGGCCACTCTTGTTATCACAGGTTCCAGGCCCGATCAATTTTCCATTCACCGTTCGCACAGGTCGTTCTGCTGCAACACCAACAGGGTAGACGGTATCGAGGTGCGCTGCTAGCAGCACGCGCAATTGCCCAGATCCATGGATCGTCACGCTTAATCCATCACCAGCAGCTTCATCAGGCCATACTCGAACTTCCCAGCCACGCCTGGCCGCCCAGTTCTGCACCCAGGCTCCCGCCTCGTCAACACCCGGTTTATTACTTGTCGGGCACTCGATTGCACACAACTGCCGTAGCTCTTCCAGGTAGGTTGAGAGGCGCGTTTCGCAGTAATCAATCAGCGCTATCGGAATAGGCATGTTGGTCATTCTGGTATCATCCTTCACAATATTTGGTCGCATCTATTGTACCAAGCCGCTTGCAGTGAGAGCAAACTTGACAACTACATACACGCGTCGTAAAATATAGTGTCAAGTATCATGCCAAATCCTACATAGCATAGCAGATTATTGCGCCGATTAACTTTTTTGTAACTATTTTGCGTCGATATAATACATCATTCAGTTATGTAATCATGAGATGCTTACTTGGTTGTAAATTGGAATGTTTGTGGTAGGCTATTTCCTTGAAGCAAGGCTGGGTCGCTTAGCATATCCTAATTGTAATGTTTTTGTGGGTTTCTTTCCTTTTAAGCATGTGCTATAATACCAGAACACATGTTCGTGAACTTGAGTTACTGGAAAATGAGCGGTGCGACGTTGGATGTTGATGATGTTAGTGTCCTTAGCCATATGGGGCTGTGCCGGACCACGGCCTCTATCGGTACCTCGTCGTACGCCAACAATTCTCACCACCAACAGTCCCAATGCTGCAAGCGTCACTCAAACGATAGATCAGCCATCAGGCACGCAAACAACCATACCGTCGGCCACTGCCAATCGTATCTTTGCACCACGTCCAACTACTGTGTCACCAACCGACGCACTCCCTCCGACCGAAACAATCCAGCCAACGGTAGCAGTGCCAACATCAATTCCAACACCAGTGAGTACAGCTACACCAGCAGTAATCATTATTCCCGTAACACCATCGCTCGAAGGAAGCGAACAGCGTTGGCGAACTCAGCAACAACAGCGCAGTGTTCTCAACCCACCCAAACTCTACGAGGCTCGCATGGCGACGGCATTGCTCTGGTACGATCCCATAACCGGGCAAGTGCTCGAAATCGGTACCCTACGCGGGGTCTTTCCAGCCCAGGCGCAGTTTACATTTCGGCCCACCAATACCATGTCATTAGAGGTTCCCTATCGGATCAATGGCGACTTTGGATTGACCTCGATCTCTGATGCGGTGCTCGAACGTATGACCAATGCTGGGTACAAAACCAGCGTCGAAGCCTTTGTCTATCTCAACGAATCAATTGTCCCGGAGCCATAGTGGCAACCCATAACACGGTAAGGAGTGCTTGTGAGCAGCCGCTCTTTTGATCCAATGCGTGGACAACGCCGCCGCGCACCAATGCAGATAACATCCAAATCACTATTAGCACTGCTTGCGATCGTCGCCATGGGCGGCTCGGCAGCCTATTGGTGGGGCGTTCAATCAGCACTGACCGATAATCGGATTGTTGCTGCGGCCTATACCGCTATTCTGGTGCTTGCGCCACCGAGCTTGGTCTCGTTCCTCATCCCATGGTCGCCAGCGGGCATGCTGCTCCAAAAAGTGAACATGCGCACCATTGGCTATACCGTTGTGATCATCTGTGCATTGTATCTGCTGTACTATAGCTATTGGATCCAGACATCCTGGTGGGCAGCTCAACCAGTTGTCGCCGATGCAAATCTCGTCAGCCAGCAGATGTTGATCGGCATGATTGGCTTCATTATTATACCGGCGCTCTTGTGGACTCCCGTTTCATCGGATGAACTCGTTGAACAAGTTCGGCAGGCGCACCTCGTGAAGCGCTATGAGCTCCAGACGCAGGCCGATATTGCGATTCTACGGGCGACGCTCCTGCGTGCCCAGCAATTATCGCTCAAAGGCTTTGCGAATCTCTCGATTCTTGAGCGCCAGGAATTGGCTGGCGCGATGAATGGCCTGGTTTCAAGCGTAGACAAAACGCTGCGTGAAGTTGGCGAGACTGTCAAAACCGTGAGTGGTGTGGCGATGCCATTCGATGGGATGCTCGACGATAACGAGGATATTCGGGGTGTCCTGGATTATATCAGCGATAGCCTATCGAACACGGAATTCGACCAAAACGATCAGCAACTTGAGGTTGAATCACGAACTCGTGAGCTTGCGTTGCAGAACCAGTTGCTCGCGCAGCCGGTTCGTGAGACGCGCCAGATGCGTGCGGATCGCAACAGCTACGATTATGATGACCAACTCAGATCACTTGAACAGGATCCGCGCCAAACCCAGCGCTCACGCGCATCAAGCCGTAGTCGAAATCGTCGCTGATCGTGCCCGTGAGCGCTAATAGCCTGATTCTGCATACTCCATGCAAACAAGTGAACAGGGAACTTAGCAGCTAGTGTTCATTTGTTCTGGTGTAACCAAAAAGGGAACAAGAACCCCATGTTCGTTTGTTCCTTCACATTGTTGTGATGCCGAAATACCGCTGCTCCCTGGTTTATTGCTGGCCCAGTAAGTAGTATTGCCCAATGACGACCCCACGTATTGGCATTCTGGGTGGCACCTTTGACCCAATCCATATTGGTCATCTCGCCATCGCCGAAGAAGCACGGGTTGCTCTTCGGCTAGAACAGATCCTGTTTATTCCCGCTGGACATCAACCATTCAAAGGCGGTTTGCATGGCGCAAGCCCCGAGCAGCGCTATAGGATGGTGCAACTGGCCTGTGCTGGCAATCCGGCATTCATTCCCTCAGCGATTGAAATCAAGCGCCCTGGCCCATCGTATACCACCACAACACTCGAACAACTCGCAGCCGAACAACCTGGCCTGTTTCATTTTATTCTTGGTATTGATGCACTGGCAGAACTGCATCGCTGGCGATCCGCTGCCCGCATTGTTGAACTGGCCCGCATTGTGGGTGTTGCGCGGCCAGGGCACACGCCCAACCTCGATCCGGTTCATGCGGCCCTGCCATTACTTGAGCAACAGCTTGATCTGATCGAGGGGCCACGATTAGAAATATCGAGCAGTGATCTGCGCCAACGCAGCGCTGCTAGGCAGCCAATTCGCTACCTCACACCCGATCCGGTTGTGGCGTATATTGAGGAACAGGGGTTATATAAGTAGGGCGGTTCGCGAACCGCCCTACTTATACAATGAACGACGGTATGCATCTTCTACAAGAAACTATTTCCAGTTGGGGCTTTACGCTGAGCGATATACAGATTGCTCAGTTTGCAACCTATGCCGCAGAACTCCAGCAATGGAATGAGAAATTGAACCTGACATCCGT
>Ga0163147_10008145_pt1 | contig 11694 bp, 7 predicted proteins | sample OliLakLV19MP6G1_FD_148597 | JGI IMG/M metagenome (GOLD analysis project Ga0163147, IMG submission 148597) | Freshwater microbial mat bacterial communities from Lake Vanda, McMurdo Dry Valleys, Antarctica- Oligotrophic Lake LV.19.MP6.G1 | ecosystem: Environmental > Aquatic > Freshwater > Lake >...
CTTTCAATGCAGCCATATAAATCTTTCGTTTCATGGCGAAATGGTTTAGTTGTAACTATACAGCCGCCCCTAAATACTTATGATTTCGGACCTCGGAGAGGTCAAAGGTTTGTAGAAATGCATCGGGTTGACATTAATTCCCGACCTCGGAGAGGTCGAACGTTTGTTTCAACGCTATTTTCTGCAAACCTTCGACCTCTCCGAGGTCAGGAAAACATTGAAATGCTACATCTCTACAAACCTCTGACCGCTCCGAGGTCGTATGGCAAAAAGCATTTCAAGGCGGCTGTATAGTTACGCTTGATTAATTTCCAAAACTCTTTTTGATCCAGTTCCGGCTGGGACAACATCCGCGTGATATGGTCGTGGCTCATTGATTCGCCCAAGACCTCACTCAGTCCAACCGCACTCACTTGACCTCGATTTGCTAAAAGATAGTCTGTGTACAATTCAAATGCTGCCGCTTTTCGCATCCTTTCTGCTTTTTTAGACTACAAATGTCGACATGTCAAAGAACTTTATTTACAAAATTTTTAGGGGTGCGTAATGTCAGTTATAACTAAATTTTTCAAAAAACCTGTAACCTTGCCGTATGAAGCCGTGTCTGTTGACCTGAAATTATGGCTGCCCTCCTCTCTGACGAAACGCTTATCCAACAGGCCCTCACCGGCCGACAAACAGCTTATGCCATGCTGGTGAAACGCTACGAACAGTACGTGTTCACGCTGGCTTTCCGCCTGGTGAAAAGCCGGGAAGACGCCCACGAGGTGGCACAGGACAGTTTTATGCGGGCGTTCCGGTATTTGCCGGAGTTTCGGGGAGAAGCCAAATTCACGACCTGGTTGTACAAGATCGTGCGATCTACAGCGTTGAATTTTTTGCGCAAGCAAAACCCCGACATCCGCTCGCTTGACGACGAGGCGCGTCCGGTCCAATTGCCCGACTTGGGCACACCCGATGCCGCGCACGATCTGGAGCGGCGGGATCGAAATCTGACCATCCAAAAAGCCATTGCACTCCTTTCGCCCGACGACGCAAACATCATTACCCTGTTTTACCTGTATGAGCATACCCTCGAAGAAATCTGCCAAATGACCGACCTGACCATGACCAATGCCAAAACCAGACTTTGTCGCGCCCGACAACGCCTTAAAGGCATTATGGAAAAAAATATGACCCTTGAATTTTGACCTTGAAACTGCACTTGATATGGACAACAACCTGATCATCAACGAAGAAGTCCTTTGGGACTACGCCGATGGCTTTCTGACTCCGGAAGAACACCGCGAGGTGGACACCTACCTGCAACTTCATCCCGATTGGCAGATCCGCCTGGAAGAAGTGATGGCTTTCCGCGCCCAACTCCACGCTACCCCGTTGGAAAAACCCAGGTCAGGCTTCACGGATCGCGTGATGGCAGCCTGGGCGACCGAGCAGGTGCAGGCGTATCAGCCCGGCAAAAACAAAGACTGGATCGTGTTCAGTGTGGCCGCAGCCTTTGGTCTGTTCATTCTGGGCGGCTTTGTGGCGGTGCTGGTCAGCCTGTCGGGCATGAGCAATACACCATCGCAAATGGAGTTGCCACAAGTGCAATTACCGATGTCGCAGTTGGGCGCTATCTTGCAAAACCAGACGCTCCAAATGGCCTTTCCCATTGTACTGGCTGTGCTGTCGCTGTTCGTTTTGGACAAATATTTGCGGCACAGGAGGTTTTTACAGAACTTGGCAAACGGCCAGTGATTTTGCTGTTCCTTTGCAGCATTGATTTTTACCGATGGAAAAAGACAAGAAAAAAACCGTGTTTGTTCGCCAGCCTGAATATCCGGGCGGGCCGAAGGAACTGAGCAAATTCATTCAATCCAAGTTACAATACCCCGAACGCGCTCTGGAAGCCGAAGCGGAAGGCACGGTCATCGTGGACTATGATATTGACTATAAAGGAGACGTCATAGCCACCCGGGTGCTTCAAAGCGTCGGACATGGCTGTGATGAAGAGGCTTGCCGGGTGGTGAAACTTTTAAAATTCGATGTGGCGAAGAACCGGGGCATGAAGGTCTTGTTTCACAAAAAGACGCATATCCAATTCAAGAAGCCGGTCAGGAGAGCCGTGGTGCCTGCACCAGGGCCCGAGCAGCAGACTCAAATGCAGGTGCAATACTCCTACACTGCTACCCCGGCGGCTCCGCCAAAGGAGGAGCAAAAGCCTGCAACGGCAACCTACTCCTACTCCATCCAGTTATAAAAGGCAAACAGGAATCATCCCGGATGAGTAACTATACAGCCGCCCCTAAATACTTATGATTTCGGACCTCGGAGCGGTCAAAGGTTTGTAGAAATGCGTCGGGTTGACATTAATTCCCGACCTCGGAGAGGTCGAACGTTTGTTTCAACGCTATTTTCTGCAAACCTTCGACCTCTCCGAGCTCAGGAAAACATTGAAATGCTACATCTCTACAAACCTCTGACCGCTCCGAGGTCGTATGGCAAAAAGCATTTCAAGGCGGCTGTATAGTTACCCGGATGATTCCTGTTTGCCTTTTTACTTAGTTTTTTTAAGCGCCAGCAGCGCATCGTCTGCGTCCAGCATTTCCAGGTAAAATTTCTTGAAGTCCGGGAAGACATCGTGGCGAATGAACCGCTGCCGGAACGTCACGTCCCGGCGAATGCGCAAACCTCCGGGGATCGGCTCAAAAGCCAGCAGGTAATCGCCAAAAGGAGTGTTAAATTGCTGGTTTTGTGGGACTTCAGCCAGGGAATATCCGGCAGGCAAAGTCAGATCTACCGTTTCCCGGACAGGGACCAATTCAAACAGCACGTCTGCATCAAGGTCATTGTACCGCTTGGCGGCGAATAGCCCCTTGTGTGTAGGGGTGCTCAGCGGCAGCGGCAGCGGCATAATATACAGGTTGGACACCCGGTCCAACTGGTGGAAAGCCCGGAGCTTTATATGGGTGATCAGTGGCGCGTTGATGCTGTCCAGGTTCCTGAATTCCAACGCTTCCACGTCCAGATGGTGCAATACTCCGCCGCCGAAATACTGTGAAATACTTTTGGTGCGATCGGTCGCAGTGGCCGGAATGAGCGCCTCGCGCCAGTTGCCGGCAGCGGTGCCCAGGCGCAGAATCTCGCCATCCAGCAAAAGATTGCCATCCGCATCCACCGAGGCTTTGGCCGTGATTTCGATGCGCGATACTTCCGGATCCAGGGCATGGTCGGGCAAGCGGCGCAGCGCTGTTTCGCCGGGACGGATGACGAGGCCCCAGGCGCCGCAATCTCCATCGGGCAGCACGCCGTTCGGGAAATAGTCAGTCGTCAGGTCAGCGAACCGCAAGGGCTTGTCTTTCAACTGATAGGCCACGATCGCGTGGTTGAAAATGTACAGGGTCGGGCGCGGCTCCCGGTCGCTGAAGGCATGGGTGCTGACCAGCGTATACCAGGCAGGTATGCCCTGCTCCCGGAGCAGCGAGATCATCAGCGTCGCCACGTCCTTGCAATCGCCCACTTTGCCGGAGAGTGTTGCACCGGGCTTTTTCGGCACATAGTTGGTGTTCAGGAAGGGCACGAACGAGTAGTTGATGTCTTTCGTAATGAACGTATGTAACGTCTGCACCACCTCTTCTTCGCTCATGCCGGGGCGAAGCAACTGGCGGGCACAATCCAGCATTTCATAGCTCGGCTCGGTCCGGCAGTAAGTTTTGTGCTCGTACCACGCTGCTACCCGGCTCCAGTCGGGCGCCGTGCCAAACATCAGCCAGGCGTACGCGTCATAATTTTCGGGCGCGGCGTCTTCGTATTCCTCCATTTTAGGGAGGTCGTTCCACTGCCAGGTCAGCAGTTTCAAATCACCCGTATCCCGGGTTGTGTATTGGCAATCCAGGCGATTGCAGGCCGTGTAAAGTGGCTGGTCGCGGGGCAACAACAATTCAGCCGTGGCGCGCACGACAGGAGCCGGCCAGGAAACAATCCCGATGTGCAGCAGTTCGCCCGGTATTTCATCCGGCAAAGGTTGTTCGCTGCTTCCTTCCACGAGGATGATGTCACCGGCTTGCAGGTTTTTAAACACGGCTGTGCTGTAGCCGATGCTGGGAGAGGTCACGGAGCCGTCGCGTTTGAGCACTTTGGCGCTGGTGATTTGACCGATCAACCGCAGGTCAGCCTCGGTCCATCGTTTTGCGCCCGCCTCGCTCAGGATATGGATCACTACTTTTCGCTGGGCCTCCAGCATACGTTTTTCAGGAACGTAGGTGAATTGTTGACTAAAGAGGGAAACGACCGATTCTTCATCGGTATAGCGGGTTTCCCAACTGCGGTCCCGGGAAACCTCGGACAAATTGAGCGGAGCAAAATAACCCGTGAATTGGCGGCGGTTTTGTAGTTTTTCGATCTTTTCGGAAAGTTCGGAGTAATCACTCGCATTTCCCGAAACTTGTTCGGCCTGCTGGTAGCAGCGCAGCGCTTCTGCCGGGTTCTTTTGTTCGATGAAAATATCCCCCATTGTCTCGTAAATCCGCGCCTCATAAGGGTCGTACACCAGCAGGTCGCGGAATGCAGCGAGCGCCAGTTCCGTGCGTCCGATCTCGAACAGATAGCGCGCCTGCCCGTAGCGAGCGTCCAGATCATTGGGGCGTACCGCCAGCCATTCATCATAGGTACGAAGGGCGTCGGCAGAACGGTCGTGCTGTTTTTGCCAGGACAAGACCGTGCGGTAATCTTCCAGGGTACACGTCTTTTTCAGTCGCTTTTGGGCCTGTTTGAATGTTTTTTCCCGTTCGTCGTCCGTTTTGGGCTTGAAAGATTCCGGTTTATAACTTTCGTCCTTGAGATAAGCATCCAGGCGGTTTTGCCATTTTGGGGCGTTGTTTTTTTGCAGAAAAACCGACACCACACGCTGGATCTGTTCGCGGCGCCCTTTTTCTTTCAAAAAATTGAGGTAGCGGCTCAGGATCGGCCAGTTGGTCGGCGAAAGATCGAGCATTTGTTCGAGCGCACCGATGTAGCGCGTTTCATCCTGCTTCTGGTCTATTTTTTCCAGGCGCAGAAAATGCCCCGCAAACGTAGGGGTAGCCACCGTGTCGAGCGAACTGAGCAGTGCTTCTGCCCGTTCGCTTTTGCCGTTCAAGTCGTACATTTTGGCGAGCAAAAACTTGGCGAACGCTGACCCGGGATGGGTTTCAGCAAATCCGGCAAAAAACGCTTCGCCCCGTTCTATGTCTCCAATTTTGGCGTATGCTTTTGCCAGTAAATAGTACCAGTACAGTTCATCGGGAGCGGTCGTTACGCCCTGCCGGAAATAATCGGCATATTGACATTCCTGAAATTCCGCCGTCCAGGGCTGCTGCGAGGGGGCATAAATGCTTTCGTATTCGCTGACCAGATCCGTTAGCAGTCGTCCATCAGCCGGGTCGGTGAAACGCAGAATAAACCCGCTTCGGTCGCTCAATCCCAGGCCTGCCTGACCATGGGATTCAAAATTGCTGTCGTCCAGATCATCCGCTACATCCCCATCATTGGATAAGTCATTAAAATTCAACCGAATATCCGCCGCCAGATCATCTACCGGAAATTCTGCCAACTTGACCAGCAACCTGTGTACCCCTGCCGGAAGATGAAACGCCACGGTCTCTAAATCGGCCAAATCAGGATTCACTAACCGGGGCCTTTCTACAAGTAGTTGATCGTCCAGCCAGATTTTGATCGGTTCGCCTCGTGTAATGCGCAAGGCGATCCGGCGCGCCACAGGGTTGTGAACGAAGGTATTCGCATAGTAGGTGCCGAGGCCGCGACTGGACGGCAAATGTTCAAAAGTGACCGGCGATCCGGGGGCACGCAGGCTGTGTTTCAACCAGCCGAATGCCGTGCCATGTCCATTTTTAAACGTGGCCTTCGGATCAAACGCATCCGTTTCAACGGGTGTTTTTTCCACAAATCCGCTGCCCGATTCATTGTCGAAAGGGCCGGTGACCGACCAGTTCCAGTCGGGTAAAACATTCAAAAACAACGCTTTGCTTTCCTCAAAATGCCGGTATTTGAACAAAGTGTCGGCTTGCTGGATCATAAAAGGCCAGCGGAGGCTCTCCGGCAGCGCACTGTGATGCAGCACTTCATTGGGTGTCCCCGCATGCATGTGTCCAAACAGCCAAACATAGGGCGGTTGCCAGCCTGCATGAAGCAGTTGACCGGCGGTGCGCTCGTATGTTTCATGGTCCTGAACCGTTTCGGAGAGAAAAAGCAGCCCGGTGAGCGCCGCGACATTGTCTGGCTGCTCGCGGATTTCAGCCTCAAAGGCCGGCCGGGCCGCAGCGAAGTTATTGTCTTGAATGAGGGTCCAGCCCAAGGACGTTTGAGCCGACAGTATCGTGTTTGCGAAGAAAAATAGAAGCAAAAAAGCCGGGGCGAGACGGGCGTGGCGCATGGCAGTATGGAAATATGAGGCGCGAAGGTAGCACATCCAGGGCTGTTTTGTGGCATTGCTGCCCGGACGTTCACAGGACGTTATTCATTTGTTTCATACGGCGACACGACGACATAGACGGTTTCATACGACGACACGACGACACGACGGGTTCATACGACGATACGACGACACGACGGGTTCATACGACGATACGACGACACGACGGGTTCATACGACGACACAACGACACGACGGTTTCATACGACGACACGACGACATAGACGGTTTCACACGACGACACAACGACACGACGGTTTCACACGACGACACAACGACACGACGACTAGACGGTTTCACACGACGACATAGACGGTTTCACACAACGACACGACGGCTTCACACGATGACACAACGACACGACGGTTTCATACGACGACACGACGAATTGATTCAAATGATTAGAGTCAGGTAGCCGTCGTGCCGTCGTGCCGTCGTGTGAAACAACTAAATAGCATCGTATGAAATTCGTTCTCACCACGGTTTGCCTGGCAGCGGTGCAGGCGCATTTTTGTCTATTTGCCGCAACCACTCTGCCCGGTCTATCACGCGCAGGGAGCGGAGTTTTTCCTTTTGCAACCCGGTGTTGAGTGCTGCAAGGTCTTTTTTGAAAAGTCCCTCTGCTTTGGTCTGGGCCGCTTGTAGTTCCGTACGGAGTGCTTTACCACCTTCGGTCATCGAAGTCGCAGGCATTTCATCGGTGAATTCGGTGAACACGTACAACTTGCCGATGCGGGCGCGAAGTTGCTGCTCCCCGGTGATGCCTTTTGATTCGATGGTCTCCGTCAGTGTTTTGCGGAACGTTTGGAGGCTGGTGCTGAGCTGCGTGAGGTTGGCTTTCAACTTTTTGTCTTTCGCTACAGCCAGTCGCTGGTCCGTACTGTCCTTGAGGTTGCGTACTTGCGCTTCGAGCAGGGAAAGGTCTTCAACCATGCTGAAGAATTCATCAGAAGTCGCCCGTTTTTTCGCGTAATCGAGTTCCGGCTGCAACGGGTCGGGCGTCAGGACCAATGTACCTTCATCGGCGAAGTCGCCTGCCTTGATTTTGATTTTATATTCACCCGGCAGGTTGGTTTGCCCGATAAAGCCTGCATACACACCTGGCTCACCTTGCACCAACACCCCTTTGGCCGCTTTGGGTGCCGCAGCCCGCATGTCCCAGCGGACGAAGTTGAGGCCCTTGCGCTTGGTGCCGGGCATAGAAGCGAGCAATTTTCCCGAAGGGTCGTACACCTCTACCGTCACATCGCCCGTGTTGAGGCGGTCTTTCAGGTAATACTGCACGGTCGCCAGTTCCGAAGCATTCGGCCCGGCATAAGATCCGGTATTTGGAAAGGATTGTCCGTAGTGACCCGTTGTAATTGGAGTCGGGCGGGTAGGCAGCATCACCAGGTCTTTTTGCAAAAGTTCGGCGTTCAAGCGGCGGAAAGGAGAGATATCATCCACAATAAAAACGCCACGTCCGTGCGTAGCCAGCACGAGGTCGTTGGTTTTCGGATGGACCACAATGTCGCGCACGGCAACGTATTCGGGCAGTTTGGCCTTGTACAGCACCCAGTTTTCCCCGCCATCAATGCTGATATAGAGACCAAATTCAGTCCCCAGAAACAACAGGTTTCGGTTCACGAGGTCCTCGGCGATCACGTGGGCGTAGCCTTGCAACGCCTTGTCGGTACTGATCGAAGTCCAGGTTTTGCCGCCGTCGGTAGTCCTGGCGGCGTAGGTGCGTAGATCGCCGTAAGCATGGTTATCGAAGGTGGCGTAGGCCGTGTTTTTGTCGAAATGGCTTGGCTCCACGCGACTGACCCAGGTACCGGCCGGCACACCGGGGATGTTTTTAGAAATCAATTCCCAGTTCTTGCCACCGTCGCGGGTCACCTGGATGTTGCCGTCGTCGGTGCCGACGTAGATCAGGTTTTCGTCGAGCGGCGAGGGCGCGATGCTGAAAATTGTGCAATGGTTTTCAGCGGAAGTATTGTCCACCGTCACGCCGCCGCTGGCCGCCTGTTTTTGTTTCAGGGTATCATTGGTGGTCAGGTCGGGCGAGATGCGCGTCCAACTGCGGCCCTGGTCCGTGGTTTTAAAGAGAAATTGTGCTCCACAATACAGCACCTTGCGGTTCATGGGACTTTTCACCAGCGGCGTGTTCCAGTTCCAGCGGTATTTGGCGTCCCCTTTCACCTCCTGCGGCTGAATAAACTGCGACTGGTTGGTGCGGGTATTTTGGCGAGACATCAGGCCGCCCTGGCTTTCACTGTACACGAATTCGGGGTTTTCCGAATCCGGTTGCACCCAAAAACCGTCGCCACCACCTACGTTATCCCAATCGCGGTTTTCGATGCCGCCGGTACTTTGTGAAGGGCCGCGCCAGGAACCATTGTCCTGTAGGCCGCCATAGACGTTATAGGGTGATTTTTCGTCCACCTGAACGTGGTAAAATTGCGACACCGGCAAAGTGTTCAGGTGCAGCCAGGTCACGCCCTGGTCGAGGCTCATGTACACACCGCCGTCGGTGCCGAGGTACATCTGGCTGGTCATGTTGGGGTTGATCCACAGTGCATGGTGGTCGGAGTGTACCCAGCCGCCATCGTTGCTGGCCTCGCTGAACGAGTAGCCGCCATCGGTGCTGATGGAAAGTGTGAATGCCGGGCGATATACCCGCTTCGGGTCTTTCGGGTCCACTACGAGCGTACTGAAATAGAAAGGCCGCGCCGTCACATTGGTGGTCGCGCTCTGGTACTTCCAGGTTTCGCCGCCATCTGCGGAGATCATCAGGCTCGTATTTTCACTTTCCACAATGGCGAGCATGTTGTCGGGCGCGCTGGGTGCCAGGGCCAGTGCAATGCGACCAAACTCGGTGGTGGGCAGACCGCTGGTGATCTTGCGCCAGGTTTTGCCGCCATCGGTGCTTTTGTACAAAGCACTGCCGGGGCCGCCGGAGTTGAAAGAGTAGGGTGTACGGCGGAATTGCCACATCGAAGCCAGCAGCACATCGGGATTGCGCGGGTCCATGAGGATGTCGGCGCAGCCCGTTTTTTCATCGGTGAACAGGATTTTAGCCCAGGTTTTGCCGCCATCGGTGCTTTTGTAAAGCCCCCGGTCGGGGCTATCGCTCCAGAGTTTGCCGGGTACGGCGACATAAAGCGTGTTCGCATCGGTGGGGTGCAGCACGATTTTAGAAATATGCTCGGAGTTCTCGAGTCCCATGCGGGTCCAGTTGCGGCCTGCATCGGTGCTTCGGTAGATGCCAAGTCCGACGGCGACGCTGTTGCGCATATTCGATTCGCCGGTACCGACCCAGAGCACGTCGGGCTTGTTCTGGTCAATAGCGATGCAGCCGATGCTCTGCGGGTGTTTGTCGAAAACGGGTTCGAAGGTCATGCCTGCCGTCGTGGATTTCCAGATGCCGCCGCCTGCGGTACCCACGTAGAGCGTCTTGGGGCTGTTGTTCACGCCTTCGATCGCGGTGATGCGCCCGCCCATGACGGCTGGCCCGATGCTCCGCGCTTCGATCGCGCCGAAGGTAGCGGAGGAGAGTTTGGTTTGCGCGAACATGGATTGCGCGCCAACCAGGAGCAATAAAATATGGAGGGAGAGTTGTTTCATAAAAAGGCTAAGTATTTAGTATCCCGGAACTCTGTTCCGGGGTTGGCTCGCGAAATTTTACTAGTGTCGCATCCGGCAATTACCGGACGCGGCGCTAGTTATATCCCGGAATGGAGTTCCGGGGTACGGGGCAATCAACAAAAAAGACAAGTCGTTCGGATTTGGAGTTCGACTTGCCTTTTCTATCCGGCATCTAAAGTTAACAGGTCCTTTTTACTTCTTCGCAGGCATCTCGAAAATCTTCTCGTCCACCGTCGGATTGATCGTCACGGTGGTGACGGTGATGGTGGAGTTGCCCATCATCGGGTTGCTTTGCTGCATGGTGAAGGGGAATACGAGTCCGTCCTGCGTTTTGAAGTTGGAATAGAGCGTAGCGCCTTCCACCTGCTTGCCATCTACTTCTTCCACCTGGATGCTCTTGATCTGATAGGACGTGGCGGGGTCGAAAAAGCAATACTCTACTTTTTTGTTGCCTTTGTCTATTTTGATTTTCTGGGCTTCCGTGCCGTCCACCTCTTCTGTGCCGACGTATTCGACGGTATACCCTTTTTCTTTGTAGCCGACGAGTGCGCCGTCCACGTCCGTCATTTCTTTCATGGATGTGACCTGATCGGCCGTCATCGGCTCCGGATCATTTTTGCCGGCGAATGGGTTGGTACTCCAGCCTTTGTCGCCGCTGATGGCCGAACTTTGGGTCATGCCCATCACCGATACATCCATCCGAAGGGCTTTGTCGCGCACGATCGTCATGGACATTCCGATCACCATATTGGGAGAACCGTCGGTGGTGATTTTGGCTTCGTTTGTTATGCTGGCTACCTTCGCCCATTTGTCTCCGCCTGTCGCGGCAATGTGTTTGGCGATGAGTTCTTCGGCGGTTTGGGCCTGGGCAAATGCGCCAAAAAAGGCGAAAAATGTTGCAAGCAAAAGTGTTTTATTCATGGTAAGAATTGATTTGGAAAAAATGATTGCCGGAATGGCGGTTGCATATCGGTCACAAAAAAAAGTGCTCGGGTGTTGATTGGGCTGAAAAATTCGATCAGAAAAAGCCGGGATAGGATGAATGTCGGATTTTTCACACAATTTCCCTGTGGAGCACACCAGCCGGCATAACAACGGAGCGGTAAAATAGGCTTCAGGTTCCCTCAATTTTTTACATTGAGTGGAGCCCCAGACTGTACATTTGCCCGGTGTTTATTAACAATGCTGCGGGGTAAAATACCGCTCCAATACCGACATCACGCAGCAATATGCTACCAATTTTCAATTCCCAATTCCCAACGCTACCGATATTTCCCAGCACCATGCTACAATTTACCTCCGTCACCGACGTGCCCGACGTAGTCGCCCTCGTTCAGGAAGCATTGGATTTGAAAAGAAACCGTTGGCATTCAATCATTTGGGAAAAGATAAAACCTTGGGCCTTGTTTTTCTGAATCCAAGCCTGCGCACCCGGCTCAGCACCCAGATCGCTGCCCAGCACCTCGGCATGAATGTGCTAAGGAACGGGCAAATAATAACTTAGTCATTTGATGCCACCCTTTGTTCCATCATACGGCCCCTATTTTTCTTTAAATAGCCCCACTATTCGCAGAAAAATAGTGTTGTCTGATGAAAAAATGGTTGACCTAAAATGA
>Ga0163147_10008149_pt1 | contig 11691 bp, 6 predicted proteins | sample OliLakLV19MP6G1_FD_148597 | JGI IMG/M metagenome (GOLD analysis project Ga0163147, IMG submission 148597) | Freshwater microbial mat bacterial communities from Lake Vanda, McMurdo Dry Valleys, Antarctica- Oligotrophic Lake LV.19.MP6.G1 | ecosystem: Environmental > Aquatic > Freshwater > Lake >...
ACCACCACCCGCAGCTACAACGCGGCCAATCAAGTCAGTGGCTGGACGTATGATGATGCTGGGAACCTAACTAGCGACGGGACGAATACCTACACGTATGATGCCCTCAATCGCGTCCTGTCTAACAACGGGACGGCCAACACCTATAACGGCGATGGGACGTTGGTCGCGCAAACGGTAGGCGGTGTCACGACGCGCTATACCCAAGATCTCGCGTCACCGCTCAGTCAGATCCTCAGCGACGGTACAAACACCTACATCTACGGCATGGATCGGCTGTATGGCATCGCAGGCAGCACGCGCACCTGGTACGCCAGCGATGCGCTGGGCAGCGTGCGCCAGACGCTCAACGACAGCGGCAGTGTCCTAGCGACCCCGAACTATGATCCATACGGTCAGGTGCAATCCGGATCGGTCGGTGCCTTCGGGTTTACCGGTGAATTGCAGCAGGGCAGTAGTGTCTATCTCCGGGCGCGGTGGTACAATGCTGACAGCGGAGGCTTCGGGAGCCGGGATAGCTTTGCGGGCTTTCCCGAACAGCCGTACTCATTGCATCAGTATCAGTACGGGTATAGCAACTCGGTGCTCAATCGCGATCCGAGTGGTAAATATGTAAGTGAGGTCAATGGGGTTGATACACTTGAACCGGCTGACTATCGGGATATAACTCTATATCTATACCGTGCAATGGTGTCTCATTCACAGGATGCGCGAGTCTTTGCTATGCGTATATTGAATACTCCTAACTGCCCAGCATCTATAAATGCAATTGCATTGATTGCCTTGCATAAGGTCGAGCGCAAGTTGTGGCAGCATCCTGCCCGGAATACTGCCAGAGGGTGTACTCCCAACCCGCTGTGCACCCATGTGCACATAGAAGGCTTCGGCATGCGGATCGGATTGGATCAGCATGATCTGAAAGCCCATGCGTTGCGCCACCTGTTTGGCGTGTTCGAACAGCAGTCTACCATGGCCCTGCCCCATCGATGGTGGGGCGAGAAACAGTGCATCGAGCGCAACCGTCTGCACATCATGTGGCTCTAGCATCGCGAACCCATGGATAGTGTGGCCATCGGTGAGCACAAACGCCGGATGCGATTCAATATCAGCAGCGGTGATGGTCATCTCACGCACACAGGCGGCCATGAAGGCTGCATCATAACCCCAGGAGGCTTTCGATGCGAGCGCAAGTGCCGTCAGAATCGGCGCATCGTCAGGTTGTGCTGGACGAATCGTGAGCGGTTCGGACATATTTGAACTCACTGGTGGTTGAGAACAATCTCTTTTTCGGTGCACATGTCAGGCCCAGGCATCATGGGCATCAACGCCGTGCATCAGTTGCGGGATGTGGTACGATGCTGGTCGTGGGCATGAAGGCTGTGACTGCATCCGTTAACGCCGACAAGTCCTGATCAACATGCTGGAATGTCCCGCTCTGGATGCCGGACACTATCAGCAGGGCAATCCCATCCTGGGCCGCCTGGGCCGAGTGCTGCAGCTGTTCGAGGTGCGTGGCCTCCTCGTGCAAGCGTGGCGCAATCAGGGCGTAGGTCACGGGCTGCTGCCCAAGGGCATCGAGCTTGCTCGCCAAGGCCCACATGCTTTCACTGGCCCGTTGCGTCGTGCTGAGATAGCGTTGGATGATCGACGCGGGAACCCCTTCTGCTTGGGCGCGGTAGATACTCTGGTTCAGCGCCAACATAACGTGGGTGGTCTCCTGCAGTTGGTGGGAAATCGGCCATGCCGGTAACGTCGCCAGGGCGCGATCAAGATCTGCAGCATGATTACGCCGGAAGGCACTCTGTAGCCGCTGCATGATAGGCGTTGCGGATGGGTGCATCTGGCGAGTTGTGATCTGCCGCTGGGTGGATGGCCAGATTGCACGTACGATCAGGATGGCAATACCGACGACGATGATCAACGGGAAGATCGCGACGACAAGGCTCAGACTCCCCAGCACGAGCAGGCCAATGGAACCGCGTACCGCATACAAAAGCCCGGCGATGAGGACGCAACCAGCGATGATAAAACGTGTTCGTGTGTTTGGCATAGCTCGGATCAATCTGTGTTGTTGGATAGAGCATCAATATACTTGAGCAGTATAGCATGTGCCAAGCACAGCAAGCAGCGAACAGAGGCGCATCGTGTCGCGTTCTCTGAACAAGCAGCCATTGACTGACGGTCTGTTCCGCCCTGAGCATAAACGGATAGACTGATGGCAAGCTACGTGGCATCTTGTCCAAGCCAGAATCGTGCCCATGGTCGCCGCGATACCTTTACATCGCTTCTACCAGTGCTCGATGCATGGCATTCATGCAGATGCTATGGTCTGTGTGAGGGAATAGGGTATAAGTGTATGCGCTACTATTGCAAAGCTACCTATGGGATATGTGAGCGCATTGCTTGGCCCGTTACCCGGGTAGGGCCTACACTGCGTGGAATGATATGAGCTACTCACTGTTGGTAAATAGGTAGTGCATCTCAGACAGCGGGATTTGACTGCAACTAAAGCGAACATATATTCGTAACGATCATACTATTGATTGTGAAGAGTTAAGGGTAGTATCAATGAACTTGCATCCTCCTGTGCAGAAATCACCTGACGGGTCGCCTTGGCGTACGCCGCTGATCGGCCTAATCGGCTTCTTTGGGATACCCCAACTTATCTGGCTTATCAATACATCAGGCATCAATGAGTCAACATTCATGGCACTCGTCACCCTGTTAGCCCTCTGGTGTGCAAGTGCAGCAGCGATGCTAACACCAGGGAGGCAGATCCTATTATTCAAGCAGATTATTGGTGTGTTGCTCTTGCCACTCAAAGGGTATTTATGGCGTGCTTCAGATATCGTTGCTCTTGCTCCAGGTTTCGGGGTTGATTAACCCTATAACTTATCAAGCTTCGCTCTACATGGTGTTTCTGATTACAGTATTTCTCGATGTTTACGTTGGTTGGCGAATAACAGCTTTCTTCCTAATGCTTGTCAATAAGCAGTGGGATTATCGTCCTCTCCTTCGCCACCTCAAGCCAAGTGCGATGCGCGGATATCTGCTTGGTATTCTTGGGGTGGCATATATTGTGAGTACTATCGAGCGATTTGGGCATATTTCACTTGTTCAGATGCCAGCTTGGGTTGTGTATAAAGATGTATTGGTAGAGGTTCTGATCTCATTTGCTGGTATTGAGGCTGGTATTGAGGCTTGGCGAAATCGCGATAAGGAAGACAGAAACCTCCATATTGCTGATACAGCCAATGATATGCTCCTGAAGGAGTTGCTCAACAACGATCGCAAAAGACGCGTATAATGCTTATGTCTATGATTGACCGTTAATCGATGCCTTCGACGGCTTCATTACAGCATCCCATCCGGCAATTTGATTGGTGTTCTGTCGTGTTTCAACAGCCGACGAAAAGCCTTGAGTTCTCCTTCACTCCACACAGAAGAGCGTTGTTCTGCCTTATACACAAAGTCCAGGTACGTTACAAAATCCTCTTTATCGTTAAATGCCGAACATGCTCTGGCATACTGCAACAGGCAATTGAGCGCGAGTATCACTGCCTGATATGTAGCCTGTGTGTCTTCAACTTCACGTCCTTGGTGGACGTACAAATGGCGTGCTTGAAGAACCTGAACAACACTATACTGAGCCTCTGCTGATGTACCAAGGAGGGCAAGTAATCGCTGCCGAATCGCGTCATATTTCTCGCCATCATTCGTCGTAAAGAGAATCTCAAGTGTTGTCACCGCACCCAACAGTTGAGCGGATAGCACCGGGCTGTGGATGGAATCTGCGAGACGATAGAGTGCTTGTTGTAGGGCTCGCTGAAATGATTTTGGGAGTAGTGAGTTTCTCGTGATGATGATCTCGGTAAGAGTGTGAAATGGTTTTCGGAAGATCATGCCGCGTATTGTGGCTCGTGACATTGATTCATCGATCTCGGTACTGAACGCCGAACGCACAGTATCGCCCATCTGGCGAACCCAGTATCCACCATCCTTTATATCGAGCATGACCAGATTCTCTGATCGGTGGTAGATTTGGTCTGCAAGGCCATAGGCAGTACGATATCGCGCTTGCAGGACGGATACAACAGCGAGCAGCGCAGCAATCTCATAGGCACGTTTCCTTGCAGCCTGTACGATAAGTGGCTCATCTATTTCATCAAAGTCATCATTAGGGATACTGCCAGTACGTTGTACTGCCAGGAATGTTTGAATGGAGTCATACGCTGCGATCTTTTGGATTGATGCAACAAGATCTTCAACATTGCTCTGCCGTTCAGCTAGCTCATCATCTAGCCTGAGTGCGACAACGAGCTCATGTACATGTCGAACAGATACGAGGGTGGCATCGCCAAACAGTGGTCTCTTCAAATCCGGGTGCTTATCGGTCAGGTCAATCCCGCGAAATGGAAAGAACGTCCACCAGGTATGTGGTGGTTTATGATCATCGGTGGTTTGCATTCATTTACCCTGACAGAGAGAATAAACAAATATTATAATGACAATCCCTGCACCATGTACTCTTGATATTATCGTCTCTCAGTGGTTCGGCTATGCATCAATTTGTTAACTATCGAGCGTCTCCTGGCTCCCCATGCGATATTTGATGTCATAGTTCAGCACGAAGTCGAGCTCTTCATCGGTGAAGTCATAGTGGTAGGCCAATAGGAAATCGATCTCATCAATGATTGGCTTGGCCTGCTGGACATCAAAGTTCAGCTCCTCACCACTGATATGCTCACCGCGCCGTATACGCGTGGAGTTACTCGCATAATAGGATTCAAGCAGCCGGTCGCTCAGAAGCTGGAACTCCTTTGGATCAGCTGCATCGAGTGCAAACACCGGCAGGTCAAGCACTTCCCGCGATACGACATCCATGCAGTTTGAGTTGGAAATCCAGTACCAATAGAACAACTGGCTGTTCAGGAGCGCGAAAGCAACCGGTGCCAGCTTGTCCGACAGATACACGGGTTTATAGTGTGAGGAAAGCTTTGTTGGCAGCGCCTTGCGCCAGTACCGTCCGCCTGAGTGATAATAGATTACGGTACCTATCGTGGTGGTGTAGTCGCGCAGTTTGTGACTGTGGCTGAGCATGCGCTCCAGTAACTGCACCTCAAGCGATGATCCCAGTTTGGGATACAGATTGACATGATCTGCATATTGCGGATTCTTGGTGTAACCAAGCGTTGTAAAGAGGTGCTGCCGATCACCATCGCTGCCACTCGACCATCTGCGGTAGCCCGTTGTGTAGCTTTCGGTTGGCGCACTGGTTTTCTGCAGGAGTGAGATCGTCAGATTCATATCGACCCCAACAAAGAGTTTGCCAGGTCGGACTGCCCAATGGCTGTGCCACTGTTGGTAGCCAGCATACAACTGTTGAAGATCGCGCATGCCCTCAGTCGAAACAGAAGCAATTGGCACAATCATGCCAGAGCGGCCATGCTGTCGCAACAACGCAAGTGAGCGCTCGATTGCAAACGCATACAGATTGGCACATCGTTCGGTCAGATAGTCGCGGACAGCATACAGGCTGCGAATCTTGGAATAGCCAACATAGGGCGGGTTGCCAATCACCACATCAAACCCACCGCGCCGCTGGAGGACATGGTAGAACTTCACAAACCAGTGAAATGGCAGATGCTGGTGCTGCCAGGACTGAAATCGTTCATAATCTGTCGGGTCAATGCCATACTGGCTTGCTAGATAGTGGTTGAGCTCAGTATCCAGCAGGTCGAGTGCCTGCTGCACCTCGCGCTTATCGAGTACCGGTGATCCGCCCATGGTCTGCGCTGAGCGAAAGCGGGCGAATTGTTGATCAATCTGCTCAATGCGTGCTGAAATGTGCGCAAAGGTCTGATCGAAGGGGAGACGCACCTGGCCTCCAATGGTTTCATGGACGGCGCGCTGCACCTCGGTCGCCGTCGCATAGCCAACCAAGGTGTTGCCCGTGAAGATATTGAAGTCAATGTCTGGCAGCGGTTCAGCCCCTTGATTTGGTTTTGTCGGATCGTACTCAATTTGTGCCGCCAATTTGAGAAACAGCCGCAGCTTACAGATCTCGACCGCTTCCTCCATAATATCGACGCCATACAGATTGTTGACAATGATCGACTTGAGGATGAAATACTCACGATTGGGATGGCTGGCGACCTGCTGAAGCACACTCTGAAACGTAGTGAGTATCTGCCGATCATGCGCATGTGTTGACCGTTCTTGGGCAAGCACCGCCATGCGATCCAGGCAGGTTGCATACAATGGTTGAAGGACATTCAGCGCCGCGAACAGGAATGCACCCGAGCCACATGTCGGATCGAGGATAGTTAACTGCGCAAGCGACTCCCAGAAAGAGCGCAGCAGATTCGCATCATCGGTTGTTGCAAGCACATCCTGCGCGAAGCGCGCAAGATCGAGGTTCCAGGTGATCAGATCATTGATACGCTTGGGAGATGGTTGCGCTATCCAGGCCTGGATGGCCTCGTAGCGCGTTCTGCGAGCAACCACATCACGCCAGGTTTCCGTAGGCAGCGCATACGAAGCCGGCGCAGCAGCATTCCACGCTCTCCGTTGGGTGGCAGCACGTTGTCCAACACGAATGGTGGGCGGTAGCTCGTGCTGCACACCATGCTGCATATCATCAGGAATGTAGCAGTCTGGTTGACGGCCAAGAACGTTCCAGATCGGACTCTGGGCCACAAAGGCTTGGGGATGGTCTGCCTGTGCTTGATCGAAGATGGCCGGAATGATACTGGCGTGCGCAATATAGCTGGTAATGTCCTCTTTGGTGTAATAGGCGCCCATCTGCTTCTGATTGATGTACTTTTCAAAAATGTAGCCGAGCACTTCGGGGTTGATCTCACGATCATTTTTGAGTGGCCGGTCATCAAGATACCAGCGATAACGATCAAAGAAGTTCAACGACCCTTCAAAAGCTTCATCGGTGACAACTAGTTGCGCACCATACTGGAGCTCGATCCGGTGCTGCTGGAACAAGCCGCCATTGAGATACGGCACATCGCCAAGCAGTTGGCGTGCCTGGGCTGACCGACGTTCACGTGGCTTGGAAAAGCCCTCGAAGAAGAGTGGACGGAGGAATTCTGTGTAGTATCGGTTGCGCCCGCGCTGCCGACTGCTGGCATAGTGCGTGCGCAGGTAGTCTGGGTCGCCATTCAGGAACCCCTTCTTCTGGACGAAGTAGGTGAACATCAGCCGATTGAGCATGATGGAGGTATACCAGCGCTGCATTGAAGGATCTGGGATACCTTGTACCGCTCCGCTGAAGGCATCGTGTTCGCCCTTAAAGCCATCATAGAAGCGTTGCGTGATCTTCTCAACATCAAAGGCCGACCGAACACGGCTGATCACATCGGTCAGCGTCAGATCCTGCTCTTCCTCCAGATCAAACGCAATCGACTGGAGGCGTTGTAGTAATCGCGTTCCTGGCTGATCGCGATGAAAAAATTCTTCGCGTGGAATGGCTGGCTGCCCGACAACACGACGCACCCACTGCCAGATGGAGGTTGCTTTGGCTGCATCGTGGAAGATAATCAGGTGCTCATGCACCAATGCCGCAACACGTTGCTCAATCTCGCGGCGCACGGCAACTGGTGGGAGGCGCCCATCCACTCCTGGCGCACAGGTATACACGACCATACCGCGCTTCTGGGCGATGGCACGCAGCACATACTCTTGCCCATCGATGCTGACATTCAACGTCGCTGCATGGCGATCCCAGCCAAGCTCTACGATGAAGAGTGTGGTCAGATCGAAGGTATATAAGTGGCGGCGTGCCTGATCAGCGTTGAGCGGCATGATAACGTCCAGTCCTAATATTACGGTTTTCTTGAATATTCTCCCTAGTTCAGCCTCTTCGGTGCAAACGTAAACTTCGATACATGAATATGCTCAGAGCCTCATAAAGCTTGAAGAATGCTAACGCACATTAGGTTTCCACTCCCCATTATTTTGATAGCTATACGAGCACATATAGCCACACGCGTTCCAAATTTGATCAAATATCGGTCTGAGTGCTTGGCCAAGATCGACATCCCAGTCATCAATCATCACTGGCTCAAAGAATAACTCGTTCCTATCAATTATTTGGGCTTCAGACAGCAGGCTCCTTGACGTGATAGTGCCATAGCCTTTTGCACCAACAATAGCCAGGCAAGCCCGTAATGGAAGTGGAATTTCGAACCGCTTCAAGATTTGTAAACTGCTTTGTAATCCTTTGACAAGCTGATCCTCGAAACATGGCAAATGAAACTGAGGAGTTTTCGCCGTGTCTATTTGCTTTGAACCAAAGCATTCCGCATCACAGAACTCAACTGAACCATCCCAAAATATCTGCACGTAGGAACTAATATCAGAGTTTGACTTTTGCAAGGCATCATATCCGAAAAAACCATCAATATTGATATGATGATAGGGAGAGTGATGGCCGAGAAAGAGTTTCAAATTTCGCGCAGTGTCTTGATGTTCCTGTTTGTGCCGATCAATGAGGAAAGGTGTTTCGGTTAAGGGTATGAGATGGAGAAAGATTTTGGGGTTAGCGACTAGTGGTACATGCTCTACTCCGGCAATGAGATGGCGGACACGGCTACGCCAGATGCAGCAACCGTGCTCACCAATGTCTATGTTGGCGGATCGAGCCGTGAAACCTTTACTGATCTGGCATTGGATAGTCAGAATCGCCCGGTGGTGACCGGATTTTCCACCACGCCGCTTACCGTGGTGAACAATTATCCCGTAACGCCAAATGCCTATCAGATGACTCCCACGACAACCACAGACATCGATGCCATTGTGACTCAATTCGATGCAACTGGTCAATTCCGACGCTACAGTTCATATCTGAGTGGGAACAACTTTGATCGGGCCTATGGAGTCGCGGTGGATGAGCAGGATGATATCTATGTCATTGGGCAGACACTATCCCAAACAGGTGTTGGCATCACCCCGCCAACTGCCTGGAAGACAACCGCAACAGGTGGCTGGGATGCCTTCATCGTACGCATCGACCCATCCCGTATGGGTATGGATTCCCTGATCTACGGAACCTTACTCGGTGGTTCCAGCACAAATGACCGTGGGTATGGCATTGCGGCACGCAATAATATTGCCTATGTGACGGGTGTTGCCGGTGATGCCGCCATGCTTGAGGGGCCAGTGCAATCCTACGTCGGTAACAGCGACATCTTCGTTGCGGCACTCGATACACTCGCCCGGCGGATGCCCTGGAGTACATTTCTGGGGGGTTCCAGTTTCGATGAAGGGCAGGCGATTGGGCTTAGTGCGCTGGCAACAATCCATGTCGCTGGTGCCACGGACAACAACGACCAGGCGCTGGTGGCACAAGTGCGTGACGACGGGCCGATCAGGCTGTCGATCACGGATTTTAATGGTCAACCTGTGTACGGGCTCACGACCAACGACGATGGCTGGCCCATGCTGAATGCGAGTGGCAGTGGAGCGATAGCGAATCCCGTAACCGTAACGGCTATTATTGCCAATACAACGGCGCAAACGCAACAGCGTACGATCAACCTGACGATTGGACAGACAGTTCCCGATATAACCCAGCGATTCTATGTTGCCAGTGGACTGGTAGGCTGTACACCAACCTACACTGGCAGGCCATTATCGTATAGCTCCTACCAGACGAACTGTGTCGCTGTGGATATTCCGGCAGGCACCACAAAAGAGTATGCGTGGCAGGTCTGGGTACAGCCTTCTGAAGCGACAACTATTCCAATTCAGGCACGGATCAATGACATATCCGGCACACTTATGGATACCGAAGTGACGTATGTTGCCGTGCCTCGCGCCAGCATTCGGCCTATGGTTGTAGTACCAGGCTATATGGGTTCCTGGCCAAGGAATGATGCAGCCGGTACCAAGCAAATGATGCTAGATCCCATTCTCGGAGTGTATCAGGGTCTTACAACCGAACTAGAAGTCCTGGGTTATGAACCAGGCATATCGCTGGCATCGTTCCCTATCGCTGGTATGGGGATCTTGTCGATATAAACAATCCGAATGACAATCAACGTAATGACGTTCCAATGCTTGGCGCTAAGCTCAAGATGCATATCGATACCTGGTGGGATGGCAAGGTGCGCCCGAGCTATGTTGAGCCAGGCCGTTTTGATCTCGTGGCGCATAGCACCGGTGGCTTGATTGCCCGGCAATATGTTGCCGATACCGGCACCGCCAATAAGCTACATAATGTTGTGCTGGTTGCCATTCCGCATCAGGGTGCGACGATGGCGTATTCGGCGTGGGAAGGCCAAGCCATGCCGATCCAACCAACAAGTGATGCATTATCTTCTGCACCTGGACCAGTTACCTATCTGCTCTTCCAAGCGTTAGCGCAAGTATCAGGATGTTATGATGTCAAAATATCTTCTTTTGGATCAGGCATTGATGTGACAGGAAGCCAACTCTATCGCTATGTACATGGAATGGACTGTCTCACAACCGCTCGAATTGGGTCAACCTCATCCATCATAGCCACCATTCCACAACCTGGCATACCACTTACCGCAGATCTATTGCCCTCAACGGTAGCACAGGCTAGCCGACCCTACCTTCTGCGCAATGGAACACCTGATGTGTATGAACCAAGCAGCCCCGTGCTTGATCAAGCTGGTGGAATTGCTAACCAAGCAACCCTCAACGCTTTTGTGAACAACGTTACCGATGATGGCGGCCATCTCTTCACGGTGTTCTCTACCAATAGAGAAACGATCCAGCATTATGTAGTGAATCCGTACTTGTCAGAGGCACCGCGTTGGTTGAATGGTACTGCCGTACCTGGAGTTCCGACATGGTATGGCAGGCCTCCTCGACCTGACGGGCGGGAGTCAGATGCTGAGAAAGGGTTGGAGTATAGTGATGATCCACTGTTGCAATATGGTGGAGATGGAACAGTTGCCGAATGGAGCGGTAATCTGCAGCTTGCAATTACCGATCCAGTAATCCAGAACCATATTGACGTCCTTCAATTCCCTGACGCTGATTCATCTATTGATCCGCCGTCTTTGACAAGAGCGCCAATCACACATAACGACTTCTTCAATACTGAAGTATCGATGCGCCGAATTGCAGCACGTTTTGTTGCTCCTGATCAGGACGATACGTTCCTGAGCGCAACACTTGCACCGCGCTTGCCGTATGTGGCACCTGTACTTCCGAATAAGGAAACTGAGGTAAGTAGGCAGGTCAAGTTTCTTCTTCTGAATCTGTGCCCAGTGACCGTGCTTGTAACTGATCCGCAAGGTCGCCGGATTGGGACGCTTCCGGATGGTACCACCGTTAATGAGATTCCAGGTGCCTACTATAGTGGACATGGTGGCGATAACGAACCTGATATTATCCATTTCAGCCAGCCCTATACGGGTACCTACACCTATACGCTCACAGGTGTGCAGGCTGGTGAGTATAATGTGTATAGCACGGTTGTAGATCAGGATCAGCTTGATCGGCTGGGTTATTTTAGCGGCAGCGTCCAACCTGGCCAGATTATTACCTATACCGCCGAACTTACCGACCAGAGTATTCCCGATCCAGTGCTGTTAATTGATGCGAATGGGAACAGTGCAACCGTGCAGCACTATACCGATACACTGACCGCGCTTGGTCGCTCCGCAACCGTTTGGTCGATTGCAAACCAGGGCCTGCCAACTC
>Ga0163147_10008150_pt1 | contig 11691 bp, 6 predicted proteins | sample OliLakLV19MP6G1_FD_148597 | JGI IMG/M metagenome (GOLD analysis project Ga0163147, IMG submission 148597) | Freshwater microbial mat bacterial communities from Lake Vanda, McMurdo Dry Valleys, Antarctica- Oligotrophic Lake LV.19.MP6.G1 | ecosystem: Environmental > Aquatic > Freshwater > Lake >...
ACCGATCTCATATGGTTATACGCTCCAGCCGATGAGCGCCTAGATCAGGCTCTTGACGGCATCAAGGGCTGCATCATAGTTTGGCTCATTCCCGCCAACAGGAACATACTCGACATAGCGAATAGTGCCATCGGCATCAACAACAAACACTGCCCGGCTATCGAGACGAACCTCTTTCACATAGGTGCCATAGGCGGTGCCAAAGCTCATATCAAGATGATCCGAGCCCATAATGATCTTGTCGATTCCCTCAGCAGCGCACCAGCGTCCCTGGGTAAATGGCAGATCGGCGCTGACCGTCACGATATTGACGGCATCACCAAGAGCGGCAGCGGCTTCATTAAAATGGCGGGTCTGCCCTGAGCAAACCCCAGTCTCAATTGATGGAATAACGCTGATCACCAGTGGTTTGCCAGCAAACTGCTCACTATTCACGAATGTCCTACCCTGGGTCAGAACGAAGGCTGGTGCCGTATCGCCGGGCTTGAGTTCGGGGCCAACGAGTGTCTTTGGTCCCCACCAATCAAATGCGTTTGGTCGCTCAATCGTCATTGGGTAGCTCGCTTTCTGTGGTATATCGCAACTGCATTGTATCGTACGGATACCAGTGCAAGAGTGCTTTCTTTATCATTTCTTGTGCGGTGAAGCGAAGCATTCACCGCACAAGAGGAGGATTCTTGGGGCCTACGGCTCCAAACCCCTGCTAGACGCTCCAGCGGAAGCCCCTCTCCACTGTGGGAAAGGGGTTGGGGTAAGGGTGATACTACAGGCCTGCTGCTGATTTGAGTGCTTCAATGCGGTCGAGCCGTTCCCAGGGCAGATCGATATCGGTGCGGCCAAAATGGCCATAGGCTGCCGTCTGGCGGTAGATTGGCCGACGCAGGCCAAGATCGCGGATAATCGCGCCTGGCCGGAGATCGAACACATCATTGACTGCTTTGACGATCACCTCATCGGCGACTGTGCCGGTGCCGAAGGTTTCGCAGCTGATCGAAAGTGGGTATGCGACGCCAATCGCATAGGAGAGCTGGAGTTCAAACCGTTCGGCCAAACCAGCTGCCACCACATTCTTGGCCACCCAGCGAGCAGCATATGCTGCGCTGCGATCAACCTTTGTTGGATCCTTGCCGGAGAATGCGCCACCGCCATGGCGAGCCACGCCGCCATAGGTATCGACAATAATCTTGCGCCCGGTCAGACCGCTATCGCCCATTGGCCCACCAACCACAAATCGGCCAGTTGGGTTAACGAAATACTTGGTTGTGCTATCGAGCAGATCACCAGGAACACACTTATTGATCACATCCTCGATCAGATCCTCGCGAATCTGATCCTGGCCAACATCGGGAGCGTGCTGGTTACTAACCAGCACGGTATCGACCCGTACGGGTTTGCCACGGCTATATTCAACCGTCACCTGGCTTTTGCCATCTGGCCGCAGATAGGGCAACGTGCCATCTTTGCGTAGTTTCGAGAGCCGGCGTCCAATCCGATGGGCGAGTGCAATCGAGAGCGGCATGAATTCGGGCGTCTCATTGCAGGCAAAACCGAACATCATCCCCTGATCGCCAGCACCAATCGTCGCAACTTCCGCATCGGTCATTTCGGCACCACGCGTTTCGAGCGCTCGATTGACACCCTGAGCGATATCGGGCGATTGGCCGTGGATTGCGACCATCACACCGCAGGTATCGGCATCGAAGCCATATGATGCATCGGTATAGCCAATTTCCTTGATAGTGTTGCGAACAATTTGCTCAATGGCGATATAGCCCTGTTCAAAGGTCACTTCACCAAGCACAACAACCAGGCCAGTGGTGGTGGCTGTTTCAACTGCGACACGAGCGCGTGGATCAATCGTCAGGAAAGCGTCCAGGATGGCATCAGAAACCTGATCACAGAGTTTGTCCGGGTGACCTTCTGTCACCGATTCGGAGGTGAAGAAGAGCTTTGGGGATGTCATGAATGTAGTGGACATGGGCTAGTCCTTATGTGACTAAATAACGAGAACCGCAGGGGCGCGATATATCGCGCCCGTACAAGTGTTCCGCAGAGATGCGATGCATCGCGTCTGTACAAGCCGCTCCCATCAATATGCGTGAATGGCTATTACGTGCCTTCCTCCCACGAGGAGAGGTAGTGTGCCTGATCAGCAGTCAGGGTATCGATCACGATACCCATTGCATGCAGTTTCAGCGCTGCAATCTCACGATCAACTTCCTTTGGTAGGGCATGCACGCCATGCGAGAGTTTGCCCTGGTTGCGTAGCAGGTACTCGGTGGCGAGCGCCTGATTGGCAAACGACATATCCATGACTGCGCTTGGGTGCCCTTCGGCGCTAGCTAGGTTGATCAGACGCCCCTCGCCCAAAAGGTTGATCCGGCGGCCATCCTTGAGAATATATTGCTCAACGAATGTGCGTGGCTGGCGCTTTTCGACAGCCATTGCTTCGAGATCGGGGATGTTGATTTCAACATTGAAGTGGCCGCTATTGGCGACAATACAGCCGTCCTTCATCACCGCGAAATCCTCACCATCAAGCACATGCTTATCGCCGGTGGCTGTGACGATGAAATCGGCAATCTGAGCAGCATTGATCATTGGCATCACTCGGAAGCCATCCATTGCTGCCTCAAGTGCCTTGATCGGGTCAATCTCGGTGACGACAACAAGCGCGCCCAAGCCGCGGGCTCGCTCGGCAATGCCGCGTGAGCAGTAGCCATAGCCACCGACAACAAACGTTTTGCCGGCCAATAACACATTAGTTGCCCGAATAACGCCATCGATAGTGCTCTGGCCCGTGCCATAGCGATTATCGAACAAATGCTTGGTATCGCTATCGTTGACGGCAATCACCGGGAACTTGAGCACACCATCATTGGCCATTGCCTTGAGGCGAATGACGCCGGTGGTTGTCTCTTCGGTGCTACCGAGCATGGTTTCGATCAGATCGGGGCGATTTTTGAGCACGCCCGAAACCAGATCCGCGCCATCGTCCATTGTGACGTGGGGGTTATGATCGAGTCCAGCGGCAAGGTGCTTATAATAGGTTTCGTTATCCTCGCCCTTGATTGCATAGACAGGGATCTCGTCGTGCTGGACGAGCGAGGCAGCAACGTCATCCTGGGTCGAGAGGGGGTTTGATGCGACCAAAACAACATCCGCGCCACCGATTGAGAGGGTTCGCATGAGGTTCGCTGTTTCAGCTGTTACGTGCAGGCATGCCGAGACGCGCAATCCTATGAATGGGCGTTCCTTGGCAAAGCGCTCGCGGATGAGGCGCAGGACGGGCATTTCGTTTTCAGCCCAATCGATGCGCTTGCGGCCAGTCTCGGCCTGGCTCAGGTCCTTGATGTCGAAGTTCTTGCTCATGAGGTGTGACTCCCGTGTTGGGGAAGAGCAGCCACGCCGCTCCGCCCATCTGCTTACTTATGAGTATGCGAAAGCTCTGCCGTCGCAAACCCGATCACTATCATACCACTACTCTGAACTCTCCTGTGCGAGCACTCTGGAGCAATGTTTCAATCGTGGCAAGATTGTCGAGCGTTTCGGCCAACGGCATTTCCGGTAGGTTGTGGGCGCCATGCCCTTGTTGAATCAATCGTTCAAATCCCTGAATTTCCAGACGATAATGGTTGGTTGGATCAAATGTTAGTGTCTCCAGCGGCGGGAACACCGTCCCACGCCAGAGCCGAATAGCAGTTTGTTGGTTCGGGTGCATTGTAAAGGCCTGATCAAGCTCAATCAGGCCATCGCTGCCAATAATCTGGGCTTGTTGCTGGAAACCACCGCGGAAGCTACAAGCAATCTGCGCGATTGCCCCGCCAGGATATTCCAGCGTCCCAGCAAGCGTTTCATCGACTCCGCTTGCACTCCAGCGCGCCGTGGCCCATGCCCGCACAGGAGCTTCGCCAATGACCAACCGAGCCAGATTCACGCAGTAGCAGCCGATATCATAGAGTGAGCCACCAGCCATTGCCGCATCCCAGCGCACATCGGCTGGGCGTTCGAGTTTGAAGCTAAAACCAGCCCGCACAACCTGCACCTTGCCAATCGCGCCAGAGCGAATCAGTTCGGCAAGCTGAAGTGTGCGCGGATGGAAGCGATACATGAATGCTTCCATGAGCCACACATTGTTGGCGCGGGCGACCTCATACATGTGTGCTGCTTCAGCCGCCGTTGGCGCGAGCGGCTTCTCACATAAGATATGCTTGCTGGCCTGGGCAGCCTTGATGCTCCATTCCGCGTGCATGCTATTTGGCAGCCCAATATAGATAGCTTGAATCTGGGGATCGGCTAACAGGGCTTCGTATGAACCATAGGCCATTGGCGCACCCAATTCGGCAGCAATAGCCATCGCACGGGCGGCATCACGGCTTGCAACCGCAACGAGCTTGGAGGTGCTATGTTCGTGTAGGGCCGCCGCGAATTTACGGGCAATCCGCCCTGCGCCAATAATGCCCCATGCGATGGTCATGGCATATTCCTTGTATGCTCAGTTAGAAATCAGGAGTCAGAAGTCAGAAGTATGTGCATACTTACAAATACGGCTGTGTTGCCGTCTCTCCTCACCCCAACCCCTCTCCCACTGCGGGGAAAGGGGCTATGCATGGCATTGCACGGCGGCATCCCCTTCTCCCACGCTGGGGAGAAGGGGCAGGGGTGAGCGGAAGCATCGCATTGTTTGTCCACGCAATGCTCATGATACCAGTTCGAGTGCAGAACCAAACGCCATTGTATAGCGTGCAATGAATGCCTCTGGTGTATAGCGATGCTCCTGGCAGCCATGATGCTCAATCGCATAGGCAGCGGCTAGTGCTGCAACGCGGCCTATCACATCAAGTGGCAGGCCACGAGCAATACCAAAGGCAATCCCACCAAGGTAGGCATCGCCAGCCCCTGTTGGATCAACAACCTCGCTCACTGGGGCAATCGGCACATGAATCGGGTTGCCACCAGTGCGTGAATCATAGATCATTGAGCCTTCAACGCCACGCGTCACGAAGGTTAATGGTGTCGATTCGATCAATTCGCGCTCGGAGCGGCCAGTTTTTTGCGCCATCATAGCAAATTCATAGTCGTTGCCGATCAGTACACTGGCACCATTCAGTCCAGCCAGAATCTGATCCCCCTCCAGGCGCGGCGTCTGCTTTCCTGGATCGAAGATGAACGGAACACCAAGGGCGCGGCACTCCTCGGTTGAGCGAATCATCGAATCGGGGTCGGTTGGCGAGATGACCACAAGATCACGGGGCGTGAGGCCAAGTTCGAGCAGGGAAAGGTTGCGCGAATGGGCCATCGCACCAGTATAGAAGGCGACGATCTGGTTATTAGAGAGATCAGTATTGATAAAACACGATGCGGTGAATTCATTCTCGATCTCGGCAATTGCCGCAGTATCGATTCCCTGGTGCTGCATCCAGGATTGATACTCGCCAAAATCCTGGCCAACCGAGGCACAGATCAGCGGATGCTCGCCAAGCAATGCGAGCGTATAGGCAATATTCCCGGCCACACCGCCACGCATGCGCTTCATTGAATCGACCAGAAAGCTGACCGAGAGCATATGAACTTTATCGGGCAGAATATGATCCTTAAAATAGCCTGGAAAGTTCATAATATAATCGTAGGCCAACGATCCCGTCACAACAATACGCACAGTGGTCTCCTTCATCTTCAGATGTTTTTTGATAGAGTTTATTCCAGGGTATAACGCTCACGCAATAATCGCGATGTATCAGCGAGGAGCTGCACTGCCCGCTCCGCCATCTCAACCGTTAACCGACCAAGCATTGTATCGGATGTAATCACTGCCCGACGCAGCAGTTGTTCGCGTTCGATGCCATAGGGAGCCAGATCGTTGAGCAGTGCCTCGGCCCGTTCGACGAGTGTTGCTGCGCTAACTTTCGCCAGCACCTCTTCATCGGCAGGCACCAACCCAAGGCCAATGATGCCACCACGCTCAAGGAAGGCCAATAGTGCTGGACCAGCTGCCACGAGCGCAGTTGCATGATTATACACATCTGCAATCGTGATATCGGCGGCACTATGGAAGACCTGATTCCAATCGCTGGCTCCACCAGCATAGAGCGCCCGATAGCCGCCAAGCCCTGCCAACACTTCATCGATCCGCTCACACGCCTCTGGCCAACTGATCGGTAAAAACGATAGATTGAGTGAATCCAGGAGCGGTTCATCCAGGCACATGATTGTCGTTGGAAAGAGATCGGCTAATTGGGCTATCTGCCAGGCTGCACGCAGATGCAAATGCTGCCCGAGCGCCTCAAAATACATATTGTCATAGATCAACGGGCGCTGATTCTCATCGGTGAGCTGCGCCGCCAGGCTGATCGGCCCGAGTAATTGGCCCTTGATCGCCAGCACACCACGCAGGGAATCGCGCTGTCGGATGAGTTCTGCCAAACCAATGGCATCCTCATCCGATAATGCAGCATAGGTAATATCATGGGTTAAATAGGCCAATCCCAAGCGCTCAAGGCCGCGCTCAGCAATCGCCCGATCAACATACACATGGCCACGCCCTGGATCGACGACAAGGCCAGGGAATCCAATAGCAGCCTGAACCAAGCTCTGCTCACGGAAGCTGCGCTGCGGAAGCTGCGGCCACGACAGCAAACTGCCAGCATAGCGCCGCGAAAGCGCTAAGGCTTGAGCAGGGCCAGAATGGGGCAGGCTCCCAAGCAGGAGCGGTAAACAGGCTGGTTGAAGCGACAGCGACATTCCCAATCAAAAAAAGCCACTTGCGCTGCAAGAGGCTTTTGTCTAAAACCTCGGTTTCCCGGGCGGCGATTATAGCATAGGCCGATCCTACGTGCAAGGAGTCAGGAGTCAGGAGTCAGGAGTCAGAACCAAGAATCGGCGCACTCTTTGTTCCTTTGTTCCGCAATTCAACCCGTAAACCCTTGGCCTGTAACATCTGGTGATTGCGTGGCAGGCAGGATTGTGCGGATGGGCAACACGACTGAAAATGTCGAACCGACATGATGCTGGCTGTTTACATGAATATCGCCGCCGAGCATCTGGCAGAAATGGCGGGTGATCGTCAGGCCCAGTCCTGTACCACCATAGTTGCGGGTCATTGATGCATCGGCCTGGGTAAATGGTTGGAACAGCCTACCAAGTTGTTCTGGTGTCATGCCGATGCCAGTATCGCTGACTTCGAACAGAATGAATGGCGCACCCTGCTCCGCAGAAATCTGTATCGGCAGCGAATTGGGATCTGGCAGCAACACACGCAGGGTAATGGTGCCCTGTTCGGTAAACTTGGATGCATTCGAGAGCAAATTGAACAGGATCTGGCGCACCTTGGTGAGATCAGAATCAATCTGCTCGACATTAGCGGTCAGATCGATTCGCAGTGTATTGCCACGCTTCTTGATCAGCGGCTGGATCGTCGCAGCAACATCACGAACCAGATCGGCAACGCTGAATGTTTCCAGAAAGAGATCCATTTTACCAGCTTCGATCTTCGAGAGATCGAGGATATCGTTGATCACGCCCAGCAGATGCTGCCCGGCTGCACGGATCTTCTGCAGATCATCGGCATTCTGCCCGCCGGGTGTATCCTGCGCTTCTTCCAACAGCATATCGCTATACCCGATAATTGCGTTGAGTGGCGTGCGTAGCTCATGGCTCATGTTTGAAAGGAACATGCTCTTGGCCTGGTTAGCTGCCTCGGCATTAGCACGGGCCTGTTCTAGCTGTAGATTGCTCTCGCGCAGTTCGCTTGTGCGTGCCTCAACGCGCTGTTCAAGCTGGCTGCGATAGGTATCGAGCTGGCTGTAGAGCCGCGCATTCTCGATCGCAATCGTCGCTTGGCCCGCCAACAACCCGAGTACTTCCAGGCGGGCTGGCGTAAATGCGCCGGTGGTCAGGTTATTTTCGAGGTACACAACACCACTGAGTGTCCCTTGGTTAAGAAGTGGCATGCACAATAGCGATGCTGGCCGCCGGATCGCCACATAGCGATCCTGCCCAAAACGGGCATCGCGGGCGGCATCGGCAAGCACAACATGCTGGCGGGTGCGGGCAACATAGTTGATCACCGCAACTGGCAACCGCTCGCTTTCCTCAACTGGTAGCCCGCCAAGAAGCCGAACATCGAATGGATCGACATTGCCCTCTGCCTCAATCGTGAGGCGGCCTTCGGTGCTGAGGATGAGGACACCGCGTTGGGCGCCGGCATTCTCCATCACAACCTGGAGCAGGCGCGCTAGCAGCTGATCGAGGCGTATTTCACCAGCAATCGCCTGAGCAGCCTGCATCAGTGTGGTCATATCCAACATCCGGCCAGTATCGGCAGAGCGAGTCAGGCTGCTGATCGTCGAGCTTGTTGGATCATGGGCCATGTGGCGTGCCTCCGGCGTAAGGCCAGCATAGCGCCGATCCAGATCGACAACCTTTGCAACGGCACCCCAGCGTAGGTAGGCAGATCGGGCATCGCGTAGGTAGGCCAGCGCAAGAGCAGGTTGCTCACGTTGCGTATAGAAGCGGGCGGCCACCTCACAGGCCAGCGCCTCATCGTTGACGAAGCCATTGGTACGGGCAGCTCGAATCGCCTGATCATACAGTTCGCGGGCCTGGGCTGGCTGATTGTGAACGCGGGCATGTTCGGCAGCGACGATCAGGTACTTCTGACGATAATTGGTTGGGCCGTATGCCGCCCAGCGCTTGAGTTCGGCCAGATCGCGGGTGAGGGCCAGGCGGTTCCTGCCTGCAACAGAACCAATCGCCAGGGCTGCAAGCGCACTATAGGTGATCAGCAATGGATCAAACATGGAGAAACCGAGTGCTGCGCGATGCGGGCGGGCAAGATTCGCATGGATGGCGGCCTGCGCGTAATCACCGGCCAGATAACAGAGCATGAGTTTCAGGGTATGGTAGACACCAAGTGAGGTGCGGTCATTGGCGGCATTGAAACGTGGCAGAATGGCCTGCTCATCAAAGCCAGGCGCAACCACACCCTGCATATTAGCCGTACGGCCAAGCAATGCCAGAACGACAGCGCGGATCATTTCGTTCAGTAGTAATGGCCGTTCGCGCCGGATGGCCTGGAGCGCGAGGCTATCGCTTGCAATTTCCTGCTCAACGGCATCCAGATCGTGTCCAAGCAACAGCAGATGGTAACTATGGGCATACACGCAGATTCCGGCAAACTCGAAATCGCCAGTTTCGAGGCCAATACGATAGCCTTCACGCAATGGTTTGAGCGATGCTGCTGCTGGCGCATGGAAATGTCGAACGAAGGCATACACATTCAGATGTACCCGTGCGGTGAGTGGGCGGGCATCGAGCCGTTCCAGCAATACCAACGCAATTTCGCCGATCTGCGAGAACAGCCGATAATCGCCACTAAAGCGTGCGATGGTGCCCGCAACCGATGAATAGATATAGCTTGCCGATGGCGGGTTGCCATAGGCCAACATCTCGTCCAGCATGGCGCAGATCAACACCGGATACAGTGCCGGGTTGGTGTTGAAGGCCGCTGCAAGAATACTGGCCATGACACGCACAGCGGTGATACGTTCCTGATCTGCCATTGGCGGTAGATCGGCGAGTGCAGCGATGCCACGACGATGAGACAGCGCAAACAGGCGCAAACGTAGATATAGGCGCAGGCCCTGCCGGATGGCAATCAGGGTGGATGGCTGTGCTGGTAGTGTGATGCCCAGACGCCGCAACAGCACCAGCGCTATAGTTACAGCAGCCTGTGAACGATTCTGAGCAATTGCGGCATGGATGCGAACTTCACCAGCCTGAACAGCATCGTAGTTGCTGCGGGCGTGTTGCATGGCTGTTGCAACAAGCTGATTCATCAGATCACTATTGCCATTCAAGAATGCGGCCTCCGCAGCACGCGAATGTAGTGCCAGCGCCAGGGGATAGCTCACATCCCAACAATCCTGGGCCAGCATGGCCAGGCCAGATTGAAGGTAGCCAAGCGCCGGCCCATAGGCGGTTGAATCCATTGCACGCTGGCCAGCCGCCAGATTCAACGTCGCCAGGGCCGTACGGTCGGGTTCGTGCGTCAATAACATAGCACCGGCATTCAGATGGCCAACAATATCGAAGATCCGCTCATCAAGCGCGGCAGTATCAAACGCACTATCGGCCAGATGAGCCGCATGAATAGTTGCTGGCGAGGCAGATTGAATGCCCAGGAGCAGTAACCCAACCTCAAGATGAACCGACTGGCGGCGCTCGGGCGGAATCAGCAGATAGGCCGCCTGCTGCACGCGATCATGCAGGAAACGATAGCGAACCTGTGTAAGTAAAGCGGCTTGCGGATGCGCTAGCGTGGAAATCGTGGCGACCGCTGATGTGGCATTCTGTACAACTGAACCTGCCAATGAGCGGCTCTCAGGAGCCATCGGCGGCAGATCGACAAGCTTATAATCATCGCCAATCGGCACCACTAACCCCTCACGAATGGCCTCCCACAGCCGCGCAGCTGTTACATGCAGCGGATTGCGATCAACAACGGCCAGTGTCGTCAGATCGAAGCGATTGCCAATACATGCGGCCAGTTTGAGCACATCCTGGGTTGTGCTATCGAGCTGCCGGATCTTATCGGCCATCAGCTCAACAATATTGTCTGTGATTCCGTGGGCATCAATACGCTGTAAATCCCATTGCCACTCGCCCAATTCGGCATCAAAGGCCAGCAACCCTTGCTCCGCCAGCGTACTCAAGAACTGATTGGTGAAGAACGGGTTGCCACCCGTTTTGCGGATGAGCAGCGCCGCCAGTGGTACGGCGCGTTCGGCAGAACAACGCAGTGTATCGCACAGCAGCGCGGTTATGTCAGCATGGTTCAGCCCGTGCAAGGCCACCTGGCTGACCATCGCGCCGGTTCGGCGCAGGCGATTGACCATGAGCATGAGTGGATGTGCTGCATCCACCTCGTTATCGCGGAATGCCCCAACAATAAACAGATTCTGCGATGTGCCGCTGACCAGGATCTCGATCAGCCCAAGCGAGGCCAGATCGGCCCATTGCAGATCATCGAGGAAGATCACTAATGGATGTTCAGGGCGGGCAATGGTATCGATAAACTGCCGAAACACGCGCCCGAAACGGTTCTGGGCCTGGGCTGGCGGCAGATCGGCAACCGGTGGCTGGCGACCAATGATCAGCTCAATTTCGGGGATGACATTGGCGAGGATCTGGCCATTGAACCCAAGCGCCTCACGCAGCCGTTCGCGCCACAGTACCACGCGATCCGTTCGTTCGGCAAGCATCTGGCGAACTAGTTCCTGGAATGCCTGGATCAGTGGCGCATATGGCACATTCCGCGAAAACTGATCGAATTTACCAGCAATAAAATAGCCACGTAACTCAAACAATACTTTATGGATCTCGCTGACCAATGCTGATTTGCCGATTCCAGAATAGCCGCCAACAAGAAAGAGTTCTGTGTGGCCCTGATTCACACGCTCAAATGCTTCGAGCAGTTCGGTTACTTGATCATCGCGGCCATACAGCTTCTGGGCCAATTGCAGCCGAATCGGCGGATCGCGGCGGCCAACCTCAAAAACAGCTATTGTCCCTGTATCGGCCAATGCGCGGCGGCAGATTTCCAGATCGTGGCGCAACCCTGCCGCGCTCTGGTAGCGATCCTCGGCAGCTTTTGCCAAGAGCTTCAGCACAACTGCCGCAACACCAGCAGGA
>Ga0163147_10008157_pt1 | contig 11687 bp, 12 predicted proteins | sample OliLakLV19MP6G1_FD_148597 | JGI IMG/M metagenome (GOLD analysis project Ga0163147, IMG submission 148597) | Freshwater microbial mat bacterial communities from Lake Vanda, McMurdo Dry Valleys, Antarctica- Oligotrophic Lake LV.19.MP6.G1 | ecosystem: Environmental > Aquatic > Freshwater > Lake >...
GGTGCAGAAATATGATGCGATTGCGCTGGAAGATTTGCGCGTCAACAACATGGTCAGAAACAAGCACCTCAGCAAAAGCATCCTAGACAGCGGTTGGGCGACATTCCGGCAGTATCTCACGTACAAAGCTGAAAACGCTGGTCGTGAGATCGCCTTTGTTGACCCCGCGTATACGTCGAAGTGTTGCTCAAATTGCGGAACACTGTTTCAAGACTTCAATCTTTCGACCCGATGGGTTGCGTGTGCGTGTGGTCTCTCGCTCGATAGAGACCACAACGCAGCGATTAATATTTTGAATCGAGCCGGATGGGACACATCCGTACAGCATAACGTAGCGCCGCTGCCTGCGCTTCATGGCAAGGGCAAGCGCAAGCGTGCTGTAGAAGCTGCACGGCTTTAGCCGTAGCAGAGTGTCATGCAACCAGAAGGCTTTAAGTCGCGTATAAGATTAATATAAATGCCAAGAGGGAAAATAAGCGATGTACGACGAGGAAAAGTTCAAAAACGACAGTCCTAAACGCAAAAATGATGAGAGCGTTGACTTCGATGACCTGATGGGGGATGGCGATCTCGATGACCGCTATGCCCGCCCTAAGCTGGCTTTGGATGATAGTGGGATAGGGTGTGGGGCGTTCGTTGGTGCGGCGATGCAATATCCGTTTGATGGTAAAGACGCGCTGACCAAAGTGGCTATCGCGGCGGGGCTTGCGCTAATCCCTCTCATTGGACAGTTGGCGGTCTCTGGCTATGGGGTGCGCGTGGTGCGCCGTATTTTGCGCGGTCAACGCGATTTGCCGGAATGGAACGACTTTGGCGGCGACTTGGGGCGTGGCTTTGTCGTATGGCTCGGCGGCGGAATCTTCGGCTTCCTGATGGCGCTCTCAATGGTTGCAGTTGTCACCATCCCGATTGTCCTCATCTTGGGTTTCCCGATGGTCGCTTATTCGGTCTGCCGGTATGCAGAGACCGACGATTTTTCGGTGTTCTTTGATATTTTGGGCGCGTATCGCTATGTGCTGGGCAATATCTGGACATCCTTTATGATGACCCTAAGCTGTATCTTGCTCGGCATCAGTTGGGGGTTCACTATCACGGTGACTTATGTGGTGTGTACCATCGTCGGCTCGATTATATTGGGCATCACCGGCATTGGATTCAACAACGGCGAATTCCTATTAGCCATCCCCGGCCTGATTTTATCCGCCGCAGCCACCATCAGCTTCACCTTTATGATGGGCGCGTGGGGGCGCACGGTGGGTATAGAAGCCTAATCGAACCAGATATGAAAAAACGCCCACCTGAGATTGAGAAGGTGGGCGTTTTTGTTTGTTGAGGCGACGATGGGATTCGAACCCATGGATGAAGGTTTTGCAGACCTTTGCCTTACCACTTGGCTACGTCGCCGTACTGTGGGGATTATACTGGCAATTTATGCCGCTTGGCAAGGGGAATCAACCGAGTGGTGAGTAGAAAGTGATGAGTGATGAGGGAACTACTCAATTTTGGGGCGCTACTCATCACTCAGGACTCATCACTCAGCACTGTTTTTATCTGTGCGGCTGCGATTTCGGCCTCAACATTGAAATTGTACATCGCACCCTTGCCTTTGTAGTACAACCCGACCTGAAATAACCCCGGCTGCCCATCAACCTCGCGCAAGGTCGGCTGAAATTTGGCGTCAATAGAATCGCCGACATCATAGGTGCTACGATAAGCCAACTTCGCGTAGTCTATCGCATAAGCGCGACTATTGAAGCGAACCGGCCAGCCTTGTTCATCAGGAGTGAGAGGGATACCTTGCAAAAACCCCAGCGCGGGGCGGTAGCCGGTGGCGATGACTAGCGCGTCTAGGTCATGAGTGCTGCCGTCGGTGAGCGTGACGCTATGCGCGTGAATCTGCATGGGCGCGTCTACGCAAATCACCTGACCCTTCTGGACGGCGTAAATCAGTTCTGGGCCGCGCACGGCTACCGCGCCACTCACTTGACCGAGCGGGGGAGATTTAATCCCATGCAACATGGCGGGAGGGTAGTCGCTAATGCGCTCCGTCCAATCCAAGACAGTCTGCGCCCACTTTTCCGGCAGATGGTGCGTCAGCAGCATCCATCCATGTTTAGAAATCCCTAACGGATGGCGTCGCTTGAGCGTAATACCCGTCCGCATTGCCAGCAAAGCGGGTTTATCCGGCGCGTTGCGTTGCCCGACCTCAATAGCGATGTCTACCCCGCTGGGGCCATTGCCGACCACCATCACGCGCTGACCAGCCAATTGTGCCGCGTCCTGATACGCATGGGCGTGCAGAGCAACGCCTTTGAAGTCCTCAAGCCCCGCGATTTGCGCGGTATACGGGCTGCTGAATCGCCCTGTCGCCAAGACGATTACCGGATACCACGCCGACCCGTCAGACGATTCGACGCGGTAGCCGCTGTTTTCTGGCGTGATACAGGTTATTTTGACGCCCAACCGGATATTGAGGTCATGCTCGGCTACAAATTCGGTCAAATATTGGTGATATTGTTTGCTGGTGGGGAATGTCCCCCAGCGGCGCGGAAATTTCTTCCCCGGCAAATGGCTGAAATAGCGCGAGGTGTTCAACCTGAGCGATGGGTATAGGCTCGCCCATGTCGAAGCCAATATATCCGCTTGGTCTACGATTTGATATCGGATTCCACGTTTTTGGAGGAAATAAGCGGTCACAATGCCCGCTGGCCCTGCCCCAATCACCAGTACCGGTGGTTTGCCGCCGTCCCCTGTCTTGACACTCACCCCACGCGCTCCTATAATTCTGCAACTTGTGATAGCCCCACGGGCTATTCTTTTGAGAGCCTTAGAACGAGGAGACACCCGATGGGTCCCCTACCGAAGCGTAAAGTCTCTAAGGGTCGTCGTGACCGCCGTCGCGCACACGATGCCCTGAGCCTGAAGCACCTAGTCGCCTGCGAGAATTGCGGTGAGTACAAAATCGCTCACCGTGTTTGCCCGAAGTGCGGTACGTATCGCGGCAAGACCGTGTTCACCGTCGAGAACGCCTAGTTCACGACATCCCCGGCCATCACTTGGCACATCAGCCGCCCCCGCAAGAGGGCGGCTTTTTGTTTGTTTACCGCTCATCCCCTGCCCCTTCTCCCACAAGGGGAGAAGGGGTTAATACTCTCGTATACGAATCTCTTTGATTATCCGAGAGTATTGTTATTTAAGTCCCTCGCACCTTGTGGGAGAGGGATTTAGGGTGAGGGGTAATGTTGTTATAACGAAATCACCTTCGCCGTGCCGGGGACTTTGGCGGCGGCGTTACGACTATCCACAATCAACTTGGCGTGATGGGTGACGCTCGACCAGTCAATTGTGGTGTGGTCGGTGATGATGACAACGCAATCGGCCTCTTGCATCAGCGCCTCGGAGTACGGGGTGCTGTCAATCGGCGTGCCATCTTCTAGGCGAAAACGCGCCACAAACGGGTCGTGATAACTGACGTTCGCGCCTTTTTGCTTCAAGAGGTGAATCACATCCAGCGCAGGGCTTTCACGCACATCATCCACATCACGCTTATAGGCCACGCCCATGACGACGATTTTTGACCCTTTGACCGACTTCGAGTCGTCGTTCAGCGCATCGGTGATTTTGCCGACCACATAGCCGGGCATCGATGCATTGATTTCGCTGGCGAGTTCGATAAAGCGGGCGGTGTAGTTGAGGGTTTTAAGCTTCCAACTGAGATACAGCGGGTCAATCGGGATGCAATGCCCGCCGAGGCCGGGGCCGGGGTAGAACGGCATGAACCCGAATGGTTTGGTCTTGGCGGCTTCGATGACTTCCCAGACATCCACGCCCAATTTGTCGCACATCAGCGCCATCTCGTTGACGAGGCCGATATTGACGGCGCGGAAGGTGTTTTCTAGCAGTTTGACCATCTCGGCGGCGGTGGGCGATGAGACGCGCACCACTTGGTCAACTGCCGCAGAGTAGAGGGCGATGGTCACATCAGTGCAGGCAGGGGTGACGCCGCCGACCACTTTGGGCGTATTGCGGACGCCATACTTGGGGTTGGCTGGGTCGATGCGTTCTGGCGAAAACGCGACGAACACATCACGCCCAATCACGAATCCGGCGTCTTCCAACTTGGGGACGACCAATTCATCAGTTGTGCCGGGGTAGGTCGTACTTTCCAAGATGATGAGCAAGCCGTCATGGGCATATTCCGTGACCTGTTCCACGGCTTGGATGACATACGACATATCTGGGTCTTTGGTCTTGCGAAGGGGAGTCGGGACGCAGATGCTGACCGTATCGAGCGTTTGGACTTCGCTGTAATCGGTGGTGGCGAAGAACTTGCCAGACTTGACCAATGGCGCGAGTCGTTCTGATGGAATGTCAGCGATATAACTGTGGCCGCTGTTGAGTTGGGCGACCTTATCGGCCAGCACATCAATGCCGACGACATGGAAACCGGCCTCTGCAAATTCGACGGCCAATGGCAGACCGACATATCCGAGGCCGATGATGCCTACACGCGCTTCACGGGTGTTCAGGCGTTGTAGGAGCGAATCGTAATGAGTCATATTGGGGAGTCCTTTGGAGGGACACGGACGGAACTCAGGGCATTATAGGCCGCAGGCGTGGGGCATTCAAGCGATAGCGTGAGGTCGTCGGGTGGGCGTTGAGATAGATGAGGATAATAAAAATCCCCGCTTCAGGGGGGAACTGAAGCGGGGATGCTGGAATGCTAAAGGGATGAAGTGGGCGAATTACGCCGGTTGGGTTTCGGCTACCTGAATGGCTTCGACTTCCAACTCAATCTTGATGTCCTTGCCGACCAACCATCCGCCGGTCTCCAATGCGACGTTCCAAGTCAGGCCGAAATCTTCGCGGTTGATCTTGGTTGTTCCGTTGAAGCCCAACACAACCTGACCCCACGGCGACTTCGATTCGCCCAACTTCTCGACGTTCAAAACGACGGGCTTGGTCACGTCTTTGATGGTCAAATCGCCATGAATCTTGCCATTATCGCCATCAATCTCAACCGAGGTGCTTTTGAAGGTGATGAACGGGAATTTCTCAGAGTCGAAGAAGTCAGCGCTCTGGAGGTGGCCGTCGCGTTGTTCCACGCCAGTTGTCCCCATTGACTTGACGACGATTTGAGCTTCAACCGTCGAAGCGTTCGGGTTGGCTGGGTCGTAGCTCAGGCTGCCGCTGACGGTGCGGAATTCACCGCGCACGTTGGTCAACATCATGTGGCGGACGCTGAATTGAGCTGAAGTGTGATTTTGCTCGAAGTTATAGATAGCCATAGTGGGGTGTCGCTCCTTAGGTTTGCGCCCAAATTTTCAAAAATGGACGCTAGTCCGTTTTATGAACTAACGATACCACATCAGCCTGAAAAATCAGCGTTAACGCATTATGAGAAAACGGACGTTAGTCCGTTTTATGAGGCTTAGTTGACAGTGATGATGATGATTTCGCCTCGTTGGACGCCAGAACGGGCGGGCAAGCCTCGCCCCTACAGCGTCCGTCTGCCGATTCAAGCTCCCTAAAGGGAACTGCTAGGCGAGAATTGGGGAAGAATAGCTGGCTAAAGCCAGCTTCAAATGGGACTCATTCACTCATCGCTGCTTTTAAGCCAGCCGGTCAATCAGGAGATGCAAGTTGGTGCGGATGTCTTCTAGGCTGAAACCCATCTGCACCTGTTGATGATAGAGGGTGTGCGAGTCCAGCATCATGAAGATGAGGGTAGAGGCATAAGCGGGGGCTACCGGGCTGTTGCGCTGACGGAACAACTCGGTCAGGACATCGCGCCACCACACCCGCGACGGATGATTGAGGGTCGCGACGGGGGCATGATTGGTGGCCTCGCACAATACTGCACGGTTGCGATGCGAGAAATCTAAGGCTTGGTCGATGAACCAGTGTAGATTTTCTTTGGCGCACTCGTGACGGCTGAGGCGCTCTTCAGTTTGGGCGTGGAGTCCCTGAGTCTCACTGTCAAGCAGCGCATGGAGCAGTTCGGCCTTGTCGGGGAAGTGGCGATAGAGCGTCCCCTTGCCAATTTCGGCGGCCTCGGCAACTGCGGACATTGTGACGTTGCCAACCCCCAAAGAATCGAACAAACGTCGCGCTGTACACAAAATCAATTCGTGGTTGCGCGCCGCGTCTGCCCGTGGGGCTTTATGTGTGGGGGTGAAGGTTATGTCCATCATGGTTGCCAGTATATCACGATTTTGTAATTGTACTCTTGACGCTTTTCAACGTCGATTCCTACGTTTTATATGCGCCGTGTGATGTGCGCCCTACCGCAAACGCCACCATCCGATACAATGGATCGGCTGTTGAATGGGGACTGAAACGGGGTGACATGCCGTGAATCTGCTCGAATACGGGCGCTTACTGTTCCAGCGCGGATGGATTCTCGTGTTGTGCGCGGCGCTTGCGGCGGGCGCGATGTGGGTGGTCAGCCGTCGCCAGACGCCGGTCTACCGTTCAACCTATCAAGTCCTGATTGAACCGGCCAGCAGTAATCAAGGCATTGCGGCTGGTCAACGTTCGTTGTTGGGCGCGGTTGTAGTTGAACTGCACACTACCGAAGTCGCCGCCGAAATCATCGCTGAATTGGGCATGGGTATTTCGCCACAAGCCCTCAAAGGCGGGACGCGCATCGGCGCAATCCCCGACCAAATGCTCATCCGTATTGAGGTTGATGATAATAGCGGTGAATTTGCCAATATCGTCGCGCAGCGCTGGGGCGATAAGCTGATACAGATTCGCAACCGTCGCAATCAAGACCTCAACGCCAGCGACCAGATTTTGGCGATCCCACAAGACGCGCCGCGCTATGAGCTGTATCGCCCGCGCACGGTCATCAATATGGCGCTGGGCGGGTTGGTTGGCCTATTGGTGGGGGCTGTCCTCGTTTTCGTACTGGAATATCGCAAATACCGGCTCATCATCTCACGCGCTGATATAGACGGCTTACCACTTTTGGCGTCCGTCCCGCGTGATTGAACACCGTCCATTTTTGAAGGAGTAGCCCGCATGGCAGACACGCTCATCACCCTCAGCGACCCGCGCTCACCCGCGTCTGAGGCCTACCGCACGCTGCGGACGAACCTGATGCAGCTTGACCCGCACAAGCCGGTGATGGCGTTTGCCATCAGCGCCGCCGCCAATGCCGATGGCAAGAGTAGCGCCGCCGCCAATCTCGCGGTCACATTCGCACAATCCGGTCATAAGACGATTCTGGTCGATGGCGATTTGCGGAAGCCCAGCCAGCACACGCTGTGGGGCGTCGAGAGCGGGCGCGGACTCGCGTCATTATTCACCGATGATAGCGCGATGGCGCAGCCACCGTTGACCCAGACCAAAGTCGATAACCTGTGGTTGTTGACGGCGGGCAGCACGACCTCAAGCCCGTCCGACCTGTTCGGCAACCCTCGCTTGGCGGACATCATCGGGGTTTTGAAGGCGCGGGCGCATTACATCATCTTTGACACGCCGCCGGTCTTGGCCGTCAGCGATGCAACGGTCTTGGGTGGCAAGCTGGACGGCGTGCTGTTGATTGTGCGTGCCGGGGCGACTCGGCGTGACCATACCCAACGGGCGCGGGAAGCGCTGGAACGCGCTCATGTGCGCGTCTTAGGCGCGGCACTCACCAACGCCCCGCGTGAAAATTCGAAGTATTAGGGGGTCGTTATGAAAGGTCTAATCCTTAGCGGTGGCAAAGGCACACGCCTACAACCGCTAACCTATACGCTGGCAAAACAACTTGTGCCGGTGGCGAATACGCCGGTGTTGTTCCGCGTGATTGACACCATCCGCGAGGCCGGCGTGAGCGAAATCGGCATCATCATCGCGCCCAATACCGGCGATGAGATTCAACGTGCCGTGACGCAAGCGAATTTTGACGCCAACATCACTTTCATCTTGCAAGAGGAGCCGAAGGGGTTGGCGCACGCCGTCCGCACCGCCTACGAAAAAGGGTTCTTGAAAGACGGCGAGCGATTCGCCATGTTCCTCGGCGATAACGTCATTGAGGGCGGAATCAGCAGCCTGATTAGCGATTTCGCCACCCATGAGGAATGGAACGCGCAAGTCGTCCTGAAAGAAGTCCCCAACGCCAGCAGCTACGGCGTGGCGGTATTACGCCCAGACGGGTCAATTGAGAAATTGATCGAGAAGCCACCTGTCCCACCGACTAATCTGGCACTGGTCGGGATTTATATGTTTGACGGCCACATCAAAGACGCGATTTACGCGATTCAACCGTCCAAACGCGGCGAGTATGAAATCACCGACGCGATTCAGTGGCTGGTTGACCAAAATTACCGCGTTTTCCCGCACATCCATCAGGGCTGGTTTATCGATACCGGCAAGCCCTATGATATGTTGGAGGCCAACGCTTGCGTGTTGGAAGAACTAAATCCGACCATCGCGCCCGACGCCGTGGTTGAAAACTCACAGGTTGATAAACGTGTGACGGTTCAGGCGGGCGCGGTCATCCGCAACAGCGTGATTCGTGGCCCAGCCATCATCGGGGAAGGCGCGGTGATTGAGGACAGCTATGTTGGCCCGTTCACCAGCATCTACCACCGCACACACATCAAAAATTGTGAAATCGAGCGCAGCATCATCCTAGAAGACTCGACTATCAGCGACCTGCCCTCGCGGCTGCAAGACAGCCTCATCGGGCGCAGTGTCATCCTCACCCGTAACAAGGCGCGCCCTAGCGCGTTGAAGATGAATCTCGGCGACCATTCCGTCGTCTACGTGGAGTAAAACACAACGCTATGACTAAGAAAAAATCCGACATCAAGCTGATTGTCACCGACGTTGACGGCACGCTGCTCAACAGCAAGCATAAGATGACCGAGCGCACCGAAAAAGCGCTCAAGGCGGCGATGGCGCAGGGCGTCAAGGTCGTGCTGGCGACGGGCAAAACCCGTAGCTCAGTCAATGACATCATTAAGACCCTTGACCTCAAGACCCCCGGCATTTACGTGCAAGGGCTGGTGATTTCGCACCCAGACGGCTCAGAGCAGCATCTTGGCACATTGGATGCCGGACTGATGCGCCGCGTCTTGACCCTCATCGAAGACCGGGGCTATCAGGCGATGGCCTACAGCGGTAAGCGCATCCTCGTCCGTAGCCACACGGTTGAATCCACCGTTTTGACCGAAGAATACGACGAGCCAAAGCCGGAGGCCGTCGGGCCGCTGGTCAATATTGTGGACGATGTGCCGGTTAATAAGTTGATTTTCTGCGGGCGCGAAGCCAAGCACATCACCGCGCTACGCTGGCAATTGACTCACCTGATTGACGGCGAAGCCCGCATCACCCAAGCCCTCCCAGAAGCGATTGAATTGTTGCCATTTGGCGCGTCCAAAGGCACGGCGCTCAAATTGTTGTTGAAGGAACTTGGCCTTGAACCGGAAGAAATGCTGGCGATTGGCGACGGTGAAAATGACATCGAGATGATTCAATTGGCCGGAATCGGTGTCGCCGTTGGTAACGCTAATCCGAAACTGAAGGCCGTCGCTGATGCGACTGTCGCCAGCAACGATGCTGACGGCGTGGCTGAGGCGGTTGAGAAGTTCGTCCTGAAAGTCCCCGTCGTCGCTGAAAAACCCGCCGAGCCGGTCAAGCCTGTGGTTGTCGAGCCGGTTAAATCAGATGATAAGCCCGCCGAACCCGCCAAAGTTGAGGCCGCAGCGGTCATCGCCGAGACGAAAGCCGAGTAACGCTGATGAAGAATATCCTCGTCACCGGAGCAGCCGGATTCATCGGCAGTGCGTTTGCCCGCTATATGGTCGCCAAGTACCCGCACTACACCATCATCGTCTTTGACAAGCTGACCTACGCGGGCAACCTCGATAATCTGCTGCCGATTGACGATGAGGAAAATTATCGCTTTGAGCGCGGCGACATCGCAGACCGCGAGGCGTTGAAAGTCGTCCTCAAGAAATACGACATCGACACCATCGTGAATTTCGCCGCCGAGTCGCACGTTGACCGCAGCATCCTCGCGCCGGACGCCTTTGTGCATACCGATGTGGTCGGCGTGTATATCCTCTTGGATGAAGGCCACAAGCACGGCATCGGGCGCTTTCTACAGGTCAGCACCGATGAAGTGTATGGCGACATTCACGAAGGATTATCGTTGGAAGGCGATAATTTTCTGCCCAACAGCCCGTATGCGGCCAGCAAAGCTGGTGGTGAGTTGATGGTACGCGCTTATCACATCACCCACGGCATGGATACCGTCATCACCCGTGGCAGCAACACGTTCGGGCCGTATCAGTACCCAGAAAAACTGCTCCCGCTGTTCATCAGTGAGGCGATTGATGACCGTCCGCTGCCGTTGTATGGTGACGGCAAGCAGGTGCGTGATTGGCTGTATGTCGAAGACCATGTGACCGGAATCGATGTCGCGCTACATCACGGCAAAAGTGGGGAAGCCTATAACATCGCGGGCGAGAATCAACAATATAATGTCGATGTCGTCCACGCCATGCTGGATTTGTTGGGCAAGCCACACAGCCTAATTAAGCACGTCGAAGACCGCAAAGGCCATGATCGCCGTTACGCGATGGACGCCAGCAAACTCCGCGCCCTCGGTTGGGAGCGTTCGACCACTTTTCCTGAGGCGCTCAAGTCCACGATAGAGTGGTACGCGCAAAATGCGTGGTGGTGGCGCAAAATCAAGTCTGGCGAATATCTGGAATATTACAAAAGCCAATACGCTGACCGGCTCGATTCGGCCAAGTAACGGCAACCTATCAGGGCATGGTGCGCCATGCCTTTACGCGCATTGCGGGGTCAACTATGGGTGGAACGTTGTTTAATGCCGTCGCGGTGCTGGTCGGTAGTTTGTTGGGCATGCTGGTCGGTGATCGTCTCCCGCAACGGGCGCGGGAGACGGTTGTGTTTGGCCTCGGCCTCGTCACGCTGATGATGGGGATTGGCAACGCGCAAGCGACCAGAAACATCCTGATTCCGCTGTTCAGCATCGCTATCGGCGCATTGATTGGCGAGGCGCTTCGGCTTGATGTGCGCTTAGAGAGTTTGGGGGGATGGTTGCAAAAACGCTTCGGCGGGGCGGCCTCATCTGAGGGCGAAAATACTCCGGCTAATGACCCTCGCACCCGCTTTATCACTGGATTCGTGACCACCAGCTTGATTTTCTGTATCGGCCCGCTCACCGTGTTGGGGTCAATGCAAGACGGGATGGGGCTACCGGCTGGCTTTCAACAGTTGGTCGTCAAGAGCATCATCGACGCCTTCGCCTCAGTTGCGTTTGCCGCGACGTTTGGGGTGGGCGTGGCCTTCACGGCGCTGACCGTGTTGATTGTGCAGGGCGGATTGGCATTGATTGGGAGCGTGGCCGGTCAATTTATGAGCGACGCGATGATTGCCGAGATGACCGCTACCGGCGGCATGGTCTTAGTCGGCTTGTCGTTCATCCTCTTGGACATCAAGCGCGCACGCATCGCCAACTTCCTACCGGCGCTACTCATCGCCCCGCTGATTGTCGCTGTCGGCACGGCGCTGGGGATTAACCTCTATCCTTTGTGATCGTCGGTGGGTGAAGGTATGCCAGCGGTCACGGTGGTTTGGAGGTAGAATGCGGTTATTGCACCTTCTTATGCCACCCCACGAGGTTTCGATGAGCAGCCCTAACCACTCTACAACTCCCATAC
>Ga0163147_10008158_pt1 | contig 11685 bp, 10 predicted proteins | sample OliLakLV19MP6G1_FD_148597 | JGI IMG/M metagenome (GOLD analysis project Ga0163147, IMG submission 148597) | Freshwater microbial mat bacterial communities from Lake Vanda, McMurdo Dry Valleys, Antarctica- Oligotrophic Lake LV.19.MP6.G1 | ecosystem: Environmental > Aquatic > Freshwater > Lake >...
TCGATCTAATGGGGCAATCTTACCACTCCCCCGCCCTGAACTCGTATTTGGAAGTTTGCTTAACCGCTGGATCGCCTTCACATCTCATCGCTTACGTGATCTGCCGCAGGATCAACTGATGGTGTTCTTGATGCATCACGTCGTGATCAGCGGCTACCGAACGGAAACCGCGCTCTACAAGGGCAAGAAAGGCGTTACGGAATTGGGCTTTACAGGCGAAGTCACCTTTGAAGTGCTGCCAAAAAGCGCGTTTTTGCAGAAACGCGAACCCGCGCTGGAAGTAGCGCTGCGCCGTGAGGGATTATGGTTCGCCCGCACGGTCAATTTGCTGGCAGACTTCGCTTATTACAGCGGTGTGGGTCGCAAAACGACCAATGGCATGGGCATGGCGCAATTGAGTAAAAAGGGATAATTGACAAACGAGAAATGGTACTTCCCATATGAACCGTTGAGAATTGGCGATTGATCAATCGGGCAATATCCGTAGGACTCGCTGCACGTCTTTCATCATTTTTCTGAGACTTGCGTGTTTGTAGTCCATGTGACCGTGCGCGAAAGAACGTTTTGAATTGTCAACGGTTTCCGTTTGATGTGCCTTACACGGTGCTGCTACCCTTCGCTCCATTTTTTATGCGAATCCAGAGCTACGCGATTGAACAGAGCAAGCACAGTCAAGCGCTAAAGCATAGATGCTTCTTACTGGGGTTATAAGTCTTTGCTATCGAAAAGCAGATAATAGCGTTCGCTAGCCCGATCAAAGTGATATTGCTGAATGTGCCAGAAATTATCAAATATATACCCTACACAGGCAGCTATAGCAACCATCATGGGCGTGAAACTTTTTACGGTAGCTAAGTTGCGATTATGTTTCACCAGCGTGTAGGTTGCTTCATAAAGGGTCTTCACGATGTCTAATGTTTGCCCACGCTCATGGATATCGAGCACGATGGGACCCACTCTGTTGGGTGTGACATGTAGGCACAAGAAAGCTTGATCGATCAAAGACTCCCGAACCGAGTTGTAAACTTGTTCAATAGTGCTGTCAGTCGTATCACCTAAAAACTGCGGTATGACACAGATCACCGGCTTCTGCTTTTTGTTGTTGAGATGATCAATGAGAATAACATCTGGCTCTCCAATGAGTGCAGCACTGCAAAACCATGAACTTAAATAGGGCATACTGACTAATCCACTTTGTAGTAGCGTATGATATTGATCCTTGAGCTTTTTGTTTGGATCAATAGTATGAAACTGACGACATAAGGTCTGCTTTACAGCTTCCGGTATCTTATTGATGAGTATATCAATCATCTCATCGTTACAATCAGTAAGCGAGATAGCGTTCAGGCTCTCTAACTGTGGATGTAGTAGATGTCCATCCAACCAGACCGGAATAACCGGAATAGAACGGATCATTTTTTGGTTAAGTGCTTCCTCAAGCTCTTGGTTTACAAAATGAGATTGTGCTGCGTTCTGTGACCACAATATGAGAACAGCCGCCGCCCCACGAATTGCCTGCAAAATTTCCATTGGGAAACGAGCGCCAGCAGGGATGTCATTCTTATCAATCCAAGTTTTAAATCCCTGTGCCTCTAACTGCCTTTGAATTTTGTAGGCACAGGTTTTATCTGCACGGCTGTAGCTTATGAAAATATGGCTCATAATTTTTCTCCTAGCGACTAATGATAGACTTAAACGACTTACGACTGAAGAAACCATAACCCGCAGTCGTTTTACTGCCTACACCCATCTGCGAAAGCCCTCTCACCAACCAATCGGCAGCGACATCGAGCGCTGTTGTGAGCTTTAATTCTCGATCTTCCCCCTCAAAAGTGACAAAAGCGGCGCAGCGTGGGATAAGCCCAAATGCAAATATATTCTCCTTATCGACTGTGATGAACGAAACCGGATTCGGATTGTCATCCTCAGCAGGTGGCTTACCGCCATTTTCTGTATAGTAATTAACATAATGGGGAGTCATCACATCAGCCGCATATTTTGGTGACGCCTCACCAGCATAGATTGCATCTACGAAACAAACTGCCCCCGCCTCGCCTTGCCAGCCAAAAATGAAGCGGAACCACTGTACATAGGCTTCAGCATCTTCGGAAACAGAACGCAGCTTTTGTAGCGATTGGAATAATGTTTCAGTTGGTTCAGAAATGAGCATTTCTGCAACTTCATTCAGGACAAATATTTTGTCGTTTTCATCCTTTGGCTTTTCCTCAATCTCATCATCCAGCGATATCCCTAACTTTGAAGCAATCTCGACCAAACCCCATGCCCGTGCCAAACCCTTCACGCTGCTGCCGGGAAGGTAAGGTAAACCCGTGTTGCGATCTAACGTAAGTGCAGTTTCAAGAACATGGGATGCGCCCAACCCTGCGACCAATCGCTCAATCGCAGTCATGGTAAAAGCAATACCACTACTGTCTCGCACCCTATCTACCCAGCGTTCTTGATTCGCCCGCATTAAATCCGTATTCGTGCGTTCGACTTCAAATAACGATTTACTCTCGTCCTTAATTGCCTTACGACTCGTGTTAAGCCATAAACCTTTCGCCTCACCACCCGTCAGAGTTTGGACCTCATTCTGCCCACGCCGTCGAACGGTGCCGCGCATGGTTAGATCCCAATTACCATGCCCATCCTCTCCCCAAGGGGCAAACTTATCCAGAATCAGCCCCAAGTTCTGACAACGATCCAGGTGCTTTTCTGCCATCTGTCGTGATTTCTGGGGCAGTGCCTGATTTGTCATTAAGCATCATCTCCTTCAGTACTACCCCAATCTTTTGCTTCTACATAGCGTTTCAACCAGATACCATATTCAATCGCTTCGGTGGTCGCCCGACGGTAAGCATCCATTTCAACGCTGCGTACCAATATCATCAAATCCTTATGATTGCCAGTAGGTTCAATTTTTGATAATACCCATGCTGACAGGTGGTTAAATATCAAGATATGACCATCATCCGCCTTGCTTTTACCTTTTGCTAGGAGAAAAGCCAGCACTGTACCTAAACCGTTCATCTGAATCATGGCGGGAAGCTTACGTGCCAATGTACCGTATTTTTTCTGTTGTTGGTCGCTTTTGACTGTTTCGATGTCCCGCCATGCGGAAGCCGCACGCTCTTGTTCTAAAGTCTGTCGTCTGGATGCCATTATTCCACTTCCTGCCAGTTCAAGCGTACACGCCCACGTCCGACTGTTTCATCCCCGCCAATTTGCAGTCGATTACCGACAGCGTCTTGCAATTTACTGACAACATCCTGTGCGTTGATCTGCCCATCTCGACTGTTGGTGACGTGCACGAATGAATATAGTAGGCTGTCCGCAGGGAGCAGTTCTTGTGTGAATAGCTGTCCCTTTTTGACCGTTTTCTTCACATCGTCAATGTGGATTCGGGTTATAATTTCAGTGCTGTAACGTACAAAATCGCGGAATTCATTGTCCGGCAAGATAACCAGATGCGATTGCATACGTTTATGCCAGTAATTGTTGGTGTCGGGAAATACACTTTTTGCGAGATAGTTTGACCACTCTTTGGCTATATTGGTTTCTTTAGCCCCATAAGTGTATTCTTCCAATATGATTTGACCACCAATAATCAGATTATTACTGGATACCTGTGCGGAGTCATCTTTATTGATTTCGGGAGCAACAGGTATCTCTTTAAATCCAGTTTCCTGCTTAAACCGCGCTAACACCGTAGGTGATGTAATCCACACGAATACGCCATTCAACGCTCGTACCGGAAACAACAGAATCCGTGCATCACTCGGCGACATTGCTCCCGCGAAATCTTCGCCTTTACCCCCACTTGCACCACCGAAAATGCTTTTAACCTGTTGACTCTCACGCCCAAATGACAACTCGGCTGTATCACGTAAAGCACCTTTCACACCCGATGCCTGAATGCTGGGATAGCCAGTGTGTTTTTCGCGTTGAATGGGCATATCCACCGTGCCTAAGCCTACCCCGTTACCCACATGCATCGGGGTCTCTGCATAAAGATAGAGAATATGTTTTTTCACATCCATGATTGATCCTATTCTGAATTCAATGATTACCATGCACCAATAGTGTATTGCCCGAAACCTAGGGATTGAGCGTTAATGCCTTCAGGGTTTTGCGTGAGTGTTTTTGGCAGTGAAAACGGCGCTTGTGTCTCAAAATAATAGACACTGCCCGGTGCAACGTAATTATGCATTGTACGCGCATTGCCTCTCTCACTATTCCAACCGCCAATTTTCATCGGACGATACAAGACCGCACTTTTGAGAGTCACTGAGTACCCGAAAACAGTTGACCAGTCACCATTTTTAGGCTGCCAACCATCGTCAAAATAGGCTGGAGTCAGCAAGATTGCTTTGAAGTTCCCTGAACCCGATTCAGGTGGAGAAGGCATAGCGACGTTTTTAACAAGTGTCGCATTCGCATGACGCTGTTCCCCGCCGATAGTCATCGTGCCTGACAGTAGGTGCGTTGGAATGTCATCGCTGACGGAAACTAACAAGCCTATGCTCGGCTGTGGACGGACAAACTGCACTTGATAGAGCTGCCCTTCTTCACGGAAACTGGTTAACGCATCTGTTGATACGCCAAAGCGGTTATCACTCTGATAAACGAGTTTGTTATGCCAGATACGCTTGCCCTCTTGATAAGCGGTGAGAGCATCTTCATATTCGTTATCTTCATTAAATGCTGAACTGTTCGGTGGGGTGTTGGCTAGATACTTCTCAAAAATATCAGCAGTCATCCAATAACCGGGCAGGTTCTCATAATCTTCAATCATTTCTGGAAACTGAAACCCACCATTCAAGTCACTCGACCCAGTTTTATCGGGCTTAGAAACGCGAAATTCATGTGATTTCTCATGTTTTAGTAAATCTGCCGGCGTAGGGAATAGGGGAACAATATCGGCATTTGTTCGCAGGCTGACAAAAGGTCCGCGCATACTAAACTTACCAACATCCGACAGTTCGCCATGTTTACCAATGTAGGCAACTGCTTTTTCTGCCTCTTTTGACGAAGATTTCCCGTTACTGGCATTTTTGTATTGCCCTAAATTAACGCCCAAACTCAGGGAGATTTTTTGACGCAACGCCCCTTGCACAGTCAGCGGTGTGGGCGGGAATATACTTTGAGCGCTGTGATCCTCTCCTGCAGAGAAAGGTTTCCCATCACGGAACAGCCAGACATCCTGTGGTTGAATTTCAATCCATGTCACCTTCTAATTTCCTTCCGCCTCGGTAGTCTGCGTGATAAACCGTGCTAGTTCCAGCCAGCATTGAGCATTTTGCCAGCGTTGTCTTAAGTATTCGACAATTAGCGAAAGTATTTTTCCATAATACTTGTCAACTCTATCATCCTCTACCCTTAGCAAGGCGTGTATCAATAAAATGAATTCACCTTCAGCTTTACCTTCTAAGTTATGAAGATATTGGACAAAATACTCTCTTTCGCCTTTCGCCTTCTCTAGAAGCTCGTGAATAAGTGCTTCTTCTGGTTCATTGATTAGCTGCCAAATAGACTTTGATAGTGGGTCTATTGAGTCTTTTTTTGCTTCATTCAATCGGCGTTTGAGAATACGTCGTAATTCCCCCACACGCGCAGCATAAGGCACGTTTATATCTGTCATACTGTAGGCAATTTGCGTTAAGTCATATGGCAGATTACGTGATAGTCCATCAGCAAAGGCTTTTGTCAAGGCGTCAACCTGAATGAACAGAGTAGTGTCATTGATTTGCCACTTCTGCCCCATTGAACGCGGTTCACCAGAACGGCGTAGAAATTCAACGCCGAGCGCCTTACGTCCATAGTTGTTTTTAGCAATCTTCTGAGCGTCATTTGCAGCACGTACTGCAGCTTGCAGATTATGCGTGTGATGGACATAAGCTAACCCTGTGCTGGCGGTAACTGGATTTCCCTTATGATTTTTGATACCGATTGCTGCGACTACTTTCTCAAATTCAGAACGCAACTTTTCAGCAACTTGTAGCGCATCTTGGACAGGCAGCAGGGCTAACACATCATCCCCACCTGCATAAACCACACGTCCTAAATGCTCCTCCTCGACAATGCGTGTGACATCGTGTCTTGCAAAATTCGCAAGTCTCTCGCTGAACAGTTTATGCTGTCCCTTATCCAGCCCCCCTAGTGTCTTGCCCATATGGTCGCCATCCATGGATAAGATAACGAAATAGGGTTGTGGACGGGAAATATTTAAGGCATCGACTGCCTTTAAAAGCTCTGAAAGCGCCTGCTGAACACCACTCATTTGTTGACGAGTAGGTTTTTCCCCACTGTATTCCTCAATTGTTTTGCTGATGAGGGTATCCTCAAACAAAAAATCACCATCAATGCTTCGGAACTGCTGCACAAGTTCATCTTCGAGCGTGGGTTTTGAAATTACCTTCCCAATCAATCCAAAATACTCGGGATTGTATTGCCCATCCCGTTTGAAGAACAAGTATGCAGACTTGTTGAAAAGCTTGAGCAGCACTTGAATAAATTCTTTTAACTTTTGCCGCAGCTTGGTTGTGTCTATATCGTGACGATCTAATGCTTGCAAAACACCATAGCGGAAAGGTGCAGAAGCAATGCTGCTGGTTGACGGAAAACGATTGGGGAATTGTAGTTCACTGTTATCCGCCGCTTCCTCATGGGCGAAACGTTTGATCACGCTGATTGCGCTCAGGCGCTCATGGTTGCCAAGCAGAGCGAGATTGCATTGTTCAGCTTTACGATCATTCCAGAACCCTACATAATCCCCCGTAACATGGAGCGCTTCATGCTCACCTGTGATACTGCACTTGCGCCCACCCTCATCAATTTGTGGGAAGTTACGTAAAAGTTTCCTCGCGCCTATTGCGTCGTTGGCATTCCGCATATTTTCGCTGTATAACGCACTCGTTTCTGGTGACACAATCCAGTAACATTCTAGCCAAGTGTCTTCTTGTCCTTGCCAGATACGCAGGACACTTTCGAGTTCATTCGGTTCTAAACTCTTAGTGAAGTAACGCATCGTGTTCGCGGATAAAGACCGCCACGCATCCCGTATTGCCTTTTCCATCTCCTTTGCACACAGTTTTGCGCCATTTTCATCGCCTAACCAGCGCACAACCATCCGATTAGGGATGTTATCAGTAAGGGGAGGCTCAATTGACGGATAAATAACCTCTGCCAACCCTTTAGCTTGTTGATGCAGTGCAAAGTACACTCCTGCACTGGCAAGATAGGATAGGATGCGACTGCCTTGCCACAAATCCTGTGTGCGTCGTGCCTGACTGATGTAGCTCTGTACTGGTCCAATCGTGAGTACAATCATCGCGCTCATTACCAATGTCCCCATGTGCCATAAACAGCATCAAATCCCTGTGTCAAGCACTGCTGGATATAATCTCGCATTTTGCCCCACTGACCGTTACCCGTGTAAAGAATAGTCTGCTGTGCCACATAACCGGCGCGTGATGCTGCTACACGCATGTGAATCGCAGATGCGCGGCGCGGACGTACATCCCCAAAGATGCCGCCTTCATGATGATAGGGACCGGACACGGTCCAGAGTTCGTTAAATGCATCTCCATAGGTGACGTGTGTTTGCCTGCCTAGCAGTACAACCGCCGTATCCGATGCAAATATTGGAAAGTCTGGTCTGCGTCCGACGTTATAGCTTTGCGGACTAACATAATTACTAACCTTTGCAAGATATAGTGCCAGCTCATCTCGATTTTCAGGCAGGATAGCAAGTTGTGGTTCGCCTTCATAGCCATTGGTATGCAGCATACGCAGATTGCCGCTGCCCCGCCGTGAGCGCCGTCCTAATCCGCCAAAATGTACCATGAGAAATACAGCTTTCAACAGGTCGCTGTCAGCAGCCAATACACCGCTTTTATCCAACGGATGTGTGGACATCGTAATGCGGAAATCACTACCGGGAATAAAGCCAGTATGTGACAGCGAATAGCCTTTTGTTTGACGCGGAAGCACAGTTTGACTTTTTGCCGTTTGCATTGAACGCCCTTGTTGAACACGCACATTCACTCTCGAGCCTATCGCTGTACTGCCGAGGATAGCGCTTTCTTGCGCGTACACCTCGCTGACAGAAGTGATGTGTCCACCTAGCACCGCACGTAACCAATAGCGTAACAGACCGCGTATTGCTGATGCGCGTAATTCCGGTTCCGCTCGAATGCTATCGTTGGTGCGATCATCCTTGTTATCTGCACCATACATGAGTAGCGGTGTGATAGTTTGCACAGTTAGTCGTAGTTGGGACATGTGTGATCCTGACTCAAAATTCCTCGTCTTCTATCGGAATATCACCCAGAGCGCTTTTACCTAATTTTAGTAATCCCGCAGTCGTTGGTTGTTCACTTCGATCTATATAAAGATGGTAATTCTCATATTCTGTTCTCCCTTCATCTTGTTGAATTATCTTGCTAATCGAAATTGAGGCAGAGAATGTTCTCACACCAATATCCTTAAAATAAATCAGTATTTCTTCTCGGAAATTTTGCTCAGTCTCTTGAGGCGTATACTCAATTTTGTCATGTTTGTTCCAAACATCCTGCAAGGTCTCTTGATTGGGCAAACGAGTCGCACCATCAACTTCGATTTCAATCAAACTTGTATCTTCAAGCACAGCACCAGTCAGATCAGAACCTTGAAGCTTCGCCTTCCGAAAAATAGTTTCCTTACATTTAACATAGCTCATATCGGCATGGGTAAAATTTGTTTTCTCAAACCGGACATATTCAAGGATTGCACCCTGTAAATTCGCTCGTTCAAAAGAGACGGAATCAGCTACTTTGGCTGCGAATGGTTGCTCTCTGCTCTTATCTATAGGTTGGTATCTTACAAAAATCGCTTCTTTCAATGTACAGCCTCGAAAAGAGGTAAAGGTTAAAGCGGCGTTACCAAATTGAGCGTTAGAAAGGTCTGTTTCATCAAAATAAACCTTATCAAGAGAGGCTTCAGCAAAATTACATCCTTGCAACCTAGCTCTATCAAAACGAATCATGCTTAGTCTAGAGTTTACAAAACTTGCCTTATTCAATCTGAGACCACGTAAATCAATGTATATTTCCTTCTGATTTCCATTCTCTTGCTCAATATACCCACCCCTGAGTTCGGCACTATCAAATACAACTATCTTTGGGGCGTTTGGGATAATGAATTGAGCTTCCCTTTTCTCAGTATTTTGAAAAACACAGCAGAACAGGTATGAATGAGTAAAATCAGTACCAACAAGATCAGCACCAATGAATATAGTTTCGCTCAATTGTGCGCCGATAAACTGTGCATTTCTCAATAAAGCATCGCTAAAATCGGCTTTATCTAATTTGGCTTTACCGGTAAACTGTGTTCCTCGTAAATGCGCGTTTCTCAGGTTAGCACCTGTTAAATCAGTATTTGCGAGATTTTTTCCCTCCAGTAGCCTCAGACTAGGATTGCTACCGTCTAACCACCCCCGTTCTCTGATAAGATCAATTGCATCAAGAGCCGTATTGTTATTCCGACTCCGCGCCTGACGTACTAAATTGTTTTTATAAGCCAACAATGCTTCTTCTTGTCTTTGTTCTTGAAGTTTTTTCGCTTCTGACTCACTTAGTTCTGATTGTTTTTTGGCTTCCTGATCTCTGTAATAATCAATTACAAGAAGAATAAACAACATACCTATAAACTCTGTAGTTAGTCCATCAAGGAGTTTAACTTCTTTCAGTGCAGGAAATAAACTAAAATACAAAATGGCTAAAATGATATAAATAACACTAAGTACAAATCTACCTACAAGAGTTTTGAAGAAATCAACTATTTTTCCCAACATGGCTCATCCAATTCATGGCAGTGGTTGCCTCTCAAGGTAACCACTGTCAATCCAACATCGACAATTTCCTCTGCAGACACTTTTCTAGAAATAGCTTGCATCCAGTATTTTTAAGGTTACTGGGTAGCTATGTTTTCATAGTATATAGCGCCTAATCAGAATTCACACTTGACCAACTTGGGCGTTTCCTAGGAGACTGGAATCCCCCTGTATTTGAGTCCCACGTGTTAATTAATATTTGACGCTTCCTTGCTCATCTATCGGGTACGTCGACTCTGGTTTCGCTTTTCTCAGCGTCCCTTTAAATCAAACTGTTCAAACTCTTGCTGTGTACATGGGATCGTCAACACAGTGTCTTCGCTGCCTTGAATAATCTCATTAAGTCTCCGTAAGAATTCAGGGGTATAGACAAAGTCCAAGCTAAAACGACTACCCCGCTGTTTCATAGGAATCATGCCGAGGCGTCCGAGAATTTCTCCCCGTGACGTTTCGGCGCGACGCAATTCTACAGGTAATTGAATTTCTTCAGCCCCATAGCGCAGCACGACTTGAATCTGTTTATTCTGGCGTTGCTGTTCACGGTTAAGTTGCTGATGAATCTTGCGTGCCTCCCGCCATGCGAATAGAGCAAACACGGCAGAAACAATGCCAATAATGTCAGCAATGAATCCTAATGAGTTATCCACAGCCTCACACTTTCGATAAAGGTTATTAAAAGACTAGATCAATTGTGTACGCAAATTAAGTAGATTCAATATCAAGCCATTAATTTAGAAGTATAAGGGTGAAAATCAGAAATGCAAGAAATGGTCATTATAAAGGCTAAGTAATAATTTCAATCCCCCGAAGGGGTAAGCGTCCCTAAAGACGTTTTTTGAGTGTGTCTATCACACTCTTGCTGGAAGGGTTTCAATCCCCCGAAGGGGTAAGCGTCCCTAAAGACGGGCATGTGGATGAAATTCGAAAACCATGATTTTTCAAGGTTTCAATCCCCCGAAGGGGTAAGCGTCCCTAAAGACCGGTGATGATGGCTGTAGAATGGTGTCGGCATTCTTTGTTTCAATCCCCCGAAGGGGTAAGCGTCCCTAAAGACTGAAGGTACGACCATGGTTGAAGCCCAATTGGCTTTGAGTTTCAATCCCCCGAAGGGGTAAGCGTCCCTAAAGACCCGACCGTTCGCTAACTGATCAAAGCAGAATCACGTAGGTTTCAATCCCCCGAAGGGGTAAGCGTCCCTAAAGACTCCCAAGAGTAAGAGGATGAAATTTTGACTCAAGAAGGTTTCAATCCCCCGAAGGGGTAAGCGTCCCTAAAGACTGGGGTGGCAGAGGGACCATCGCCGGGAGCCCACAAAGTTTCAATCCCCCGAAGGGGTAAGCGTCCCTAAAGACTGAGGGCTGCTTGACCGTCATCTTCTGGCAACTGCCGGGTTTCAATCCCCCGAAGGGGTAAGCGTCCCTAAAGACAAAGGAGATTTGAAAGTGGCTGGCAGAAAACGCTTTAGGTTTCAATCCCCCGAAGGGGTAAGCGTCCCTAAAGACTTTCATGATTGGAAGATCCTTCAAGCTTGAGTTTACAAAGTTTCAATCCCCCGAAGGGGTAAGCGTCCCTAAAGACCTGATGTCGTACCTAGATAAGATGGTGAGCAAAGGTTTCAATCCCCCGAAGGGGTAAGCGTCCCTAAAGACAGGAAATCAAGCATGAGCCAGACAGTAAGTATTATTGAGTTTCAATCCCCCGAAGGGGTAAGCGTCCCTAAAGACTCTCTAATGGCTACATCGCCGAGAGTCCTGTGCTATCGTTTCAATCCCCCGAAGGGGTAAGCGTCCCTAAAGACTCAGTTTATTGAGCTA
>Ga0163147_10008163_pt1 | contig 11681 bp, 6 predicted proteins | sample OliLakLV19MP6G1_FD_148597 | JGI IMG/M metagenome (GOLD analysis project Ga0163147, IMG submission 148597) | Freshwater microbial mat bacterial communities from Lake Vanda, McMurdo Dry Valleys, Antarctica- Oligotrophic Lake LV.19.MP6.G1 | ecosystem: Environmental > Aquatic > Freshwater > Lake >...
AATTTGATAATGTGATAATGTGGGAATTAGTGAATGTGATAATGTGATAATGTAGAAATGAGGAAATGAGATAATGTGGGAATGTGATAATGTGATAATGAGCGCCTGATGTTCTAAAACTAATTCCCCCATTCACTAATTCCCCCATTCACTAAAACCCCCTTTCCCTAATTCCCGCATTTGCACATTCCCCCATTTACTAATTCCCCCTTTCCCTAATTCCCGCATTCGCACATTCCCCCATTCACTGATTCCCCCATTCACTCATTCCTTCAACCTCCCCTTTTCACTGCGAAAAATTTATTTTTTCCAATTTTTGGAATTCGTATCCAGATTCATTTTTCTCTGCATTCATTTGTCACACAATAGCAAAGCAATTGGATGCGAGTAGCAGAAGAAACTCAGAAATATATCGCAGAAATAATTCTGAAGTGACTGAGTATTCTTTCCTTCTTTTCATCCATCAGAAGTATCCGGTGACACATATTATTTTGTCCCAACGGGGAGAAATTATTTGTCTGGTTAAAAATGGAATGGCTTGAACTGGAAAACTAAAAACACATTTTTAGTCACCGGGTACCTCTGATGTATGAATACTACATAGATATACATCGTTTAATAGATCTCCTGGTTTTGGTTAATTGGTTTTTTTAAAAGAAAAAAGGCACCCTCAACGGAGGATGCCTTTTTTTATTTAGAAAATTTTTAGAGCGACCTCTAGGGGACCTCTAATTATTGCTTCATCAACTTTTCTGTTCCGATGATGTTGCCATTTGACATAAGTGTCACATAAAATATTCCAGACTGAAGGTTGGAGATGTTTAGTTCCAATCGCTGCATTCCTGGATTCATGATTCCAGCTTGTACATACTCCACTTGTCTTCCAAGTGCATCTGTTACCAACAATTCAATCATAGTGGTTTGAGTGAGACCGATGTTTACAAAGCTAAGATCAGTTGCCGGATTTGGCGATATACCAAAATCAGCTACTACCGCCGACTCATCTACATTTACACTACAAGATAGCTCAACCAATGCCTCTTCAGGAAAATTGGCTTCAAGTGTTTGAATACCCGAAATAGGCCAAATGTCATGATTCAACAGAATATTTTCCGGAGAAATCGCTATGATAGTTGGAAATGCAGATGGGCCATATGCAGCATGAACCGCAGCTCCACCACCTACTAAGCCACTAGCTGATGGATATGGATTGTCCACATCAATTCCCGCCCAAGCTTCAAATTCGTGGGTTTGTTCTTCTGTTCCCTCGTATTCTACTCCAAGTACGATTACATTTCCTTGATTACAACCGTATTTGTGATAGAACTCGTTCACAGTAGGAGCATTCGCAGCGCAGGGTCCGCACCAGAATGCAAAAAAGTCTACAAGCACCCATTTTCCGGCTGCTGTATAATCATATAAGGTATGCACATCGCCATTTAGGTCTGTAATGGTGAAATCAGGAACGATGTCGCCTTCGTCAAAGGTTACTTGGGCAAAGGATGCTGATCCTATCAGCACAAGGGAAAGTAATGTGTAGATTTTTTTCATGTAAAATTGATTTTGGTTTGTACGAAGATAGAGTGAATGCTAGTGCAGATGTCCCTTTTCATGTTCTATTGTTGGTTGGCTATCTGGGCTTGTGATGGTTGGTATTGGACAGGATGGTATTTTTCAATAATGAACTATTTGCGCGTATTTAGAGGTAAATATAAATTGTTATTACTCATGTAGGGCTAATGAACATTGATGTTTAAGCTTTTTTTGCCAGAAATTGGAAAATGAGTTGTCGCGTCAATTCTTTGTGCCATGTTTGCATTCAACAATAGCTGATTAAAAACATGAAAAACTTGATTCCTAATATGCACTCATGGACACGACTAGCACTTATTTGCTTTTTTGCGCTAGCCATTTCTTGTAAGAAGGATTCACAGTCGGAATCTTATATCTACGGTAAGGTCCGCGATTACTATACGCATGAGCCCGTTCCATTTGCCCGCGTGGGTGTTATTATGCATAAGAATACAGACATTTTCACAACCACCGAAACAGTCGTAGATACTTTAATTGCATTTGGTGACGGCGGCTTTCGCCTCGATCGGTCAAAATACGAGGACCTCCAGCGCGTGCACAATGCAACTGGCTTTTACGTTTGTGCAGATGGTCCTATTGTCGGGGGTGAAGATTTTTATGATGATAATTGCAGCACAGGTGCTTTTTTTATCCCTAATCAGCAAACGCCTATCTTATGCGACATTACTCCGCTGGCATGGGTTCGCATTTTTGTGAATGATGAGGATCTACCGAATCCAGAAGTCTACAAAATTAATTTCTTTACTCCATGGTCTTGGCAAGGAGCTATTGGAACGTTTCCGGAAAATTACGATCCGGATAATGGTTATGTTGCACAAGTTGCACCGATGCAAGAAGTCGAACTTACAGTCAATCTTTTTTATTGGGATGAAGAAGGCAATTCACACCTCCTAGATTCTAGTCTCGTGTTCCAATCAACAGGTCTAGATACGGTCGACGTGTGGTTCGACTATTAGTCTAACTCTTTTTTCCGAATGCGCATTTATAATTTTCTTTTTGATTGAGGTGTTTTTCTAAGTGTAATTCTGGTAATATGCTTAGCTATGTATAGCACAGCTATGCACGAATGTGCCGTCATCCATTCGTGTTTTGAATTAAAGAGGGCGGACTGAATAAACTAAAAAACTTTAACATGCTTACAAACTATCTAATCCATCATGGACGGCCCATTCTATGGCTATCTGTGTTTTTCATCGCACGTCTAGGCGAGGCCTCAGCCCAACTTGACAGCCCGTACACCTATTTAAATGAAGCGGAAATACACACCGGCTATTTCTACCCACAAGCATTTCATCTCGAGGATGTTCCGAATGGTACTTCGTATTCTCAGTTGACGCCGGCTCAGTTCAAACAATTAACCATGCAGGTAAAAAAGGCACAAACACAAGGCAACATACCGGAATTGGCTGAACTCAGAAGAGCCGTACAAACTTTTGTTGAGGAAGACAATGCGATTGCAATTGTGGCCTTCGATCTAAATGTTCAGGATTTCCGTGAGGATGCTTTTATTGATGGATCTCTCTTGTTTGAGAACGGATATCTTTATGATATAACCAACAATTTTGTCTCACCATATGAAGAGAAAAAAATGTTCTTTGCCGGATTGCACGAGGAAGAATTGGTTGGCATGGATCACCAATTTGTAATGGATCCTTCCTGCTATTTTTCAAATATGGTATTGCCCGAATCGATTCAGGTTGATTTTGATGATGGTATTGGTTTTCGCAGCATGAATTGGTCTCAAATTTATACAGTTCATTATTCTGTTGTGGATGAAGAGAAGTGGATTCGATTCCGCTCCACCCGTAATGGTCTTGAAAGTTATTCGGGCATGAAATTACTTGTCCGTGCAGGAGGAGGGGGAATATTGCAACCTCACTTGCCTCCTCTTGAATGGATATCTGAATCTTGTTTTGATGACCCAAATTTCCCTTGGCAATTTGGAGTTACAGTTGAGAACAAATGGGTGCAAGGAAATGCATATACGCTATGGAGTGATGATGGAATATTCGATAAGCCATTCATTTTTGTCGAAGGGATAGACTTTGCAAATCACCGACTACCCGATAGGAATGGAGAATTTGGATGGTTTGAATTTAGTAGTGGTCTTTCTGATGAATACGATTTTTTGGAGCACATGCCTGTCTTAATCAATGAGCTAAGGGCAAATAACTATGATATCATTTTACTCGAATTTAGGAAGGGTGATGACTGGATTGCATACAATTCAATGTTGCTTATCAAATTGATTGATTTGGTGAATGCGCACAAAGTGGGAAAGGAGTCGAATGTGGTAGCCGGTGCAAGCATGGGTGGTCAAATCACCAGGTATGCTTTGAGATATATGGAGCTCAATGAAATGAAGCATTGTACACGACTATGGATTTCTCTCGATTCTCCTCATACAGGAGCATACATTCCGCTTTCACTGCAAGAATCAATAAAGTGGCTCGCTCAATATAATGCGGGGGCCGAGTATTTCATAGATGAATACTTGCTTGAGCCTGCTACCCGACAAATGCTCGCTGTACAGGCATTCGAAATGGATATCCACGAGGCATATTACAACGAAATAAATGCAATGGGTTATCCCCAGAATATGCGCAAAGTTGCAATCGCAAATGGAAACGGATTCGGAAATGGAATGGGATATTATCCTGGCCAACCTATGCTGCAATATGATTGCGACCTTTCGTATACTAATCCAATTCTGAGATTTCACCTCCATACGTTGCCGGGCGAAGAGTGGACTCTTCCTGTTCCTCCTTACACTACGCATTACAAAATTGCGGAGTTAACTTATTCGGAAAAGAATAACGGATTATTGGAATTTTTGCAAGAGGGTTCAATTGTACAACACAATAAGAAGATATTTAATACTGATTTCTTGAATATCCCAAATTTTGATTTGGCACCAGGGGGTACTAGGACTTCTCTTCAAGATTTCGTGAATTCAATTAACGGTGGTTTGCCCTCAGAGTGTGGACAAATTTCCAATTATCTGAGTTTTCACAACTTTATTCCAAGTACTTCGGCTATTGGCTTGTGGGGTGTTGATCCAACCGTCAATGCCAGTGAATACATGAGTGATAATCCCGGGAGCTGCCCTTTCGACAGAACTTATTTGGCCCCGGGTACATCAAACCAACGCCACTCAGAACTAACCATTGCTGAATTGGGAAATATCCCATTTACCTTGGAAGAGGTTTTGAATGGCGAAAATCATATTGGCAGTGATTTATCGAACGAATCGCCCTTGGGAGCTCTATTCAACTATGGTGCTTTGGGTGATTTCATTTTACCTGATCTGCATGTTCATCAGGGTGGACAATTATATATGAATGGATTTCCAGGTCTGGTGCATTTTGATGAGGAGGGTCCGCTTCTTGCCCACCTTGTGATGCAAACTTCTGAGTGCTCGAGTTATGTCTTAGTTGACAACGGAGGATATTTTGGAATGGGTTATTCTGATGCCTCTGCTACTGCCGAACTCATTATTGGCGATATGGGAGTGCTCGAAATGGGAGAAGGCGGAATACTGGAATTACATCCACAGAGTACTATCAGAATCAAAACTGGAGGTGAGCTTCGACTCTCAGGAGGAGAACTTCGTCTGTGGGGCGCGGCTTCCATTATTGTCGAAGAGGGCGCGCGGATTATAGTGGATGAAAATACCGACTTGACTCCAATAAATGGTTTCAGCACATTAACCTTAGGTGGACACATTGTATTTGAATCGAACTACTGCAATTTAGAATTGATTGAATCAAACAGTTCAGGTATAGTCTTAGCTTTGAATTCTGCGAATGATCAATTTCTTGGCAACTGGAGCAACAAAGTGATAATACAGGGAAATGATCCCAACCACGTCTCAATAATAGTTCCCGAAGGAAAATGGTTGCGGCCTTTTTGGGGGCTTGGAGAATTAGAAATTATAAACACAACAATAGAATTGGATGGTGAACTTCATGGTATCTGCAAGTCAGATTTTGATGGAGTCAGTTTCATAGGAGGCGGCGACCTGAAAATCGAGGCATATAATGATTTGGACAATTGTGCATTCGAAGGCGTTGATCTCAAAGCGATATTTACTTCAAATATGATGCTCCATATCGATGATTGTTCTTTTGCAAGTGGATCCCAAGTTCACACATCCGGAGGAGGCTATAAGCTGAGAGATTGTGTTTTCGAAATAGGCGAGGGGCAACCTTGCATCGGTTCGCATCACTTAACTCTTGGAAGTTCGGTTCAAAACTCTGTCTTCGTAGATGTAAACGAGGGAATTTTTGATGATAGTAATGTTGATCTAACGCTCAAGGGTTGTTCTTTCAACAGTAACCTCATTGCCGTGCAAAAGATTGGCGGCAGATTAAATCTGAGATGCAATGAATTTAACAATAGCGATTGGTGGGCTGTTGTTGCTGGCGAATATTGCTGGCTCAACATGAGTGCAAATCACGCTGCCGGTTACAATCATTTTTTAGACAATGAAGTAAACATACTTCTTGAGAATGCATCTGCAATTGATTTGAAAAGAGGCTACAATACTTTATCGGCTTTTTATGATATGAATATTATCGGCGATATAGCCGGACGATACTGTCAAACAGGCTCTTCTAGTGCAGTATATCTCGACGCGACAAGGAATGCATGGTCATACGCACCAATACCTGTGCAACCTTCTGCGGCCTTTATCAACATCGAAACGGCTAATGAATGTGAGGTGCTACTTATCACAAGCGACCCTGTTGTTAACGCATCTTGTGGTGAACAAGACAGCGGTGGAATAGTTCCTGTGAAATCTTTGGCCACTTCGATCGAAGTAAACAAACAAATTGACGAGGTTTTTTTGAAGACCGAAGATCCTGGAAATCCATTGATATTTAGTTCACATTTCATTGGAGTAGAACTTCAGGAAGCCTTGGGAGAAGCCGCTTCGTATTGCACAACATGGAACGAAGCAGGTGATGATGAAGTAGCTGTGGATCTGTTTTATCAAATTTTGAGTAATGATCTGGATAGAACAAATGCTGATATTCGTTGGAGAATGAAGTGGGGACAGCGTTATATGAAAATTAGTTTGGAGAATTTGTTCTCTAGTGGTTTCGAGAGTTCAATTCAAAATCAAACATCGTTTTCTTCCAATGTTGATCGGTACGTGCAGATATTAAATGTAATGACTGATTTGAATGTTGCGGATTCAACCTACAGTGATCAGTTTTACCTAGAAATGGATAAAGCCCAACTTTTCAGACTCATAGGTAAACATAATATTTGTCTAGAATTACTCCAACGCACGGACGATTGTCAATTGGATTCATTGGAGCAAGCCCACCTGAACTTTTGGATTTCTCGTCTGCAGGAGGAAACTGCCTTGATAGCCGATATGAGCGATTTTGTGCAAAATCAACTCACGTATGAAATTGATTCAACGCTCTTTGAAAATGCGATTGAGTATTTGACCGATCAATATTACTTCGGGGCACATATATTCAGCCCTTCCGACATTACTTATGCACTCTGCGAAAGCTGGGATATAAAGTCAGACGATGGGAATAATAACCTTTGTGAAATATCCCCCAATCCAGCGACAGATTTCATTAGAATTGCACAATGTGATGAGCTAGAATGGGTGCGTTGGGAAATCTATGATGTGCATGGAAGAATTTTGAAATGGGGAGCTCTGAATAATGGACATCTTATTTCGGTGGAAGGAATAAATCGAGGAATTGTATGGTTAAAGATTTATTCCGAAACGGGCTTTGAAGTTCATAAGGTAGTATTGGGATAAATATAATTTTATACCCTTGCTTCAGTGCGGTCTTAGTTACCCTGCATTGGATTCCTCCGAATTCAATGCAGGGTCTTTTTATCTTCCTGTTTTCATTCAAGATTCGGTGTTCAATGTTAAACAAAAGTATTTTTTATTTGGAAATAGGGGGGGAGTTGATGTGAGTTGTCATTCCCTACAACATCCAACCGAGACAATTATGCCCCAAATTGCACCGATTTTCAGTTTATTGCTTTTCATGCTGCGCAAATCTCTTATTTTATTTTGTGCTTCAGCCATTTCAGTATGTCTAGGAGCTCAATTGCCAATTCTCGAAAGGCAGGTGAGTATCCATGCTTCAGGAACTCGTCTGACTGAAGTATTCGCACAAATGGAGGGGCAGGCTCAATTTTCGTTTAGCTATAATTCCAAATTAATACCAGAAGAAAAGTTGGTTACCGTGGATGTGCAAAACCGTCCGGTGAGAGAGGTTCTGAAGAAGATGTTTGGCGAATCATTGTCGTACAAACAACGAGGTCGTTTCCTCATTTTAGCAAAGGCTCCGAAAGAAGAAGATAAAAAGGTGCTGGTGAGTGGTTATGTAGAAAGCGCCAAAGGAGAACCCATTCCAAACACTACTGTCTATGATCCTAACACCCTTGTATCAACCAACACAAATGAGTATGGTTATTTCGAAATGAAAATTGAACGAAAGGAGATTCCTTTGGAACTTTCGGTGAGTAAATCTGCTTTTCGAGATACTTTGATGCCGGTGAATCCACAATCAAGTTCTTTTCAAAACATTACACTTGAGGAATCGCCATTTGATTCATTATTTCGAAATTCTTTGACGAATATAGCCGAAGGAGCCAAGTCTGGCTGGTATCAGTTTGTCGACTTCGTTTTTCCAAGCAACCCGGAGACAGCAAATGTTTCGGACACTTTGTATAGAACTTTTCAATGTTCTCTTTTTCCTTATGTTGGCACCAATCGCAAAATGAGTGGCCGTGTGGTCAATGAGTATTCATTGAACATTTTCGCTGGGTATTCAATGGGTAACGAAAAATTGGAAGTGGCGGGTTTTGCGAATATCAATCGTGCGAATGTTCGGGGGGCACAAATTGCAGGTTTTTCGAATATTGTGGGCGGCAATTTAGAGGGATGTCAGATTGGTGGTTTTGCCAATATCGTTGGTGGCGATGTGAGAGGATGTCAGATTGGTGGTTTTTCGAATACCGTGAGAGGAGATGTTGAGGGAGTTCAAATTGCGGGTTTTACAAATGTGACCAACGGACCGGTGGGTGGTGTGCAAATTGCAGGATTTAGCAATGTGAATATGGATACTACGAAATCTATTATGATAGCGGGGTTTAGCAATCACACATTGGGAAAAGCTTCAGGTATATCTATTGCCGGATTTTCGAATGTGCATGTGGGTTCATTCGATGGTGTTCAGTTGGCAGGATTTGCAAATGTGAATACAGGGAAGATTTCTGGGACACAGATTGCAGGGTTTGCCAACATTGCCCAAACAGTGCATGGATCACAGATATCAGGATTTTTTAATTATGCCGATTCTATTTCAGGTATACCCATTGGTTTTCTAAGTTTCGTGCGCAAGAATGGATACCACAAATTCGAGATAGCTTATAATGAGATCTATCCGTTTAGCATTGCATTCAGGACTGGGGTTCCGGCATTTTACAATATTCTGCAAGCTGGAATGAGATTCGATGGACCTTCCGATACTACCAGGTGGTCGTTCGGTTATGGTGTGGGTTCAGCCCCCAAGTTGTCGAGGACACTGCGACTGAATATCGATCTTACCGCCAATCAAATGACCTATGGCAACGACTTCGATTATCTTAATTTGTTGAACAAACTCGATCTTGGTTTCGAATGGCAATTCACAAAAGGTGTAGCCCTGGCTTTTGGAGCTTCGGTCAATTTACTTATCAGAGAGAATCAAGGAATTTATCCATATTTGTACGGAGACTACAATCCGCAAATTCTCGAAACATGGAACCGCAATGGCTACAATGCACAGGCCTGGATTGGCTGGAAGGTTGCCATAAGGCTTTTTTGAGAAGAACGGCAGCGAAGCTGCCGTTCTTCCCCCCCCCGTGGTAGCGATCGTCACCCTGACGAGCGTTCCACAGGAATGGTCGTCAGGGCCTCCTTGTATCCACGAAACATTGATCTGCACCACCTCCAGTTAAAGACTTGTTTCTTCTCTCCATTATTCCCATCAGTGCTTTTCTTTTCCACAGGAATGGTCGTCAGGGCCTCATTTGCGTTTCCTTAAAACCTCGATCTACAGCATGCAAATTTCAATTCTTGTTTCCCTTGCTCTTAAATTTTCACCAGGATGTTTTACAGGCAGTGCGCCTGATTTACTTGTTTCACAGCCAGTGTGGGCCTTGTGCATCTATTTCGAACAAAACTTTCGACTGATAGCCATTGTACTCTCCTCCTGAAAGTTCATAGAATATACATGATATATCAACTAATTGTTTTTCAGATTTATTCTTCTTCCGGTGTATAGTTATTCAAGTTTACACCATTGGTGTTAAAACTAACCCATGGACTATCTCCAAGAAGTTCAGTGTTTTTGGTAAAGTCCGATTTATGCGCCTCCACGTGTATACTGCTGCTATTGCTTCCCAAAATCAAATCGCGATTGTCAATAGTAATATGTACACTTAAGGATCCTAATTTCTCACTTAAATGTGGTTCAAAGCTCATTTCTCCAAGATCTTTTTTAAACTGAACTAGTTGTTTGGAGGAGAGATCAAAGGTTCCGGAATTATTGTACATCCTTACTTTTTGAATTTTATCTACCTCTAAAAAGTCTGAAAAAGAATATTCACTTTTTGTATGGCATGAAAACAAACAGAGTAATAAAGAAGGAAGTAGTATATAGGCTATTGATCTCAAAATATTTTTTTGTGTAAGTGGTTCGACGAAGGTAAGCCCAGAATATTATACCCATTCTACTTATAAAATGGTCCAAAAACTAATTTATAAGCATGAAGCGCTATACCTAGGCGGTATTACATAATTTTTTCCATGCTTATAGGGGTACAAAACTTCATGGTTGTCATTCCATCAAACAACCACAATTATGAATCGTTTTATTCTAACTTTCGCTGTATCTCTAGGAATTGCAGCAGTTTTTAATCTGAATGCCCAAGACTATACTCAGATCATCAGAGGTACTGTTTTGGATAAAATATCGAATACTCCTCTAGAGGGCGCTGTATTTGTAGTGCTCGAAACAAACCCCATCTTAGGTACTGGCTCTGATGAAAATGGAGGTTGGCGAATTGCCAATGTTCCTATAGGCCGACATACTATCAAGGTTACTTACGTTGGCTACAAAGAACTTGTTGTTCCCAATATAGTTGTCAATACTGGAAAAGAAGTAATTCTAAACCTGATGATGGAGGAGGACATTAACTTGTTGTCTCAGGTGGAAATTACAGCAAGAAAGAATAAAAATGAGGCTATTAACTCTATGAATACTGTGAGCACTCGAACTTTTTCTGTTGAGGAAACACAAAAATTCGCTGCTGCCATAAACGACCCGGGGAGAATGGCCTCTTCATTTGCAGGTGTAGTGTCCGCCGATGATGGGACAAATCAAATCTCAATTCGTGGAAATTCGCCCACGAGTCTGCTCTGGCGTATGGAAGGAGTTGATATCCCAAACCCGAATCACTTTGCCCAAGCTGGCAGCAGTGGCGGTGGTGTGTCTATTCTAAGTGCTCAACTTTTAGATAACAGCGACTTTATGACTGGTGCATTTTCTGCTGAATATGGAAATGCTTTAAGCGGAGTGTTTGATCTCAAACTTAGAAAGGGTAATAATGAAAAACGGGAATACACTTTTTCAGCAGGCTTTCTTGGTCTCGATGCTGCTGTGGAAGGACCTCTTTCGAAGGCGCATCAAGGAAGTTACCTCATCAATTATAGGTACTCAACTCTGTCGGTACTTCAGAATTTTGGCATAAATATCGGCGACGCTGTTACCAATTTTCAGGATCTGAGTTACAATGTTTATATGCCTACCGAAATGACTGGGGCATTTACATTATTCGGTTTTGTAGGTATAAGTACCCAAGCCCAAGAAGCGAAAAGGGATACTTCTCTCTGGGAAGATAACTGGTCAGATCTGGATCAAACTTACTATAGCAACACTGGAAGCCTTGGTTTGAAACATCAAATCCCTCTTTCTGAAAATGCATATTTGCTCACTACAATCACCGCCTCTGGTCACGGACAAGCATACAAAGCTGAAGAACTCGACTATAGTTTT
>Ga0163147_10008173_pt1 | contig 11668 bp, 13 predicted proteins | sample OliLakLV19MP6G1_FD_148597 | JGI IMG/M metagenome (GOLD analysis project Ga0163147, IMG submission 148597) | Freshwater microbial mat bacterial communities from Lake Vanda, McMurdo Dry Valleys, Antarctica- Oligotrophic Lake LV.19.MP6.G1 | ecosystem: Environmental > Aquatic > Freshwater > Lake >...
GGGCACAGCGGGCCGACGGGGCCAGGGCTGTGCCAACCCCAGCACCCTGACTTCGCAACCAAACGTGTGGCCCAGCGCGCCCGACTAACGCATACTCGCGCCGATGAAACATGCCTTCCTTAGCGCCGCGTTCGTCAGTTGTTTGGGCTTGGCCTGCGGGCGAGAACAGCTGAAGATGCCGAGCAAGGTGCCAACAAGCAACACCACGCCAACAGCGGCAATCCCACGGGCTACACCGAGCACTCCCGAGGTTGCGCCCGCGGAGCCGGTAAAAATCGGCCCCATCACCGACTCACACATTCACCTTTGGACGCTACCGCGAAGCCAGCCACCGATGAGCGACGACGGCCGATTCCCAGGGGCCTCACCGGCCTGGATCGCTGTGAACGCGATGCTACCAGATTACGAGCGTACCCAAGGGGGGCAGTGGGTGGATCAGAGTGTCATCATCGAATCGATCGGCGGTGTACCTCCCAATAAGCGCGTTGCCGCTAATCAGTGGATGCTGGATCAGGTGAAGAGTCATCCCAAATGGCTGAGCGTGGTGGGCGGCTTGGATGTTCTGCAATCTCCGCTAAAGTTTAAGCGCGAGCTCGATCAATTGGCTTCGGATAAGCACTTTGTGGGGCTGCGCATAAGTGGCGGGGATTTGCTGGAAGGTGGCCAATTGAAGGGCAACGCTCTCGCCAATCTCCGCGATCTGGCTGCCCGTGGGATGATGGTGGATTCGCTCGACACGAGCGGCAACGATGTCGCAGCGATCGCCAAAGCTGTGCCGAGCTTGCGGATCGTGATCGATCATCTTGCTCAGAAGTCTTTTGATTTTGAAGTCCCTGCTGATTGGCGCTCACGTTTGGAAGCCGCCAGCGCACAACCCAACGTGTATTTGAAGATCTCGGATACCGGGCGCCTGAATCGAGGCAGCCAGGGTGGTGATGGTTGGTCGAGCCCTTTTCCGAGCGCCTCCGACCCAAAACAATACAGCGCCGTATTTGAGGCAGTGTGGGTCTTGTTCGGGGAAGATCGCCTGCTCTTCGGTTCCAATTGGCCCGTGAGTAATGTTGCTGGGGATTTCCGGACGCAGATCGTGGTGCTCGAGGCTTTTCTCAAAGGCAAAGGACGTGAGGCTCGCGATAAAGTCATGAGCGGCAACGCGGCTAAGCTCTACGGTCCGCGTCCATAGACCTGCCCATGCTTGAATCACTGACCTTCGACAACCGTTTCGTCCGTGAATTGCCCGCCGACGCAAGCCGCGAGAACACGCGCCGAGCCGTGCATGGCGCGAGCAGGACTGTGCCTCGCAGGAGTTCGCTCAGGTGTTTGCCGGCAATCAGCTGCTTTCCGGCATGGAGCCCTATGCTGCCTGCTATGGTGGGCATCAATTTGGTTCATGGGCGGGCCAGCTGGGAGACGGGCGCGCGATCAGCCTGGGTGAGGTTGTTAACCTGCATGGCGAGCGCTGGGAGCTGCAGCTGAAGGGAGCTGGGCCTACTCCCTATTCGCGCAGTGGCGATGGCCGCGCCGTGTTGCGCTCCAGCTTGCGCGAATTCTTGTGCAGTGAAGCGATGTATCATCTGGGGATCCCGACAACGCGCGCGCTCTGTTTGGTCGCAACGGGCGAGAGCGTTCTGCGCGATATGTTTTACGATGGGCGTGCACGCCACGAGCCCGGTTCTTGCGCTTCGGCAATTTTGAGCTTTTGGCGCGCCGCAACGACGTAGAGCTTCTGAGAAATTTGGTAGATTTCACCCTCCGTCGAGACTTTCCCGAGCTGGGCGAGCCGAACCCGGAAGTTTATCTGCGTTGGCTCGCGAGCGTTGCGGAGCGCACGGCCCAGCTCATGGTGCACTTCATGCGAGTCGGGTTCGTGCATGGGGTGATGAACACGGACAACATGTCGATTTCGGGGCTCACGATCGACTACGGCCCGTACGGTTGGCTGGATCATTTCGACCCCGCTTTCACACCCAACACCAGCGATGCGCAAGGCCGTCGCTGTCGTTTTGAGAATCAGCCACGCGTCGCGCTTTGGAATCTAGTGCAACTCGCTCAAGCCGGCGCCCTGAATGGGCACGCAACCGAGCCGGCTGCTCAATGCTCTCTTGCAGCTCCTAAGTTCGCATGATCTAGCACCACGCCGCGCTGTTGCGCACGGTAGGCGCTGGGCTCAAGCCCCGTGTGTCGACGGAACAGGCGAGCGAAGTAGTTCGCATCGTCGATGCCCACGTGGAGCGCGATCTCTTTCACATGAATATCCGTATCGCGCAGCAATTGGCTGGCTTTCCTGAGGCGCAGCTCGATCACATAGCTGAGCGGCGCAATCCCAAAACATTCATGGAAACAACGACCCAGCGTGCTTTGCGACATGTGCGCGCGGCGCGCCAGCTGGGCTACCGTGACAGGTTCGCTGAAATGCCGATCCAGCCACTCCATGACGCCTGAAAGACGCACCAGAGTCTGTGAAGCCACTGAACTCATCCGGCTGTAGCTGCGCGATAAATCCACGAGCATTCCGTAGAACAGGCCGGTGAGAGCAACCTCATAGCCAGGCTTCTTCTCGACCACTTCCGCGTGAAGGCGCGCCGCGGACTGCTCGATGCGTGCAACAGCGGCATCCTCCAAGTGCAGGCGGCTCTCAAACTCGTGCTTAACTCTGAATCGGGGCTCCAACGCGAACAGTGCATGATAGCCCGGCATCTGCCGCAACTGATGCTCCGGGAGTAAGAGCCGCGCTGGATCGTACAAAACGTTCACCAACTCCAACCCGTTGCACTCTGCATAACCATGCAGAAGATCGACCGGGATCACAAACACATCCCCACGGGTGACCTGGAAGGATTCAGTCTCCAACACGTGTTTGCCAGTGCCGCCAGTAACGATCACCAGCTCGGCGTAACCCCAGTGCTGGTGGAGCTCGATGGCTTCCTGTCGGACCGGGAAGGCCGTCAACGGGAAGGCCGTCAGACTGGCGTGGTGAAACTCCCAGGGCGGCAGCACGCTCGGAGCATAGCATGAAAATCACGCTCGAATCGTTTGCGGTCGCACACAGACTCCGGTATTCAAGACCGGCTATGCCCATTCGCGTCACGGTCTGGAATGAAAACGTTCACGAGCAAGAAATGCCCGAAGTGCGGGAAATCTATCCCACCGGTATCCACGGCTGCATCGCCGAGACCTTGAGCCGTGATGCCGAATTGAAGGTTCGCACGGCAACGCTGGAACAGCCCGAACATGGCCTCACCGAGGCTGTCCTCGAAGAGACGGACGTGCTCTTTTGGTGGAGCCACGGTGCACACGATAAGGTTGAGGATAAAATCGTCGATCGAGTTCAAAAACGCGTGCTTGAGGGCATGGGTCTGATCCCCCTGCACAGCTCCCACTACGCCAAGATCTTTAAGCGCCTGCTGGGGACCAGCTGTTCCATCACCTGGCGCGTGGCTGACGAACGCGAACGCCTCTGGGTGGTGAACCCAGGGCACCCCATCGCCCGTGGCATCGATCGCTTCATTGAGATCGATAAGGAGGAAATGTACGGCGAGCCGTTCGGCATCCCAACTCCCGATGAAGAAGTGTTCATCTCGTGGTTCGAAGGCGGCGAAGTGTTTCGTTCAGGCTGCTGCTTTCGGCGCGGCGCCGGCAAGATTTTCTACTTCCGGCCTGGCCACGAAACCTTCCCCACGTTCCACCATCCGGGTGTTCAGCAGGTGCTGATCAACGCTGCGAAATGGGCTGCGCCCGAAGGCCCGCGCTGGGTGGACACCTGCCCGATGGTGACACCTGAAGAGACACGCGAGGCCATCGGGCGTCCCCGGCCTTGAGGCATGCAGCCAGTCGCGGATCTTTTGCTCGAGTGGGGCCTAGGCGCTCCGCTGCTCCGGAGCGACGTGCGTGATTCGGGATCGGGCGCGATAAGCTGTGGGCTCCATGCCAGTGTGTTGCCGAAATAGGCGCGCGAAGTAGTTGGCGTCATCGATGCCAACGGAAGGAGCGATCTCTTTTACTTTGGCCTCGGTGTCTCGGAGCAGGAGCTGAGCCTTTTGCATGCGCAGATGAAGTAAGTAATTGAAGGGCGACACGTCGAAGCAGCGCTTAAAACTGCGCTGCAAAGTGCTCTGCGACATCTCCGCCTTGGCCACCACATCTTCCAGCGTCACGGGCCCCTCGAAGTGCTGATCGAGCCACAAGAGTACAGGCGAAAGCCTCACCAACGCCTCGCAGAGCGGAAGCCGCATGTTGGCGTAAGAGCGTGCCAGCTGGACACTGAGAGCGCAGAACAAGCTATCCGTCACATTCTCAAACCCTGGCTTCTTGTCGTCGAGCTCAAGCTCTAGCTTCCCCAGCACTTCAATAGTCGCTCTGAGTTCTTCGGGGCTCAAGCGCAGGCGCCCGGTGAGGCCGTGGAGCGCTCGAAGCCTGGGCTCAAATTTGAAGAGCGCTAGATATCCCGGAATAGCTTTCAGATCTGCGACACTCGCGGCTGCGGTTTCAGCGTCGAAAGCCACCCGCATCAAACTCAAATCTGGGCCCGACTGCACGTCATCCGATGAGCCCGCAGGCAAGACAAAGGCATCTCCAGCGTGAAGCAGCTCTGCCTTGCCATCGACCCTGCGTGTGCCCTGCCCAGACGCAACGACCACTAACTCCGAAAATTTTTCTGGGGGCACTGACTGCGTTGCCTCGGACAACACGCTAGACTTGCCATCCGAAGTGAAGAACACCGACGACGGCCGCTCAACCATTAACTTCTTTGAAACGCTAGCTGGCATGCGAAAAGCTCCAATTCCTCGAGTCAGTGTTTTGGGTTTGGCGCAGGTAGCGGCGCGCCAGCGAATTGCTGAATTGTCCAGTTTCGCGAGCCACAAAAGACTAAATCCTAGTCTTGAGACTAGGCTCACGCGTGGAGGCGCGCCAGACATCCGTGCGTCAGAACATGTCCGTTTTGCGACGCCGGACCGCCCTCAACACCTCATTCAACCTAGGCTGCACCCGTGAGGATTGGCCTGGGATACTTTAATTTTTCTGGTTATTCAGAGGCGAATTTGCTGGGCATCGCCAATTTTGTGCGCCCGAATCGCCCCTGGGCTCTCGATCTCTTGGAGCCAACTTTGGAGGGCATGGAAAGGCTGCTCGCAAGAAAACCCGACGGAGTCCTGATCGGAGGCTCTGACGACCGAGTGCTAGCACTTCTGCTGCGTGCTGGCGTTCCGTTCGTGAGTACGGGGGCTCCCTCTAAGCGCCAGATCAACCAAGTCGGCAACGATGAACGCTTGATTGGGGAGCTTGCCGCACAACATTTCATCACGCGCGGTTTCAAGCGCTTCGCCTACGTCGCACGCACAGGAACACACCCCGACGCTCGGCTCCACGCCTTTGAGAATTATCTGGCGGAGCGCTCCTATACCTGCTCAGTGTTTGAAGGCACTCACGGCAGCGACCTCACGAATTTGTTGACCGAAGATGATCCACCACTCACGGCATGGCTGCTCGGATTGCCCAAGCCTTGTGCCGTGTTTTGCATGTACGATCAGCAGGCCTGGGTCGTGGCGGAACAGTGCCGGCGGGCGAAAATCGGAGTGCCCAATGAGCTTGCCATCCTCGGCGTCGACAACCACGCAACCACGTGTTTGCTCGCCGATCCACCGCTCAGCAGCATTCAAAGTGCTTCGGTGCGAATCGGTTACGAAGCTGCTGCGTTGCTTGAACGCATTCTAGAGGCTCGGGGCAGGGAACCTGAAACGATTTGCTTGCCCCCGGTTCGCGTGGTGAATCGCCGCTCGACCGACGCTGTGGCGGCCTCCGATAAGCTCGTGGCGCATGGCCTGAGCCTGATGCGAACCCACATTTCAAGCGAGCTTGGCATTGACGATATTTGCGGCGCCTTGAAGTGTTCACGCCGCAGCCTGGAGCGGCGTTTCCACGCGGGCACAGGCATGTCTCCCGCGCAAGCTTGGCAACGCTTTCGTGTTGAAGAGGCAGAGCGGCTGTTGGCAGATACGGACCTCAGCGTTGAGACGATTGCTGAGCGTACCGGTTTGGGTGACGGGAGGCAGGTTGCCGCAGCCGTGCGTAAGGCCACGGGCCTCACGCCAATGAAATTTCGCCGCAACGCTTCGCAGTAGTTGAGCCGCCCAAGAAGCCAAGAAGATCGGCGGCTTCAACCAGCAACGGCGGATCGGCGCCGCCGCGCAGCAGTCAGAACGAACGCTCCGAGCACCAGCAACAGAGCCCGCCCGGCGGGCGGAGAAGCGCCCAGCGCGCAGCCCGACACTTTTTCCCCTGCGGCGCCGGCGCCACTACCCGTGCTGCTCCCAGGCACCAAGCTCTTGGCACCACCCGCTGCCGCAGGCGGCTTCGGAGTCATACTCGCACTCCCTCCCCCGCCGCTCATCGTGGACCCCGGCGGAGCCCCGCCACTCGACATCGCACCACCCGCCTCGGGCGGTGGAGGAGGCGGTGGCGGCACGCTCGCACCCACGACGCAGACACCCGCCACGCAACCTTGTCCGGCTGGACACAGGTTCGGATCCTCATCAATTTGGCCGTCACAATCATCATCAAAATAATTGCAGGTTTCGACGCGCGGCTCGCCAGGAATACAGGTACCAGCGCATGAATAGGCCAAGCGCCGACACCAGCCCAAACCACAATCGGGCAGCACTCCATTGTCGATCTGCGTGTTGCAATCTTCATCTTGGCCATTGCAGACTTCGGCAGCGCCTGGGTGCACGGCGGGATTGTTATCATCGCAATCGCCTTGCCCGATGCCCCAGCCCTTGAGCCCGGAGCAGCCCACGTGGGTCATGCCGCCAAAGCGGCCGAAACCGTCGCCATCGGCATCTTCATACAACGTAACACCTGCGAGGCCCTCATCCACGACGCCGTCGCAGTTGTTATCGCGCAGATCACAAAGCTCCGGATTGCGGGGAAAATTGCGCTCGTCGTTGTCATCGCAGTCATCCCCGAGCTCAGAATAATATTGCGGCGCCACGCACGCTCGCAGGTCGTCGCGACCCGGAACGCCGTGGCCATCGCCGTCGAAATCGCGGAGAAAGACCTTGCTCGGACCCATGCACCCGACGGCAATGGACACCTGCCCATCTCCAGAACTATCTCCGCCGCGTCCGCCGTCTCCGTTGGCCGCCAAAGCAGCCACCGAAAACATGACGCCTCCAGGTTCGAACGGTGCAGTCCAGTTAACAAGGAAGGTGGCCACGCCATTCACCGCCCTTCTGGGCGAGGTTTGCTGCACGCCGGCTCCCGAGAGCGCAGTCTGCTGCCCGTTCACAACCTCATACGTGCCCTGACTGCCGAGCGCAGTGCGGAGGAAAATCCCAGCGACGTCGGGAGTGGGAACACTGATCTTGAGCTGGATCGTTTGACCGAACGCCACGTCCAAAGCGCTTGGCTCAATCGTAATGTTTGGCTTAGCGCCCGTGCTCCCATGGCAACCACCGCAGCCGGCCGCGGCAATCCCCGAAGCGCGCGCCAACGCATCGGAAGCGGGCAGCACGATCAGCGCCAGCGCGAGAAGCGCGAGGCAGATATTGGCAAACCGGCGCGCCATGAGCATCGCCTCTTAGCATATCTGGTCTAGGTGCGCGGGGCACGATTCTGAGCTCGTTACCGCGGAAATTACGCGCGCTTACAACCCCTGCATAACTTTCCCGAAAAAGCTTCTCTGTTCGGAAGGCCAGAGCGCAGGTTGGTATGGCAAGGTTCCAGGACAGCGCTTAGTAGTTAATCTGAAAACCATGCGGCAAGCATGCTCCATGCTCCATGAGGAGCGACCTGCTGCAACGCTAGACCCGGAGCGCAACCGCGACGCAAACCAGCAGGAGAAGCGCAGCTTCCGAATTCGGGGCGCAAGGCGCCCCTCGGGGTGGGTCATAAAGGACTTGAACCTTTAGCCAACGGATTAAGAGTCCGCTGCTCTACCAATTGAGCTAATGACCCGACAAAAATGCGGAATGCGCTCTTACCGGGCGCCCCCTCGCGCGTCAAGCTCACTTGAACCCCTCCGCACCGCTTGACCCTCAAGCAGGCGCCTTCTATGAAAACAGCTCCAATTTTATGCGCCCCTAGCTCAGCTGGATAGAGCATCGGACTTCGAATCCGAGGGTCGAAGGTTCGAATCCTTCGGGGCGCGCCAGGGGAGTGCAGGATTTCTGACGGAATGCACACGGCGCGGGTGCCGCACGGTGCTTTTCTTGGTTCCCACCCTCGGGTATAGACCCCGGATGTTATCGACGGCCGAAAGCCTGGCGGGGCAGGAAATCGCCTCTGGTAAACGCTTTGGGTTTGGGGCCAACTGGAATCGCTACCTGGCTGGAGTGTCTGAGGAACGGATACAGGTGGCGCGCGATTCAGTGGTGGAGCTGCTTAAGCTTGATTCGCTCGCGGGGAAGTCCTTTCTCGATATCGGCTGTGGCAGTGGTTTGTTCTCCCTGGCTGCGAGGCAGTTGGGGGCCAAGGTGACCTCCTTCGACTTCGACCCGGACTCAGTGCGCTGTACCGAATCCATCCGTGAAAAGTTTCAGGGCTCCGATCAAGACTGGAGAGTGCTCCAAGGCTCAGCGCTGGATGTTGAGTTTCTGAAGAGCCTCGGGAAGTTTGATATCGTGTATAGTTGGGGCGTGCTGCATCACACCGGCAGCATGTGGCAGGCGCTCGACAACGCTCGGATCCCGCTCGGATCGGGCGGGCTCTTGGCGATTGCGATTTATAACGACCAGGGCCTGAGATCGAAACGCTGGCTTCAAGTTAAAGAGCTGTACAACAAGACGCCGGAACCGTTCCGGCTTGGCCTTCTCTTGCCGGTACTTATGGCCATGCATGGCCCCGCATTCGTGAAGGACCTAGTTCGGCTACAACCGCTTCGCACTTGGAGGGGGTACAAGTCGAAGCGTGGCATGTCTGCTTGGACAGATGTGATTGACTGGGTGGGGGGGCTGCCCTTCGAAGTTGCAAGCCCCGAAGCGATCTTTGATTTCTTCAAGGTACGGGGGCTATTGCTTGAGCGTTTGAAGACGCACTTGCGACTGGGGCCGCTTGAGTATGTTTTCCGCGCACCTGTTTGAGGCCGGGGGATCCTAACCAACCGGGGCCGGACTTATTGGCACACGCAAGCATCACTCGGCAGGAACCCTGGAGCGCGGTCTGCGCTGTCAGCATCTTCTTCGCCTGCTTGCTCCAGTTCATTGTCTTTTCGTTTGGGCGCGACCAATCGATTTATGCCGTGCTCGGCGACGGGATCTTGCACGGTAAGCTACCCTATCGCGATCTTTGGGACTTCAAACCGCCGGGCATTTTCTTTGTGTATGCGTTCGCGCAGGCGCTGTTTGGGACGAGTATGCTGGCACCGCGCATTTTTGAAATGCTCGGGTTGTGCCTCTTGGGGGCAAGCTTTGTCTTTCTCGCGAAGCGCTGGTTCGGCTCCCGCCTACTAGGCATTTGGGCGGCTGCGCTTGCAGTCTTCATTCATAGCCAGCTCGACTTCTGGCACACGTCTCAGCCAGAAACCTATGGTGCTATCCTCACGGCGCTTGGCCTCGCGCTTGCCGTTCACGAGGAGAACGCGAAGCGACCCGCCGTGCATTGGATTGCTATCGGGCTGGTGTTTGGCTTGGCAGGGCTCATGAAGCCGCACTTGTTGGCAGGGGGAACGGTTGTGGCTGCGTATTTGGCGACACGCCAGCGCCAGCATATACGAGCTAGTCTGCGGTATTTATTGCCTATTTTGACGATCGGCACGGCGGCACTCGTGCCAATTTTGGCTACTTGCCTTTGGTTTTGGTCGAAGGGGGCATGGGCCGCACTCAAGTGGACCCTATTCGAATTCGCTCCCGGCTACACGGCGCTCACCTATCAGAGTCAATCCGCGCTGCGCTTGTTCTATGCGGCCGTCGAGGAAGCCAGTTTTCGTTTTTCCGCGATCGTGGCTGTTGGCCTGGTGTTGGCCTTCGCTCTAGCTCCCGAGCACCGGCGCGAACGTGAAGGGCTGTTCGTCCTTCTAGGTGTCTGCATGGTGCACTTTGCAGGCATCGCCATGCAGAGCAAATTTTATCAGTATCATTTCTCAGCGACCTTGCCGTTCCTCAGCTTGATCGCGACGCTGGGCTTCGGGAAGCTTTGGTTCACGCTCAAACAGCCGGGGCGACAGCGAGCCGCGATTTTCGTAGTTGGTATCAGCTCGCTCGCTAGCATGCGGGTTGCCACCAACGATGTACCTCTCGGCTACTGGGCCCGAGCTTCAGAGCGCTTGCGATTTCTTGTTTCCCAATCAAGCTACGCGAACCGGGAGCAGCTGGATGCCGCCCTTTACCATGTGGCTGGCTACAGTCTGGTCGATAATCAGCAGATTTCACGCACGGTGGCGCAACTCACGAAGCCCGACGACTCCATCTTCGTCTGGGGTTTTGAACCTGCCATCTATCTGTTTTCTAAGCGCGCTCCCGCTTCACGCTTCATCTACAACGTGCCCCAGCGCGCAGCCTGGCAGGGCAAAGAAGCCCGGAGCATGTTGCTCGGCGATTTGAAGCGGCGCCCACCCCAAGTGATCGTGGTGGAGCGTCGAGATATTTTCCCCTCGGTGGTGGGCAACGCGCTGGATTCGGCGGCGTCTCTGGAACAGTTTGTCGAGCTGTCGACGCTCATTCGAGATGGTTACTCGTTGGCGCGGCAAACGGAGCGCTTCGATGTCTATCAGAAAACACAACAATCAGCCTCGCTGGCCATGCCTCGGCCACACTTCGGACAAGCTCGCTAGTGGCCAAACAGAGCGCCGGAGTGCTCCTCTACCGACGCCGCACGCTCGGTGTGGAGGTGTTGCTCGTGCATCCCGGTGGGCCTTTTTGGGCCAATCAAGATGAGGGCGCCTGGAGCCTTCCGAAAGGCGAGCTTCAAGCCGACGAAGATCATCTCACCGCAGCACGCCGTGAATTTAAGGAGGAAACAGGCCACGCGCTGGTTGGCGTTTTCACCCCGTTGGCATCGGTGCGCTTGAAGAGCGGAAAAGTGATTCACGCGTTCGCCGTCGAAGGCGATCTGGATCCCGCCGCGATCCACAGCAATTTCTTTGAAACGGAGTGGCCGCCGCGCTCGGGTGTGCTTCGCCAGTATCCCGAGGTGGATCGCGCAGCATTCTTCTCGCTCGCAGATGCCACGGCCAAGCTCCATCCCGGTCAAGTTCCTTTCCTTGACCGGTTGGCAAGGCTCCTTGAGGCAGCGTGCGGAGAGCGCTGAACGCTTGCGCTTGGTTGGATCTTCAGCCAGCTTGGCTCGGCGCGCGCGAGGCAGAGATGGCGCTTGAGCTCCTGCTCGGGGAGCTCCGTTGGGAACAACGCGAGATCATCCTGTTCGGAAAGGCTGTTCTGCAACCGCGCTTGATCGCTTGGGGTGGAGCACTGCCGTACCGCTACTCCGGCCAGACGCTTGAGCCACGACCGGTCACGTTGTTCACGCGAGAGCTTCTCGAGCGGGTGATTCAGACGACGGGCGCCTCGTTCAACCACGTGCTGATCAACCGCTACCGAAACGGACTAGACAGCATGGGCATGCATTCAGATTCTGAGCCAGAGCTAGGAAAGGACCCTGTTGTGGCGACTCTGTCGCTGGGTGCGACGCGGAGCTTTCAGCTTGCCGCGCGCGTTCCTACTCCCCCCGCTCCCCC
>Ga0163147_10008174_pt1 | contig 11667 bp, 10 predicted proteins | sample OliLakLV19MP6G1_FD_148597 | JGI IMG/M metagenome (GOLD analysis project Ga0163147, IMG submission 148597) | Freshwater microbial mat bacterial communities from Lake Vanda, McMurdo Dry Valleys, Antarctica- Oligotrophic Lake LV.19.MP6.G1 | ecosystem: Environmental > Aquatic > Freshwater > Lake >...
GTCCATCAGAATTCACTTTCACTGCCACAAGGACACTCTGAAAAAGAATAGCGCACATCACGCGCGCGGCAAAGATGCAAAACATCTGTTCGGCTATGGAGATGACGCCGCCAACACGGGTTCAAGGGCATTGGGCAATGGTTGCCCCGTCACCCACGCGCGGATCATGTCATTGAACAATTGCGGATGTTCGCCATTCCAACCGTGATGCGCATCTGGCACCAAGGCTGCTGCCCCCTGTGGCAATGCCTGCGGAAAAGCTGACAGCCCAGCTTGAATCGCTTTAGCTTCCAACTTGCCCGCCACTGCCAACAAGCGCTGCCCACGCCCCTGCAAGCCAGACGGCAGCTTAAAATCGGTGATCTCGTTGAAGATGGCGCGCAGGGTCGCGCCGCGCACCCGTTTATTGTCGCGCGTGAACAACACCGCAGCGTCGGCGGGCAACTGCATCATCTTGATGTTCATGTTGATATACGGCTGCCACTGCATCAGCGGCGACACCACGAACACCAACGCCTTGTACAGCCATGCGGGGGTCAACCCTTTGGTGCTTATACCACTGACCAGCACTGTCTCCACCACGTCTGGGTGATCCCCCAGCAGTTGCAGCGCCACATAGCCCCCCAGCGACAAACCGACGATATGCGCCTTGCCGTGCGCCGCTTGTGCCCGAATGATCGCCGCCACTTGGGAGGCGCTGTCCGCCAACGAGTGCCATGTCTCGCGATAACTTTCGCCATTGCCGGGCAAATCGATGGCGAGGCAATGATAATCGGCACTCAGCGCCGCCACCTGTTCCGTCCACATCCAACTGCTGACGCCTAAGCCATGCAAAAACACAATCGCCGGGGCGCTGTCTGCGCCAGTGGCTTGAACGACTAAACTCATGATTTATCCTTTTCATCAGGAATGACAATCGACGCTAACGTAAACCGCTGGCGTTCTGGCGCAGGGGCAACCGCCAGCATCCGCCCCACCAACCCATTGAGTTCGGCAGTGAAGGCGGCACGCTCGGCGTCCGTCAGATAAACGACGGCGCGGTTGTAGGTGAGACCGGACTCAGGCACCTGCTGAAGATCGGTCGTATGGATATAGTCGCTGAAGGTATCGATCAATGCCGCTGTGTAAAGCGTGAAGTAACGCAGGTGATCCTCGGCACTCATAACGCGCAATTCCTCCGCAGATAGGCGACTTCCGCCCTGTGCGACGCGATAAGTCCGTTGCACGGCACCCTTGATGCGCTCTTCTTTGGCGATCACTAAAATCCCCCCGTCCAACAACACCTTAATTTGGCGATAGAGTGTCGCTTGGGGAATAGCAGGGAGCGCCTCTGCCAATTCTTGCGAGGTGCGATCCCGCCCCGAAAACTCGGTCATAATGTGGATTCGTATGGGATGTAGGAGCAGATCCGCTTTTGTTTTCCCCATGCCACCTAGCCATTATCATATTTGATAATGGCTATATTCTATTCTCGACATTGAGAATGGTCAAGTGGGGGTTAAGATCGCTTCCGCTTCGTAGAGCGCAATCGAGAGCGTGAAGGTCGTGCCGATACCGAAGGTGCTTTTCACATCGACCTTGCCATCATGCAGGGTCATGATCTCGCGCACAATATATAAGCCCAAGCCGGCACCACTGCCGCCCTCGGTCACGCGATAAAAGGGATCAAACAATTGCGGCAAGTGTTGCGAGGCAATCCCGATGCCGCTATCGATCACACTGATGATGCTGTTGCGTCCATCCTCGCTCAAATGGGCATGAACCTGAATACGCCCTTCTGCGGGTGTGTAGACGATGGCATTGCGCACAAGGTTGGTGAGCGCTTGATTGATGCGTGCGGGGTCGGCATATGCCATCAACGGCGTCGTGGACAGATGACTGGTGATGAGGATTTGTTTTTGCTCGGCGTCGGAACGTTGGACTTCGACCACATCGGCGATCACATCTTGGAGCGCGATCACCTGTTTGTGCAAAGATAAGCCGTTTTCGAGACGCGCGACATTCAGCAGATCGTTCAACAACGTCAACATGTGCTTAGACACGCGATTGAGTACGCCCAAATGCTTGGGGGTATTCTCGGCGTCGCGCTCCAGCAGATAGAGGCGCGTCATGATATTGGTGAGCGGCGTCCGCAGTTCGTGGGAGGCACGGGCGAAAAAATAATCGCGCTGGCGCTTCATGGCAATTTCTTGGGTGATATCACGCACGATGATGACGCGCCGTCGTTTGTTATCCGCCATGCGGATGGGGGTGGCGGTGATGGCAACTTGTACAAGCGAGCCATCATTGCGGACCAAATCGGTTTCGTAACGATCTGATTTACGGGGCAGATTTTGCGTCATGGTCAAATCGACCGACGGCGTGAGCGTGCGGAAGGGTTTGCCCACCAACTCCGACGCATCATAACCGACCATCTCCGCCAGCGCCGGATTGACCAGTACCATGATGCCATCCACGTTATAGATAAGTCCCTCCCCCATCGTGTCGAGAATCGCAAGGAGCTGCGTTTGTTGGGTTGCCAGTTCCAGCGTGCGCTGGGCAACGCGCTGTTCCAGCTCGGTATTCATGACTTCCAAGTCGCGTCGCGACCGCGCCATATCCTCTACCATCAGATTGAGGGTATGGGTCAAGCGCCCCAACTCATCCTCTTTTACCATGGTGGCGCTGGGCGGGGCGCTCCACAACGGCACAAGGGCACCCTTGGGGGGTTTGGTGACCGAGTCGTTTAGGTTTTTGATGCGGCGCAACAGGGCACGGTCGAACGAGACAAAGAGTCCGGCAATCGCCACCAACACCGCCGCCGCCAAAATAAGCATCCCCACAAGCACACGAGTGCGTATGGCATTGAGCATGACGCGGCTTTGTATGGTTTCGATCACCCAGCTCCCCCCTAGAACGGGAATTTCGGATCGGCTCCTAATCTGGTTGTCCGTCGTCGTGATGGCATCATCAAAACGAGGCAACTGGTCACTGAGCGCTGTTGAGCCAGCCCCTTGAGCATCCCCAAACAGCGTGATCTCCATCTGCAACTGATGGGACAGCGCTTGAAAGTGGGTGTCATTCAACACCCGCCCCCAAATAAGCGTCCCGCGTGGCGAGGCGCTGGCATTGCCGGACAAAATTGGACGCGCCGCCAGCAATACCGGCGCGCCATTGATCACCGCAAATTGTGCGGTCGGGCTGCCTAACACCAGCAAATCGGTGATCTCGCTGGGGCGTGTGCCATCGAGTTCCCGCAGAAAAGCATTGCCGTTGGAGAGAACGGGCGACGGTGCCCAATAGTTCAGATCCATTGCCTGATCAAAAAAAAGCATAAATGACAAGTCGAGGTCAAAGAAAACGGACGGAGTGATGTTATCGTCCACAAATTGTAAATCACCATCCTCGACAAAGTTGTAGACCGCATCCCAACTCGACCAATCATTTTGGGTGCGCAACAAGCGGTTGCGTTCATCGTCCAACAAATGGTTGAGGTGGTAGAGATCGCTTTGAACGTGATTTTGCTCAATCTCATCAAAATTCATCTGGAGAGTCGAATGAAACACAAAAAACAACGCCATGATGACGATGACCAACAGCAATACAATATAGGTGCGAGTACCGCGACGACGAACGATCATAAAACGCTCCACCCCAAGTGTTTTCGCGCGCTATCTTTCTCAATTGTAGCAAAATAAAAGCAAAGCAAGCATTCAGCCATTTTAGGAATAAGCCGGCGTTAGGCAGGGAGGGGATTCGGCTAAATTTTGTAAATTATTTGGGCTGTGGCAACAGATTGAGATACTTTCGCACTTGATTGCCATTATACTTGAAACTGCCTATATCTTGACCACTTAACCCTCAAGGACATCCCATCCCATGTCAGAAGAAAACAAACATCTTGTTCGCCGCCATTTTGAGGAAGTACTCAACCAAGGACAACTGCATGTAGTGGACGAAATTTACTCCGAAAACTATGTGCTAGATGCCCCGGTACAAACCGATGGTGGCGGTACAGCGCAAGGTAAAACCAAAGGACGTGATGGTCTCAAAAAACGAGTGACTCTGTTTCGCACCGGTTTCCCTGATATTCACTTTAGCATCGACAACTTGGTCGCCGAAGCGGACAAAGTAACGGTGCAGTATCGCTTTGAGGGAACCCACATGGGCAAGTTTTTGGGGCTGCCCGCAAGCCGGAATCGCATCAGTGTGGGCGGGATTCTGATCGCCCGGATTGTGAACGGACAGATCGAGACCGCATGGAGTGTTTTTGATAGTGGAGATATGATGAAGCAACTTGGTGTGGTACCACCCCAGCGCGTGCATCGGTTACTGCATATCGACAGCAGCCCGCGTGGGGGGCTATCTTATACACGAATGGTCTCGAAGGAATTTGTCACCGCTTGGAAATCTGCCTACCCTGCGGGCATCGTGACCTATGTCGATCTCAACAAAGCCATTTTGCCGCCGATGAATGCGGTCACAGCCGAACTGCTGCATCGCGGGTCGGTGGACGAAAACCTGCTTTCGCAGGCAGAGCTACAAACAGTGAACGCCGTGAATGGGTTGGTCGATCAGTTTTTGGTGGCAGATTATTATGTCATCGGCGCGCCCATGTACTTTGCGCATGTCCCGGCACTCTTGAAGTCGTATATGGATTTCTTGCCGTACTTCGGAAAAACCGTGCGCTTGACCCCGCTAGGACCAGCAGGTTTGTTGGTGGGCAAAAAGGCGATGGTGATCACCGCGCGTGGTTTCGATTATTCGCCCGGCAGCCCGATTGAAGGCTTCGACCTGCAAGTCCCTTGGGTCCGCAACTCACTGGCATTTATGGGCATCATGGACACGACCTTTATCAATATGAATGGCTTGGATTATGGGGAAGATGCGGTCAATAAAGCGATCACCCATGCTCGCGCCACCATTTATGAATCCATAGAAGCGTGGGCATTCAGCCCCGCGTAACTGCTTAGGTATGATGCTGTTGGCGAATTGATTTTATCTAGGGTCGGCGTGTCTTTTTTGTGGAGGCGCAAGGCATTGCGCCTCTACGGAGCATCTCCTATTTTGATTCGCCAACAGCATTGGCGTAGTAGTTACGAATATGAAGAGAGGTACCCAGGCAAAGGGGACAAGCACATGAATCGGATACAAAAGTTCATCACGGGTATCGTCCCACGCGCGTGGGCAGAGTCTATGGAAGCTGACTCGCGCCAGTGGATGATAACGTGCAGCGCGTGCGGGGCGCAGCGTTCAATATGGGAGGCGGGCGGCATTCGTTGGAAAGCCGTTGGCAACTCCACGACGATCACCCGTTGTTTTCAGTGTGGCAAACTTGTTGCGCACACCCTCAGCAAGGGGACGGCGGGCTAGTAGTCCACCAGAGTCACCATTTGTTGGCGGCTTTGATACGGGTGTAGGCGTCGTTCAAGCGTTTGAAACGCGCCTCCGCCTCTGCCTTCGGGAGTGTACTGACATCGGGGTGGACTTCCCGCGCCAAGCGCCGGAACGCCGTTTTCACGTCGTCGTTGCTGGCGGTGCGCGTCAACCCCAGCAAGCTATAGCAGCGATCCAATTCCGTCTCTTGGGGGCGGGGGACATCAGCGCGCGTCTGATACCCGTGCGGTGCTTCATTTTTCGGCGGCAGGTCGTCGGGCTTGGTGTTGCTCCATGCCGGATTGCTCCATGTGTAAAAATGAGGTTCGCTCGCGCCGCTGGTTTTGTCCTCTTCCCGCTTTTGACGGCGGAAGGCTTCGCGCCCAATCGTATAATCCGCCTCTTTCCAAAATGACTCATTGCCAAAATTGGCGACCAACCAATTGCCCTTGATCGACAACGGGTTGCTGACCCAGACGCGGTAGCTGGGCAGATTGCGCACGGTGATATCGGGACCATACCACACCTCGCGCTCATCGCCGCGCGTGTTAAACGTCCGAAAATGGACTTGCCCGATATAGGGCACCCCCTGTCGCATCCCATAGGTATAGAGCTTATCGCGAAACAAGGCGTGCAGCGCCAATAACGCCTCGTCGGGGGCGGTTTGTGCGCCATCGGCGGGCACATGCTTGGCATTGACGAGGAATAGCGATCCCACGCCGACACGGGTATTTTCTTGGATGATCTTTTTTAAGTGGCGGGGCTTGGGCAGGTCGTCAGGCACATGAATCGAAATGATGCCACTGCTCCACGTATGCGCGATTAAGCTGCCATCGGGCGTGATCTGCGCCGTGCGCACACTTTCGACAGCGGCGATCTGTCCTTTGAGCCAACTTCTCACGACTTGTGACATCATTTTACTTTTGCGGTTCAGGGGTGATAACAATGGGGCTATTTTAACATCATGCGCCGCAGACGGACAGGAAACAAACGATGAGAAAGGATGGGGGGCAGGGATTGGACTAAACCCCAACCCCTAATCCCTGCCCTACCCCTAGCTCGTATAAAACAGCGTCAACTCGGTGTCGGTGATGGTCACATCCGTTAAGCGTCCTGTCGGGCGGGTGCTGCTGATATAACGACGCCAAGAGGCACCCAAATGCGTGTTAATTTGGTTCAACAGGTCTCCCGAAGCGGCGGTACCATTGGCGGTGGCATTGGTCACTGCCCATTGTACGCGCCCATTGACGACACTGGGCACCATCGTCACCGAAAGCGCGACGCTGGTCGTCTGCCCGGCAGGGGTGGTGCGGCGCGTGTAGGTGCTGCTGATCACCGCTTGCCCCGGTTGCAAATCGACAACGACATTGGTGATATTGCGGTTGCGCGGGTTGCTCACCCAATAGCTGTCATTGACTTGTTGTTCGGTCAAGACGAGGGTATTGGTAGCGACCGGCGTTTGGGCGGTGGTGAACGGAATCGCCAGCGCGAATAAGGCGATCAAGGTGAATAGGAACACGAAGGGCTTTTTCATGATGCTGCTCCTCACTTCTAGTATCGAATGTGTGATTAAACACACTTGCTTTAGAATAGAGTGGGGATGTTAGAGAAGTTTATCCAACTTGTAAAAAGACTGTCCCTATTCGTGACTACTCAGGTATAGAAACAGAATAAAATAAATAGGGAGGCATGAAGACGTGAAGAAAAACAGGAAAATACCCCTCGAAACGTGGATGTAGGGGTGGATTAGGCGCTTGTCAATCGTTCGTTAACATGAAAGTTCCCACGCCGAATATCCACCCATTTGCCGCCAACGGTCATTTCTCCCTTTATTAGCGACCGTTTTTCAACCTGAGCAGTTACCCCTATTCAAGAAAGGCATCACACTAGATGACACAACCGATCTTGCAACGCAGCGATGAAAAGTGGGTCTTGCTGGCGACCGTTTTGGCGAGCAGCATGGCATTTATCGACACCACCGCCCTCAATGTGACGCTCCCCAGATTGCAAGCCGATCTCAACGTGAATGGTACCGAACTGTTGTGGATCGTCAACGCCTACGCCTTGATGCTGTCCGCCTTGATCCTTGTCGGCGGGGCATTGGGGGATCGTTTTGGGCGCAAACGAGTGTTTATGATCGGCATTGGCATCTTCACCGCAGCCTCTATTGCGTGTGGCGTTTCGACCAGCGGCGGTTTTTTGGTGGCAGCGCGGGCGGTACAGGGTATCGGCGGGGCGTTGATGGTGCCGGGCAGCCTCGCCTTGATCGCGGCATTGTTCCCCGACGAACGACGCGGCGTCGCCATTGGTACATGGTCTACTTTTAGCACGCTCACGACCATCATCGGACCGGTTCTCGGCGGCTTTTTGGCGGATCAAGGCTTGTGGCGTTTTGTCTTTTTCATCAACGTGCCGTTAGCGGCGATTGCCGTGTTCATCTTGGTGACGCGCGTGCCCGAAAGCACCCAAGCCAGCGACGGCGCACGGCTCGATATCGTTGGGGCGGCATTGGCGACGCTGGGGCTAGCGGGATTGACCTACGGCTTCATCCAATTGGGCGAAGCTGACTCAGCCAATCCCGCGCTGGCGTGGATCGCGCTGGCGGTGGGCGTTGTGGCACTGGTGGCATTTGTGTTGGTGGAATTGCGGATCAAGCACCCGATGGTGCCGCCGAGCCTGTTTCAGTCATCGACGTTTAGTGGTGCCAACTTGCTGACGCTGTTTTTGTATGCGGCATTGGGTGGGTGGTCCTTCTTTTTGCCGTTAAACCTCCAGCAGGTGCAAGGCTACACTGCCAGCGAAGCCGGAGTCGTATTCTTGCCGTTCGCGCTCTTGTTGACGGTCTTGTCACGGCAAGCGGGCAAATATGCCGACCGTCTCGGTGTGCGTCCGTTCTTGATCGCCGGACCGCTTATTGCGGGCTTGGGCTTTGCGTGGATGGCGACGATTGGCATTACGAACGGTATTGGTGAGTATTTCACGAGCTTTTTCCCCGGCGTGGTGCTGATGGGCATCGGCATGGGCATCACCGTCGCGCCCTTGACGACCGCCGTCATGAACAGCGCCCCGCGTGAAGCGACCGGCACTGCCAGCGGCGTCAATAATGCGGTGGCGCGCACGGCGGGCGTGTTGGCGGTCGCCATTTTTGGCGCGCTCGCCCTCGGTTTGTTCAGCAGTACCCTCAATGCCCAAGCTTTGAGTTTAGGGCTGTCGCCGGAACTCCAGAGCGCGGTCAGCGCAGAGGCGGCGAAACTAGCAGGGGCAGCGGTACCGTCTGGCGTGGACGCGGCAACGGGGGCGGCATTGCAAACTGAGATTGATTGGGCATTCGTGCAGACGTTCCGCGTGGTGTGTCTGTTGGCGGCGGTGCTGGCGTGGATCGCGGCGGGCGTGGCGGCGCTGATGATCAAAGCAAAGGCGTAGCGGCGAAAGCTAGAACGAAAAGGCGCACCCAATGGGTGCGCCTTGTTCATGACGATAGTGTTCAACCAGCCGAGGTGGATTAGCCGAGGCGGTTGTAGTATTCGACCACGAGTTGTTCGCTGATGGGGATGGGCAGCTCGGCACGTTCTGGCACGCGGGTGAACGTCGCCGCGAAGGCGTCTTTGTTCACGCTCAGGTAATCCAGATTGTACGCGACGCCTTGCATCGCATCAATCACATGCTCGTTTTTGCGCATCGACTCACGCACAGTGACGGTCATGCCCGGCATCACTTGGAACGAGGGCAGGTTGACCCGTGCGCCGTCGATCAAGATGTGCCCGTGACTGACAAACTGACGGGCGGCGAAAATCGTGGGCGCAAAGCCCGAGCGGAACACAATATTATCCAAACGACGCTCTAGCAACTGTAACAAGTTGCCGCCGGTGTTGCCCGGCATTTGGCGCGCTTTTTGGAAATAATTGCGCATCTGCTTTTCACGAATGTTGAAGATGAAAGACAGTTTTTGTTTTTCATTCAACTGCAAACCGTAATCGCTACGGCGACCGGAACGATACTGCTTTTCTTTTCCATGATCGCCCGGCGGATAAGGGCGCTTTTCAAGGATTTCTTGGTACTTTGTGCGTGGGATCAGCACTTCGCCGAAGCGGCGCTGAACTTTCGCTTTTGGTCCGTGATACGATGCCATAATTCCCCAAATAAAGAGCGCCTGCAACGGCGCGCTGATCAGTTTCCGAAAGTGTTATGTAGTCTATTCATTTGAGGAGCAAAAATCTAGGGTGAATTTATCGCTCCTCTTCATCCTCGTTGGATTTGTCTTCGATCCCAAGGGCATAAATCGAACGACGATCCCAGCCCGACACCGCTGCCAGCGCTTTGGCAACCACTTTCAATGATTCGCCGTCCTCAAGGCGTTGGTGTAGTGCCTTTAAAATATCGTCTTCTTCCCATATGCGCTCCGCATCAGGGGGCGCACCGCCGATCACCAGCGCTATTTCCCCGTTTAAGGATTCCGTCACCAGTCGCTCGGCAAGGGCGTCTAAGCGATCCCGCCACACTTTGCCATTGGGCGCGCCCAACTGATAGACAAGGCACGCGGGGCGGTCACCCAACAGAGTATGCAGCCCAGTCAAGCTTTGGGCGATGCTATCGGCGGGCAAGGTCAAGACCAGTGTCGCCCGTTCACGCGCATAGCCCGCTACCGCCAGCGCCGACACGCGCCCTAAATAAATAAAGGCGTCGGGCGGCATTGCCGACAGCACCAACGCGCTGATCGGCACGCTGACGCCCGGCAACGGTTCTACCCGTGCCCCCGTCGCTAAGGCGTCGCGCACGATTTCGGCGGCAGCAGGATCGGCAATCGCGGGCACATCCCCCACCCCGATCAACGCGACATCCCCGCTCGCCAGCGCCGTGATCACCGCCGCCAGCGGGATCAGGGGTGGGGCAGAGACCTGATGGTGTGCCAACAACGCGCTGGTGGCGGCGGGATCGGGCGTGGCAATAGCGCGGACTTCGCCCAAAATGCGGAGCGCGCGCAACGTCATATCATCGGGGTCGCCGGGGGGTGTCGGGATCAAATACAGGGTGCTCATGGGGGGTGCCCTTTCAAACGAAAATCCCCGCCAAATGGCGGGGACGGGTCATCTTAGGAAACGGCGCACCGCAATTAGCGCTTTTTGTTTTTCTTGGGCGGGTCGCGCTTGACGGGCACATAGCCTTCGGGCGCTTTCGAGTCGTAGCCAGGGGCATCTTTCTTGAAGAAGTCGTAATTCGGCTCGATATCCGCCGTCAAATCGACCACTTCGCCGCCCACCGCGACCACTTCTTCTTTGGTGTCGAAGGGGATGCGCGCTTGACCAGCCGCCATTTCAAAGTCGCTCGGCACTTCGTCTTCCATGAAGATCGCTTCAAACGGGCATTCGGGCACGCACGCGCCGCAATCGATGCAGGTATCGGGGTCGATGAAATACCAAGGCCACTCATTGGTTGGGAAACCGGGGACGATGCACTCTACGGGGCACACATCGACGCAAGCGCCATCGCGTAAACACAAACTGGTGATAATGTGGGTCATGAGGATTACTCCAACTTTACCAAACACGGCTGATTAAAAAGCAGTATAGCGCATTTTAACCGGATGTTCTGGAACTTTTGTTGGATTTGAAAATGAGTTTTAACTTTTGATCGGCGGGCAATATCTCATGCGAAACACAGGTTTTACCTCGGTTAAATTTTGCGCGGGGGCACCTTGGGCAAGGCGTTGGTCTCTGCCAACACCTCTAAGCCGTCGCGATCCACAACCACGAAACTGCGCCCGCGCTTCTTGAGCAAGCCGGCATTCATCAACCCGCGCAATGCCCGCCCGACGACTTCGCGGGTCGTGCCCAAGATCGACGCCATCTCTTCTTGGCTGAGTTGGGACGGCATTTCGGCGATTTGATCGGCGTAGGTGGTCTCGTGCAAGAATAATTTGGCGAGCCGCGACGGGATTGTGCGGAAGGTCATGTCTTCGAGGCGCTCGATATATTCGCGGTTGAGGTGGGCAAGCGCTTGCACGGTATTGCTGAGCAACGTCCGTTCGCTAGACATCAGCATGAGTAAATTATCATGGCTGATCATCCACAGTTCCGAAGCCGTGACCGCCGTGGCGTTAAAGGGATTCGCGCCGCCATCGACCGCCGACACTTCGTTAAAGGTCGCGGGCGACCGCAGCAAGCTGAGGGTGTGCAACCGCCCTTCGGCATTGACGCGATAAATGCGTACCAACCCCTCGACGACGATGCAAAAGCCGGAACAACATTCGCCCTCGGCAAGGATAGTCGCCCCCGCTTGATAGCGTTTGCGATGGGCTGCCCGTTCCACTTTCAG
>Ga0163147_10008178_pt1 | contig 11664 bp, 6 predicted proteins | sample OliLakLV19MP6G1_FD_148597 | JGI IMG/M metagenome (GOLD analysis project Ga0163147, IMG submission 148597) | Freshwater microbial mat bacterial communities from Lake Vanda, McMurdo Dry Valleys, Antarctica- Oligotrophic Lake LV.19.MP6.G1 | ecosystem: Environmental > Aquatic > Freshwater > Lake >...
CCCGTCTTTCCCCAGCCGCCACTCCATCGCCCACCACGAACCGATCGGCACGTCGTACACGGTCGCGTCGCGACTGTTGACCGAGAGGTGGACCTGCGAGCGCGCCGCGTTGGGGCCGTCGATGGCGGACTGCAAGGTATGGATGCGGTGTGACGTGATGGGGTATTGCCCGCCGGGGTAACGCCGCACCAGTTCGAGCAGCTCATCGCGCGGGTACGGTGCGCGGTAATTCGAGAACAGCCGGAAGGTCACATCGGTATCGAGCATCTCGCCCAGCGCCGAGATGTCGGCTGCGACGGCCCTCCCGATCAGCTCGCGCGTCCGCGCCGCGACCGCCTCCCGCGGCGTAGTAATCACCGACGCCCCCACCACGATCGCCCCCGCAGCGATGAGCAACACCGCCGCGGCCAGCGCGCCGTGTCGGACCTTCCCCCGCTTCGCCAGCATGACCGCGACCGCTACCGCCGCAAGCGCGAGCACACCCGCCACCGGCCACGGCGATTCGACCGTCCAATGAACAACCATCGGCGGCGACGGAAGGTCGGGCGGCACGGCGGCGTTGAGAGAACCCTGAATCTGGGCGAGCGTGAGGGGCATAGAGCAATCGGCGCGGGCGGCCCTTGACTGTACCGACCCATCGCCGATGGGTCGCACGCCGACTCCGCTGGCCTTTCTTGCTGATTCTCAGCCGCAACGGCCGATTATGCGCTGTGGCGGCGGTCGCAACCAGCATCCTCGACGACAACCTGCGCGCCCTCTCTCGCGCATCGCCCGATGTCGCGCGCCGGGTCCGCCTCGCTACTCCGCGCCGCGATGTGCGCTTCATGACGACCGATGAGATCCACGACCCATGCGCCTTGGCCGCGGAAGTATTTGACGAGATCGACCCTCAATCCAGGCGCGCGCTCTGCAGCCGCCGCCGCCCCCTCGAAGAAGCCCGTCGACTCATAGACACCGTCGACATCGCCGATGCCGCGGTCTTCCTCGTGAGCGGCTTTGCCGCGGGCCACCACGTCCGCGCCCTCGCCGAACGCTTGAAGCGCACCGGCATCATCGTCGTCTTCGAGCCCGACCTGGCCCTGCTCCGCGCTGTGCTCGAACACATCGACTGCTCCGCGTGGCTCGGCTCGCAGAACGTGGCCGTCGTCGATGACCCCGACGACGGGGGCGCCCTCGCCCGCGTCGTCGAAGGTGTCGAGGGACTCGTCGCGATGGGCGTGACGCTGGTCGAGCACCCCGCCAGCCGCGCTCGCCTTGCCGACGGCACCACCCGACTGCACGCGCGATTCCTCGATGTCGTCAAGGCCGTCAAGATGACCGTCGTCACCACGCTCGTGCAGGTCAAGACCACCCTCCGCAACCTGACGCAGAACCTCGACCGCTACGTCGCCAGCCCCGGAATCGTCGAGCTCAAGAACTCGTGCAAGGGCCGTGCGGCCATCATCGTGAGCGCCGGCCCCAGCCTGGCCCGCAACATCGCGCTGCTCGAAGACCCGCGCATCCGCGAACGCTTTGCCATCATCGCCGTGCAGACCGTGCTCAAGCCGCTGCTGGCCCGCGGCATTCGTCCCCACTTCGTCACCGCGCTCGACTACAGCGAGATCAGCGCCCGTTTCTACGAAGGCCTCACCGCCGCCGACCTCTCCGGCATCTCGCTCATCATCGACCCGAAGGTCAACCCCGGCGTCGTGCAGGCCTGGCCGCGCGAAAGCGCCATGCGCGTGCAAGGCGACAAGCACCTCGACAAACTTCTCGGTGCCGACCTCGCACGCGAAAAAGGCGCGCTCCCCGCCGGCGCGACCGTCGCCCACATGGCCTACTACTTCGCCCGCCATCTGGGCTGCGACCCCGTCGCCTTCATCGGCCAGGATCTCGGCTTCACCGACGGCCAGTACTACGCCCCCGGCGCCGCCATCCACACCACCTGGGCCTGCGAGCTCAACGAGTTCAACACGCTCGAAATGCTCGAGTGGCAGCGCATCCTCCGCATGGGCCAGCATCTGCGCAAGACCGAGGACGTGCTCGGCCGGCCCATCTACACCGATGAGCAGATGGCCACCTACCTCATGCAGTTCGAGCGCGACTTCAAGGCCGATGCCGACCGCGGCCTCACGACCATCGACGCGACCGAGGGCGGCGTCCGCAAACAGCACTCGACCCCGACCACGCTCCGACACTTCATCGGCGAACACCGCCAGCGCGGCGGCTCCCAGCACATCGACGATCTGCTCTCGCACGCCGCGCCCGCCGCGAGCAAGCGGACCCAGCCGGTGTCGCTCCGCCGCGTAGAAGACCGCGTCGTAAGGTTGCACGCCGACACGGCCGCGATCGCCGATCTGTCCCGCAACGCCGGTATCGTCATCGCCGAGATGCTGGAACACCACGCCGATCAGCCGCGCGTCAACCGCCTGATCGGCAACCTCGAAGGTCTGCGCGACAGCGCGGTCGCGCTGCAACCCGCATTCGACCTCACCCAGACGCTCAACCAAACCGGCATGTTCAACCGCCTGCGCGCCGATCGCGCGCTCCAGGTCGAGAGCAACGCGGGCGGAGCGACCGCCTTCGATCGACAGCGGAAGCAGCTCGACCGCGATGCCGAAAACGTTCGTGCCCTCGCGGACGCCGCCGACGACCTGCACGGATTGCTCGGCGATTCCCTCGTCATGCTGCGCACCGGCAAGCGGGTGGTGCGTGAGCAAGGCAGCACATCGGCAAAGCAGCAAGGCACCACGCAAGAGCCGGAGTCGCGGACATTGAGATTGGCTGCGGTCGTGCCGGTCTATGCCGATCACTCGGGTCTCGATGCCCCGATGCAGGATGGCCGGTCGGTCTTCGAGACGACTCTCTCGAGGCTCGCGGAATGTCGAGCATTGGGTGATAGACAAGCCGGTGGTGAAAACCCGGCGACTCATTCGCGGGCACGGATCATCCTGCTGACGGATGTCCCCGACCGCGTCGAATCTCTACGGTCGGTTTGCCGAAACGCGCCACCGATTGAAATCGTTCGCGTTGAGCCTGCGACCCGCTTCGCCGCGCGCCGCACGGCCGTGCAGGCCGCGCGCCTCTTCGCACGCGACTGCTGGCGCGGCGGCATCGGCAACCAGAGCATCTACGACGAGGTCTTCGATCCGGCCGCACTGCGCGAGCTCGCCCACGCGATGGCGCTCGATGCCATTCTGCTCGTCGGCCCCGACTGGTGCGCTCTCGATCCCTCTCTCTGCGATCGCGTGATCGAGCGACACCTCGGAAACCCCGGCCAGGGCCGCTTCGCCTTTACGCAAGCGCCGCCCGGACTCTGCGGCTGCGTGCTCTCCCGCACGCTTCTCGACGACTTCGCCGCCGCCGAAGCCCACGCCGGCGCCCTCGCCAGCATCGGCGGCCTGCTTGGCTACATCCCGCAGACACCCATCGTCGACCTCATCAACCTGCGCGAATGCGTGGAAGTCGAGCCGCGCCTGCGCGACATGGGTGAGCGTGTGGTCGGCGATTCGCCCCGCGGCCGCGCGATCGCGCACGAAATCGCCGGCGGTGTTCCACAGCGCTCCGAATCGCCGCCCGCTTCCACCACCGAGTTGGTGCTGCACCTGGGCATCGGTGACATCGGACGCGAGCAGTGGCTCGATGCCGAGTCTGCGACCGCAGAGATGAATCGAATGGCCGCGGCCTTGAATGGTGAGCGGGGCGCAATCACGCTTCGCGGCGGCGATCCCCTTCGTGGCGTCGATGTGCTGGCGCACCCATCGTTCTGGCCGCTCGTCGAACGCGCTCGCGACCTCGGGCTGGGTATCCATGTGCGATCTTCGCTGACGTGCCGTGAAGGTTGCTTCGATCCGCAACGCCTCGCCGCTGCCGCTTCCGGGATAAGCATCCTGAGCGTCGATCTGCTCGCCGAATCGGATGTCGGCTACCGAGCTATCACCTCGCGCGGCGACTGGCCCCGCGTGCGCGACCGACTGCACCGCCTTATCCAGACCCGCGCGAGCGCGTGGAGCCTGCCGTGGATCGTGCCGCGCCTCACCCGCTGCGATGCGGCCTACACCGAAGTCGATCCGTTCTTCCGTCAACGAATCATCCAGTGCGGTTGGGCCGTCATCGATCCGCTCGAAGCCGCCCGAACCGGCGAACGAATCGCACCGTTACCGATGCCGTCGCACGCGCGGATGCGCCTGGCGGCCAAGCGCCGCGTGGTGCATCCGTGACCGCATCGCATACGCAGAGCAAATGCGCGGTCGTGATCGTGCTCGCTCGCGGCGGCAGCAAGGGCCTCCCGCGCAAGAACGCGCTGCTCGTCGCCGGCCGACCGTGCCTCGAGTGGACCCTCCAGCACGCGTGCGACGCGGAGACGGTAGCCGCGGTGGTGCTCAGCACGGATGATGCGGAGTTGATGGCCATCGGCCGGGCTTGGGGAAATCGCGTCCGCACGATCGAGCGGAGCGCCGAACTGGCGAGCGACCACGCGACCGTCGATTCCGCTGCCCGCGAAGCTCTCGTGCGCTTCGACGCGCAAGCAACTTCCCCGATCGACGATGCCGACTCAAACCCTCTCCCTCTTGGAGGGGCAATCGGAACACCCATCGTTATCCTCTATGGCAATGTCCCCGTGCGCCCGCCGGGGTTGATCGACCGCGCCGTGCGCTTGCTGGTCGAGTCGCGCGCCGACTCGGTGCAGTCATATGCCCCCGTCGGCAAGCATCACCCCTGGTGGACCGCGCGCGTCGACGAAGGCACCGGCGCCGTTCGACCCTGGCAAGGCGAAGTGCTCAACCACGGCGTCTTTCGCAGGCAGGAGTTGCCGCCCGCGTTCATCCCCGATGGCGGCGTGATCGCCCTTACGCGCGAAGCCCTCATGCTCCAGATCGCGGGTGTTGCGCCCGGCCCACACGCCTTCTTCGGGCGCGACGATCGCCGCCGCGGCCTCGTCAACCGCGAGGGCGACGTGGTGGACATCGACACCGAGATCGATCGCATGGTTGCGGAATCGGTATTGAGCAGACAAGACCGCATCGAGGCGAGGTCCGCATGAACATCGGCGGACGAGAAATCGGACTGCGGCACCCTCCGTATGTGATCGCCGAGCTGGGTGTCAACCACGACGGCTCGGTCGAGCGTGCCCTCGAACTGACCCGCGCGGCCGCATCCGCCGGGGCCGATGCCGTAAAGCTCCAACTCTTCGAGACCGACCGGCTGATGAGCCAGGCCGCCAAGCTCGCGGCCTATCAGAGGGCCGCGGGCGAGACCGACCCCCTGGCGATGCTGCGCCGCCTCGAACTCGGCATCGACGATATGGCGCGGGTCGTAGACCTCTCGCAGCAGCTCGGTATCCATGCGATCGTCACGGTCTTCAGCGTCGAGCTTGTCAAAGTCGCCGAACTCTTGCCGTGGGACGCCTACAAAACCGCCAGCCCCGACATCGTGCATCGTCCGCTCCTCGATGCGCTCGCGTCCACCGGCAAGCCGCTGATCGTCAGCACGGGCGCGAGCACGATGGAGGAGATCGTGCGCGCCGTCGCGTGGTTGACCGCCGCTCGCGCCGAAGGCCGCTTCGCGCTCTTGCAGTGCGTGAGCTGCTACCCCACCCCCGACGATCGCGCCGAACTCGGCGTCATCCGGCAGATGATCGACACGTTTCACCGACCGATCGGATACAGCGACCACACGGTGGGAATAGCCGCCGCCATGCACGCGGCCTTCGCCGGGGCGTCCATCCTCGAAAAGCACTTCACCTACGATCCGCACGCCGCCGGGCCCGACCACCGCGCCTCGCTGACGCGAACGATGTTCGAGGAGTATGTGAAATCCGCACACCGCGGCGCGGCCAAGCGCCTCGATCCGGGTGCGCCCGAAGCCGTGGCCATGCTGCTTCAGCATCAGGGCCGCACCAAACATGTGCTGGACATCGAACGCGACGTGCGCGAAGTCTCGCGGCAATCCATCGTGACCGCACAAGCCATGAAGAGAGGCACCATCCTCACGCGCGCCGACCTCACCTTCAAGCGCCCCGGCACCGGTTTGCTCCCATACCAGATCGACGAAGTCATCGGCGAGCAACTCGCGCAAGATGTCCTCGCCGATGTGCCTTTGACCACCGGCGATCTTGTCGCATGACCTGCTCCCATTTACTTCATGCCTTTCCGATACATCCTTCCAAAAGCCGCGGCGCGGTGCCGGTTCGTTGCCGGATGCGCAAGCCCCCGCTAGGCGGCGGGCGAACCGGCAAGCCCCGGTGCCGCGACCGATGGCGCTGCGGGCAAACACTCATCCAACCCCCGCCACTCCGCAGCTTTGCAAGTCCGCACCCATGAAGCCTCGCCCCCGCACCGTATGCATCGTCACCGGCTCCCGAGCCGAGTTCGGCCTGCTGCGCCCCGTGATGCTCGCGGTGCAAAACCACAAGCAGCTCAAACTCCAGGTCGTGGCCGCCGGTGCCCACTTGCTCCCACCCGCACGCACCATCCGCGAGGTTGAATCCGAGTTCCACTTGGCCGCGACCGTGCCCATGCAGCGCCCGCGCGAAAGCGGACGCATCGCCGACGCCGCCGCCGCGGGTCGCGGAATCTCCGGCTTCGCACGCGCCTTCGCCGACCTCAAGCCCGACTGGGTCGTCGTGCTCGGCGACCGCATCGAAGCCTTCGCTGCGGCCGCCGCGGCAAGTATCGGCGGAATCGCCGTCGCGCACATCCACGGGGGCGACCGGGCCGAAGGCATCGCCGACGAGGCCTTGCGTCATGCGATCACGAAGCTGTCCCACCTGCACTGCGCGGCGAGCGCGCAATCGGCGCGCCGCATCGCGCGCATGGGTGAGAACCCCGCGAGCATCCACATGACGGGCTCGCCCGCGATCGATTGCCTTCGCGGGATCAAGGCGATGAGCGACCGCGATGCGCGGCAGTTGGGCGATCCCCAGGCTGTTCTGCTGCTTCACCCATCCGGGCTGGGCGATGACGGCGATGCACATCTCGCGTCCGGCATCACGCTCGCCATCGCCGCCGCGGGGCCTGAGCGGGTTCTTACCCTCGCCCCCAACCACGATGCCGGACGCGACGCGATCGCCCGCATTCTCGCAAGGGATGCCCGGCTTTTCGGCGGGCCGATGATCGATCACCTGCCGCGGGCGACCTTCGTTTCATTGCTCAAGCGGCTTCGGACCCGCGGCGGAATGCTCATCGGCAACTCGTCGGCGGGTCTGATCGAGTGCGCCGCCCTCGGCGTGACGGCGATCAACATCGGGCCGCGGCAGGACGGGCGCGAGCGCCGCGACAACGTCATCCATGTGCCGCTCGATACGGGCCAGTTGGTGGTGGATCGCGTCATCGCGGCCTTCCGCGTCGGCCGTCGCCGACGATCGCGCCCCGACCAAGGTTTCGGCGACGGCCGCACCGGCCCCCGCATCGCTTCGCTGCTCGCCCGGGTCGATCCACAGGCCCGCGAGTTCACGCGCAAGCACAACATGTACTGAACTTCCGGCGCCTCGTGCCTCTCCGCCCGGATCGGCAATCAAACGCGCATCGCCCGATAACGGCCGACGCCGGGCCGTCTTCCTCGCGCCGCCCAAAGTCGGACGCACCACGGCCCGATACCTGCCTCTGAACGTCCCCAACCTTGGAGTGAGGCACCCCCATGACGACGACGCAAACCGGCTCGCGTGAACTCGCGGTGAACTCGGCAATCCGCGAGATCAGCCACATCGCCACCCTCCCCGAGATCACCCTCAAGATCATCGAGTTGGTCGAGAGCCCCTCATCCACGGCGCAGGATCTGCACAAGGTCATCGCCCACGACCCGGCTCTCTGCTCACGCATCCTCAAAGTCGTCAACTCCGCCTTCTACGGCCTGCCCGGACAGATCGGCTCCATCAACCGCGCCATCGTCCTGCTCGGCCTCAACGCCGTCAAGAACATCGCCATCGCCGCCAGCCTCGCAAAGCTCTTCCGCGGCGGCTCGCTCACGCCCGAGTTCAGCGCCAAGGATCTCTGGTCGCACTCCATCGCCACCGCGGCCGGATGCAAGATGATCGCCGACTCGCTCAAGCTCGGCCTCGGCGATGAAGCTTTCCTCGCCGGACTCATCCACGACATCGGCGTCATCGTCGAGATTCAGTTCGACCGGCACAAGCTCATCGAGACCATCGGCAAGCTGGGCGTCGACAAGGCTGGCATCCCCGCCAACAGCATGCTCGACGTAGAGACCGAAGTCTTCGGGGCCAATCACCAGGACTTCGGTCAGGGTCTCTGCGAAAAGTGGAAGTTCCCCCGCACTTTCGCACTGGTAACCGGCTTTCACCACCGCCCGCTCGAACTGGGCGACGACCAGCGCACGCTCGTCACCATCGTGAGCATCGCCGACAAGCTCGCCGGCGATGTCAAGCCCGGCTTCAGGCTCGACCAGCCCAGCCTCGAAGTGCCCGGCGACTACATGGATGTGCTGAAGATCAGCCGCGATCAGCTCACCGAGATCGCTGGCAAGCTCCCCGCCGCCATCGACGGCGTGAGCCAGATGCTCTCGACCTGAGTACGTTCTTGCACGCACACACTTGAGACCGCGAAGCCTCGTCGCACGGCGACGGGGCTTTTCTCTATCGACGCGCAAACCCTTCACGACCCACGGTTCGGGCGTGGTTGATCTGAGAATGTCTCCCACCGTGTTGCGGCCCGCCGGGAAGTGCCTTGCACAGAGTCATTCTTCGCGACCTCGTTCCGATTCCGCCCCCTCTCCCCCGGCGTTCAACGCCCTGCATCTCTTCAGACTTCACCGCGCTTCCATCCGCAATCGCCACCGCTCCATCGTGCTCTTCTTCGTCAGGTCGTACCGCAGTGGCGTCACCGTGATGTTCCGCTTCCACAGCAGTTGCACATCCGAGTCGTCGTCCGTGCCGCGAAAGTCCAGCCCATGCCCCGCGGCCCAGTAATACACCTCACCGCCCGGCGAAACTCGGCGCTCGTATTTGTCGTTGAGTCCGTGGGTGTTCATCGGGCAGACGCGAATCGGGTAGTCGCCGGGTTTCGCGCACGCGCTGTCCGGTCCTTCCGTAATCGGGATGTTGATGCTCAGGCAGGAGTGGGGTTCGGGAAGCGCGAAGGCGGGTTGCACGACCGAACCGGAGTGGACCCCCGCCTCGGCCCACTCCTTCGCGGAGACCAGGTCTTTCGCCGCGCCGACGAGCACCCGCTCGATCGCCCATCGCGCGTGCCGCGCCGCGATCTTGAAGTTCGTTGGCCCGGTCGCGCCGCTCTCGCCCTTGCCCAGATGCAGGCTGACGGCGATGGAGGGGATGCCCAGAAATGCCCCCTCGATCGCCGCGGCCACCGTACCCGAGTAAATCACGTTGATGCCGACGTTGGTCCCGGCGTTCATTCCCGAGACGATGAGATCGGGCTTGGTCCCCGCGCCGAATTGATCGGGCCACAAGTGGGCGACCGCGAGCTTCACGCAGTCTGCCGGTCGCGCATCCACGGCGATTCCGCTCATGCGCTCGTTCGTGCGCACCGGCTTGACCATGAGCGGAGAGTGGAAGGTGATGCCGTGGCTCGTGGCGGACTGCACCGTCAGCGGCGCGATCGTGTGTACCAGCGAGCCTCGTCCGCCGAGCGGCCCGCCGAAAAAGCCATCGGTGTCGGCGAGCGAGTCGAACATCGCCTCGATTCCCGGCGCGCGGATGCCGTCGTCATTGGTGAGCAGAATGCGCATGCGCCAGTGTATCCGAGCGCCGCTCAGAGCCGAACAGCGCAAGCGATCGCTGACTCCCGGATTCCATGGATATGCACGCTTCGCACCCATCCGCCGACGAAAGCGGCCCGCGCTAGTCAGCGCGGGCCGCAGAGGTCGTTTGGTCGGGCGCTCTGTTGGGCGTCGCCCGCGAGCGCTCGATCAGCACCCGCTGAAGTATCCACCCAGGAAGTCGAATATGTCCTGCACCGTCACCGTGCCCGAGTTGTTGTAATCGGCCGCGGCCAGATTGGCGAAGTACGCCGCCAGGAAGTCGAAGATGTCCTGCACCGTCACAGTGCCCGAGTTGTTGAAGTCGGCACGGCACGGAATGCTCAGTGTGAACGTGCCGCCTTGCGAAATCCACTGGCCCTGTTGCGCCCCGATCCGCACGATGTATGACTGGCCCGCCTGCACCGGGAACGAGAACGAATCCAGCGGAGCATCCCCGCATTCCAGGGCACACGCGATGGGCAGCGTCCCGCACTGCGACAGAATCGCGATCGTCGCGCCGCCGAAGGGATACACCTCGCCGTCATCGACGCTCATGCTCGCCGTCCCCGTCTTGCCCGCCGCAAACCGGTAGAAGATGTCCTCGAAAATCGCCGTCGTGCAGGCGTCCGTGTCGCAGTCGCTGGGATAGCACGGCGGAGGGCTGATGGTCGCGTTCACCACGCTGAACGCCCGCGTGCCGGGCCCGATCAGCGTCGCGTTCGCGCAGGTGTCGTTGACGGGCGGTGCCGGACTGCGAACGGCCCCTGCATACACCCGACCGTTCGTCGGGCTGGGAAATCCGATCGAGGCGGCGACGCGGAACAGCACGCTCTGTCCCGTCGTCGCTTGGAAGATCAGGCGGGTAAATCGTGCCCCCGTCATCGTATCGTACGCTTCGCTCCCAACCGTTCGTGGCAGTGAACCATTGCAGTCGGTTTCCAGCGTGACTTCTGCCGACTGAATCGCAAGTCCCTCTTCCGCCACCAGCCCGAACTCCGCCGATCCGGTGAACGACGGCGTGTACAGGTACCACAGGTCGCCCACGGGATCCGCCCCGGCGCACGCGGGAGCGCCGTCGGCAGAAAGATCGCGGATATCGAACGCAAACTCGCCCGCCCCGATCGCTCGGGCATTGACGCACAGGTCGTTGGTCGGCGGAACCACCCGGCGAACATTCAGCCGGATATCGCCGCGCGAGATCGGCGTGCCATCCACGAGTCGGCCCGAGCCCGCCACCCGCACGATGTACGGAGTTCCGCCCGAGAGCGCCAGGCGGAAGTAGTTCCCGGAAAACCCGGCGTTGTCGCATGCGAGCGGCGCACCGCCGCAGCCGGTCAGGAGTTCCAGAGCGATTCCGCCCGAGATCGGAACCGGAAGCCCACCAAGGTCATACGTCGAAAAGTCAAAGCTCGCGCTCACCGCGGGCGTGAACTCGAACCACAGATCCTTGCCCCCGTCGAAAAACTCACCGCACGAATCCACGCCGTCGGTGGTGGCAAACGTGTTGTCCATCGTCGTGTCGCCCTCGCCGATCGCGATCGCGTTCTCGCAGTCGTCGTTCGCGGGCCGGCCCCCGGGGCTGAACGACAGCGTGAACTGTGCCGCCCGCACGCACTCGAACGCCGTCACGCGGATGTACACCGGCGCGCCGCCCTGAACCAGCGCTTTCGCTCGGCACGGCGGATACGCAAAGTCGTCATCGTTGAAGTTGCCGCAGTCCAGCGCGCCTTCGGGCAGGCACGAGCTGTACAGGCCGATAGTGTCTCCCGCGCCCGACTGCCCGCACAGGCTCGCCGTCACGCTGCCCGTCACCGACGGAACGTGTACGAACCACACATCGTCGAATCCCAGACAACCGCCCGGCGATGCGTTGTCCACCGAGCCCGACGCGTTGTACGACACCGTCCCGGTTGCTGTCGGCGCGGCCGAGCCACAATTGTCGCCGCCGACGAGCGGCGGCGACAATTG
>Ga0163147_10008194_pt1 | contig 11645 bp, 15 predicted proteins | sample OliLakLV19MP6G1_FD_148597 | JGI IMG/M metagenome (GOLD analysis project Ga0163147, IMG submission 148597) | Freshwater microbial mat bacterial communities from Lake Vanda, McMurdo Dry Valleys, Antarctica- Oligotrophic Lake LV.19.MP6.G1 | ecosystem: Environmental > Aquatic > Freshwater > Lake >...
CCAAACAAACACCGCGTAAGCCGTCGCATCTGTTTTCCCATTCCCCGTGAACGAGGGACGCGCGCCTAAAACGTAAACGCAATAAGGCGGCAATTCCGACCATATCCCCGCCATGCGCGCTTGCCCCTCCAAAAACGCAAGGCGCAACAGCAAGATCATGGTGCCGCCATCGCTTAGCTGATCGTGCCCTTTGCGAACAAATTGTTCCGCGAATTTGTAGGGCGGGTTGCCGATCACGAAATCATACCCGCCGTTGCTATCCCAAGTTAGGAAGTCGGTGTTGGCGTGCCAATCGGCGTATGCTTCTGGTCGCAGCGTGTCTCTGAGTTCGACTCCTGTAACGACGGCACTGGGCAGGGACTGGCGTAACACTTGCCCCCACACACCTGTTCCAGCGCCCGCGTCCAATACGCGAAACCGATTCCAGTCGCCTAGAAAGCCGCGCGATGGTAAGCATTCGCGCAATGCCGCCGCCACAAGCTCGGGGGGCGTCGGGTAGTGGTCGTGTTCGTCGCGAGGACGCATTTCTTTATCGGTCGTGATGATCATTGAGATTCCTTTTTCAGCGCTGAGGCTTTTTGGCGCGCTTGCATATCCGCTATCGAAATAATATTGCCCTCCGCCTGTTGATGAGTGATTTCGGTCATGTCCAACCATGCGAAGGATGGTCCGTGATAGCACATCGGGAATTGCGCCCTTGCCCCGAAACGGGCTTTGTTTACGAAGACATCAGCGACCGGACTGTCCTCGCCCGGCAGAGCGCGCACTTCAACGCCTTTGTACTGATAGGCATATTCGCTGTTGAGGCGTTCGCGTTCAAATCGGAACCAAACCGTCGCCTTCTCGGTTAATTTCTTCGTCCATTTTGTCGCGCCGTCCGCGTTTTCCTGCGACGCAACAATGACTCTCACTTGTCGCCGCTCGGCAAATCCCGCCAGCCAAGTGACTGCTCTTTCGGCTGCGAGAACTGGATTTTCCTTGCCAGTCGCAAGCGTCTGAACGTCTTGGAAATGATCCAAGAAAAACGCTTCGACGCCGTGCAGGGCGGCGCGCCGCATTTCGGACGCCAACAGCGCGAAACTTACGTCCGGCATCCATTCGTAGGCGATAAATGACATCCAGCCTTTAATTCTCTGTTCGGCTTCCATAATTCTCTGGTACATGCCGTCCGCTAAATTGCCGGACGCCAAGACGTAGTACGGAATGCCCGTGTTTCTGGATGTGCGTCGCGCAAATATTTGCTCAAGCGTCATTTCGGTATGGATGTATTGGGTGCGCACCCCCTGCGCTGCACAATCCTCCGACCACTGCTCCATGAAAGCGCTTTTGCCGCCGCCTGATTGTCCGGACACGATGACAAGCTCACCCGGATAAATAGCGGGCACCTTACCGCGCAGCGCCGCCCACGCCTTCGGAAGTGGCACGCCAATTGCCTCGCCTTTTGCAGCACGCTCAATTAAATTATCGAGGTGCCCCGCATAGTGGCTTAGCGATTCGACTCCAGTCATATAGCGCGATTTTACGAACAGATTGGATACCGCGTCGTCTAGATGTTGAATTGCTGCAATCTGGACATCCTCAATGGTCATAGTCTCATTCCGAGCGAGTATCTTGATCTCATCGGCGGCTGCCAGCAGCCGCCGCCGAATCGCCGCGCGTTTGACAATTTGCGCATAGGACTCGGCGTTATAAGCACTTGGCGTGTTGTTCGCCAGCTTCAGCAGGTAATTGGAACCGCCGATCTCATCGAGTTGCTTGACCGTGCGCAACTCCTCCAACACAGTGACATAATCGATTCGCTCATTGCGGTCGCTGATGCGCATGAAGGCGTCCCATATGAAACTGTTGCGCAAAAGATAAAAATCTTCGCTTCTCAACGTAGCGGAGATAGTTAGGAAACTGTCGGCATTTACCAAGATTGCTCCGATGACGGATTGCTCCGCCTCTTCGCTGAAAGGTGCGAGTGTTACGTCTTTTTGTGTCATAGAGGTATCCCTAATTTTCTTAGAATAGCGGCGTCGTTTGAATTGCTAGGTTCAGGTTCAGGATCGGGGTCGGTGTTAAATTCTGGCTTCCCGTTGGCTGCCTCTTGCGCGGTCACATAAGGACCCGGCACGTCCACGATAAAATCGGGGTCGAGGCGTAGCTCTTCGTTGGTGGTGGTGGCATCCCGGCTCAGTCCCGGACGTGCGGGCGTGATGCGCGGCTGATCCCACGTATACCAGCGTTTGGCACGTTCGACGCTCACCCATTCTTCGAGGATGGTGGCGGCGAACGTGAAACCCATCGGCTTCTCTTGAAGATGGAAATATTTCTCCCCCACTTTTGAGAAACGCACATCCGCGAGGAAACGAGCCATATCCGCTGCACCAATGCCGCGCTTCGTGATGTTTTCGGCGTGTTGGCGGATAGTCTTGTTCGCGAAATGCGTTTTAGCCTCTGCTACCTTGCCTCGCAACAATGGGCGCAACGGTACCCACTCCCACCATGCCGAGATCATGGCGTTTACGTCGTTGCTGCTTTTGCTTTGATCTTCCGTAGGCGCGGAATCTTCCGTAGGCGCGGTGGGTTTGCGCTTTTTCTTTGAAGAGGGTGAAGCCGCGACGATAGGCGCAATGCTTTTAATAGACGAATCAAGTGACGGTTCTAATGACGGATCAAGTCCCCCTATATCTATGGGGAGGGTGGGGGTAGATATAGGGGGATGTCCCCCTATATCTATGGGGAGGGTGGGGGTAAATCTATCCCCACCCTCCCCATCTGTCTTGAGAAGGCGCTTTTTTACGATCCCGATCAAGTCTTGAGGCGGCGGTACTTGCGCGTTCTCGTCAGTCATGATCTTATAAAGATTGCTCATATGCACCTCACTAGCCCGCGCGCCTTCTGCGAGATCGCGGTACCGGTCATATAACTCCAGTTCGCCCGACTCAGCGAGTTGGTTGATGTAGCGGCGGAGGTTATCCGCGCTCAATCTTGTCTTTTCCGCGATCTTTGCTTTACGTAGCCAGCAATATCCATCGTCGTTGGCGCTGTCGGCAATCGCCAGCATGACGAGGAGGCGCACGCCTGTTTGTTTTGAACGGTCAAAAACGTAGGAGAGCAACTTGACGCTCATGACCCATCTCCATAATTCGCAAAGTCGCCATAATATTTAGTAGCAGCTTCGCGATATGCCGCTGCCGCATCTTCGATGTCGTCAAAATACCCTAGATAGATAAGCTTCCTGTTGACGCTGATTTGTGCCATCCACTTAAGCTCGCGCTTGCGCCAGTACGTACCTTTATGCCCACTTGTGTTATTGTCATACTTGCGCGAGTTGCGTCTATTTTCGGCATGGCTGGCAAGTCGAAGATTTTCGCGACGGTTGTTCGATCCATTACCATCAATATGATCGACGCATTCACCACGTTCAAGAGGGCGTCCGAGAATGCGTTGGAGGATCACGCGATGCAAATATTGCATTGTTCGCGGTTCGCCCTTTTTTAAGCGCGTGTTGCGGACGCCGTAAACCGTATTCTTGCCCAGTAGCGCGCACCAATTGAAGCCCGCCAGATCGGAGTCTTCGGGCGATACCAGTGTCACACAGCCCCTAGTGAGCGGGATCGAGATATCCCCGTCACTGCGCGCGGGGTCGTTTGTGTCAAAAACTTGGTGCATCATGATACTCCTCCTATATCGGCAAATTCGCCACATCGGTAAACGAAAATCGCCCGCTCGCGGAATGCGGCAGGGTAGGGCGGATTGTTGGTACAAGTTGCCAAAAGGGTGGGGATTAGGGTATAATAGGACAATATCTTGAACTCCTCTGATGAGTTTGAGATCGGTTTTGCGGGCGCTTCGTGCTGGTTACACGAACGCTCGTTTTTTATTCTATCATTTTATCACACCCTGAGCATTTTTGGTGGAAAAAAGCGATCCCACTTTGCACGAGGGATCGCTTTTTGATTACTAGATCAAGGTTTGACCTAGCGCGACGCGCATCAAAACATCCCCAACTGCTCCGGCGCTTTCAAACAATGCGGCGAGAACCAAATCGTCTCACGATGCCTATTCTGATAATCCTCGCCGAGATTGCCATAACCGCCCTTCGCCGACCATACAATCTTTTCCCATGTCTCCGGAAACAGGACTGTGCCATCCTCATAACCGCAATATGCGATCCTAAGCTTAGGGTGATCGCCATTGGCAAGCGCCCACGCCGCCGCCGCCGCCGCGATATTAACATCATCTTCGGCATATAGCCCCGCTGCCCGTTCCTCATGTATATACGGCGGATCGAGAAAAATGCCCGCTTTGGATACATGATCCTCAGCGCCAGTCGTGACTGCCGGACGGACGATGCGCGTCCAATCCCCGCACGCCACCTTGACCCCTTTCAGGCGCGCCGCCAAGTCGTATAGATAGCTTGGCGAATTTGAAGACCGTATTATGCCCGCATTGGCTTTGTCACACAACGATCTCGTGATGGAATTCGGCGCGCCCGGCGTCCGCACCAGTTTCTCATCGACCACACCCCAACCGCCGCCATTATTGCACCAACCGCCGCCAATGCTGATCGACGCCCCCCACGCCCACCAGCCCGCGATCTTGGCGTCATAGTAGTCGGGGTTGCCTTCCAGCCTTGCCACCAAATCGGCTTTATGGCTCATGAGCCACGCATGGCGCGCGTGCTTGTCGTTCTCAAACACCGGATAATCAGCATGAGCGGCGACCGTGTCCGGTTCGCACTGCAACGCCCTCCAAAAGTTCGCCACAAAACCATTCTTATCATTGGCGAACTCGAATCGCGGGGCATCACTTCTCAGGTGCCACTCCGGACGCCCCAACAGCACAGCCCCCGACCCGAAGAACGGTTCGACATATCTTTTAACATCCCCGAACCGCTCCCACACCACCCCCGCGACTTTGCGTTTCCCGCCAAAATACGGAAATGGGGCTTTGAGACCGCTGCTTTCCAACGCCATTTTATTCCCTCCCTTCTTGCCCCAACTGCTTTTTCAGCCAAACGATGGTCTTCTCTGTCCAATCGTCGGCGTGATAACGAAGATCGTCATAACGCTCGTCGCCGTTGCTGTCGAATTCGTAAACCCGGCATGTCGGCAGATGATTGATCAATTGTTCATAGATTTCACGCATGAAGTACGCCGGAAACTCCTTTAGGTACATGCCGTCATCCGTCAGCATGTAGTCAGTGCTGATACTGTACTCGCGATGCCAACGACGTTCGCCGACGTTATACTCCACGCCGATGTAATGGTGACTGGACGAGGAACAATAAACGTCCCCTAACACTTTGATTTTGCTGTACTTCGCGTTAGACATCTAACATCCTCCACATTCCCACAATCTAGAATTCGTCATCAATGCTATCTAGGTCGTAATTGACCTAGCCCGACGCCGACTACTCAGGCATCGCTAATTGCTGGTCGAACCATGACTTGGCTCGCGCGGTCGCTTCTTGCGCCGTGCCAGTCCAGTCACCAAACTTAGTGACGCCAAGCGCGCGCAATAGTTCGGTTGTGGAAAGTCCCAACTTGACCGTCGTCGCATTGACCCACGCCGCGACCTCTTCCCTACTCCACCCCTGCACTCCGGCAGGCAGGGCAGGGTGCGTGATTTCACCCGTGCCCGCGTCTATCAGGCGAGGAGGGGTATCGTTGGGCGCGGGCAATGACAGCGCGCCGTTGACATAGCCTTCCTGCACTCGGAGCAGTACCATGTGGAACGTCTTCACGGTGCGTTTCATTTCGCCGCTCTTGTCCTTGTAGGGCACTGCCAAATCCACTGGCTTGCGGTAGATTGTAAAGTACACCCCGCGCAGGGTGCCGTACAGCGCTTGGACATCCTTGACGGTCGCATCGATGTTCATAATGTCGTACCACCCATGCGTTGCGAGTGCGAAGACACCGACTGTGCCCGTTTGCCGCATGAACTCAGGAAGGATGAATTGCAAGCGCCCGACCTGCTTGCAGCCGCAGGGCGACTCCGCATTCTGCTGGCAAGGCAAGGCTACCCCGCGTTCGGTGCGTTGAGTCGCACCGTTGAAAGCATCACGAATGACGGTGCCATCGCATCGCCGGATCAGTTTCGCGCCGCTACCCCACTCCTCCATCCAGTTGTCGAACGCGCGTTCAGGGGTGTCACCCATCAAAAGCGCGCCGTCAAACTGAGTGGGTTGCGCCCCGTACAGCGCCTCGAATGTCGCGGCGTACTTTTGCGCTTCTGGTTGCCACTCAACCCGAAAATAAGGCAACTCAGCAGGTGTCTTTCTCTCGTTGTTCGGGTCGCGTGCTGCGCCTTTGTAAATCCGAGCAAGGATCGGGATGCCCCGACCCTCCTGATGACTGTCCGTCCGTCCTGTGATCGGCATGATTAAACACTCCCCCGCACGCGCTTGAGCAGTTTAGGATCGCTGATCTGGATGAACGGGACGCGGGCGAAGGTCAATTCAGGCAGTACCATGAGCATGGAGGCGATATATTTCGGTCGCGCCGATACCTCCGCTTTTGCGAGGTCTTGGAGCGCCACGTCATTAACTTTCAGGTAAATAGGCGCACGGGCAACCAATGCACTCCAAAGAGTAGCCTCGTCGTATTGGGCGACGTTGTGAAACGCAACTGTTACAGCCTCATCGTTGAGCGCGCTCCAAGCCTGAGGGTCAGTGGTATAGAGTTGAAATCCGATTTCGCGCAGACCTGTATCGCACTGGTTCATCACCTTGCGTGCATCGGTACGAGATTCGATCAATTCCTTGTGTTCTTCCTCGAACACGGCGAGGAGATTTTTATAGCGCTCATCAAGGTCGGTGTATTCCGTGAGCGCTTCGGCGTATTGACGGACATGCTCACGAACATCAATTTCGGTTATCGGCGTTTGCTCTGTCATGATTTTTCTTCTTTCATTGTCTTATTTGCGATAAGATAAGACCGGAGCGAGTGGCGTTTGGCAACGCGGGCACCCGCTCCGGCGTGACTGCACGGCGGCTTAAGAGTCGCCGTGTTTTTTATTTACGCGCTTGCCCATCTCGTTCAGGGCTTCCATGTACCAATCTGGATAGCGGCTCAACCAAATATGGGCAAGGCGATTCGTGTCCCACAGCGCATTTAGTACCTCATCGCGTTGGAGCATGTTGACGGCTCCGCTTTTGCGAATTGATTCCAGTGCTGAAAGAACATTCTCCGGCACGGTCGACTCATTCGGCGCGAGCGTCCATCCGTTTCGGAGGAGTTCCAACACATCCGGGTCGGGTGCCTTTCCGACCCGGATGTCCAACATTCCCTTCCGTTTGGGCAGTTCCTCCGGCACGGTCGGTTCCTTCGGCGTGGTCGGTTTCGTCATGCCGTTGAGCGTAATCGTCACCGTTCGTCCGGTCTCAGAAGTCTCGATGCACTCGATCCATGCGCCTTCGGGCAATGTCAAATAGGACGGGGTTTGAATGCTGGTCTCATCCCCGTGTTCAAATGTGGAGCGCGGATCGCGCTTTCGGTGCATCAGCGCGCGGTAGAAATGCTCATCGTACTCCGCGCCATCCTCATAAATGTGTTTGATTTCCCACCCCTCAGCAGTCAGGCAGCCAAGTTCGTAAGTGAACTCGTCCGACGTGTACGACAAAAGAACGTAAAACTTCTCCATGCGTTTACTCTCCCTTTCTAGATTTCCTCATCAATGCCGGGCACATAAACGCGCGCCCGTCCGCCAAGTTGTTCGTCCTCGCGATTGAGGATCATTGCCATTTCGAGTAATGCTTCTTGGTACAACGCGGTCGTCGCCGTCATCATCCACAGCGCAATCGCTGGCGTGGGGAAGGTCTCGATTGCGCGCACCGTATTGAAGTCGAGAACGCTCAGCGACCGACTGAACCTTAAAGTCGCGAGCCATTCGCCAACTTCCTCCACTGTCGCAACGGGGGCAGTAGTAACTGGTGGACGAAATTCGCCCGCTGTGGCGTTTTCGGGGCGCAACGCTATCTTCGGACGATTAACGGTCGTTCCGCCCATTCTAGGTGCAATGTCGTCGAGGAATTCTTCGTGGCGGCGAATTTGCTGTGCGAGATGGCGGTTATACGTCATTTTGGGTCGTCCTTCAATAAGTCACAGTTGCTGTCGTTGCCGTAGTACCCGAAGAATGGGTAGTCTCTCAGCGAATCCAGTTGATCATCGAACTCTTGCAGTGAACGCCACAAGCAAGTGCCACCAAACGAAACCCAAACAAGATCGTCCTTCTCGAACCGCTTGCTGAGCGCGTCGCTGAGCGGTTCAATCGCTTGCATCGCCTCGACATCAGCGGCACGGGTCGCCTCGTCAAGGAAGTCCGATAGCGTGAGCGCAGCCGCTTCAATGGTCTCGAGCGTAAGGGACGCCATGAGTCGGATGCAAAGTCGAAAAGCTTTTTCGGTTAGCGCAGCATCCTTGCCGCGCAGATCGACATCCAATTTCTGGACGCGATCTGCGAGTTTGGACGTATAGCGCGCCTCCGCTTCAGTAGGCATACGCGAGGGATGCGCATTAACGGGACTGACATAGTTCGGACGGAATTCCGAAAGCGTCATTGCTGTACTCGCCGATATGACTGCTAACTTGGAGAAAGAGGACACTGACTGACCAAAGATGAGGACAGGTAAACGCCGTCCCTGCGCGCTATCGGTGTGATCGCTCACCATATCGCCGATCTTGCGCTCAATGCCAAGCAACATCTTCTCTGCCGCAGCTTTTGCCAAGACCGCTTCATCTCCAAGACGGTCAAGGGTTGCGTGATCAGCGCGCTGTTGTAACCGTTCTGGCGCGCTGATCACCTGATCATAACGCGCAATATCCGCCTTCAGTTCCATGACGATATCCCGTAGGATATCCTGATACAATGACTCGTTCATGTTGCATCCTCCTCTTGCAGGGCAGCCCATGCCGCCAGCTTGCGTTTCGTCTTTGCCAACATATCAAACCGACGCTTGTGGATATTGGCGATGGTGGTAAAGCTGATGACATCACCCATTTGTGCTGCGATGTCGCGATACGATATTTCCAGTGCGCGCTGCCGATCAATGAAGTCCTGCGCGCGTTTTTCGACGTTTACTAGCGTAACGTCCATCCATCATTCTCCTCTCTGAAAAAACAATTCTAGCACGATTCCCGCAACTGTGCAACAAGTTTTACAGACCTTCTACCACTGGCGTCACAGGGCTAAGCCGAAAGCGGTACGGGGTTCCGATTTCGACGTTGATTAACGTCGCAGACACTGACAATACCATCCTCGTCTCATCGTAAGCGAGGATGATGCAATCACCCGAAACCTTCCCGTCGTTGAACGTTTCGGCTAAAGCCCGCGTTGTTTCCTCAGGCGTCTGGAGATTGCCAATGACCATCTCCTCGATAAAGAGGATCGCCATTTGCCGCTGCTCCTCGATATCTTTGTCTTTGGACGCAGCGCCCATGCGCACTGCACGCATGACCTTCAGATAAGCGCTGTAGGTCACAGGCGCTACGGCGTCGTAGTAGCGGGCAATCGCCTCGACACTAAAGAACCGAAGCACCTGCACGCAATCGTAAAGGTACGATTTGCCAACGCCGATGCTCTTGGCGAACTCCTTACGCGCCTCCACGTCATAGCGACTTGCGATCACCGCATAACGCCAACGTGAAAGCTCGCTTCTGCGCACCTCCTCTGCACCGATGGAGATCGCATCTTCAAACGTTCGAATATTCGCCTCGTCGCTCGCGAGTATCGCAAGCAATCCTATTTCGTCCATACAGCGATCTCCAGTCTCGGATTCTTTCGGTCACAACCAATCTCAACGACCATTTTTTTGACTTGGCTGTCATCGCCCCACGCCCAACCGTTGAGGGCATCAAACAAGCCTTTCAGATAATTGTCTATGTCCCCGCGTTGTGCGGGTCGATAGACGAAGATACTGCAATACACGTCGCCTTCGAGTGGCGTGATCTGCTGCTCCACACAAATTGCCATCACCTGTAGGCGATAGTTAAGCACAGACTGGCTCAAGTAGACGCTGTGCCCGCCTCGCTTGTAGTAGTTGTTGACGGACGGCGGCACGGGTAGCGTCAACGAGTATGAGCGCTTGGCTCGCGAGAGATTGAAAAGCGTCACGGTGTTTCGACCTCACTATTGCCTTGAATGTCCATTGAAATCGGCGCGCAATCCCCCCGCCCTTAGGCAGGGGGAAGGGTGATACCTCAACCTTTGTACTTCGGTTTTACCCCCGTTCTCTGCAAACAATTCCAGAGCTGCTGACGCGATATGTCTAATTCCTTTGCAACCCGCTTTAGCGTGAGATGCTTTCGAAGCAACATCCGCAATAACTCCTTCTCCGACACATTGGCAGCGACCGCCGCCAATGTCAGACTTGATTTCGGTCCAGTTTTTCTCCCCATTATTATCTCCTTAAATCGGCGAGCCGTTGGCGCTCTGCGAACGACGCCTCGAACATGGCGGTTGCCATGAGATAAAAGCTTCCTACGGCACTATCCCCGTACTCACGCGCGATTTCTGCGCGTAGTTCGGTTGCGTCGATTGCATGTTGGAACTTTGACCAAAAGATAAGTTCCCCACGAGCGTTGATACCAGCGTCAAGCGTGTCGCTATCAGATGACATGCCCAATGTCCGAATCGAACCAATCGCGCCGCGCGCGTTTTTGATCTTCGCTCTCGCGAAATCCACACCTCTTACATTTGCAAACCGAAGGTCAGCATCCCGAAGGTTGGCACTTCCAAGATTTGCCCCTTCAAGATTTGCAAACCGAAGGTCGGCATCCCGAAGGTCGGCACTCCAAAGATCGGCGTTCCGAAGATCGGCGTTCTGAAAATTTACGCGCGTAAGACTTGCAAACTGGAGATTCGCGCCGATAAACTTTGCGCCCTCAAGATTGGCATTGTGAAAACTTGAACCCCGAAGATTTGCCCACCTGAGATCGATACCGCTGAGATCGGTCTTCGCAAAATCAGCATTGCGACGAATCGATCCCTCAAAAATGGCGTTCCGAAATTTCCGTTCGCCGAGCCGCCAAGCAAAGTACATTTCGTTAGCGGTTAACGTCCAATTTTCCCCTTGAGCTAGTGCATCGTCGCGGCGTTTTTGTAGCGCCGCTAGATCGAAACCGTTTTCCATTTCATCCTCCTAAATCGCTGAGACGTTGGCGCGCCACGAACGCCGTTTCGAATATGGCAATCGCCATGAGATAAAGGTTTCCTGCGGCGCTATCACCGTGCGTCTGCGCAACTTCTGCGCGTAGTTCGGTCGTGGTAATCGCGTATCGTTGGAATTCCGACCAAAAGATAAGCTCCCCACGAGCGTTGATCCCGGCATCGAGCGCATCATTGTCAGATGACGTGTCCAACACCCGAATCGAACCAAGCGCAGCGCGCGCGTTTGTGATGTTTGCGCGTTTTGAATTCGCAATGTAAAGATTGGTAAGCCGAAGGTCGGCATCTTGAAGGGTTGCACCCCAAAGATTCGCACCCCAAAGGTTGGCACCCTGAAGGTTTGCGCCCCGAAGGTTTGCGCCCAAAAGGTTGGCACCCTCAAAGTTGGCACCCTCAAGGTTGGCACCCCGAAGGTTGGCACCCCGAAGGTTGGCACCCCGAAGGTTGGCACCCCGAAGGTTGGCACCCCGAAGGTTGGCACCCCGAAGGTT
>Ga0163147_10008197_pt1 | contig 11642 bp, 9 predicted proteins | sample OliLakLV19MP6G1_FD_148597 | JGI IMG/M metagenome (GOLD analysis project Ga0163147, IMG submission 148597) | Freshwater microbial mat bacterial communities from Lake Vanda, McMurdo Dry Valleys, Antarctica- Oligotrophic Lake LV.19.MP6.G1 | ecosystem: Environmental > Aquatic > Freshwater > Lake >...
GTCTTACTTCTGGGCCTCATACGCCGCGGGTTCCAAGGGCACCGCCGGCATGCTCGGCACCAACATCATCCTGCAGGCCGGCCTGCTCACGTTCGGCATCTCCGCCGCGATGCTCACGGCGTACGCCACCCGCATCGTCCGCCCCTCGCAGAAAGTCATGGGCGCAATTGCGGCCATCACGGGCGGCATGTTCATCTTCAGCCTCCTTGCGATGATCGTCTCGTTCTTCTCCCCCGGCTTCATGATGAGCATGTGGCAGAGCCCGATGGGCATCGCCTTCGCCGGCTTCATCGTCGTCCTCGCCGCCGCCAACCTCGTCCTCGACTTCGCGATGGTTGAAGACGGCGTGAAGAATGGCGCGCCCAAGTACATGGAGTGGTACGCCGGGTTCGGCCTGCTCGTCACGCTGGTGTGGCTGTACATCTCGATCCTCCGCCTCCTCGCCCTGCTCTCCCGCCGCGAATAATGCCGTCGCGACGAACACGCCAGTATCGAATAACCGACCCGCGCCATCTCCGGCGCGGGTTTTTTCATGGATTTTTCGGGCTTTGCTTCAGTCGCGTCCCGCTCACGCCGACCTTGCCTCCGGACCGGAGCCTCGCTGCGTCGCGAGAGTTCTCGGACCCCGCATCTCACCCGCCGGGATCCACGCCGCATGCAACAGCCGTCAGGCAATCCAGAGCTGTTCATCGCGACCGTGAAGGCGCAGAATATCGACACGGTGCTGAAGGTCGTGGATGAGTCGCTGGAGCGCGCCGCCGAGCTGCGCCGCGAGCGGGAAAAGCGGGAAGCCGAGGAGCGGATCAAGGAAGACCGAGACCGACGCATCGAAGAGTTTGAGCGACGCGAAGAGCGCGCCGCCGAGGAACTCAGCGAACGCAACGAGCGTGAAGCGAGGGAGATCGCGGAGCGCAAGCGCGAGACCGAAGATCTTCGAGTCGCGTTCGAGCACAGCGTGGCTGAGGGGCGACTGGACTTCGTGCTTTAGTAAATGAGGGTGCCGTGGAACTCGCCTGCTCTATAGGCGAGATCCACGAATCCAACCGGTTGTTCGCGTATGCAGTCCAGCGCGCGACCCTCACTCAAACTCAACCGGCAGCATCTGCACATCCAGGCCATTCCGCGGCGGCAGGCTGACCGGCTGAGATTCGCCGCCGAGTAGCGCGGGCACCAGCAATGGCTGGCCCGCGGGCAAGGTGTCGTCGATCGCCCGTACGAGGTCGCGCACCGGCCCGCCGCGGGAGAAATCAAACTGCCGATACGCCAGACGCGGCTGCGTCACGCGAGACGGCCGCGCCTGTCGCTCGAGAAACGTCGTGACAATCGCGATGAGCGCGGGATCAATCGGCCCGCCGTTGGGCAGGCGCGCGAACGCCGCGGGACACGTCTTGAAGAGCGGCACTCCCGGCGAGGGGACGTACAGATCGCCGTCGAAGCCCGCGTCCAGCAACGTCTCCACCAGGTCCGCGGGATGATCCGCGACGAGAACATCCCCCGCGACCGTCCACTCCGTCCCCGAGTGCTTTGCACCCCTCAGCGCGGCTTTTGCATCATCGATCAACGTCGAAAGCTCGTGATGCAGCGGCTCGCCGCGCCAGAGTTCGTGCAGCGCGCCGGCGTCGCGACGGATCAGCATCTCGGCTTTGTCGAGCGCGAGGGAGCGTTCGTCGCGATCGGCCAGGCGATCCAGGTCGCGGAGCGCGAACGTCACGGCTTGCAGGCTGACGATCGAGGTCACGGCCGCCCGCCACCGATCGCCGTCCTCGTTCTTCGGGAGCGCGACCGACACCTTCGCGAGCGCGGCCCAGTGCGCCAGCAGCATCGACCAGGTGAGATTCTCAAAGGGTTCAGGCATGGGGCCATGGTACGCAAACATCAACGCCGCGTGAGTATTCCGGGTGCCACCACCCGCGCAGGCTCTGCGGAGCGCGTGGTGCGGAACGGTCCGCATTGACGATCCTGTACATTTGCGACCGAGATCGGTCCGCAACGAAACCCAAGATTCCTCGGATTACCAGCGGCATTCGACCACCATTTCGGTACACTTTCCAAGACATGAGCGACGAAGGCTCACAACTCGCGACGGACCAGATCGCCGCGGCTTCGATTGCCGCTCCGAGCAAGCAGCCGGTGCGTCGCGGGTTCCTCCGCCGCGCCGTGCTGTATCCCGATGGCTATGCGTGGTACGTCCTCGCATCGGCGCTGGACATCATCGTCACCGTCACCGTGCTCAAGTACCTGGGCTTCCGCGAGGTGAACAGCTTTGCGCAGAAGTCCATCGATTACTTCGGCACCTGGGGCCTCATCGGGCTCAAGTTCCTCAGCGTGATCGTCGTCGTATTTATCTGCGAGTACATCGGGCGCAGAAACCAGCGCACGGGGCGAAAGCTCGTTGCCGTCGCGATCGTTCTCTCGCTTTTTCCCGTGTTGTTCGCGATCGCTCAGATCATCTGGGGCATCACGCGCGGCGACCTCATCCGCACCGACTGGCCACGCCATGATCTTGACGTCGTGCCGTCATTCCCGCATCGCTGATTCGTAGACATCAATGAAAAAGCCGGCACAAGTGCCGGCTCTTCGCGAACAATCTTCGATTCAATCACGCCCACGACGAGGCTTTGCGAATCGTGGCGCTTGGGTCTCGCCTGTGTCTCGATTCACACACCGACAGGCTTGCGGCTCTCATTCAGCAATCGGCGAAGCACGGTGTGCAGCACGCCGCCGTTGCGGTAGTAATCTGCCTCCACCGGCGTATCGATGCGGCAGCGCGTCTTGAAGTGCGTTTTGATGCCCGCCGCGTTCGTCGCGGTGACTTCAACTTCGCAGCGCGGCTCCACTAGGCCTTCGGCGCTCACTGGCACGTCGATGTCGAACGTCTCATCGCCGGTGAGTCCCAGCGACGCCGCGGTCTCGCCTTCCTCGAAGTTCAGCGGGAGCACGCCCATGCCGACGAGGTTCGATCGGTGGATGCGCTCGAAGCTTTCGGAGATCACGGCTCGCACGCCCAGCAGCAGCGTTCCCTTGGCCGCCCAGTCGCGCGAGCTGCCCATGCCGTAGTCCTTGCCCGCAAGCACCACGAGCGGCGTGCCGTCCTTTTTATAGTTCATCGCGGCGTCGTAGATATAGCTGATCTTTCCGCCGACGGGCGCGGAACTGGACATATCGCGCGTCCAGCCGCCCTCGCGGATCTTGCCGTTCTCGAATGCGAGCCGGTTCTTCACGCGGACGTTCGCGAAGGTGCCGCGCGTCATCACGCGGTCGTTGCCGCGGCGCGAGCCGTAGGAGTTGAAGTCGGCCTTGCGCACGCCCGCGGCTTTCAGGAAATCGCCCGCGGGGCTCGCCTCGGCGATGTCGCCCGCCGGGCTGATGTGGTCCGTCGTCACGCTGTCACCGACATAGACCAGGCACTTCGCGCCGCGAATCGCCGTCGGCGGCGTGGGACGTTCCTGAAGTCCCTCGAAGTACGGCGGGTGCTGGATGTACGTGCTCGCCGCGTTCCACTTGTACAGTTCTGACTTGCTTACCGGCACGCTGTTCCACGTCTCGTTGCCGTTGAACACGTTGCCGTAGAGCGTGCGGAACTGCTCGGCGTTCAGGCACTGGGCCTTGGTCTGCTGCACCTCGGCGTGCGTGGGCCAGATGTCCTTGAGGTACACCGCGCGTCCATCCTTCGATTTGCCGAGCGGTTCGGTTACGAGGTCCGTCGCGATGGAGCCCGCGATCGCGTACGCGACGCAGAGTGGGGGGGAAGCGAGATAGTTCGCGCGCACCGCCGGATGCACGCGCCCTTCAAAGTTGCGGTTGCCCGAGAGCACCGACGCGACCACGACGTCGCCCATCTTGATCGCGGCTTCGATCTCGTCAGGCAGGGGGCCCGAGTTTCCGATGCACGTCGTGCAGCCGTAGCCCACGGTGTGGAAGCCGAGCGCCTCGAGATCGACTGTCAGGTTCGCCTTGTCGAGATACGCGGTCACAACTTTCGAGCCCGGTGCCAGCGAGGTCTTCACCCACGGCTTGCGCGTCAAGCCGAGCGCGCGGGCCTTGCGTGCGACAAGCCCCGCGGCGATCAGCACGTCCGGGTTGCTTGTGTTGGTGCAGGAAGTGATGGCCGCGATGACGACGTCGCCGTGCTGCAGGTCGAAGTCCTTGCCCTCAAGCGTGACGGGCACGCCGATGCAGCCGAGATCGGTCTCGGGCACGGCGCTTGGGTTGACGGGCTTGCCCGCGGTGTTCCCACCCTCGCTCACCCAGCGACCGACGTTCGTGCTCTCGGCGGGCGTCTTCTTGCCGAAGGCGTCAACGAGTTCCTTGTTCCATGAAGTCTTGACGTCGCTGAGCAGCACGCGATCCTGCGGTCGTTTCGGCCCCGCGAGCGAGGGAAGCACCGTCGCGAGATCCAGCTCGATCACATCGGTGAAATCTGGATTCGGGGATGCGGGAGTCCAGAAGAATCCGTTGGCTTTGGCGTACGCCTCGACGAGCGCGACGGTCGCGTCATCGCGCCCGGTGAAGCGCAGATAATCGATGGTGACGGAGTCGATAGGGAAGAAGCCCATCGTTGCGCCGTACTCGGGCGCCATGTTCGCGATCGTCGCTCGATCGGGCACGGAGAGAGCGGCGAGTCCTTCGCCGAAGAACTCGACGAACTTATCGACGACGCCCTTCTTGCGGAGGATCTGCGTAACGGTGAGCACGAGGTCGGTGGCGGTCGCGCCTTCGGGCAGCTTGCCGCGAAGACGGAAGCCGATGACTTCGGGCGTGAGCATGTAGATCGGCTGGCCGAGCATGACCGCTTCGGCCTCGATGCCGCCGACGCCCCAACCAACGACGCCCATGCCGTTGATCATCGTGGTGTGGCTGTCGGTGCCGACGCAGGAGTCGGGGTAGGCGACGACCTCGTCGGGCGCGTCGGTCGCGGGGCGAGTCAGGACGCCCTGCGCGAGATATTCGAGATTCACCTGATGCACAATGCCCGTCGCGGGCGGCACCGCGCTGAAGTTCGACAGCGACTGTTGGCCCCACTTAAGGAACTCATAGCGCTCGGTATTGCGCTCAAACTCCCGCTCAGCGTTGATCGTGAGCGCGGTCGCTGAACCGAACGCATCAACCTGCACCGAGTGATCGATGACGAGATCGCAGCGCACGAGCGGATTGATCGCGTTGGGATCGCCGCCGAGTTTCTTCATCGCCTCGCGCATCGCGGCGAGATCGACGACGCACGGCACGCCAGTGAAGTCCTGCAACACCACGCGGCCGGGCATGAAAGGGAGCTCTTCGCGCGCCGGAGCCTTCGCGTTGTAGTTCGCGAGGCCAACCACGTCGTCCTGCGTCACGATGAACCCGTCCATGTTGCGCAGCGCGGCTTCCAGCAGCACCTTGATCGAGTACGGCAAGCGTTCGATGTGCCCGATCCGCTGCTCGCTGAGCGCGTCGAGCGAGAAATACGTATAGGTGCCGAACTGCGTCTTGAGGGTGCGGCGCGAGTTGAACGGGTTGCGGGGCATGGGGGCTCCTGTTTGGTTACTCGAATCTACGCACGCGCGGCGGTTGAATCAATTGCGGTTGGCCGTAAGGGTGGCAATCAGAGAGCCCTGAGCGCAAGCTCAGGGAACCCGAGCGCCGGCGAGGGGTAGCCCTACAAACATGGCCGGGCATCTGCGTTTATCCGGCCTGAGCTTGCGCTCAGGGCTCTCTGAATCAACGAACCCCGAGCGCAAGCGAGGACACATTTTTCTCTTGCATTCCGCCGCAAGTTCGGTATCCTGTCGGCATGCCGATCATCGCGCCCGGATACCTGCTTACGTGGCATACCTATGGCACCTGGCTGCACGGCGACGACGCCGGTTCGGTGGATGTCGAACATAATCGATTCAGCACGCCGCGGCTTGCCGCCGATCCCATGCGATTCCAGAGAGAACTCGCGGCGCTCAAGCATCCGCCGTTTGTTCTGTTGCCGCTTGCGAGAACACTCGTTGAAAGCGTGATGCGTGAACACTGTCGGATCCGAGCATGGCAGTTGCTCGCGCTCGCCGTGCGATCGAATCATGTTCATGTTCTCATAGGCGTGCCGAGCGTTGAGCCGGAGATCATCGTCAAACAACTGAAGGAGTGGGGGACACGACGGCTGCGATCACATCGCATCGCCGGCCCGCAACAGCGTGTGTGGGCCGACCATGCGAGCACCGAGTATCTGTATGAGAAAGGTTCAGTTGATTCAGCCATGGATTATGTTTTGAGAATGCAGGACAGTGTGTCACAAGAACGGTCTCGCCCCGATTGGGACAAGAAGTTAGCGATTAGAGAGCCCTGAGCGCAAGCTCAGGAAATCCGAGCGCCAGCGAGGAGTGGCGGTTGATCCGGGCCCCGGCGTTTATCCGGCCTGAGCTTGCGCTCAGGGCTCTCTTCAGAATTCATTTTAAAAAAACGGACCCTGATGAATCAGGATCCGTTCGAATGATCGCAATGTAAAGAAAAATCAATAGCGGTAGTGGTCGGGCTTGTAGGGGCCGTTGGTTGGGATGCCGAGGTACTTGGACTGATCGTCGGTCAGCTTCGTGAGCTTGACGCCGATCTTCTCGAGGTGCAGGCGGGCGACTTCTTCGTCGAGCTTCTTGGGCAGCGTGTAGACCTTCCCCTTCTCGTACTTGACGCCCGAGAGCGTCGGCTTGTTGTTCGCGTTGAACCAGAGGTCGAGCTGCGCGATCGTCTGGTTCGTGAACGACGACGACATCACGAACGACGGGTGGCCGGTGGCGCAGCCGAGGTTCATGAGACGGCCCTCGGCGAGGACAAGAATGCTCTTGCCGCTCTTCTTGAAGACGAACTCGTCGTACTGCGCCTTGATGTTCACGCGGGCGACGGCGCCCGCTTTCTCAGCGGCGTACAGGCTTGCCATATCGATCTCGTTATCGAAGTGGCCGATGTTCGCGACGATCGCCTTGTCCTTCATCTTCCGCATGTGGTCGACGGTGATGACGTTCTTGTTGCCGGTCGCGGTGATGAAGATGTCGGCGGTCGCGATCACGTCTTCGAGAACCGTGACCTGGTAGCCTTCCATCGCGGCCTGCAGGGCATTGATGGGATCGATCTCGGTCACGATCACGCGGCAGCCTTGGCCCTTGAGCGCCTGGGCGCAGCCCTTGCCGACGTCGCCGTAGCCGAGGACGATGGCGATCTTGGCGGAGAGCATGACATCCGTCGCACGGTTCAGCCCATCGACGAGCGAGTGGCGGCAGCCGTAGAGGTTGTCGAACTTGCTCTTGGTGGCGGAGTCGTTGACGTTGATGGCGGGGAAGGCGAGCTGGCCGTTCTTCGCCATGTCGTAGAGGCGGTGGACGCCGGTGGTGGTCTCTTCGCTGACGCCCTTGATGTTGTTGATGATCTTGGTGAAGTAACCCGGGCGCTCCTTGAGGGAGGTACGGAGGACGCCGAGGATCACGCCCCATTCTTCGGGATCGTTCTTGGCGTTGAACGCGGGGACCTTGTTGGCCTTCTCGAACTCAGCGCCTTTGTGGACGAGGAGGGTGGCGTCGCCGCCGTCGTCGAGAAGGAGGTTGGGACCGACGACGTTGCCCTTGGCGTCAACGAACTTGAAGATCTGCTCGGTGCACCACCAATACTCTTCGAGGGTTTCGCCCTTCCATGCGAAGACGGGGATGCCGCGAAGGTCTTCGGGGGTGCCATCTTCGCCGACGACGACGGCGGAGGCCGCGTGGTCCTGCGTGCTGAAGATGTTGCAGCTCGCCCAGCGGACTTCAGCGCCGAGTTCGGCGAGCGTCTCGATGAGAACCGCGGTCTGGATCGTCATGTGCAGCGACCCGGCGATGCGGGCCCCTGCCAGGGGCTTCTTGCCCTTGTAGCGGTCGCGGAGGGCCATCAGGCCGGGCATCTCGTGCTCGGCGAGGCGGATCTCCTTGCGACCCATCTCGTAGTTGGTCAGGTCCTTGACGCGGTGGTCAACAGACTGACGGGTACGGCTCGCGCCGGTGTTCTTGGAAAGCTTGGGCTTGGTCATCGTCGTCACGATTCGATTCTCCTGGGGGTCGTTGATCCGTTTTTCACCGCAGAGTCGCAAAGGTTGCAGAGGCCGGGGAAAGGGGAGGCAGGGTGTCGTTGTTGGTCCGATCCGGACAGACTCGGAACCTTTGTACTGGTCCTCTCGCGATTGCTGACCTGCCTGTCTCGGCCCTCTGCAACCTCTGCGCTTCTGCGGTGAACGTCGTTCGGGGTGGATTTGTTGAGGTGATTCGTTCAGGTGGATTCGTTCAGGTGTCTGTAGCGGGATTCAACCTGTTTCCGTTGTTGTGCTGCTCTTTCCGACGAACGCGGTGCTGGCGAACAAACCGGGGCCGCGGGCCTCGGGGTCGGAAGCCATGACGGTGAAGCGGGGGCGTTCGAAGCCCGCGTCGGTCATGATGGTCGCCATGCGCTCCTCATTGAAGCCCAGCCAGCGATGCCCCATCGTGTGTCGGTAGATCGACCGATCGTGCTCGATCATGTCGAGAACCAGGCACGTGCCGCCGGGACGGAGAACTCTGCGCATCTCGCGGCACGCCGGGAGCGGCTCGGATACGTGGTGCAACACCAGCACCGCCACCGTCACATCGACCGAGGAATCATCGAGGGGGATGTGCTCCAGGTCGCCGCGAAGGAAGGAGATGTTGGAAAACGCGGCGAGTCGCTTCTTGGCCGCGGCGAGCATGGGGGCGGATTGATCAATCGCGTACACCCGCTTGACCAGCGGGGCAAGAAGCTCGGAGGCGTTGCCAGTGCCGCAGCCCAGATCCGCGACCGACCATTCGCGCGGGATGAGCGCGAGGAGCGCCTGCAGCGTGAAGCGATTGCCGAAGAGGTCGGTGCGAAGGTCGTCCCACTGGCCCGCGACGCGCCCGAAGAACGCCTGGCTATCCGTGCGGCGGTCGGTGATCACGCCGGCGAGGCGTCGGGAATCCTCGGCCAGATCCGCGGGGAGCGCATGCTGTCCGTTTCGCGAAGGCGTGCCCTCCGCGGCGAGCTGCATGCTCACGGCGTCCCACAGCGTGCGAGCGCCGGGAGCGAGTTCGCTGGGGATGAGGCGGTAGAGGGTCGCCGTGCCTTCGGCGCGCTTGACGATCCACTTGCCGTCGGCGAGCACTTTGAGGTGGCGGGAGACGGTGGATTGCGGGAGCTGGACGACGCTGGCGGCCTCGCCGACGGAGAGTTCTTCGAGTTCGAGGACGCGGAGGAGGCGCAGCCGCACACGCTCGCCGAGGTCGACGAGACGGTCCGTGATGGTTCGCTCTTTGGTCGGGTGATTCATCCGTATATCCGGATGAAGCGTAGGAGCATCGGTGGCGCGGAGCAAGCGAGGATCGGGCCGCAATCTCACGCGTGAGTTCTTGGGAGCACCGCTTGGCCATGAGCCGTTTCAGTCAGATCGTGTCGATATCTCGTGGCGTGATCGGACGCGACTGTATTGACGACTGGCGGTAGGTCCGAAAAGGCTCGGTGGTAGGAGAAGGCGCGTCAATATTGCCGTGGACGCACGCCTCGATGTATATCGACAACAGCCAGGCTTCCAGCGACTCTGCAACAACTCCATACAAGGGCGGGTCGTGGCCTACATAGGCAACTTGAGGTACGCCGGCTGCGTCGCCAAAGTACTGACCATCGTAATCGCCAGTGCCCCAGTTATGCACTGACAGCACATCTGATGTAACCCAAAGCGACTCACACAGCCCGCAGATTTCGAAGGTATCTCCGATTTCCAGGCCGTCCGTGACCGAATAAAGGCTTGAGACAGTTTCGTTCATCAGGATTCGATCGCCCGACACCCGACGCTGCGACACGACTTCCTGAATACGTTCGGGCGTAGCCGGGGCACGAAGTCGCAGCAAGCCCTTGCGGCCGCTGGACACGGCGTGACTCATTAACATCCGAAGCAGTTGGCTGACGTTCGTCTGCATCAATGTGCTGACTGACCTGTTCTCGTGACCGCGTTGCTGCCGCGCGCTCTTAACGGCTGGCCCAATAGCGGAGGACGAGAATGACGAGGCCGATGCCGAGGCCGCCGATCCCGAAGTAGCCGCGGCGCCCGCGGCGGGACGAGCCGGCGGTCTCCGGGTTGAACTCCTGCACCTTATCAATAGTGCAGCTCTGGGCGATCTCCTCGAAGAGCGGCGCGGTCTTGTCGAAACGCTTGGCGTCCTCGAAGCACGCGAGATGGAGAAGGCCGTCCTTCATGGGGAAGGAATAGATGATGGCCTTGGTGGTCGAGTTCTTGGCGCCGTGGATCGTGAGGTTGTGGATGATAGCGTCGAGGTAGAAATCGACCTCGCCGGACTGCACGCCGCCGAAGACGGGGGTGCGGAGCTCGGATTCGTATTTTTCTTTGATGTTCTCGTAGTTGACGCCGCGCATGGAGACGGGCTGGAGGGCGACGATGACATAGGGAAGCTGGGGGACGCCGTTCTTGAGGGTTTTGGCGAAAGCGGTGCGGAAGCTGACACTGGTGATGGTCTTGTCAAGCTTGAGCGCCTCAACCTTATCGGGCTGAGCCTGCTTCCAATCCTTCGGCATGGTGAAGGAGCAGTAGGCGCCGGGGTCACGATATTCAGTCTGAGCAGCCGCCGGGGCGGCGAACAGCGACAAGACGACAACGAGCGCCGACAAGGCGCGGGGCACGAAAAAGTTCATAAGACCGCCTCCCGAAAAAGAAGAAGCGGGAGTATCGCCGAAACCGCTGGGCTTGTCAACTGAGTTGTGAAGGAAAATTAAGGGTCGGGTCGTCGTTCGGCGGGGAGAAGATTTCGTGACAGCCGAATTTGTAATTAACGTTAATTTGCGAGTGAAGATCGATCTGGTTGCGGGACGCGAAGAATCGCTCTCACCGAGGCACAGAGGGCACGGAGAAAACCAGGACTCCCTCTTCTCTGTCATCCCTGTGCCTGGGTGTGAATCTTCTAATTCCCACTCCCGCTTCCTACCGGCACAAAGTTCTCCTCCCGCATCCTGACTCCGATTGCCTCGATTGTTGACTCCATCATCTCGCGTTCAGCATCGGTGAGTGAAGCGTCGAACTCCAGGTGCAGCCGCAGCCGATCCATGCGTCCCTGGCATTCCTGACCGCTGAAATGGGAAGTGCTCCAGGACTCGCACAGCAGTTCCCATGTGCGGAACTCATAGCCGAACAGCGACTGCCTGTTCTTTGTCACGTAGATCTCCCCGACCCATGTCGCCGTCCGCGGTCTCATGTCGAGAATCACCGCACATACTTTCTCAAGCTCCGGCGTACTCTCCCCCCAACCTACGCGCGGCGGCGGATCCCAGATCGGCGGGAAGTCGGCGCGGGTTCTGGCTGACATGAATACCAGCCCGGCGTGGATGTCGCCGCGATGCAGAAGCTGCGACACTTCGTAGCGGTTTCTCTGTTCCTGCTGTGTGAAGCCGAGCGAGGCGACCCCCGCGGCCAGGAGAGCAGCCCCAATCGCCATCGCTCCCCACGGCGGGCGAGCTTGAGCGCGGAGATTCACCGCCCACGCGCCTTTCACTTTGAAGCAGGCGATGATCGCCCCGACGAGCCAGATCGGCAGCGTCAAGATCGAAAATACCTTCGCTTCGAGGTTGGCGCTCGCGAGTATCTGTTCTTCGCGAGACTGTTGCAT
>Ga0163147_10008206_pt1 | contig 11633 bp, 6 predicted proteins | sample OliLakLV19MP6G1_FD_148597 | JGI IMG/M metagenome (GOLD analysis project Ga0163147, IMG submission 148597) | Freshwater microbial mat bacterial communities from Lake Vanda, McMurdo Dry Valleys, Antarctica- Oligotrophic Lake LV.19.MP6.G1 | ecosystem: Environmental > Aquatic > Freshwater > Lake >...
GCCTTGCGAGCAAGCAACTCGGCTTCCTTCTCCAGCGTCTCAGCGAGTTCGGACCTCGAAGATGCCATCGCGGCCTTGGCCTGGGCAACCTCGTCGCCGCGTGCGCCGCCCGCGGTCAGCAACTGTTCGAGCGTGCTCACCCGGGCAGTCCACAAGTCCACCGCCTTCTGAATCTCCATGTGGTGATTCTCGTGTGCTGCCAGCAGCGGCGCGATGCTGGCGACGCCTGCCTGGCCGAGCTTCACCGACGCTTCCGCGTCCGCAAGTTCCTTCTGCATCTCCCGCCAGCGCGGCGAGTCAAGCCGGTAGAGCGGGTTGCCGGCCGCAACGGCCTGGTACTGCTGCACGAGCAACTCGACAGTTCCTGCGGCGGCGGCACGGTACTCGCGTTTGGCGGTGGGGAGCAGCTCGAAACGCCCGGGGACGCGGAGCGTGCGGGCGACGTTGCGGCTCTCGACCTTGGCGAAGGTGATGCCGAGGTTCTGACGCACCGCCGTGTTGATGTCAACGCGATTGGTCGGCGCTGGTGCGTCGCTCGTTCCTGCGCCGGGCGATTGCTCGACCTTCTTCTCGCAGCCAGACAACGCGAAAGGGAGCATGAGTAGCATGTATGGCATGAGTAACTTGAATGGCATGGCCATGCAGACAAGTTGGTATCTTCGTATTGATGTGTTCATGTATAAAGTCCTTCAGTGCGTGGTCGAGACATGTGCGATTGCGTCGACGCTGGTTGTGGGAGCAGGAGATATTGGCACAAGCGAAATCATCGGTGTTGTGCTCGCGCTGGGCGGCCCCATCAGTTCATCAAGCCGTACAGCCATGATCGATTCGCTCGCCCTCGCGTCAATAAGCCGTATCTTCGCCGAATACTTGGTGTTGAGCGACCCGAGCAGCAGCAACGCATCGACCCGCCCCAGCGCCGCAACCTTGCGTACATCCGCTTCCTGCTCGTCGGCCAGCGGCACAACCACCCTCTCAATCAACTCGCGCTGTGCCTTGCCCGCTTCAAACCGAGTGAACGCAATCGCGAGCATGGAAGTAAGATGCTCATATGTCGTCTCGAATCGCCCACGCGCGACCTCGCGCCGCGCCGTCGCCTCCGCGATGCCCTGCTGATTACGGTTCCACAGCGGAATCGGCAGCGACAACCCCAGCAACACTCGACTATCGCCCTCATCACTGGCATAGCCAGGCCCGATGACCAGGTCTGGATACTGCTTGCGAACCTCCGTACGTACCGACTGCTCCGCAACCTCATACTCCGCGCGAACAGCGATCAGTTCCGGATTGAACGAGTCGAGTTGCGTGCGCAGTGCATCTATCTGCGTGGTGCGAGCATCAAACACAACGCTCGCCACCAGCGTCAGCGAAGTTTGCGGCGCAAGCCCGAGCATCGCTCTGACTTGCAATTCCAGTTCCTTCGCGCGCGCTGTCGCCGCGATCAGGTCTGCCTCGCGTCCCGCCAGTTCCACACGAAACAATCGCGCATCGATGCGGCTGATCGAGCCCGCTTGCCCTTGCTTGTCCGCCAGCGACGCGACCTCGCCCAGTCGCGCAATAACATCTTCCGTTACCTCTACACGCACACACGCGGCCGACCACTCGATCCACAATTCCCGTAATGCCGAGCGCGTCGCCCATTCCTTCGCCACCACTCGATCCAGTTCGGCACCAAAGCTCGCCCCAGCACGCGCCTTCTCTGCTTCAAGCCTCCCTGAAATCGGAATCGTGATGCCGATCGTCGAACCAGCCACCCACGCGTTCCCACCGCCCCCACTCGCGCCCGACACGATCCGCTCAAGATCAACGCCCAACACCGGATCTTGCCACAACCCCGCATGCGCCGCCGTCGCCCGCGTCACGTTCGCTTCCAGCCGTGCCCGTCGAAGATTCGGGTTGAACACCAGCGTCACAGCCTCGGCTTCGGCAAGCGTGAGCCCGTCCGAGGGGTCAAAGCCCGTCGTTGTCCCACCAGTACCGCTCTCAGCCTGTTCGAGCCGGGCGGCAAACTCGCGAACTGTCTGATTCCAAGGCGAACGCGCAAGCCACGCTGCCCGCATCGCGTCCATATCCAAGGGCTTGCGCTCATAGGACTGGCATCCACCAGCAAGCATCATCAGTCCAGCCAGCATCGCCTTTGCCATCATACAGCGTGTAGCACTACCCACACGCCATCGACGCGCTATGCCCTCGCGGTGGCTCGCGCCACTCGATATAACAGAGTTCTTCAAGGGAACTTCCTTCCGCAGATTCGCCGCCAGAAAGCAAGGCCATCAGCGACACCGTGAGCCACGGCTCCAAGCCAAGCTACTGTCAGGCCGTGAACCAGATGCATCAAAAGAAAACCGCCACACTATCGCGGCATGATGCCACGCGTGTGGTGAACAAGGGGGTCTTCTCAAGTGCTAAATCAGCAATGCACGGCTCGTACGCACCAGGCGATCACTTGCCGTGATGGCAAGCATGTCCATCGGCTTTCCCCCAGACAAACCACCAGGCGAGCCAAGCGAACGATCCAGGTCAGGTGATCTCGGCAACACGAAGGCGACGAGAACGAAAGTCGTCACCGCCCTCAGCGTTCTAACCGAATCAAAGGACCGTTGTAAAACCGCGACAGGCACAAAACACCCTACCAAATAACAGGGAAGTGTGTCACACTCGTCAAGGTTCGGCTCGCCTCCAGAGGCGAAATCCAATAGTCCTTGTGCATGAGAATGACCACAATGATGGACATGCCGATGACCATGGTCATCACCATGGCACGCCCCGACACGAACGCCATATTCAAACTCAACAGCCAAGTGCAGTTGCACACCAGGCTCATCCATGCAATGTGTGTGGCTAGTCACCGGACTCAACGCACCAAGCACCAGCAGTGGAGCAATCAACAAGACGACCAGCCAACGCACCATCTCCAACCGCACAAAGCGGGCAAGGATGTTCTCAGGTTTGCGCGGAGCAGTTCGCATCGTTCTGTCCAAGTCTATCGGTACAATACTGATCGTCAACAAATAAATTACTTCCATGACACCCGGCTAGAACTGTGCAGTTGCCCATCCATGGTGGCGTAGAGCCTGTTCGTAAACCGCGCACCCGGTGATGCTGGTGGTGCGAATAGCCTTGCATGGCGATGCGACTCACGGATGAACAGTTGGAATGGTTGGCGGCGCGGGTGCCCGATGCGTCGGTGTCTGCCAAGGGCGGACGGCCCGCCATGGGACAAACGCACGGCGTTGCGTGGCATCTTCTTGGTACTCGACAACGGTGCCAAGTGGAAGGACCTGCCGCGTCAGTTGGGGGCCAAGCGTTCCGTGCACAAGTACTTCACACTCTGGACGCGCGAGGGTGTCTTCGAGAACATCATGCGTGATGCGGCCGAGCTGGTGGAAGACCGTGAGGGGTTCCGCTTCTACGAGTGTTTCGTCGATGCGACCTTCACCAAGGCCCGCGGCGGGGGGCGACGGCGTGGGGCTCACCAAGGCGGGAAATGGCGTGAAAATCATGGTCCTGGTAGATGCCCGCGGCCTGCCGATGGCGGTGACCACGGGCAGCGCAAGCCCGCACGAATCCTAACTCATGCAAGGCTTGTTCGAGTTCATGCTCAGCACCGAGACACCGCATCGCATCATCGGCGACAACGCGAACGACAGCGACGCGTTGCATGATGACCTGAATGACGAGTGCATAGAGATGATCGCGCCGCACCGCAAGAATCGCAAGCAAGAGAACGTCACGCAGGACGGGCGCAAGCTCCGACGCTACAAACACGCCGCTGGATGGTCGAGCGCACCATCTCGTGGTTCCAGAACTACCGCCGGCTTTGCATACGCTACGAGAAGTCCGCGATGCTATTCCAGAGGTTCCTGCACCTTGGCTGCTCCATCATCCTGCTAAAACAAGTTTGCCAACAGGCTCTAGTGCTGCAGTAAGCTTGCAACCCCATCTTCATCATTCCCGCAACCCATCCGGCACACCACCAGGGAACATCCGGGCCAGTTCCTGCTGAATCTGCTCGATGCGGTTGCCCGGGTCAGGATGCGTGCTCATAAACTCAGGGCGAGATCCCCCGCCGCTGGCCTCGCGGAGGATTTCCATCACGCGGATCATCGCACGCGGGTCATAGCCAGCCCGCTGCATGAATTGCAGCCCCAGGCGATCGCTCTCCAGTTCGTCCCCTCGTCCATACTTCATCAGCATCATGTTGCCAACCACGCTCGCCGCCTGCGCCGCCCCCTGCGCGCTGCCCAGGTCTGAGCCCGCAACCCCCGCCGCACCAACCAGCCCCTGCGTCAACTGCGACTTGGCGATGCGCTCGGCGCTGTGCCGACCGATCACATGCCCGATCTCGTGCCCCAGCACCCCCGCGAGTTGGCCCCGCGTTTCAAGCCGGCTGAGCAGCGCGACCGTGATAAACACCTGCCCGCCAGGCAAGGCAAATGCATTCACCGTCGTGCTATCCGCGAGCAGGTGGAACTCATAGGGATAGGGCGGCGCCTCAGCCGGCAGCACGCTCACCAACTCCTGCCCCACGCTGTCAACAAGGGCCTGGGCCTTGCTGTCTGGATGCAGCCCGCCAAACTCCTGCGCCATCTGCGGCGCGGATTGCAGGCCCATCGCCACTTCCTGCTCCATCGATATCCCGATATGCTGGGCCTTGCCCGTCACAGGATTCACCTGAGACTTGGAGCAATACGTGATCAGCGAAATCGCGGCAATCGCAAGCCCGAGAAAAAGTTTCACCGGAATGCGCGGGCGAGCCGGACTGTCATACCTCGCGTTGTGTCGATAAACGGCCATGGTACAGTGTACCGGATAGTTTCCAGGGCCGTGTGCCGCGTCGAATCGTGTCCTGTGCAAAGGTTCGCCAGCCGCAACAGCGCGCGTATACTCGGTTTAAGGGCCGAGGTAGCTCAGCTGGTTTAGAGCGCTGGATTCATAACCCGGAGGTCGGCGGTTCAAGTCCGCCCCTCGGCATTTTTTTTGAAACACAACCGATCGTGGCAAAGACGCCAGCCTTTGCGATGGCACAATCGCGGCTGCATGCCGTGCATGCTTCAACCTCGACACCCTTCTATTCGCACTGATCATTCTGATCATTCTGATCGCGCACCGGACGCACCCAACCAAAAAGCCCTGACCAAGAGGGCCAGGGCTTGTGCATTCTTCTGTCCTGAAAACTCAATCAACGACGCTACCACTCACGCCACGCCAGCACTCACGGCGTGCCGCAGTACGAGCAGGGGCCTTCGCTGAAGACCTGAAGGAAGGCAGCGATATCGCAGGGGTCAAACATCGCCCCGTCGTTGTTGAAATCGATATCGCCGCACGTCGCCGTGTTGGGCACGCAAGGACCTTCACTGAAGACCGAGAGATAAGCCTCGATGTCCTGCGGATCAAAAGACGCGCCATCGTTGTTGAAGTCGATATCGTCGCAGGTCAGGCCGATATTGTGCCAGTACCCGCCCTGCAGGATCAGTCCCGATCCGCTCAGCGTCCCCGCATCGGGCTGCCCGATCGTCGACGACAGGAACAACGTCCCATCGCTCGCCGTCTGCGTCCCGCCACCATCCACCGTGTACCAGTTGATCTCATACGGCTGCGCGAATGCACCCGCACTTGCCAGCACCACGCCAGCCAAGCCAAACCCAAACTGTGATCGCCGATTCTGTTGAGTCATGTTCATCGTGTTGATCCTTTCTATTTGCTCAAGCACGTGTTGCCTGAGACTCGAAGAAGGCCAGCCCACGGGCGAATGAGCACTCGGCTCACCAACCCGCAACCCGGCACGATGATTACTGACCCTTCCGACGACGCAGGAGAGCAATACCAATCAGCGGCAGACCAAACAACGCGCCAAAGCCAGCACCCTGCTTGAGATTGAACCCGCTCTGCGTTGCAATCTGCTCCAGCCGAACCACCCGAGACTCCATCTCTGCGATCCTGGCCTGCTGCGCCTCAATCACAAGATCACGCTGCTTGAGTTCATCGCCCAACTTGATGTTGAGGCCCTGAATCGCGGCGAGTGCCACGCCCTGACCATCCAATGTGCTGATCACCTTGTCATCCGAACCATTGAGACCGAACGCCGCGTGGAAGTCCTGCGCCATCGGCCCGACATGCTGCTTGTTCTGATCATCACCGATGTAGTTCCAGCGCGTGATCGGAAGATTCACAACCTTATCCAAAGTCTCAATCGGGCTGATCGGAGTGAAGTTCTGCTTCTTTGTCCGGTCGGAGATGTTGTTGAAGCCATGGGCCTGCCACACACCGTCGGCATCCAGTCGTGCCGTGCGGCTGTTGCGAAGGTCAATGGTCAGCGCATCGCCATTCAGCGTCGCGGTGTTTCGGTTGTCAACATAGATGGAGCCGAATGCAACGATTGAACGTCCAGATGCCGCAGCGGTCGAGGCTGTCACACCAACGCCGCCTGTCGTATTCGAGTTCTCGCCCCGGACACCAGTCCCACCATTCGATGCCGAAGTTCCTCGAACGCCCACCGTCGAACCAGCGGTTGCGGTCGAGTCACCCCACACACCAGCACTGTTGGTGGCTTGTGAATTGAGACCAACACGCCCAAGCACGCCCGTGTGTACCTGTGTTGTGTAGGGTGGAGCACCACCACTGGTCGTCGCAGTTACTTCACCACGAACTGCGGTTGCCCCGTCCCCGAAGGCATCAGAGATTCCATAGACGCCAACGCCGCTGGCATTGCTCGTAATACCACGGACGCCTGCAGAACCAGAGCCAGTCGCTGACGCGTCGATGCCGATCGCGCCCGTTCCCATTGAACCTGCAAATCCATAAACACCAGCAGTATTTGTACCAGTTGCTACGCCAACCACGCCGGCCGTCGTTGTCGTTGCACTGGGCGGTGCACTAGGACCTGGGAACGATGTGAAAAGTGCAGATGCCGCAAATGTCGTGCCCATCACACCCGCTCCGCCCGTGCTTGTCACAGTACCCAGCACGCCACGGCCAAAACCGCTGCTCCCTGTGTTCGCGCCGCGCACGCCTATGCCACTGTTCTGACTAACGCTGCCCGAGACGCCTACGCCGCTGTTCGATGTGCCGCGGACACCCGTACCGCTGGGCCCATCGCCCGAACCGCGAACACCGTCACCGTTGGTCGCACCGACACCCGACACACCGATAAAGCCTTGACCATACACACCCGTACCACCAGCCAGATTCAGACCAGATACACCAAGACCCGATGCGCTGTTGGATTGGCCGAAAACACCGTTTCCCGTACCGCTGCTTGAAAGTGCAAGGCCTGCCACGCCCGCGCCGCCGACCTGCGATTGCGTATTACCCTTGACACCAGCAGTTCCAGAAACCGCCGAAGAATTCTGCTGGTTGCCTGTGACACCATCGCTTGCCGTGCCTGTTACTGAGGCGTTGATGGCTCGGCCTAGAGCCGAGACATCCAAAGCTGCAACGCCACCCGAAATCGTCTTCTCGATGAAGACGGTTGACTGAATAGAAGGATCCAAAGTTTGCCGGATGTGCAACAAAGTACTTGACAATGGCGTTGAGGTGCCAATGCCGACCTTGCCAGCGGTGTAGAACGTGTCGTTGCCGTTAAGACCCCAAGGTGAAGCACCGGTTGCGCCTTGAGCCCCCTGCGGCCCCTGAGCACCATTCGTCCCGGTTGCACCCTGAGGCCCAGCCGCACCCTGAGGACCACCCGCACCCTGAGGACCAGTGCCGCCCGTTGCTCCTATCGCACCGGGAATGCCTTGATTACCTTGAATCCCTTGAATCCCTTGATCACCCTGAGGACCAGCCGCACCCGTTGCGCCTTGCGAACCTTGAGGTCCAGCCGCGCCCTGCGCACCATCAACTCCATTCGTGCCAGACGCACCCTGCGGTCCAGCAGGCCCTGCCGTCCCGATGTTGGTCGACCCGAACGGAATCGTCAGCGTGTTGCCCGCCGCGATGTTCAGCCCGCCATACCACACCGCGCCGCTGCTGTTGTTCTCAAACGCATCGCCCGAGTAGACCTCGGCGGGAGCAATCGCGCCCAGGATGCTGTCCGTGATCAGGATCCGGCCCGCGGTGTTGTCCACCACGTTGGTCGTGTTGTTGGTCCGGAACTGGCTGTGCCGAGCCTCGAACACCGCCGACACCGTGCTTGGCGACGCGGTGGTGTTGCCCACCACCACGCGACCGTTGAAGTCCGTGTCTCGCGTCCAGGCCCGCCCATTCGCGCCCAGGTTCAACGACACGCTCGCGTTGTTCTGCGCGTTGATCGTGTTGCCACGACCCTGGAACGTGCCGCTCTGCATGTTGATCGCAAAGCCGCCCGCACCACCGCGGAAGACCGAGTTGTCAGCGATGATGCCGGGCGTAGGACCGCCCAGAGTTGCGTTGACTTCTGCCGCATCGCCCGCGGAGGCCTGCAAGCCGCAGTCGACCATGTAAATCTGGCTGCCGCTGGCTGTGCCTGCGAAGGCGAGGGCGTCGCCGCTTGAAGCGAAGACTTCGAGGCCAACGAGCGTGACATTGCCCGAGACCGTCGGGCTAAAAGTCATGTTGCCGTTGATCTGAGTGCCGAAGTTCTTGCCGGTGTTCGACGAGACTATGTGAATACCAGGCTCCAGAACAACGCTTTCGTTATACGTGCCTGCACGCACGAGAATCGTCGTTGGGTTGGAGGGCCCTTGACCATCGAGCAGCGCTTGTGCGATGGCCGCGTTGATCGTTGTGTGCGTGCCAGGATCGCTGGGATCATTGCTCACGACGTACTTCGCGGCGGGCAGGCCGTTGATGCCATTAGCACCAGTCGTGCCTTGTGCGCCCTGCGCTCCCTGAGCCCCGGCCGCACCATCAACACCATTCGTGCCATTCAACCCAGCGGTGCCTTGCAGACCCTGCGGCCCCTGAACACCATCAACACCATTCAAGCCCGCCGCACCCTGTGCGCCTTGAGGCCCGACACTACCAGTTGCACCAATCGGACCAATCGCGCCCGTCGCACCTTGTGCGCCATCAACTCCATTGGTACCGTTCAACCCGGCATCACCTTGTGCGCCCTGAGGCCCAACATTACCAGTTGCGCCAACAGCACCCTGAGCGCCCTGCGGCCCATCATTTCCAGTTGCACCGATTGCACCTTGAGCGCCCTGAACGCCCTGCGGCCCTTGAACGCCATCAACCCCATTCGTGCCGTTCAACCCAGCATCACCTTGTGCGCCCTGAGGCCCAACATTACCAGTTGCGCCAACAGCACCCTGAGCGCCCTGCGGCCCTTGAATGCCATCAACTCCATTGGTGCCGTTCAACCCGGCATCACCCTGTGCGCCCTGCGGCCCATCATTTCCAGTTGCACCGATTGCACCTTGAGCGCCCTGAACGCCCTGCGGCCCTTGAGCGCCATCAACCCCATTCGTACCGTTCAACCCAGCAGAACCCGTCGCGCCTTGCACACCCTGCGGCCCCTGTGCCCCCTGCGGTCCCGTCGGCCCGCTGCCGGGCAGCAAGATCGCGCTCGCGGGCATGCCCTGCCCGGGCAGCGTGTAGGTCAGTTGCGTGTAGTACACATTCCCAACGCCATCCGTGCTGACAACGTTTCCACCAGTCACGGTGTTGAAGCCCGTGTCCGCGATCAAAATGTCGCCCGTGGTCGTGTCGACAACACCTGGAAGATTCCCCGAGCGAATCTGGCTGTTGCCGATGCTGAACGTGGCATTCCCCGCCGCCGCGATCTGGCCAAACACATCCGCCGTGTTGAGGAACATGCTGCCGCTAGTCATTGCGATCGCGGGCGTGGTGGGCACGGTGGGCCAGAACGTGCCGCTCCGACCCTGCAGCGTGCCGCCACTCATCACCACCGGGATGCCCGTGCCGCTGTTGACGATCCGGAAGTTCACATTATCAAAGATGACACCCGAGCCGCTGCCCGAGTTGGCCATGTTGAGCGCACTGAGCGTGCCCTCTGCATACGCAACGCTGTTGCTCACATACAACTGCTGCGACAACGACCCGTTGAAAATGATCGCGTTGCTGCCCTTGGGTGCGTACACGTCAATGCCGTTAATAGCAACCACGCCACCACTCGTGAAGGACACCTGCCCGTTGATCGCGGTCGCAAAGCCCTTGCCCGCAACCGTTGCCTGAAGGTTGATGCCGCCCGTCAGCACCACGTTCTCAACGTACGTGCCAGCCCGGACAAGAATCGTCGTCGGGTTGCTGGGGCCAAAGCCATCCGCCACCGCAGCGCTGATCGCCGCCTGAATCGAAGTGTGTGACCCCGGATCCGCCGCATCCTGGCTCACGACATACTTGGCCGCATTGATCCCATTTGTCCCATTGGTTCCATTTGTCCCATTGGTTCCATTGGTTCCACTCGCGCCCTGAGGCCCGACAGCCCCCGTCGCACCAACAGCGCCAGTTGCCCCGGTTGCTCCCGTCGCACCGGTCGCGCCAGTCGCGCCCACAGCACCCGTCGCCCCTTGCGACCCCTGCGGGCCTTGGCTCCCAGTCGGTCCGGGATTGCCCTGCGCACCCAATGCCGACACCAACTGCCATTGCGCTGGATTGAACGCGGGGAAGAAACCCGTGTTGTCCTGAATCGCAATCCAAGACGAACCATTGAAAAATACCACGTCATTGACAACATAGGGCGTCGCCACCGAGTAGTTGCCGCGCCAGATCATGCCCGACGAGCCAATCGGCCCGGTCGCGCCTTGCGGACCAACAGGTCCAACAGGCCCAGCCACGCCCTGCGAACCTTGCACTCCCTGCGGCCCCGCCGGTCCTTGAGGACCCTGCGGACCAGCCGGAGCATTCAACGCATAAATCGCGTACGGAGTCGCCGTCATCGCCTGGCGAGGAGCCAGCGTCGAGAATGGTCCGAACCCGCCCGCGGGGTTGCGCACGCCAACCTGCACAAACCGCTGCTGCCCGTTGAACACACCCGCACCAAAGTCCAGCAGCACCGTGAAGCGACCACTCTCAAGCAGCACGCCCGATGCCTGGAGCGTCGAGCCGATCTGGGCCCCGCCGCTCGCCGCATCAAACAGTTTGAACTCAAGATCGACCGGACCAGCCACCGCGCCCGCCGTGTCTCGAAGCAGACCTTGGTACGTGAACTCCGTCCCCACCGCCTGTGCATAGGCGGCCCCAGTCGCCACCGACACGCCCAACGCGGCTGCCAGCAACAACGCCTTCACGCTAACCGTCTGCTTGTTCATCGTTCTCGCTCCATGTATCTGTCAATAACAACTTGCTGTTTCCAGCACAACACCACTCAGGAAAAGCTGTCCGCAAAGTGCGGCTGAAACAGTCGTTCCACATCTTGAGAAGTGATGTCTCTCTCACCCCTCCGCCATTGCACACGAAACCGTGCGCAAATCCCATGATCCCGGCATGCGCCGGTGCTGATCAATATACAGGGGGGCTCGATCACTTGTCAAGTGCAAAGGCTTGCATGCACGCATTTGCTCACATTTTCACATTCCACCCTCAATTGATATCCGGACCTGTTTCCCAGTGTCACCCCATCGCTTGCCCGCCCATATCCGCTGTCGTCCGCTCTCCACGCGTTGATCGATACCGAATCCAATCCCAATCTCTCGCCAATCCCCTCGTTCTATCTCGCTTTCGCAGGACTCCTCCACTCCTGCTCAATG
>Ga0163147_10008208_pt1 | contig 11632 bp, 12 predicted proteins | sample OliLakLV19MP6G1_FD_148597 | JGI IMG/M metagenome (GOLD analysis project Ga0163147, IMG submission 148597) | Freshwater microbial mat bacterial communities from Lake Vanda, McMurdo Dry Valleys, Antarctica- Oligotrophic Lake LV.19.MP6.G1 | ecosystem: Environmental > Aquatic > Freshwater > Lake >...
CGAGAGCCCGCTGTTCCTTCCGCTCGGTTACCTGCCACGGGCATTGCCCTGGCTGATGCAATTCGTTGCGTCAGCCGCGCCCGCGCGCGTGGAGGCTTCGGCCAAGGCGCTCGACGGGTTCCATCGCGGGGCGGTAGAAAAGCACGTTGCGATGGCCGCCGAAGTCGGCGTGCCGGAGCTGATCCTGCAGCGCGGGCATCTCCATCTCTATCCCGACGAGGCGGCGCTGGCCAAGGACGCCGGCGGCTGGCGGATGCGCGAGGCCTACGGCTACAAGTGGGAACGACTCGATCGTGACGGCATCCTCGCGCTCGAGCCGCACGTCGGCGAGCGCTACCGCATCGGGGTGTATCTCGCCGATCACGCGACGATCCTCAATCCCTTGCGCTATGTGCAGGCGATCGTGAAGGCGTTCGTATCGCACGGCGGATCGGTGCAGCGGGCGATTGTGTATTCGATGCAAGCGCGGGCGGAGGGCGGCTGGGATCTGACCGCCGGCAACTCTTCCGGCACTTTCGATCACATCGTCGTTGCAGCAGGGGCGTGGTCGACGCGGCTGCTTGCTCCACTCGGCGTGCGCGTGTCGCTCGAAAGCCAGCGCGGCTACCACGCGCAGTTCCCCGGCGCCTCCGGCCTCGTCTCGCGCACCGTGATCCTCGCCGACAAGAAGATCTTCGTGACGCCGATGGAAGAAGGGCTGCGCTGCGGCGGCACGGTGGAAATCGCCGGGCTCGACCGTCCGCCGGACCCGCGACGCGGGGCGGTGCTCGAAAAGATCGTGCGGGAGAATTTCCCCGGCCTCGACGGCGTCAAGCCGAGCACCTGGATGGGCCATCGCCCCTGCATGCCCGATTCGGTGCCGGTCGTTGGCAAGGTGGAGGACAAGCCCGGCTTATGGATCGCTATCGGCCACGGTCACCTGGGCATGACCGATTCGATCAGCACTTCGGAGCGCATTGCCGGCGCATTGATGCCGGCGGGCTGAAGCGGCGTGTTAATTTCGGTATTGATTTAGTCTATGCGAACCTGCCAAGGAGACTTCATGCGAATCACCGTGATGCTGCGCGCCGTATTGGCCGCCTTGATGCTGTGCTCGGCGCCTGCAATTTCCCATGCGCAAGTCTGGCCCGCCAAGCCCGTGCGCTTCGTCGTGCCTTTCCCGGCGGGCGGCTCGACCGACGTGGTCGGCCGCATCCTCGCCGAACACTTGCGTCAAGGCCTCGGCCAGACCTTCGTGATCGACAACCGCGCCGGCGCGGGAGGAACGGTGGGGTCCGATGTCGTTGCAAAGGCCGCGCCCGACGGCTACACGATGCTCATCGGCACGAGCAGCACGCACGCGATCGCGTCCGGCCTTTACGGAAGCAAGCTCCCGTATGACCAGGTCAAGGATTTTGCGCCGGTCACGCTGCTGGGTTCGGCGACGATCCTGCTCGTCGTCCATCCTTCGGTGGCGGCCAAGAGCGTGCCCGAGCTGATCGCGCTCGCAAAGGCCAAGCCCAACTCGCTCAACTTCGCATCCTCCGGCAACGGCGGGGTCTCGCACCTCACCGGCGAGTACTTCAAGTCGCTCGCCGGCATCCAGATGCAGCACGTGCCCTACAAGGGCGACACGCCGATGATCACCGACCTCGTCGCGGGGCGCGTGTCGCTGGCTTTCGGCACTGCAGTCGCCTTTCTCCCGCACGTGCAGAAGAATGCGCTGCATGCACTTGCCGTTACGAATGCAAAGCCCTCGCCGGTCGCGCCGAACCTGCCGACGGTCGCGCAGACACTGCCGGGATTCGAGGCGCTGCAGTGGTTCGGCATCCTCATGCCGGCCGGGACGCCGCCCGAGATTGTTTCGCGGCTGCAGGCCGAGACGGTGAAAGTGCTTCGTCTGCCCGAGGTGCGCGATCGCCTGCAGTCGATGGGCATCGAGATCGTGGGCAACACGCCCGCGGAGTTCGCCGCGTTCATGCGCGACGAGACGACGAAGTGGGGACGGATCGTGAAGGAGTCCGGCGCGAAGGTGGACTAACTGCGTCGACTGATCCGCGCCGCTTCTAAACGCCGGGCCCGACCGGCGGGTACTTGAGGAACTCCGGCGTCTCTTCCAGCCGCGCCGACAGCTCGGCCAGACCCGGATGCTTCGCGGCCGGCACGATCGGCGCCAGCACCGATTGGGTGAATTGCCACGCTGTTCCCGTCGAGATGGAAGCTTGCGTATGGGCGGTCGCGAACGCCGCCTGCCTGCGCTTCACCTCTTCTTCCAATCCGGCATAGGCCGCGAGCAGCTGGCCCGTGACGCGCTCCATCCAGGGCTCGTATTGGGCTTGCTTCGGACGCAGGTTGCGCTCGTAGATGATCTGCACGCTCTTCTCGCAGGCGGCCAGGGCGAGGCCCACGGCCCGGAATTCGTGCTGGCGCTCCATGGGATCCGCGGACCACAAGGAGCGGCGATGCGCTGTCCTAGCCTCCACGTACTGCAGGATCAGCGAGGAATCCATGAGGACCTCGCCGTCGTCGCAGACGAGCGTCGGCGCCTTCACCACCGGGTTGATGGCCCGGAACTTCTCGAAGGTACTGAAAACGGAAACGGCGTCGTGCTCGAAGTGCACGCCGAGGACGTCAAGCGAGATCGCGACGCGCCTGACATAGGGTGAGTCCAGCATTCCAATGAGCTTCATTTTTTGCTCCGGTGTTCAGGCCAGCTGCGCATGACGGAAGACCGTGCCGTCACAAGTGGTAGGTCTTGAGCGTGGAATTCGATGTCACAGCCACCTGCGAACCCTCCTCTTGTAGTCAATGAAGTCATCGCCAAACAGCGCTTCGAGCGCTTTCTCTTCGGGACCGATCTGGAAACGATTCATGTAGAGCACGAAAACCAGCGGTCCGAGCAGCGCCCACGGCGAATTCAGGTAGATCGCCCAGGCCATGAGCAGCAAGAGCATGCCGACGTACATGGGATTGCGCGTGATGCGATAGATGCCGGAGGTCACCAGGGCCGTGGCTTTCTCCGGGCGCAGCGGATTGACAGTGGTTTTCGCGAGGCGGAAGGAGACGATGCCCGCAATGTCGAAGCCGATTCCGACCAGCGCAACCGCCGACGCGGCGAAGACCGGATCGGGTACCGCCAGGGTGGCGGCGGTGATGCGGGCGAGCCCCCACATCGCGGCGGCGATGAGGAGGCCGACTATTGGCGGAGGGATCTTGTTCTCGAGCACTTTCATCAGGGCAATGCTACTGCCTCTCGGCACCACAATCTGGAAAAGATACATCGCGAAGAGCGCCGCAGGTGAGCAGGAATGCGCGGCGTGAGACAAGCGCCGTTCGCCTGGCGATCCTCACTCGGGAAAGCGTGCCGCGACTCTGCGCGCGATGTCGGTGAGCGCCTGGCGCGTGTTGGTGCAGAGCGGGGTCTGCTTGCCGAGACCGGAAATCTCGCAGAGCCGCATGGCTTCGGTCTGCACGATGACCGCGCGACGTCCTCCGCGCGGCACGAGGACTGCCGTCGGCACGGAAAGCAGGCCGCGCCCGATGACGATCACGGGGAAGCTGTGCTCCTCCGCGCCGTTCGCGCCCGCCTGCTTCGCGTAAGTCCAGCCGAGCTTTTCGAGCGCCGGAGCGTTGAGGCCGGCAGTCGATTGCGACAGCTGCCCGATCGAGCCCTTCAGGCCGCCCTGCGCCGCGACGGCCAGCGCGCGGATCCGATTCGCCTCGCGCGCGCAGATCCCCACGTTGACGCTGCCGGAAACGCCGGCGCGGGTGACGAAGTCGAAATTAGCGCTGCGCTCGCAGCGGATCTCCTCGACCTCGTCCGCGCTCCTGCCGTAAAAGACGAAATAGTTCTCGCGCGCGTTGACGAGGGCGAACCGCGGCGGGTCGATTCGGACGACCTCGCCGATCGCTTTTGCGGCCTCCTCAGAAAATCCCGCTGCCGAAGCGAAACTGGCTGGGGCGAGGAGCGCAATTCCGAGGATGATGGCGGCTGCGGTTTTCATTTGGAATCGAACGCGATGACTGAGCCCCTGAGCGTAGTCCACTTTAGCATTCCGGTCAGCGACCTCGAGGCTAGCCGCCGGTTCTACACCGAGATCCTCGGGGCGACCCGCATTGAATATCTACGTGGGAACGCGGACCGAGCTCGATGCGTCAGCGGGAGCGGTGTTCGAGTTGGTGAAGGGCGGGGTGATCGAGCCGAATCTCCGGAAGCGGTATGCGCTGGTGGACATTGTCGAGGCACACGGCCCATTGGAGGGGGGCAGACGGTTGGGAGCTCGGTACTTGTTCCGTAAGAGAAATTTCGCGGTCAATACATGATGCCTGTTGCGGCTAAGAATGCGCTCACTTGGCGGAACGCGTCCTCCTGCAATTGATCCGGTGTCATTTCGGCGAACGCTTCCGACCCTTCGACGAACTGTCGCACGGTTTGCGGCCCGAAGGAATCCACAGCGGTGAACTTTGAAGCGATATTCCGGAAACCTTGCAACGCTACGGGTTCGCCAATCAGCTTCGCGCACTTGGCGGCCAATGCGTCAATTCCGCCTTGATAGTGGCGGATGCAGAAGTAGATGTCGTAGGCGTCCTTCCTCTTGTCGCGCTGGACGAGCGCATAGCCTTTCATCACGAGAAACGCCGGAATCGAGGCAACCAGCATTTCGACCGTGTTGTTGCGGCCGTCCGGCATCGTCCCGGCGATCGACATACTGAGATTGTGGCTCAGCGCGAATTCCCCGCCGTCGGCTTCCTGGACTCTCAATCCTTCGATGAGCTGCGGCCTGTGCTTCCTTGTCTTTGAGCCCTTGGGCATCAGCAGGTCGACGATGACGGCAATGGGGTCGCCGCCATCCCGCAGGTCGACCGCCCTTCTGAGCTGAAAGGGCTTCAAACCGGCAACATTGCGCTCGTAACCTGCGGCTTCCAGCTTCTTGATCAGTTCGGCGTAGCCGTGTTCCGCGAGTTTCTCCGGATCCAGATCGAGGTCGATATCCATTGAGCCGATGTGCCCCGCATGGGGCATGAGCAAGGAGGGGACCGTTCCTCCAATCACGACAATCGCATCGAGATGCGCGCCGAGCACCTGGCCCAGTTCGACCAGCACGGCGTGCGCCGCGCGCGCGCCCCGGTCATCGTAGTCGGCCGCGAAAGCAGGCTCGCTCATTGCGTGGATTTCCAGCGTGGCGCGATCCTTTCATTGAAGAGATGCTCTGCCGCTTCTGCCCCGCGTTCCCCGCTCACCGCGAGGTCGAGATAGGTCTGGATCGGACTAGTGCACCAAAGGCCATCCGCGGCTTCCAGGCGATCGAGGAATACGCCGTCGTCCTTGGGATGCACCAATGAAACGTTTGCACCCCTGCCGGGTGGTTCGAGCTGGAGACGCTTGCGTAAAACGCCTTCACCCTTCGCGTCCGCATACAGGTACAGGCTCGCGACACGCGCGTAGGGTGCGAGCCATCGGCCGGCTGAATACGAGAAAAGCAGGGCGTGCTCGCCTTGTCCGGCTTCGGCCAATGCGGCGCGTACGGCGCTATCGAGCGCTTCGCCATGCAACAGCGTGTAGAAAGACTGGCTGCGCAGCGGTTCAGGACGATAGGCCTGCCGCCATGCGTGGAGGAGCTCGCGCGGTTTGGCGATCCGAAGTCCTTCCTTTTCGAGCGCCGCCCATTCTTCGTCGAGCAGGCGGCGGCGCAGGTTGCTCACTTGCCCGAGGCTGACTTGCGCCTGCTCGGCGAGTTGCGCCACGCGCCACACGCTGGCCGGGTCGGCTAGCAGCAAACGCAAGATGCGCGCGGATTTTGGCGAGAAGATGGAGCGCTGCACGCGGCGCTTGCGATACGGGTTCTCCGCCACGGACCTGTCGATGAATACGCGGTCAAAAGCTATGTGGCAGTTGCCCGCCAGGTCGGCAAATCCCACGCCGGCTTCTTTGCATATCTCGGCAGAAGCCGGGGAGATGAACGGCGCCATGACCATGGGATAGGTGTGCGCGTTCGCGATCTGACGTACGTAGTCTTTCACTTGGAGCGCTGCGCTGCGAATGTGGCGCGGTTGCCCGTCGGATTTGCATTCGACGATCAATTGCCAGGGTTCGCCGTTCGCAAAGAGGCTCAATACGAAATCGGGCCGCAAACCTTTTGCTATGGGAGGTGGTTCGGAAGCGGAAGAAGACATCGACAGGAACGGGATCGTCATCAGCAGTTGTTGCAGCTTGGCGTGAGCCGTGGATTCGAATCCGGTGCCTGTGAGGATTTTATTTGTTTTCAGCATCCGCTGAAAATAAAGAATTAAATGAAAATAGTCAATATTTTCAGTTTTTATGGCATTTTCACCGCATGTTGAAATCTCAAGAGGATTTGACCATTTCTTGTATGTGGAAATAATAAAGTGTCAATAGAACAATTAGTTGTCAAGTCCGGCATAGGTCGATCGCATTTGCATGTCTAGCGCCCCAGGACCGCGAACAAGGCGACGCCCAGCGCAATCGTGGACGCGATTGCCGCAAGCACGCAGAACATCATCGCGCGCCGCAGCTTCGCTTCGGCAATCTCCGCCGCCTCTTCCAGTGCCGTGACCGTCCGTTGAAGCTGGGCGGCGAGGTCCTTGATATGCGCGGCGTTCTGCGAGGCCGCGGCCTGCAGCTCGGTGACCTGCTGCTGGAGCAGGGCATCTTTGCCGATGGCTTCCTCCGGCTTCTTCCGGGTGAACACCGGCGCCGCGGCCTCGAAGATCGTCCCCACGTGCGGCAGGACGAATTTCAATGCGGGAATCAGCCAGGCAGCCATGGTCGTGTCCTGAGGCGGTTAAGGTGGCGTGGATTCTAGCCGGGAGCGGTTTGCGGTACACGCGCTCAGCGCCGGCGCGCCCGCCTATTTGAATCTTTCCTTTGCCGCAGTGTGCCTTGCCTCGACCTCGAACCAGTTGTCCAGGTAGGGCCTGTGGCCGCGCAGCAGCTGCCACAGGCTCGATGCGGGATACGCGATGAAGAAGAACACTCCCCAGCGCTCGTACTGCCGCACGTGCGCATGCTCGTGCGTGCGCAGCAGCGCAAGGTCCGCGGCGCTCTCCCCGATGACCAAATGCCCGAACGTGATCGCGCGGAACGGCCACAGCTTGCTCTCGCTCGGGCCTTCGAAGAGCGGGTTCGCGATCTCGATGACGCCGTCGACAACGCGGGCCCTGGCGCCGAAGAGGAAAGCCGGCGAAACGAGCAGCAGGCCGGTCAGGGTGCAGGGCAAAGCCCAGGCGTAGCGGGCCATGGCAGACAGCGAAGAAACGCGTCGCGCCCCTCTCATGGACCGGCGTGGCGAGCCTTCCCTAGGCCACGTTCTGCATTTTGTTTGCGAAGTCGCGGCCGGACGTCGCAGGAGGCAGGGGTTTTCCGTCACTGTGGTAGAGCGCGATCGTCTCTTCGACGACTTCGCAGAGCTCCGCGAAAACAGCTTCCTCATCCTGGCCGTGGCACCCTCCATAGACCAGCCCCGGCGAACTGCCGACATAGCATTGGTCTTGCTCCGACCACTCGACGATCTTTGCGTATCGGGCACTCTCTTTCATGACTTCGACCTCCGCGGTTTGTAAATCCGGCGCTTTCGAGCTGCGCGAAGCGTTCCCTGATCTTCGGTGGCATCGACTGTCCCCATCCCCGCCGCAAGTAACGCGGAACGCCCGCGGAGCGTTGACTGCCAATTTCGTTGCGCTTTCTACCGCCCCAGTGCGGCCAGCTCTTCTTCGTCGAATCCAGCCGCCCGCCGGGCCTCCAGGTTGAAAGGGCCGCGGAGGTATGGCGCATTGTGACGCTCGGCCAGCTCCGCATACGTGATTACCGGATCGAGTCCCCGCTCGGCGCACACGTGCCGGTACCAGCGGTTGCCGATGGCCACGTGGCCGATTTCCTCCGCGAGGATCAGTTCGAGGATCGCACCGGCCCTGTGGTCGCCGGCGCTGACGAGCTTCTTGCGCACGAGCGGGGAGGCATCCAACCCGCGTGCCTCCAGCGTCCGTGGCACGAGGGCGAGGCGCGCGAGGAGGTCGCCGGAAGTCTTCTCGGCCATTTCCCACAGGCCGTTGTGGGCGCGGAACGAGCCGTAGTCGAAGCCCAGGCCGACGAGGTGGTCGCGCAGTAGCATGAAGTGCTTCGCCTCCTCTTTCGCGACGCGGAGCCAGTCGCAGTAGAACGCTTCGGGCATTCCCGGGAATCGCCACACGATGTCGAGCGCGAGGTCGATCGCGTTGAGCTCGATGTGCGCGATCGAATGGATCAGCGCGGCGCGGCCTTCGAGGGTTCTGAGCGAGCGCTGCTCCAGCTGGCTGTGCGGAACGAGCTCGGGTTTCTGCGGGCGGCCGGGAATGCCGGGCGGCGCTTCGATGCCTGCGCCTGCATCAACCGCGAGGTCTGGGTCGAGCGCGAGCGTGCACTCGGCCTTGCGCACGGCGTTCGCCTCCAGGAGAGGCAAGATCACCGCCGTCCGGAGCGAGTTACCGGCAGGCATCGATGGCAGCATTTTGCCCCATCAGCCAGTACAGGAGCGGGGTTTGGACTGAAAATGGCAGCATTCAGGTACCCCGCAGCTTGCCTTGGAGCGCCTCGGGCACCTCGATCTCGAACCCCAGCACCGCGGCCGAAAGCGCCTTGCCGTAGTTGTCCAGGCACAGGCTGCGCGAAACGCCGCCGCCCAGGGCACCGTGTGCGACGAAGTTGAGCGCGCCGAGGGCGTCGACTTCGTAGCGCAGCACCTCGCCTTTCACCGTGCCGGAGTAAAACGCCTTGAATTTCTCCGCGGTGAGCTGCGCCTTGAGCAGCGGATAGAACTCCGGCTCGTAGGCGATCACCATGATGTTCGAGGTGTTGCCCTTGTCGCCCGAGCGTGTGTGCGCGACATTCTGGAGTTTGACTTTCATCGGCTGGCTCACGCTCAGCTTACAAAATAGTTGATCGAGGGATGCACCTTGTCGCGCGCCACGAGCGAGGACCACACGCCGATGATCTCGCGGAAGCGGTCCTGGTGCGGCACGCGCTTGCCCGTGTGGCCGACGCCGGACACGGCCATGCCGTCGACCTCGCGACCGATCTTGATGGCTTCCTCCTTCGTCTTCGTTCTCGCGGCCACGCGGACTGCGACTTCGTAGGGTTCCGGACCCCCGGTGGGCGACATCTCGCCGTGAATCGCATTGACGCCGAGGAAATCGATGCGCAGGTCTTCCGCCTGCAGCTTCACGATCTTGAAGCGCTCCTCGAGGATCTTCTTCGCCAGTTGCGCGCGCCGCAGCGCTCCCGGACCTGCGTAGAAGAACATGTCCTCGCCGATATAGCCCTCCGTGCAGCCGAGCGAGACTTTCAGGGTCGGCGTGCGCGGCTTGCCCGAGATGCCGGAGACGCGCACACGGTCGGGCCCGACCTGCTCGAGCCGGATGGTGGTGAAGTCCACGACGACGTCGGGCGTGATGTAGTTGGCCGGGTCGTGCACCTCGTACAGGCACTGCTCCTTGACCGTCATGAGGTTGATCGCGCCGCCGGTGCCGGCGACCTTGGAGAGCACGCAGCTCCCGTCGGGCGACACTTCGGCGATCGGGAAGGCGAGGTTCCAGGGCTCGGGCACGTCCTTGAAGCCCGGGTCGGAAAAGTACCCGCCGGTGACCTGCGCGCCGCATTCCATGAGGTGGCCGATGCCGTTGCCGGCGCCAAGGTGCAGGTGATCGAGCGGGTCCCAGCCGAACTCGTACATCATCGGCGCGAGAAAGAGCGAGGGGTCAGCGACGCGTCCGGTGACGACGATCTGCGCGCCGGCCTTGAGCGCCTCGACGATCGGCTCGGCGCCGAGGTAGACCTCCGCTGAAACGAGGTCGGGCTCGAGCGACGCGGTGGGCTTGCCGTTCTCGAGGATCGTGGTGGTGAGCTCGAGCACGCGGTCGGTGATGAGCGCGCCGTTAACCGAAGCCACCTTGACGCCCTTGGCGCCGTTTTCGCGCAGCCAGTGCACGATGCGTTCGGCGGCGGCATCGGGATTGATCCAGCCCTGGTTGGTGATGATTTTCGTGCCGCGCCTGAGGCAGCCCGGCAGCACGCCGCTGATGCGTGCGTCGAGGTAGGTGTCGTATCCGGGAAAAGACGGGTCCCGTCGCGCGCGCACCTGCGCGGCCGAGATCGTCGCCTCGGCCATCGTCTCGAAGCACAGGTAGTCGAGGTCGCCTCGCTCGGCGTTGAGGATTGCGGGCTCGACGCGGTCGCCCCACCAGGCTGCGCCGGAACCGATGCGGATGGTCTTCGCCATTGGGGTTGCTGGCCTTCCTTCAGTCTAGCGAGGAAAAAGTCTTACGACCGATTCGCCCCCGGCGGCTTCGAAATATTCACGAAAGCGCGCGGCGGCCGCTGCCTTCTTAACATAGTTTGCATGCGTGCCGTAGCGAGCCTTGCCGGATGCCGGTGCCTGATTGGGTTCCTCCACAGCGGCGCAATGCGCAATCTCCAACATTCCCCCTTGCGGATCCAACAACGATGCGGCTCGCAAGGGATCTGAATTATTTTTCTGTGACAATGGCGGCTCTCCCGATACGAGCCGCCGCAACGCGAACCGTGACATCCGTGAAAGCGAAAATCAGGAAAATGGTCCTCGCACTGGCGCCGCAGCTGCAACGGATCGTCGCGGAACGCGACCAGCTGCTGGCGGCATCGGTCGCTGAAAGATCCGACTGGACGAAGCACCGGCCTTTCGTCACGCTGAACGTCGAGCCCGCGATCGGCGCCGGAACGAGCGCCGACGACAAGCGGATCGTCGAGCGGCTTCTCCAGGCGTATCGCCAGGCGCCCGCCGACCAGTACGGCGCAGGGTCGATGTGGCGCGATTTCTTCGATACGCACCACAAGAGCATTCACGAGACGTTCATGAGCGGCGACGTGAACGCTGCGCGAGGGATCCTCTCGAATCCCGCGGCAAGCAACCTGTTCTACGGTTTCGACGAGCTTTGCGCGGCCTTCGTTTCCAAGTACCACAACGAGCGGCTGGCCGTCGCCAGCGGATGCAAAGACAACCTGCTGCGCCTGGCCGAGGCGATCGGCGCCTATCGCATCGAATGCTCGGAGCACGGGCCGTGGCTCGCGAATGCGCGGACTCCGACCGACGAAGTCCTCCAGGCCATCGAGTCGGCGTTGGGCGCGCAAGTCTCCTTCCCGGACATCTATGCCGGCGCGGTCGGGGACCGCTCCAGCCGCGGGATCGTCACTTACAGGGCCGTCCAAGCCCTCTACCTGGCTTTCCGGGTCCGCCAGGTCGTGCAGTCCGGTTCGGAGGCGAGCGTCCCGGCGGTCTGCGAGATCGGTGCGGGCCTCGGGCGAACCGCGTTGTACGCAAGCCAACTGGGCATCCGCAACTACACCCTGGTCGACGTGCCGATGACGCTCATCTCGCAGGGCTACTTCCTCATGCGATGCCTGGGCGAGGACGCCGTGGTGCTGCCGGGAGAAACGCGGCGCGGCCCGGGGCAGATCCGCCTGATGCACCCGGGCGACTTCTTCGTTTCGACGCAAAGGTTCGATCTCGTGGCCAACGTCGATTCACTGACCGAGATGGGCGAAGGCCTGCCCGCCCGCTACCTGAAGAAGATTGCCGAAGTCTCGCCCGCTTTCCTCAGCATCAACCACGAATGCAATCCAGGC
>Ga0163147_10008221_pt1 | contig 11619 bp, 10 predicted proteins | sample OliLakLV19MP6G1_FD_148597 | JGI IMG/M metagenome (GOLD analysis project Ga0163147, IMG submission 148597) | Freshwater microbial mat bacterial communities from Lake Vanda, McMurdo Dry Valleys, Antarctica- Oligotrophic Lake LV.19.MP6.G1 | ecosystem: Environmental > Aquatic > Freshwater > Lake >...
GGTCAGGCGGAGCGGCGGGAAACCGCGGAGCGGCGGGAAACAGTGGAGCGGCGGAAAACCGCGGAGCGGCTCCGATGAGCCATTCCGTCTCCCGGTCGGCCGTGAACGTCGCGCTCCGCCTGACCCGGTTCGCTCGTCTCACGCCCGACGCTCCGGCCGTGATCGTGCAACGCCGCCGACGCTACCAGGGTTACGACTATCAACGGGCGACATTCGCCGAACTGGCGGCCGACGTTGAATTGATCGCCCGCGGCATGCGGCAACTCGGCATCAAGCCGGGCATGCGAATGGCGCTGTTGGTGAAGCCGAGCATCGAGTTCATTACGCTCGTGTTCGCCATGCTCAAAGCGGGTGTGGTGGTCGTGCTGATCGATCCCGGCATGGGCCGCCGGAACCTCGTCCGCTGCCTGGCCGACGCCGAGCCGGAGGGGTTTGTCGCGATCCCGCTCGCCATGGTCGCCGCCAAAATCTATCGCCGGCACTTTCCCAAAGCCCGCCTGAACGTCGCGGTCGGACGCTCGCTCGGCCCGCTCATGAAACTCCTGGGATGCTCGACGCTCGACGCCGTTCGCGATCTCGGACGGCGGGCGGCGGGATCATCCGATGTCGAAGAGCCGAGTACCGGGGGCGACGATCCGGCCGCAATCATTTTCACCACCGGCAGCACGGGGCCGCCGAAAGGCGTCCTCTTTTCGCACGGCAATTTCGACCGCCAGGTCGAGGAAATCCGCGACCAATACGTCATTCAGCCGGGCGAAGTAAACCTCGCTTGCTTCCCGATGTTCGGCCTGTTCAATGCGGCCATGGGAGTGACGACGGTCATTCCCGATATGGACGCGTCGCGCCCTGCGCAAGTCAAACCGACCAACATCGTCGCGGCGGTCAAGCGCTGCGGCGTGACGCAAAGTTTTGCCTCGCCGGCGGTTTGGAACGTGGTCGGCCGCTACTGCGAGCGCCATCGCATTACGCTTCCCACTTTGCGCGAAGCCTATTCGGCCGGTGCCCCGGTCCCCCCGCAAGTGATCGAGCGAATGACGAAAGTGCTCGCCGACGGGGGCCGAATTCACACCCCCTACGGTGCGACGGAAGCTCTGCCGATCGCTACGATCGCCTCGCCGGAAATCCTCCGCGAAACAGGGCGTGCTTGGGCCGCGGGAAAGGGGACGTGCGTCGGCAAGAAGTTTCCCGGCATCGAGTGGCGCGTGATCCGGATCATCGACGGACCGATCACGTCCTTGGACGATGCCGAAACGCTGCCGGCCGGCGAAATCGGCGAACTGATCGTTCGTGGACCGGTCGTCACCCGCCGCTACGTCACCCGCGTCGAAGCCAATGCCGGTGCGAAAATCGGCGACGGCGAGTCGATTTGGCACCGGATGGGCGACTCCGGCTACCTCGACGATCAGGATCGGTTCTGGTTCTGCGGCCGCGTCGCCCACCGGGTGGTGACGGGTGAGGGAACCCTCTACACCGATCCCGTCGAAGGGGTCTTTAACCAGGCACCGGGCGTTGCCCGATCGGCGTTGGTCGGAGTCGGACCTCGGGGACGACAACTTCCGGTCGTCATCATCGAATGGGAAGGGCACATTCCTCGCAATGTGGACCTGAGTCAATTCGCGAAACTTAGCCCCGTCACGCAGTCGATCGATCGATTCCTTTTTCATGGAGCGTTCCCGGTCGATATCCGCCACAACTCCAAAATTTTTCGGGAACAGCTTGCCGTTTGGGCGGCCGCTAAGTTGCCCAAGAACGAAACGGTCGTCGCCTCATGAAAGTCCTGGTCACCGGCGCGACCGGGTTCCTCGGTCGCTACATCGTCGAGCAACTCGCGGCGCGCGGAGACTACGTCCGCGGCTTCTGCCGTCGTCGCGATGAGGCTCTCGAAAAGCTCGGCGTCGATGTCGTACTCGGCGATATCACCGATCGCGCGGCGGTCGTAGCGGCGTGTCGCGGCGTCGATGCCGTGATTCACACGGCGGCCGTCACGGGCGTTTGGGGGCCGTGGGACCTCTTCTACTCGACGAACGTCCTCGGCACGCGCTACGTAATCGAAGGGTGCCGCGAGCACGCGATTCGCCGCCTGGTTTATACGAGCAGCCCGAGCGTGACGTTCGACGGAACGTCGCAGTGCGGCGTCGATGAAAGCGCACCGTATCCCAAGCGTTGGCTTTGCTACTATCCGCAAACTAAGGCGACGGCCGAGCAAGAGGTGTTGACCGCCCATCAACCGGGCATTCTCCACACCTGTGCGCTACGGCCGCACTTGATTTGGGGTCCGCGCGATCGGCAAATCATCCCGCGAATGCTCGAGCGGGCCCGCCGCGGCAGGCTCAAACGGATCGGCGACGGCACGAACCGCGTGGACATCATCTATGTCGAAAACGCCGCCGCGGCCCATCTCCTGGCGCTGGACCGCTTGGCCGACGCCGCACCTGTCGGCGGCCGGCCCTACTTTCTTTCGCAAGGAACGCCGGTGGCCTGTTGGCCGTGGATCGATGAGGTGCTCGCCCTTTCGGGCCTGCCGCCGGTGAAGCGCGCGATTCCCTTGCGTGCGGCTTGGGGAGTGGGGACGGTTTTGGAAGGCGTTTGGAAATTGCTAGGGTGGCAAAGCGAGCCGATCATGACCCGCTTTTTGGCCGCCCAAATGGCGACCGATCACTACTTCGATATTTCGGCCGCCCGTCGCGACCTCGGCTACGAGCCCCTCGTTTCGACCGCCGAGGGAATGCGACGCCTCCGTGAGTGGTTCGCAGGCGAAGGTCGACCGCAGGTGACGCGCGCCTGACGGTTTGGCGGCGCGTGGCAGGGTGGCACGTCCCAGAGCGCAGTGATGGGCGTGGTCTGGAAAGTAACTCGGTAGCGACGCCCTCAGCGTAAGTCGCGCTCGTTCCGTAACTTAAGCGACTGCCTATCGATCCCATCCTTCCCAATGCCCCTCTGCCTCAGGCGGAAAACCGCCGCCGACCGTCCGCTTTCCACCCCGCATCCTAGGCCGCTTGTCAATCTGTCGGCGCGCCGTTACTCTTTTCAGTTTAAGACGTTACGCAAGGACAAGGTCGATGGTCTCGGGGTCGCCCGATCAACAACGGATTGTGATCACCGGGATCGGCCTGACCTCACCCCTGGGGAACACGTTGGCCGATCTCCGCGCAGGGCTTTTGGCCGGGCGGAGCGGTGTCGAACCGTATGAAATCCGGTATGTAGGGAAGACGCTTGCAGGGGTCTGCCGGTTTGAGGAAACCCGGTTCCAATCGCGGAAAGACGTCCGCCGCGGCACCCGGGCCGGCTGTATCGCCGTGTACTGCTCGAACGACGCGATCCTGGATGCCGGCCTTCCCTGGTCCGACCTCGATAAATCCCGCGTCGGCGTGTACATCGGGCTGACGGAGCACGGCAACGTCGAGACTGAGAACGAGGTCTATGAGCTTAGTCAGTACGATCACGACATCAAATTCTGGTCGCACCACCATAACCCTCGCACGGTCGCCAACAACCCGGCCGGCGAGGTGACGATCAACCTCGGCATCACCGGACCTCACTACACGATCGGCGCGGCCTGCGCGGCCGGTAACGCCGGATTAATCCAGGGCGCGCAGATGCTTAGGCTCGGCGAGGTCGATTATGCGCTCGCCGGGGGCGTCTCGGAGAGCATCCGCACGTTCGGCATTTTCGCCAGTTTCAAAAGCCAGGGGGCGCTCGCTTCGCACGAAGACCCGACCAAGGCCTCCCGCCCCTTCGATAAAGCCCGCAACGGCATCGTGGTCGCCGAAGGAGGCTGCATGTACCTGCTCGAGCGCTATAGCGACGCCCGAGCCCGCGGCGCCAAAATCTACGGCGAACTCGTCGGCTACGCCATGAATAGCGACGCGACCGACTTCGTCCTTCCCAATCCCGAGCGCCAGGCCGAGTGCATGGAGAAGGCGATCCGCACGGCCGGATTAACCCCCGACCAAATCGATATCGTCAGCACGCACGCCACCGGCACTTCCGGCGGCGACGTTCAGGAAGCTCAGGCCCTCAGGCGCGTATTCCGCGAGAACGAGCGGACGCTTTACAACAACTCCAAGAGCTTTTTCGGTCACGCCATGGGGGCCGCCGGGGCCCTGGAATTGGCCGGGAACCTGCCGAGCTTCGCCGACGGCGCCTGCCACGCCACGCTCAATCTGACCGATCCGGAGCCCGAATGCGATTTGCCGCGAATGGTTCGCGACACGCCGCGCGAGGGTGTCCGAGTCGACACAATTCTCAATAATTCGTTCGGCATGCTGGGAATCAACTCCAGCGTGGTGATCAAACGGGTTTGATCCGGCCGCACGACCTGCACGCACCGCTTTTCGCCGCGAGAGGACGACGCTTCGCATGACCAAAGACGATATCCGAGAAACGATCATCGACATTTTGTCGGACATTGCTCCAGACGACGATCTGACGCAACTTCGCGACGACGTCGCGTTTCGCGAGCAATTGCAGCTCGACAGCATGGACTTTCTCGACATTGTCATGGAACTGCGGAAGCGCTACCGCGTGCAGATCCCCGAAGAAGAATACCTGCACCTGCGCAGCATGAGTTCGACCGTCGAGTACCTCGAACCGCGAATGCGGGACCTGCAGAAGGTCTGATTCTCTTCCGTCATAAAGCCGCGACCGGCGGTCGCGCTCCGGGTTCTTGCCCCCGATGTACGACGCAATCATCATCGGCGCTGGGCTCTCCGGACTGGCGGCCGGTATTCGGGCGGCCCACTACGAACAGCGGGTCTGCCTCCTCGAGCGGCACACGACGATCGGCGGCCTGAACTCGTTCTACCGCCTGCGGGGCCGTAATCACGACGTCGGCCTGCACGCCGTTACGAACTTCACCCCCAAGGGAACGAAGCGGGGGCCGCTCGCCCGCTTGCTGCGGCAGTTGCGATTCTCCTGGGACGAGTTCGCCCTGAAGCCGCAGATCGGCTCCCGGATCGCCTTCCCCTCGGCGCAGCTCGATTTCACGAACGACGTCGACACGCTTCGCTCCGAAATCGCCCGCGTGTTTCCTCGCCAGATCGACGGCTTCGATTCTCTCGTGGCCGCGGTCCCCGATTTCGACGACGTGCCGGTCGAAGGGGCCGAGCGCTCGGGCCGCGAGTTCGTCGGGTCGTACATTGACGATCCCCTGCTCGTCGACATGCTCTTCTGCCCGCTGATGTACTACGGCAGCGCGCGGGAAGACGACATGGACGTGGCCCAGTTTTTCATCATGTTCCGCAGTATCTTTTTGGAAGGCTTTTGCCGGCCGACCGAAGGCGTGCGGCCGATCCTCAAGCTGCTGGTGCGTCGTTATAAGGAGCTCGGCGGCGAGCTCCGGCTGCGGGCCGGGGTACGGCGGATCCTCTGCGACGGCGACGTGGCCCGGGGCGTCGAACTCGACGACGGAACGCAGATTGAGGCCCGCAACGTCGTGTCGAGCGCCGGCTATGTCGAGACGGCCCGCCTCTGCGGAGAAGTCGAGACGCCCGACCTCGATGCCCAATCGGGCCGGCTCTCGTTCATCGAAACGATCTCGGTGCTCGACCGCCCGCCGCGCGAGCTGGGTTGCGACCGCACGATCATCTTCTTCAGCACCGACGATAAGTTCCACTGGCGGCGACCCGCCGACCTCGTCGATTTTCGCAGCGGCGTTCTTTGCGTGCCGAGCAATTTTCAATTCGACACGCCGCACGAAGAGGGGGTGGTGCGGATGACGGCGCTGGCCGATTTCGACGGCTGGTCGCGATTGCCGGAGGCCGATTACCGCCGCGCCAAGACCGAGGCGTTCGATCGGCTGACCGAAGTCGGATTGCGATTCCTCCCCGACTTTCGCCCGCACGTCGTCGATACCGACATGTTCACGCCCACGACGGTGGTTCGCTACACGGGGCACGTGGGCGGAGCAATTTACGGCGCGCCGCGAAAACGGTACGATGGTCGGACGCGTTGGTCGAACCTGTATTTGTGCGGCACCGACCAGGGATACGTGGGCATCATCGGCGCCCTGACGAGCGGCATCGCTATGGCCAATCGCCACCTGTTGGCGGCCCCCGCGAACAAATAGTCAGGGCTACATTTCCCCGCCATGGCCAAGGACTTCCTCAAAGACTGCCGCGAAGAGTATGACGTCATCGTCATCGGTAGCGGCTTGGCCGGGCTGACCTCCGCCAACGCGCTGGCGAAGCAAGGTCGCTCCGTCTTGCTATTGGAACAGCACTACCAACTCGGCGGCATGGCCACCTGGTTCAAGCGCCGCGGCGGGCACATCTTCGATATCTCGCTGCACGGCTTTCCGATCGGCATGATCAAGAGCTGCCGCCGATACTGGACCCGCGAAATCGCGGATTCGATCGTGCAGTTGAAGCACATCCGCTTCGATAACCCGATGTTCTCGCTCACCACCACGTTCGACCGCGACGATTTCACGCGGCAGTTGGTGCAAAAGTTCGGCGTTGCCGCCGAGCAGGTCGCGGCGTTTTTCGACGCCGCCCGCGCGCTCAACTTCTACGACGAGCGCGAACAGACGACCGGCCAGTTCTTTCAGAAGTTCTTCCCCGGCCGGGACGACGTCATTCGGCTGTTGATGGAGCCGATCACCTACGCCAACGGCTCGACGCTCGAAGACCCGGCCGTCAGCTACGGCATCGTCTTCTCGAATTTCATGTCGAAGGGCGTTTTCACTTTCGAAGGGGGGACCGACCGGCTGATCGGCCTGATGCACGACGAACTGGTCGCCAACGGCGTCGACGTTCGGATCCGCTGCGACGTCGAGAAAATCCATGTCCGTCGCGGCCGCGTCGAAGGGGTCACGGTCAACGGCCGCACGATTAAAAGCCGCGTCGTCGTCTCCAACGCCAACCTCAAGAGCACCATCTTCCGCCTGGCCGGCGCCGAGCACTTCGATCGCTCGTTCGTCGACGAAGCCCAGGCCGTGCGGCTCAACAATTCGAGCTGCCAGGTCTACATGGCCTTGAAGCCGGGCGATCCGATCGAGGAATCGACCGGCGATCTGCTCTTCAGCTCGACCGCTCCGGTCTTCCGCTCGGATTTGCTCCTGAGCCGCGACGTAACGAGCCGCACCTACTCGTTTTATTACCCGCGGACCCGTCCGGGCAGTGATCGGTCGCTGGTGGTCTCGAGCACGAACGCCGAATACGCCGACTGGGCCTCGCTCTCCGAAGAAGAATATGCCGCGAGCAAGGTCGACCTGATCGAGACGACGCTCTCGGCTCTCGAAAAGTACGTACCGAATATCCGCGAGCGGATCGAGCATGTCGAAGCTTCGACCCCCAGGACGTTCGAACACTACACGCGGCATCTCTCCGGCGCCAGCTTCGGCACCAAGTTCGAGGGGCTGGCCGTAAGCCGGGCCGTTCCCCAGCAACTGCCGGGGTTGTACCACGCCGGCAGCGTCGGCATCATCATGTCGGGCTGGCTCGGAGCGGTGAACTACGGCGTGATCGTCGCCAACGACGTCGACGCGTTCCTTTCCGGCACCGAACGACCGGCCGATACGGTCGCTCTTTAGGACGCGTTGCACTCCAGGACGCGTTACGCTCTAACGGCTTCCAACCCATGACACGTGAAGCCGTTTTAGCCGCCATCCCGCACCGCGATCCGTTTTTGCTGATCGACGAAATCGTCGCGCAAGACGAGCGGCGGATTCATTGCCGCAAGCGATTCACCGGCGACGAGCCCTTCTACGCCGGCCACTACCCGAGCTTCCCGCTCACCCCGGGCGTGCTCTTGTGCGAAGCGGCCGGGGCCGTGTTGCTCTCCAAGATCGCGGCCGAGCCGGTCGTCGAAGGCGCGGCCGGCGAAGGAAAGGGCGGCGTCAAGGTCCCGGTCGCCACCCGCATCGACTCCGTCCGCTTTAAGCGGATGGTTCGGCCCGGCGAGACCATCGACGTCGAAGTGGAGCTGGTCGAACGCCTGTCCGACGCCTTTTTCATGAAGGCTAAGATCACCTGCGGCGGCGAGGTGGCGGCCCGCTTCGAGTTCGCTTGCACGCTTGCGGAGCCCCCCCGGTAATCGATGGCCGCCGATTTTCTCCAACTCACCGGCCGAACGATCGTCGTCTGCGGCGTCGCCAATAAGAAGAGCGTCGCGTGGCACGTCGGCCGAGCGCTCCAGGAGGCCGGCGCCACCGTGGTGCACGTCGTCCGGAACGAGGCCCGCCGCGAGCAGCTCGCTCCGCTCCTGGCCGGCGCCGAGATATTCACCTGCGACGTCGAGCGGCAGGCTGAGATCGACGCGATGGCGGCCGCCGTCGCCGCGAAACACCCGGTAATCCACGGCCTGGTGCACTCGATCGCGTTCGCCGATTACGACGACGTGCCGCGCCCGTTTCATGAGACCGACCGGCAGGCCTTCCTCCGCTCGGTCGACGTCTCGTGCTTTTCGCTGATTGCGCTCTCCAAGGCCTTCGAGAAGTCGCTCGATCCCGACGCCTCGGTCGTCGCCATCTCCATTTCGACGACCCGCATGGCGGCCGAGCAATACGGCTTTATGGCGCCGGTGAAGGCGGCCCTCGACTCGTCGCTCGCCTTTTTGGCCAAATCGTTCAGCCGCTTTTCGCGCATCCGGTTCAACGCGGTCGGCGCAGGGCTTTTAAAAACTTCCGCCTCGGCGGGCATTCCCGGCTACGTCGACGCCTACCTCTTCGCCGAGCAGGCGACGCTTCGCAAGCAGGCCGTGCGAACGGAAGAGGTCGCCGCGACGGCCGCGTTTCTGCTCAGCCCCCGCTCGGCCGGCATCAATGCCCAGACGATCACGGTCGATGCCGGCATGTCGGTCAACTACTTCGATCGCGACCTCGTCCGTCGGGCGCTAGGCGGCGAGTAACCGATGATCGAAGCGGCACAGTCTTCAATCGATACGTCTTCAATCGATACGTCGTCGACCGATACGTCGTCGCCGAAGCATTTTCTACTGTTCGCCATCGGCAGCGCGGGCGACGTCCACCCGTTCGTCGGCCTGGGACAAACCCTGAAGCGCCGCGGCCACCAGGTGACGATCGCCACCTGCGGCTACTTTCGGCCCCTGATCGAGCGGGTCGGGCTCGGTTTCGTCGAACTCTTTCCGGCCGAAGAATACCTCGGGCTGCTCGGCGATCCGGACCTCTGGCATCCGACGCGGGGCCCGAAGTTCGTGATACAAAACGCGATCACTCCAAATATTCGCCGCGTTTACAGCATGATCGAGCGGCTGTACGAGCCGGGCATGGTCGTCGTCGCGTCGTCCCTGGCGATGGGAGCCCGCGTGGCGCACGACAAGCTCGGCGTGCCGACCGCCACGGTTCACCTGCAGCCGATTGTCCTGCGGAGCGTCGCCCAGCCGGGAAAGCTCATGGGGCTGATTGCCCCGCCGTGGCTTCCTCGCTCGCTCGTGCGGGCCCAGTATTGGCTGGCCGACGTCCTGGTGGTCGACCGCCTGATCGGCCCGGAGCTAAACGGCCTGCGCGGCGAATTGGGTCTGCCGCCCGTGCGGCGCAGCTTCGACGGTTATATTCACTCGCCCCAGTTGACCATCGGACTGTTTCCGGAGTGGTACGCTCCCTATGCCCCGGATTGGCCGTCGCAAACCCGGCTGACCGGATTCCCCCTCTACGACGAGCACGACGTCGCACAGCTGGGCGACGACGTGCAAAAATTCCTCGACGCCGGCCCGGCCCCGGTCGTTTTCACGCCCGGCTCGGCCATGACGCACGCGGCGCCGCAGTTCGCCGCGGTGGTCGAAGCCTGCCGCCACTCGGGCCGCCGTGCCATTCTGCTCACCCGGCATCCGGAGCAACTCCCGCCGTCGCTGCCGCCGGAGGTTCGCCACTTCGACTACGTTCCGTTCTCGCAACTCCTGCCGCGGTGTGCCGCCTCGATCCATCACGGAGGCATCGGCTCGGTCGCCCAAGCCCTCGCGGCAGGCGTGCCGCAGGTAATCATGTGCATGTCGCACGATCAGTTCGACAACGCTGAGCGGCTGGAGCGGATGGGAGTCGGCGAAGCCCTTCCGCCGAAAAAATTCCAGGCCGACCGCCTGGCGGCAACCCTCGACCGCCTGCTCGGCTCGCCGAAGGTGAAAACAGCCTGCCGCGAAATCGAATCCCGCTTCGCAGGGACGAAGCCGCTGGAAGACACGGCCCGGTTATTGGAAGGCATCCATTGAAACGCATGCCGGCCGGTAATGGTCCGGCCCCGTCTTATGTTTCCTCGATCCGCGCGTGCTGCACCGTGCACTTCTCGAGCAGCTTCGGATTCGGTTCGCAGCCGGTCCCCGGCTGATCGTCGAGCGTCACCTGCGGGCTCCCGTCGGGGCCCTTGGTGAGCTTCACATCAGGATTGCCGACATCCTCGCGGTAGAAAAAGGCCGACGGCATGATATCGGCCGGGTAGGTGAAATTGTCGAGCATCGACAGGGCCATCATGATCCGCAGCCCCACCGCGCTTTCGAGCATTCCACCCACCCAGCAAGGGATACCGGCCGCTTTAGCCAGGTCGTGAATCTTGAGGGAGTTCGTCAGCCCGCCGACGCGGCCCGGCTTGATGTTGATGTATTGGCAACTCTTCAGGTCGAGCGCCATATCCGCACGGTCGACCGAGACGATGCTCTCATCCAGGCAGATCGGAGTACGGATTTTGGCCTGTAGCCGGGCATGGTCCACGAGGTCGTCGTGCTGCAGCGGCTGCTCGATCATCGCCAGGTTGAAGTCGTCCAGTCGACAGAACATCTCCACGTCGCGTTCCAATCGGTAGCCGCTGTTGCAATCGATGTGGAACGTTTGGGTCGGAAACCGGCCCCGCACGAAGCGGAGCATCTCGAGGTCCCAGCCGGGTCGATACTTGAGTTTCACCCGCTTGAAACCCTGATCGAACGCCCCGGCGATCCCTTGCGCCAGCTCCTCGAGCGAATCTTTCACGCCGAAATCGGCCCCGACATCGGAGGAGTTGCGCGTTGCGCCCAGGAGTTTATAGAGCGGCATTTGCCGTCGCTGCGCTTCGAGCACCCACCAGCCGTTGTCGAGCACGGCCTTGGCGAAGGGGTTTCCTTTAAAGTGGCCGATCTTCTGCTGCAGCTCGTCGCCCGACGAAATGCTTTGGCCGACCACGGCCGGCGCCAGCCACCTTTTGCAGACGGCGAAGATGCCGCCGGCCCATTCCGGGCTGTAGCAAGGGGCGGCCAAGGGAGTCGCTTCGCTCCAGGCGTAGGTCCCTTCGCTCTCGATCTTGGCCAGCACCGATTCAACCGTGTAATCTTCGCCGTAGGCGGTTCGCCAGGGGCTGATGAGCGGCATGGCGACATGGAACAATTCGACGGCGTCGATACGCATGGGCGTGTGATCCTGCGGGTCTCGGGTGGGCGTCGGTCAATGTATTCGCCGACCGGTTTGGGTACAATCTCTGTCAACGCAAACACGCTCCTGCGAGACGAGGCCGATCATGGACGAAGCGACCGGTAATCAAGAGTCGGACAAAATAGAATCCAAGCCCAAGTGGCGCCCCATTCCGGCCGTCGAGCGCCGATTGCTCGGCGTTTTGGTCGAGAAGGGCAAGACCGTGCCGGAGAGCTATCCGATGACGGTCGCCGGGCTGGTGACCGGTGCGAACCAGAAGAACAACCGCG